>Ga0172380_10000203_pt1 | contig 128214 bp, 142 predicted proteins | sample Leawe162metaG_FD_119747 | JGI IMG/M metagenome (GOLD analysis project Ga0172380, IMG submission 119747) | Leachate microbial communities from a municipal landfill in Southern Ontario, Canada - Leachate well 162 metaG | ecosystem: Engineered > Solid waste > Landfill > Unclassified | place... | reverse complement strand
TCTGTCCAATTGCATTTGGGTATTTACTCGAAGGAACCGGACTCTGGACAAGTTGTTGGATATTTATGTTTTTCCTTTCTGCTGTTTGCCTAATATGGATGCACCAAGTGATTCAAGGCATACACCTACGGAAACATTATGTAACTATGAGTAATATTTAATTTCACTAACTAAGAGATAAAATTATGAATGTAGATATAAGAAATTGGAACGTTGAAGACGAAAATTTTTGGAAAACCAAAGGTAAGAAAATAGCAAATAGAAATCTTTTGTTTTCTATCCCTGCTTTGTTTTTAGCATTTGCAGTATGGATTATGTGGGGTATGCTCGTTACATACATGAAGGATTTTGGTTTTACATTTGGTCTTTTAGAAGGGTTAACTAAGGGTACAGAAGAATACAATCAAGCCCTAACAAAAATAAATAATATGTATTATTCATTACCAGCAATTGCGGGATTAGCAGGTGCTACGTTAAGGATACCAAATTCATTCTTGATCGCCATTGGTGGAGGTAGAAACGTAAAATTTATTACTACGACCCTTCTATTAATTCCAGTTATCGGGGCTGGAATAGGTCTGAGTGATTTGAATACTTCTTTTGAATATTTTGCCGTTATGGCTCTATTGTCTGGATTTGGTGGTGGTAATTTCTCTTCTTCTATGAATAATATTAGTTACTTTTTCCCTAAAAAGATGCAAGGTTACGCACTCGGTATGAATGCTGGAATTGGAAATCTCGGCGTCGCTGCTATGCAAAAACTTATACCATTAGTAGTCCCTATTGTGATTTTTACAGCTGTTGGTTCTGACATAATTGTCGATGGTGTCCACTTTGCCGGCATTCAAAATGCTGCATGGGTTTGGGTACCACTATTAGTCCTCTCAGTTGTTGGTACTTATTGGGGTATGAATAACTTAATAACTAGTACACCAGATATGCCTACGCCTGGTTTAGCAATAGCCAAAGCTTCATTATTAATCACGTTAGGCTTGGTAGCTGCATTTATTGGTGGCTATCTACTTATCTTTTTAGAAATAAATATGTGGATTGTACTTCCTTTAGTTATTGTCATTTCAATATTGCTAATGAAGTATGCTACACCTTCTGCTATAAGAGAAAATCTAAACAAACAATTTTCTATATTAACAGATAAACATAACTGGATAATGACAGTCATATATACTATGACATTTGGTTCTTTTATCGGATATTCTGCAGCATTCCCTAAGTTGTGTCAAGATATATTTCCAACCGCAGACTATAGATTATGGGTTTTCATTGGGCCTGCTCTCGGTGCTTTGGTTAGACCAATCGGTGGTATTATTGCTGATAAAGTCGATAGTGGTGCAAAAGTTACTATGTGGAGTACAATATTCCAAATCATAGCTGCTCTTTCAGTTGCTTATTTTGTTGTACAAGCTAGAAGTTCAGCAGACCCACTCGAATATTGGTGGCCATTCTTCGGTGCATTCATGGTTCTATTTATAACTACTGGCATCGGAAACGGTTCTACATTTAGAAGCATACCATATATTTTTAGTAAGGAAAAAGCAGGACCTGTATTGGGTTGGACTGCTGCAATTGCTGCTTACGGTGCGTTTATTATTCCAAAAGTATTCGGACAACAAATTAGCGCAGGACATGCTGAATATGCACTCTATGGATTTGCATTTTACTACCTAATCTGTTTAGTCCTCAATTGGTGGTACTATCAAGGTCCAAAAAGAGAATTTGACAATCCTTAGACCTTAGCTAATTTTGCTAAATGATATACGAAGTGGAATAATATCAAAAGGATACACTTCTTATGAAAGAAAGAGTGAGGTTCTATTTTGGAATTAAAAAAATATACATTAACTTAAATAAATAACACTAATAACTAAAGAAAAACTATATGAATATAACAACTGAAAAATTTATTAAAGATGCTTTTGAGAGCCTTTATATGGGAGGTCAGGATGAAGCAAAAGCGGCTGCTGAGCATTTAATTAAAGAAAATAATATCAATGGGTATAATCTCTTGAGTGAATGCTTTCTTATCGATGGTGATGTAACAAAAGCAGCTTCTGTCATTGATGTAGCATTAAAATCATTCCCAAACCATTGGCAATTATGGTTCAAAAAAGCAAATATTGAAACTACTATGAATAGTTTTGATAGTGCTCACGCTTCTTATAAAAAAACATTAGAATTTGAAGGTGTTGATGCTGAATTAATCAGCTTAAATATCGCAGTTCTTATGTGCAAAGAAGACAAGCTAGATGAAGCTTTGAAGTTTGTTGATGGTTGCAGAGTTGTTGACTATCAAAACGAATTTATGTCAGTTAGATATAGAATTTTATTCCTTCAAGAAAAATACTCTCAGATGATTGAAGAATTCAACGATTATGAGGAATCTCTACCCGATAGTTCTGAAGCAATATTCGAAATGTCTGATGTGTATTTTTACCTTGGTCAAGCATACTATAATTTGGGCATAAATGACAAGGCAAAAACATTACTAAAGAAAGCGATTAGAACTGATTTCAGAAATACAGAAGCGATGGAATTATACAGAGAGCTAAATGGGGAAATGACAGTTAATGAGAAGTTATTTATATTCCAAGTTGAAAGAGGGAGAATGTTAGTGATTACAACTCTTGCGGATACAGAGGAAGAAGCCATTGGTTTTATCAAAGAAATATTTGGTGATGATATTCAGATTGCCGAAGCAACAACAATAAATAATCAAAATAATATCGAATTAAAAGGTCTTATAGAAATAGCCATTTAATTATAAGATGGGGTAAGTCCCAAATTAGTGGATACCCCCAAAGTTATTACAAAAAATAATTTAACTTATTCGAGATGTATAACCTACATCTCGAATAAGTCTTATATATATACAAATAGTCATCTCCTGATGGGTTATCCTAGACTATTCGGATGCTTATTATCTCTGAGAGACGAAGTGCGTGATTCACATTTGAAAAAGGGTTTTGGAGGGATTTAGGGAGGTGCTAAATTTATCCTTAATAATATCATTCATTCCTCAATTTTCCCTTGAGCCCCTTGTAATCCCGTCACTCAGAGCTAACGTAGTTAGCGAAGAGTCCAGGAGAGGAAGTCATTATCGTATTTATCAGAATAAGATTGCAGGATGATTAAGTTATTTATGATGTCTTCACTCTTATTTTCCATCTACTTCCTGCTCTTTAGATTTCCTGATATTAATACTGAAGCAAGCATAAAAAGGTAGATTACAACAATGTTTAGTATAAGAAAAGTAAAGTAGTAAGCTACTTTATTACTGGTCACTATTGAAAATATATTTTTCATCACCTCAAAACCCCAAAGTTAACACTTCCATAAGTGCCTACTCTACCACGATTAGCAAAGCTACTGGTTAGGTCATCTCTGTAATCTATTTCATTTTGTATTTCAGGTATTAGATAATCCCTATTGCTAGCTGCCGAACGGAAGAGTATTTTAGCTTTTGGCTTTGCTACTCGTTTGATTTCATTCCACACTCTTAGCTGAGTTTCTTTATCTTCCCAGAACCAATCGAAATGGTCAAGTAGAATAATATGCGAATAACTATTATCGGGACTATTTTTGAGCTGATTATAAAATGTGTCAGTTACTAGCTTCACTTTCCCTACATTTTGTTGTAGTAATCCAAAGTTCTCTTCTTTAAGATAATTAGGACAGGTTTCCTTAGAGTATTGTCCCTTTATATATAAGTACCAGAAGTAGTTTTGCGATAGTGGGAACTCTTTGAACACGGTTCTGAGTGAGCCAACAATGAAGTCATACATATTGTGATAGTCATTATGTACATCGACTAGTTTTGCTTGTGCATCTGGTATTCCAAGAAATGAAAGAGTAAATTTATTTTTCAGTAAGAATTTTGCAACGAAATTATCGAATAGCATTTTCTCTAATTCTAAGTGTAGCTGGTATTGTTCTTCAAGTGTAGAGCAGTTCACCATCTCTTTGACTTTATTAGAAAGTTTTTTATTGAGTTTGAGATGAAAGTAGAACCCACGAGCGATTAACCCCGATGTACCATAATGGTAAAAAGGTGATTTTGAAGTAAAATAATGTTTCTTCTTCAGCCAAAATTGATATGTAGTAGGGGATAGCTGAGGTTTCAAATTGTCAAGAAGAGCATTGATTTCCTTATATTGACCATATCCGAACAAATCAAAAAGTGTATCGTAACTAGTATTCTTGATGGTTGCGATCTTGAATTCTGCTAAAGCGTTTTGTGCAGGGTTTAGATCTACGGAAGTAATAGAGCGAGGGAAATCAAGCAGATAGTCGAGTATATTGTCCCCAGCACTAGTTATAGTGAGTATGTCACTTTCGGAGTTTAAGTCTAATAATTGTCGGTCAATAGCTGGGTCTTCCCAACTAGAATTGAAAATTAATTGATCTTTAACAAAATATTTGAATAAAAAATTCATTAAATCAAAAACTTTTAATTAGATTGCAAACCTTGTTCTGACAAAATATGATAATTTAGTGTTGAAAAAAGAATAAATCAAGAATATTTTGAAATTATTTTAAAAAAAACTTGGATATTAAATTTCAATCCACTAATTTTGTAAGCTCAATAATATTTGGGCAGGTACCGAAGCGGTCAACCGGGGCAGACTGTAAATCTGCTGGGAAATCCCTACGGAGGTTCGAATCCTTCCCTGCCCACAAATATTAGATATTACATAGAATGCGGGAGTAGCTCAGTTGGTAGAGCATCAGCCTTCCAAGCTGAGGGTCGCGGGTTCGAGTCTCGTCTCCCGCTCTAAAACTATCGTAAATTGAGTAGCCAGCGAAAAAGAAATTAGGAATTGAGATACAAAATATCTCAATTTTTTTTCTGTTGAATGTGTGTGCTGGTGTAGCTCAGATGGCCAGAGCGCATCCTTGGTAAGGATGAGGTCGGCGGTTCAATTCCGCTCACTAGCTCAAGAAAGGATAGAAACATGGACTTACACACGGGTGTAGCTCAATTGGTAGAGTAGTGGTCTCCAAAACCATTGGCTGTGGGTTCAAGTCCTACCACCCGTGCTAACTTTTAAATAAAGAGTTTTTTTATGATAGCAAAAATTAAAAAAGTAACTGAAGAAGTAACTGCAGAGATGAAAAAAGTTTCTTGGCCTTCAAGGGAACACCTTTGGAAGTCAAGCCAAATTGTCGTTGTAGTAACTGTTATTATAACGCTTATTGTTTCAGTCTTTGACTGGATAATATCTAATGGCGTTAACACATTGTTTTCTTCATTCTAAGTAAAAAAAAGAAAGATTTATATATGCATGATCCACAAGCACTAGAAGAAGAAAGGAAAAAACCCAATTGGTACGCAATACGTACTTTTACGGGACACGAAGCAAAGGTAAAGAACTTAATCGAAGTTGAATCTAAGAGAATTGGAATCGACGATAGGATACTAGAAGTTATTATACCCGAAGAAACTGTGTTCGAAGTAAGAGGTGGTAAACGTCGTACTAAAACAAGGAATTTCCTACCTGGTTACATCATCTTACACGCGGTCTTAGACCTAAAAGTGCAAGATGTTATTCAGAATTTGCCTTCTGTAGTCAGTTTTGTTGGACGTCGTAACGATGCAACTCCACTTCGTAAAGATGAAGTAAGTAGAATAATCGGCAGACTAGAAGAAAGAAAGGACATAGCAACTATTGATACTCAGTTCCAAGTCGGAGACCCAGTGAAGGTTATCGATGGGCCATTCAATACGTTCTCTGGTTCTGTGAAAGAAGTGAATAACGAAAAACAAAAATTGAAAGTAGAAGTTGGAATTCTTGGACGTAAAACTCCAGTTGAACTTGACTTTAGTCAAGTTGAAATTGAAAATCCGACTGATAATAATTAATATCTAATCAAAAGAGTTTATAATGGCTAAAAAAGTTGCTGGTACATTCAAGCTGCAGTTAAAAGCCGGTGAAGCGTCAATGGCCCCACCAGTAGGTCCTGCTTTCGGTCAAAGAGGTTTGAATGGTATGGAATTCGTAAAAGCATTTAACGCTGCTACGCAGAATGATAGAGGACTTATCATTCCTGCACAAGTGACGTTTTTTGCTGACAAGTCTTTTACGTTTGTTACCAAATCGCCTCCTGCTGCAGTACTAATCAAGAATATACTAAAGTTGAAAAGTGGTTCGGGTGAACCCAATAAAACAAAGGTTGGAGTTATCACTCGTGCACAGTGCGAGGAAATAGCTAAAATTAAAATGGAAGATTTGAATTGTTCATCTATGGAATCAGCTGTTGATATGATCAAAGGAACAGCTAGAGCTATGGGTGTTAACTTCAAAGGTTAATTTTATCTATTATAATTATTGGAAAACAAAATGAACAAACATGGTAAAAAGTACGCAGCAATTGCTACTAAAATAGACAAGAATAAAAAGTATTCCGTAGATGAAGCCATTGAATTTATCAAATCAAACCCTTCTGCAAAATTCGATGAGTCGTTCGAAATCTCTATGAACTTAGGGGTTGATCCTCGTAAATCTGACCAAAATATCCGTGGTACTGTCTCATTACCTCACGGTACTGGTAAATCAGTAAGAGTATTAGTATTTGCTAAAACTCCTAAAGATAAAGAAGCATTGGATGCTGGTGCAGATTACGCTGGTCTAGACGAATACGTTGAGAAAATCAAATCCGGCTGGGCTGACGTAGATGTAATAGTTGCTACTCCTGACGTAATGGGTGAAGTAGGTAAACTAGGTCGTGTTTTAGGACCTCGTGGACTTATGCCTAATCCGAAGGTAGGAACAGTTACTTTTGATGTAGCGAAGGCAGTCGAAGAACTAAAAGCTGGTAAGATTGAGTATCGTGTTGATAAATCTGGTAATATAGCCGGTGCTGTTGGCAAATGTACTTTCTCTGCTGACGCTTTGAAAGATAACGTTAGCTTATTCTATGAAACTATATTGAAAAGCCGTCCATCATCAGCTAAAGGTAAATTCGTTAAGAATGTTTACGTTAGCTCGACTATGGGTCCAAGTTTGAATATAGATGAAAGTAGTTTTAAAGTTAGTTAATAACAAAAAAAATAAACAAAAAATTTACGCACTCTAAGTTAAATGCTTCTACATTTAATCCATTATTGGATAACAAAAGGTAACTAAACAATGATTACATTAGAGAAGAAAAAACAAATAGTCGAAGAGATACAAGGATATCTTGAGAAAGCTAGTGCTGCTTATCTAATTGACTTTGAATTCATGACCGTTGCAGAATCGAACAAATTTCGTTCGGAATTGCGTAATGGTGGTTTTGATTACAAAGTAGCTAAGAACACTGCGTTCCGTCGTGCAATAGAAGGCAATGAAAAATTTGCTTTCCCTGAGACGGATTTCAAGGGTTATTCTGGTATGGTATTCGGTTATGAAGATCCAGTTACTCCTGCTAAAATCATCAAAAAAGCTTTCGACAGTAAAGAAAGACCAAAGTTAAAAGCAGCCATCATAGATGGTAAGTACTTCGATAGTACTCAGCTGAAAACATTGGCTTCATTGCCTACGAAAGAAGAAATCATGGCTGCAATCGTTGGTTCTATCAACGCTCCAGCTTCTGGTATTCATGGTGCTATTAGTGCAGTAATGCGTGATCTTGCCTACGTGATTCACGAAGGTGTCAAATCAAAAAGCGATGTCGCTTAATTTTATAAATTAGTAAACAATATTTTTTTATTAGGAGTTTAATATGTCTGAAATAGTAGAAAAGCTAGTAGAGCAAATTGGTGCTTTAACTTTAGTAGAAGCTGCAGCTTTGAAAGAAGCATTAGAAGAAAAATTTGGTGTTAGTGCTGCTGCACCTATGATGATGGCTGCTTCTGGTGGTGGTGACGCTGCTGGTGCTGAAGAAGTTAAAGATAGCTTTGACGTTGAATTGACTGACATTGGAGCTAGCAAGCTTAATGTTATCAAAGCAGTTAGAGAAATCACTGGTCTTGGCTTGAAAGAAGCTAAAGAAAAAGTTGAATCTGCTCCTTGTATCGTGAAAGACGGTGCAAATAAAGCAGAAGCTGACGAACTAAAAGCTAAGCTTGAAGAAGCTGGTGCTAAAGTTACGTTAAAATAATTCTATGAATTAATCGGCTAGGCAATATTACTTTATTGCTTAGTCGATATATTTTACTAAAAGTATTGATAAATTTATCTAATAAAAAACATATTCTGATATAGATTCAGGGTTTTTTGACCAAATACCTTAAGTTAGGTGCTTTGTCAAAAAATCCTTTTCCTGTATAAAGAACACGAAGAAATCGGAGTACTTCAAATATGAGTGCCATTACTAAGGAAACTATTAATTCTACGTTAGTCCAAAAATACCCGAAGTTGTCAACTTCACGTGGTATCCATAGACTAAGAGATAGAGTTACCTTTGCAAAATCTAATATTTCTAAATCTAATTATCCGGATTTGTTGAACATTCAGTTAGAAGCGTATGACGACTTCTTGCAAGAGAATGTTCCTCCTCATAAAAGAGAGATGAAAGGACTTCAACAGTCTTTCCATCAGAATTTTCCTATCTTGGATAATTCAGAAATATTTCAATTGGAATTCATTGAATATACAATTGAAAAACCTAAATATGCAGAAGAAGAATGTAGAGAAAGAGAACTTACTTACTCAAAACCACTAAAAGCTAAACTTAGACTATCAAGTAAAGCTGATAAAGAATCTGAAGACTATATAGAAGCTGTTGAACAAGAAGTATATCTTGGTAACATCCCTTCTATGACACCTAAAGGTACTTTTATCATCAATGGTGCAGAGAGAGTAATCGTATCACAAATTCACCGTTCACCCGGCGTATTTTTTGATGATGCAGTTCACCCTAACGGAACACGTATTTATTCTGCTCGTATCATACCTTTCAGAGGGTCATGGGTCGAGTTTACTACTGATATACACGAAATTATGTATGCGTATATCGATAGAAAGAAAAAATTCCCTGTTACTACATTACTTCGTGCTATCGGATATTCTTCAGATGAAGATATTCTATCACTTTTCGGTCTAGCAAATGACTTCAAGTTAGAAGATGTTGCTGATGAGCACATTGGTCGTAAGATTGCATCAGATGTAATCGACATGGCTACTGGTGAGATCATCGCCACTCGTGATATGGTATTAGATGAAGAATTATTCAAAAAATTAAAAGAATCAGATGCTGAAGATATAAAGCTTTATGGCTTTATAGACCCTACTGATGAGCCACTTATCGCTCGTACTATAACTAAAGATACTTCTCGTAATAGAGATGACGCTTTGGAATCAATATATAGAACGCTAAGATCAAGTGAGCCGCCAGATGTGGAAACAGCTGAACTATTATTAGAAAGATTATTTTTCAGCGAAAAAAGATATGATCTAGGAATAGTAGGTAGATACAGATTGAACGACCGTTTGGGTCTTGATATCGATGAGAGTGTCACTACTTTAACTAATACTGATATCGTTGAGATTATCAAACAACTTATTGAGCTACACACTGCTAAGCATACTGGTGACGATATTGATCACTTAGGTAATCGTCGTGTCAGAACTGTTGGTGAGCAATTGGGCTCTCAATTCAATGTTGGTCTTGCTCGTATGGCTCGTACTATCAAAGAAAGATTAAGTATTCACGACGGCGAAAATCTAACTCCTTCTGAGTTAGTAAACGCTAGAACTATCAGTTCTGTTGTGAACCAATTCTTTGGTACTAACCAACTATCTCAGTTTATGGATCAAACAAATCCATTAGCAGAGATTACTCATAAGAGAAGAACTTCTGCACTAGGCCCAGGTGGTTTAACAAGAGAAAGAGCAGGTTTTGAGGTACGTGACGTTCACTATACACATTATGGTCGTCTTTGTCCTATCGAGACTCCTGAGGGGCCAAACATTGGTCTTATTTCATCACTCGCTATTCACGCAGAAATCAATACTTTAGGGTTTATCCAAACTCCTTACCGTAAGGTTGTTAATGGAGTTGTAACAGAAGATATCGAATATTTGACAGCTGAAAAAGAAGATGGTAAAGTTATCTGTACTTGTTCTACACTTACAGATGAAAATGGAAGATTAATCGGTGACAAAGTGAAAGCTCGTCAATCTGGTGATTTCGTTCTAGTTTCTGCTGAAGAAGTTGATTACATAGACGTATCAACGGATCAAATTACATCACTTGCATCTTCTATGATTCCTTTCCTAGAACATGATGATGCCAACCGTGCCCTGATGGGTGCGAATATGCAGCGTCAAGCAGTACCGCTATTGAAACCAAAAGCACCTATAGTAGGTACTGGTATGGAAGCAAAAGCGGCGAAAGATTCTAAGACTATGATATTAGCTGAATCTGATGGTATAGTGGAGTATGTGAGTGCAAAAGAAATTCGCGTTCGCTATGAAGATAAAAGAACAGAAGACGATAGATTAACTGGCTTCGAGTTCGAAGAAGTTAAAACTTATAAATTATTAAAGTTCTTTAGGACTAACCAAGATACTTGTATCAACCAAAAACCACTAGTATTAGCTGGTCAGAAAGTTGTATTGGGGCAACCTCTATGTGATGGTGCTTCTACTGAGCAAGCAGAACTTGGTTTAGGACAAAACGTTTTAGTTGCATTCATGCCTTGGAGAGGGTACAATTTTGAGGATGCGATTATCGTTTCTGAAAGATTTGTAGCCGAAGATGTATTTACTTCTATTCATATAGAAGAATTTACACTTCAAGTAAGGGACACTAAGCGTGGTGAAGAAGAATTTACGCGTGAGATTCCTAACGTAAGTGAAGAGTCAACGAAAGATCTTGACGAACATGGTATTATCCGTTCGGGAGCTAAAGTAGGTGAGGGTGATATCCTCATCGGTAAGATTACTCCTAAAGGTGAAACTGATCCAACTCCAGAAGAAAAATTACTAAGAGCAATCTTTGGTGATAAAGCTGGTGATGTAAAAGATGTTTCTCTAAAAGGTAGCCCTGGTCTAAAAGGTGTGGTTATCAATACAAAACTATTCTCTAGAAGAGTATTGACTACTGACAAAGAAATTAGAACAAGAGAAAGAAAACGTAAAGAAGCAATCGCAAGAAGAGAACGTAAAGTCGTTAAACAAGTTGATGAAGAATTCATCAGCAGATTAGGTGGAATACTAGAAGATAAAAAAATCTTGGGTATGAAGCTAAACAATAACGTTAACGTATATCGTGGTGGATCAAATGTAACTACTGCTGATTTGCTTGATAAATTCGAAGAAGGATTGCTAAAACCAGAATTATTAGATGTGGATGCAGGTATTGTAGAAGACGAAAGAACTTCTTCATTGCTGAAAGATCTATATGTCAACTACTTGAAATACAGAAATGATGTCAAAACAGACTTCAAAACTGAGAAAAACAAGTTAGCCGCTGGTGATGAATTGCAACCAGGTATTTTACAAATGGCTAAAGTTTACGTAGCTAAAAAACGTAAATTGCAAGTAGGTGATAAAATGGCGGGTCGTCACGGTAATAAAGGTATTGTATCTAAAGTTGTAAAGCTTGAAGATATGCCCTTCTTACCAGACGGAACTCCAGTCGATATCGTACTAAACCCACTTGGTGTACCATCGCGTATGAACTTGGGACAATTGTATGAGACTGCACTAGGTTGGGCTGGAGATAAATTGGGTGTACACTTTGCTACTCCTATTTTCGATGGTGGAACTTGGGAAGAAGTTGGAGACTTCTTAGAGGAAGCTGGCTTACCACGCAATGGTAAAACTAAGCTTATAGATGGTAGAACTGGAGAAGCATTTGACCAAGAAGTGACTGTTGGGTATATTTATATGCTGAAACTATCTCACTTAGTGGAAGACAAACTTCACGCACGTTCTATCGGCCCGTACTCACTTATAACTCAGCAACCTCTTGGTGGTAAAGCACAATTTGGTGGTCAGAGATTAGGAGAGATGGAAGTTTGGGCACTAGAAGCTTATGGAGCTGCTCATACTCTACAAGAGATGCTAACTATCAAGTCAGATGATGTACAAGGTAGAGCAAAAATGTACGAAGCGATTGTAAAAGGCGATAACTTGCCTAACCCTAATATACCTGAATCATTCAACGTATTAGTAAGGGAACTACAAGGTCTTTGTTTAGATATAGAAATTGAATAAACTAAAAATATATAAATAGGAGTACTCCTATGCAATCAATACCATTACCGAAAAAAGGTTACGATAAGATATCCATAAAGATTGCTTCGCCAGATGACATATTAAATAGGTCAAGGGGTGAAGTAACTAAACCGGAAACTATCAATTACCGTTCTTTTAGACCAGAGAAAGATGGACTTTTCTGTGAAAAAATATTCGGCCCGATCAAAGATTGGGAATGTGCGTGTGGTAAGTATAAAAGAATTAGATACAAAGGTATTGTGTGTGATAGATGTGGGGTAGAAGTTACTCAAAAATCTGTACGTCGCGAACGTATGGGTCACATCATGCTTGCAGTTCCTGTTGTTCACGTTTGGTTCCTACGTACTCTGCCTAGTAAGATAGCAGGTATATTAGGTATGACTACGAAAGATGTAGAGCGTATAGCTTACTACGAATCTTATGTAGTTGTTCAACCGGGTGGAACTGGTCTTCAAAATAAAGATTTGTTGACTGAGGAACAATATCTAGAAGTAATAGATTCATTGCCTCCTGAACACTTTGAATTAGATGATGAAGACGAAGCAAAGTTCGTTGCTCTAATCGGTGGTGAAGCAATTAAAGAACTTCTGAAAAGGGTAAAACCAATAGAAGATTACCATAGATTGAAAGAAAGATTAAAAACTGAAACTTCGCAAACTAGAAAGAAAGATATTCTAAAACGTTTGACTATCTTAGATGCATTCGGTCCGAATGCTGAGAAAGAAATGCCAAATGATCCTGATTGGATGGTTTTAGATATTATTCCTGTTATTCCACCAGACCTAAGACCACTTGTGCCTTTGGAAGGTGGTAGATTTGCGACTTCTGATTTGAATGACCTTTACAGAAGGGTTATCATCAGAAACAACAGATTAAAAAGACTAATTGATATCAAAGCTCCTGAAGTAATTCTTAGAAATGAGAAACGTATGCTTCAAGAATCTGTAGATGCACTATTCGATAACTCGAGAAGAGCGGTACGTAGTGATTCGCAAAGAGCATTGAAGTCTTTGGCCGATACATTAAAAGGGAAATCTGGTAGATTCCGTCAGAACTTGCTTGGTAAACGTGTTTACTATTCTGGTCGTTCGGTTATCGTAGTTGGTCCTGAGCTGAAGCTACACGAATGTGGTCTTCCTAAAGATATGGCTGTTGAGCTATTCAAACCATTTATCATACGTAAGTTGATAGAGCGTGGATATGTAAAAACAGTTAAGTCAGCGAAAAAATTAGTAGAAAGAAAGACAGATGAAGTATGGGATATATTGGAAAAAGTAATCCAGGGTCACCCTGTTATGCTTAACCGTGCTCCTACTCTTCACCGTTTGGGTATCCAAGCATTCCAACCTAGATTGGTCGAAGGTAAAGCAATTCAGCTTCACCCGTTAGTTTGTACTGCATTCAACGCCGATTTTGACGGTGATCAGATGGCAGTCCATCTACCAATCAGTTACGAAGCACAATTGGAAGCATTCTTACTTATTCTTGCTCCGCATAATATTATGCATACACAGAATGGTGATCCTATTGCCGTTCCATCGCAAGATATGGTATTAGGTGTTTATTACCTTACTAAACACAAACCAGATGCCAAAGGCGAAGGTAAAATGTTCGGTAACACTGAAGAAGTAAAATTAGCTTATGACAACAAAGTTGTCGAACTGCATGCTAAAATTAAACTTCGTTGGGAAGGTAAAATGATTGAAACTACAGTTGGTAGAGCTATGTTTAACGACATCGTTCCTCCTGCTATGGGCTATATAAATGAGTTATTGACTAAGAAGAGATTAAGACAGATTATTGGTTCTTGTTTCAGAACAACTGGACTAGATGTAACTGTTATATTCTTGGACAAACTAAAAGAACTAGGTTTCTTCTATGCAACTCGTGGTGGTCTATCTGTAAGTATTCATGATGTTAAAATTCCTGAATTGAAAACTAAAATCATCAACGATGCTGATAAGAAAGTAGATGGCATAGAGTTGGCTTACACCAACGGTGTTATCAGTGGTGGTGAAAGATATAATAAGATTATTGATACATGGTCAAATGCGACTAACAAAGTAGCCGATAAACTTTACTCAGAAATAGCTAAAGACAAACAAGGGTTTAACTCTTTCTGGATGATGCTTGACTCTCAAGCGAGAGGGTCTAAAGAGCAAATCCGTCAGTTAGCTGGTATGCGTGGTCTGATGGCGAAACCTAAAAAATCAGTTTCTGGTTCTACAGGTGAGCTAATCGAAAACCCAATTATCTCTAACTTCAAGGAAGGTCTATCTATCCTTGAGTACTTTATCTCTACACACGGTGCTCGTAAAGGTCTAGCCGATACGGCATTGAAAACTGCCGATGCGGGCTATCTAACTCGTAGATTGCATGATGTAGCACAAGATATGATCATAACTGATCGTGACTGTGGTACTATCAGGGGTGTAGAAATGGAAGCTCTTAAAGATGGGGAAGAAGTCAAAGAACCGCTTTACGAAAGAATTTTAGGCCGTGTTGCTCTAGTAGATGTACACGATAATATTACTGATGAACTACTCGTTAACGCTGGTGAAATAATCGATGAAACTATTGCTCAGAAGATAGAAGGTTCGTCTGTAGAGAAAATAAACATTCGTTCTGTATTAACTTGCGAAAACCGTCGTGGTGTTTGTGCTAAGTGTTACGGACGTAATATGTCAACTTCACGTCTTGTGGACGTTGGGGAAGCAGTTGGTACTATAGCTTCACAATCAATCGGTGAACCGGGTACACAGCTTACACTAAGAACGTTCCACACAGGTGGATCGGCTTCATTAGTAGCTTCACAATCAACAGTTAATGCTAAGTTCGACGGTATTATCCAATTCGAAAATATGAGAACTGTTTCTTATATGGGCGAATCAGGTGAAATATCTATCGTTGTTTCTCGAAGTGGTGTTATCAATCTAATTGACCCTGAGTCTAATCGTAAGATTACATCTTATGACGCTACTTATGGTGCTACGATTGAAGTACAAGATGGTGACAAGGTTACTAAAGGACAACTAATATACGAATGGGATCCATATAACTCTTCTATCGTTTCGGAAGTTGCGGGTAAAGTAAATTATAAAGATTTATTACCTAACGTTACTTACCGTGAAGTTAATGATGAGCAAACTGGTCACATAACGAAAGTTGTTATTGATTCTAGAGATAGAACTAAATCTCCTACTATCGAAATACTTGATGAAGCTGGTGAAGTAATACGTACTTACAATATCCCTTCTCGTGCTCAACTAAGAGTAGAGAACAATGAAGATATTGGGTCTGGTACTCAATTAGTTAAGATTCCAAGAGACATGGGTCGTACAAGAGATATCACGGGTGGTTTGCCTAGGGTAACTGAACTCTTCGAAGCTCGTTCTCCTCATAATCCAGCTATTGTAACTGAGATTGACGGTATCGTATCATTCGAAAAACCTAAGCGTAATCAACGTGTTGTGAGAATCACTTCACTCGATGAGAAGACAGAATCAGAATACTTAGTACCTGTTGGACGTCATATATTGGTTCAAGAGAAAGACTTTATACGTGCTGGTGATAGAATCTCCGAAGGTTCGATCAACCCACACGATATATTGAAAATCAAAGGTCCAAACGCTGTACAAGAATACTTAGTAAATGAAATACAAGAAGTTTATCGTATGCAAGGTGTTAAGCTGAATGATAAGCACATAGAAGTAATTGTTCGTCAAATGCTTCAGAAAGTGAAAATCATTGACTCTGGTGATACACACATGCTAGAAAACGAAAACTTTGATAAGATTAAGTTTATAGATGACAACGAAGCTGTTAAATCATTAGTAGTCGTAACTGACAAAGGTGATTCTAACTACAACGAGAATTATCTGTATCCAAGAAGAAAAGTAAAAGCTGTAGTTAAGGACTTGAAGAAAAAAGGCAAGACTCCTCCAGATTTCAGACCAGCAGAGCCGTCTATCGGTGAACCAATACTATTGGGTATCACTCAGGCATCTCTGAAAACTGAAAGTTGGCTGTCTGCTGCTTCGTTCCAACAAACGACTGCTGTTCTTTCTGACGCTGCTATATCAGCTAAGGTCGATTACTTGAAGGGCTTGAAGGAAAACATTATCTTAGGTCAACTAATACCTGCTGGTACTGGTTTGAGAAAGTACCAAGATATGCACATAGCAAGTACTATCGGTAATATATTCGGTCACAATCCGAAGCCAGTTGAAGAAGTGAAAGAAGAGAAAATAGAAGCATAATCTTCTGTCTTTATCTCAAATTACAAAAGCCGAATTAGTTAATACTGATTCGGTTTTTTTGTTTAATGGAAAATAGTTATTTTAGAATATCTTAAACAGAATCCTAATAAAAATGAAATATTTAATTGTACTTATAGCATTGTTTTTAAATGTATTAGCAGCAAATGCACAGTATGAATTTGTAAAAGTACATAATGAAGTTTTTGAATCCCCTGAAGAAAGGGGATTCTTTTTAAATTTAAAATGTCAAGATGACACTTGTGTCTCAATTAATACTGTTGGTGGATTTGCTAAAATAATTACTTCTACAAATAGTGGAAATGATTGGAATGTCCCCTTTACTTATATAAACCAAGAAGAAAATGATCAGTATGTTCAACCTACAAATGGCGGATTCACTGATAATTATATCTACTATGCAGGTATGGGCGGAGTAATAACATATTCGGAGAATAGTTTTACTGAATTTAAGGTGATTAAAACACCAATTACCTATTTACTGGGCAGAGTTGATAATGCACGTATACTAAAAGATACTGTCTATTTTACTCATTCTTTTGATATTTTCAAAAAGCATTTACGTGATGAAAAGTGGGTGACGCTCCATCCTTTTGATAAAAAGGTAATTATAGACATGGAAATAGATGAAAAATCTAACTCTATTTATTGCATTTTGAATAATATTGACAATAATAGTGATGAATATGAACTCAATGAAAGAATATTTGCTGTTTCAAGAGATATGGGTTACACTTGGACTTTGATGAAAACTGGTTATGATGTACGGTTTATAACTGTCAACAGAAGTCAAATATGGTTAGTTGGTGGTGAGGAAAATGGGAATGGAGCGCAAAGAGATGATGTAATATTACTTTCGACAAACTCAGGTGTTGATTGGGAAGTTTCAAGGTTCAAACTTTCAGAAAATTCTGGTGCTGGGCTTCATGGTTTGAAAATGAAAAATGATCATGAAGGAATTGCTTATGGTAATAATGGTAATTTTTTAAGAACAACAAATGCTGGTCAAAGTTGGGAAAGATTATCAATTAATGATGAGGTTGATAATATTGGTTTTAAACCTTCGATAATGGTTTTGGATTGGAACAAATATGGTGAACCAATTCTAGGTATTAGTGGGATGGGTATTTACATTGGTAAAAATGAAACTTCAGTAGAGAATTTCAATTTAAATGAAGTAACACCGCAAATATTCACTAATCTACTTAATATTAATATCACAGAACATAATGTCACCAATGAACTTACTCTTTATTCAATAGAGGGTAGGACTGTTTATCAAAATGAATTAAATTATGGTAGTACAACACTTGATTTATCTTTTCTTATTCCAGGTGTTTACTTTGCTAAGATTAATAATAGATTCATTAGATTGTTAAAACAGTAATATTCTTCTAAATATCAAATTACAAAGCCGAATTAGTTAATACTGATTCGGCTTTTTTAGTTTTCTATTTTGTACTAATTGTAAAGATTAAAAGGGTGTTTTCTTTATACTATAATCCCCAAGCAAAAACATTCTTCCATAATCAGAGGGGTCTATTTCAGTTGGGTAATCTGGCTCTTTAACGTAATATAGACCTATGCTGTCTGCTATTGCATAGTAAGTAGTATCCTTTTGGTTGATTTTAGTTTCTACACCGTTACTTATTTCAGTTCCAACAGCATTTAATATACCCATGAATCCATATATTTTAACTGTTTTGCCGTTTATCTCCTTCGAGAAATTCCCAGTTTTCTTGCCAGTCATAGTCATAGTCCCGGTTGCTTTATAATCCTCTTGTTCTACAGTGACTTGCTTCGTATAGATTTGCCATTCATCTTGAGCAAAACTATAAAAAGTCATCCATTCATCAGGAAAATAATTCTTACCATCACTACTAAGCGATTCATAATCAACATGACCATAAATAGCATTATTATCTTTACTCAAATACTTAATTTGAAGAGTGTAATCATCTACTTCGTAGGCCTCTTTCCCACGGTATGTGAGCTTCTGAGTTACCAAGTAAGTATCAGTGAAGTTGGATTCACCAGTCGGCTCATGATTTTCATCCAAATCATAAAAATTCATTTCCCATTGATTACCAATCGCTAATGGAAAGTCAAAAGACTCCACTTTAGATGGGTCACTTGGAGTATCATCACTACAAGAGGCAAAGAGAATAAATGTAAAAGCTACAATAACACCCGATATTATTTTCATATTAATCCTTAATAATTATAAAACTGTTCACTTTTTTAATACAATACTTATGGCGGTTATCTCATTTATTGCTACTTCTACATAGCTTTTATATATTTAGTTACCTATATTTTCTACTGCTAGGGTATTTCCACCTTTCAGTTTATTCTTGTGATAATGATAGTATTTCTTGATCAGATAAAGCCCTGTCAAATAAGTAAACATCGTCCATCGCACCATGATAGGAACTTAGTTGGTCTGGTCTAGCACCTATCGAGGCATTGTAACCAGATATTTGCGGTGTTTGCATACCAGTAGCTACATGAACTTCAGCTCCATTTATATAAAAAGTGGCAGTACCATTGATAAATGTTACTGCAATATGTTGCCATTCATCAGGAAAAATAATAGTTGTAGTTGCTTGTGTAGTTAAACTAGTGTTATAGGTTGACAAAAATAGGTTAGAGTTTTTTGTTATTCCAAATGCCCATGACGCTTTACCAGATCCACTACCTCCCCACTTTGAAATACAATCATAATATCCGGCACCATTCTCGCCTAGTGAAGCCAGTGGCTTTATCCATAGTGATATTGTAAATTCGTTTCTAAGTTGAAGTGATGTTGGTAATAGAACTTTTGATTTTAATGAACTCTTGCCAAAGAAATTGGCCGCAGATTCAAAATTATTTCTTCTGTCATTTACAAAGGTTACATTATCCATACTACTAATATAAGCATTCGGGGCATAGTCTGTAGCATCTCCGTCAAACTTCCAATTTCCAATCATATCTTCTATATCTGTTAGCACTACTTCTTTATAAGTAAAATTAAATGTATCGCTTATACTAAAGCTGTAATAATCTTTTGCGATGACATACCATTGATATTGTTCCGATTCGCTGAATGTGAATTCATCATCGTAATATTTAGACTTTAGGTTGTTAGCAATTGATTTGAAATCAGAGCCCATCTTTCTGAAATATACATCATATAGTAAACTGTCATTGTCGATATCATTTCCTTCCCATCGGAATTTTATTTTATTAGTGCTAACTTTAAAGTCCTCAGATGGAAATAATAAGGTTGGTTTTTCAGGTTTAGTGTTCACTGACTCCATAGAAGTAATGAATAGTTCTATATTATTAGTTATTTGATCACTAACCTTAATTTTCGAAGTATAAGCGAAGTAGTTCTTATGTTTTATATTCAAATCATATAGGTCAGGACTAATTTCGGGAAGTTCAAATTTACCATTCTCGTCACTCCTAGTGGTAGAAGTTATAGGAAATGTGCTAATAATAGCTCCGCTAACAGGTAAGTCTGTGGCTGAGTCAAAGACATAACCCTTTATCATACCTTTCATAATGGTGACTTTGTCGTCCTTAGGAGCCGTTGGACTCTCTTCGTCAGTACAGGACACAAGTACTAATATTAGTAGTGTTGATAGTAAAATACTTTTCATTATATTAAATCCTAAGTTGAATATCTTTACAAACTAATTTAAGGAAATAAGAAATAAATAAAAATTATTCAAAAAAATATGAAATTTATTTTGTAGATTAAAAGTATTCTGCTTAATTTTGTTATCTGTATGAAATCTCAAAAAGTAAAATGTGTGTTTGAGACTTCTAAACATAAAAAAATTAGAAACATAAAAAATTTCGTAGGTCTATTAAAATGTTTAATATTGAAAAACTTCGTAATATTGGTATAGCTGCTCATATTGATTCTGGTAAAACAACAGTATCTGAGCGTATTTTATTCTATACTGGTAAGATTCACAAAATTTCTGAAGTTCGTGGTAAAGATGGTGTCGGTGCTAAAATGGACAGCATGGAGCTGGAAAGAGAAAAAGGTATCACTATCCAATCTGCTGCTACTTTCTGTGAGTGGAAAGGTTATTCTATTAACGTTATTGATACTCCCGGTCACATTGACTTCACAGTTGAAGTAGAGCGTTCACTTAGAGTATTGGATGGAGCTGTATTGGTACTTTGTTCAGTAGCTGGTGTGCAATCACAATCTATTACTGTAGATAGACAAATGCGTCGTTATGGTGTACCTCGTCTTGCGTTTATAAATAAATGTGATAGATCTGGTGCTAATCCTGATAGAGTAATTAGTCAACTTAAAGATAAGTTGAAGCATAATCCCGTTCAAATTACAATGGAAGTTGAGTTAGAAGACAAATTCAATGGTATTATTGATCTATTGAAAATGAAAGCTCTTTACTTTGAAGGTGATGACGGAGAGAGAATTATTGAAAAGGAAATTCCTGAAGATAAATTAGCTCGTGCAAAAGAGAAAAGAGTAAAAATGATAGAGTCATTAGCTGACTACAGTGATGAAATTGCTGAAAAATTCCTAATGGAAGAAGATTTCACAATTGAAGAGTTGCAATCAGCAATTAGAAAAGCAACTATTTCTCAGGATATCACTCCTGTTCTAGTTGGTACTGCTCTTAAAAACCAAGGTGTCCAAACTTTATTGGATGCTGTTATTGATTATTTGCCAAATCCAAAAGAAGTAGAAAACTTCGCATTAGATTTGGATCAAGAAGAGAAAAAAGTTCCTTTAGATATTAATCCTGATAAGCCATTAGTGGCATTGGCATTCAAATTAGAAGATGGTCAATTTGGTCAGCTTACTTATATGAGAATATACCAAGGTGTATTGACAAAGGGTGAAAACATATTTAATACAAGTACAGATAAGAAATATAAAATTCCTAGATTAGTAAGAATGCACTCAGACGAAATGGTAGAGATTGAAACAGCACAAGCTGGTGATATCGTTGCTACATTTGGTATTGATTGTGCATCTGGTGATACTTTTGGTGACGGCAAATTGCATTACTCTATGGAGACTATGTATATTGCTAATCCAGTTATTGAGTTAACTGTAAAGCCTAAAGATAAAGCAGGTCAAGTGAATTTTTCTAAAGCATTAAATAGATTTACTAAAGAAGATCCTACATTCCAAGTAGCTCGTGATGACGAATCAGGTGATACAATAATCAAAGGAATGGGTGAGCTTCACTTAGAAATCTACATAGAAAGAATAAAACGTGAGTTTAAAACTGATGTCATAGTAGGTGAACCTAAAGTTGCTTATAGAGAGGCGATTAGTATGCCTATTGATTATGATTATACTCACAAGAAGCAATCTGGTGGTTCTGGTCAATATGCACGTATAGCGGGTAGATTTGAGCCTATGGAAGCAAGTGCAGAAGAAACTTACTTATTCGAGAATAAGATAGTCGGTGGTTCAGTTCCTAGAGAATATATACCAGCTGTAGATAAAGGTTTCCAAGAACAACTTAAAGAAGGTGTATTAATTGGTCAACCAGTAGTTGGTGTAAAAGCATTACTTAATGACGGTTCAACTCACGCAGTTGATTCATCAGATGGTGCATTTAAAATTGCTGCAAAAGCTGCTATTAGAGAATCTCTAAGAAAAGCTGGTCCAGTAATCTTAGAGCCAATAATGAAACTAGAAACTAGTTGTCCTGAAGAATTCCAAGGTGTAGTAATCGGTCAAATCAACCAAAGACGTGGTTTGATTCTTACAACTACAATGGATGCTACTTATGTTGTAGTTGAAGCAGAAGTGCCTTTGAAGGAAATGTTTGGTTATTCTACTGACTTACGTTCAGCTACTCAAGGAAAAGGTGAATTTACAATGGAATTCGCGAAGTACGAGAGAGTTCCGAAGTCTGTTCAAGAAGAAATTATTAGAGCTTACGAAGAAGCTGAAGCTCAAAAATCATAAATTATTAGAAAAATGTCGAAATAGTTTTGAGATTGCAAATAAAACTATTAACTTTGCATCCTCTATTTAATACGGCAATAAAAAAAATAACGGAGAACTTTAGTGCCTACTATAAGTCAATTAGTCAGAAAAGGAAGAAAGAAGCAGATCAAGAAAAGTAAATCTGCTGCTTTGGTGAATTGTCCCCAAAGAAAGGGTGTTTGTACTAGAGTGTATACTACTACACCTAAGAAACCAAACTCTGCGCTTAGAAAAGTAGCTCGTGTTAGACTAACTTCAGGTTTTGAAGTTTCAGCTTATATTGGCGGTGAAGGTCATAACTTGCAAGAGCACTCTATAGTAGTTGTTAGAGGCGGTAGAGTAAAAGATTTACCAGGTGTTAGGTATCACATCGTTAGAGGTACTGCTGATACACAAGGTGTAGAAGGAAGAAAACAAGGTCGTTCTAAATACGGCACTAAAAAACCTAAGTAAATAAAGAATTGAAATGAGAAAGAAACAAGCAGAAAAACGTAGAATTAGTCCTGATCCTCAATACAATGATTTGATAGTTGCAAAATTTATCAATATCATTATGGATGATGGTAAAAAAGCAGTTGCAAGTAAATTAGTTTACAAGGCTTTCACTGAAGTTGGTGAAAAGACTGAAAAGAACCCTCTAGAAGTATTTAGAGAAGCTTTGACTAATGTTGCTCCTATGTTGGAAGTAAAATCACGTAGAGTAGGTGGTGCAACTTACCAAGTACCTCAGGAAGTTAGAGAAGACAGAAGAGTTGCGTTAGCATTACGTTGGATCAAATCATTCTCATCTGCTCGTAGAGAAAAATCAATGGCTAGTAAATTAGCTAGCGAAATTATAGCAGCTTCGAAAGGTGAAGGTGCTTCTGTTAAGAGAAGAGAAGATATGCATAGAATGGCCGAAGCTAACAAAGCATTCGCTCATTTTAGATGGTAATCTGAATTTATTGTTCTTTGAAATCTTTAAAAGAAAAAAACTAAAATGCCAAGAACTGTTCCTATAGAGAAAGTCAGAAATATTGGAATAATGGCTCACATTGATGCTGGTAAGACTACTACTACCGAACGCATCTTGTTTTATACCGGCTATCTGCATAAGATAGGTGAAGTTGATGAAGGTACTGCTTTCATGGACTTTATGGAACAAGAGAAGGAAAGAGGTATTACTATACAATCTGCTGCTATCCCTACCGAATGGAAGGGTAACAAGATTAATATAATAGATACTCCTGGTCATGTTGATTTTACTGCTGAGGTACAACGATCTCTTAGAGTTTTAGATGGTGCGATTGCTGTGTTTTGTGGAGTTGGTGGTGTAGAACCGCAAACAGAAACGGTATGGCGTCAAGCTGATGAGTATCATGTTCCTAGAATTGCTTATATTAATAAGATGGATAGACTAGGTGCTGATTTTGATAAAGCTGTATTATCTATAAAAGAGAAGTTAAATGCTAATCCAATTCCAGTACAGTACCCGATAGGTGCTGAAGACAATTTTGAAGGAATTATAGATTTGATAGAAATGGTTTCTTATAAGTATGACATTGCTTCTTACGGGGCTAAGTTTGAAAAAGAAGAAATTCCAGCAAATCTAGTTAGTAAGTGTGAAGAGTTAAGAAGTAATCTACTTGAAGCCGTTGCTGAACAAAATGAAGAGTTATTAGAAAAATATTTAGAGAATGGTGATTTAACAGTTGATGAGATTAAAACTGGAATTAGAATTGGTGTTTTGAACTTATCAATTATCCCAGTTCACGTTGGTTCTTCGTTGAAGAATGTAGGTGTGCAACCTTTGATTGATGCAGTTATTGATTATCTTCCATCTCCTTTAGATGTAAAATATATGGACGGTTTTGACATAGAAAATGAAGATAAGCATCTTACAAGAAAGCCAAGTGATGAAGAAAGCTTTTCAGCACTAGCATTCAAAGTAAATTCAGACCCTTATGTAGGTAAAGTTACTTTTATTAGAGTGTATTCAGGAGTTTTAAAGGTTGGTGATTCAGTTTTGAATCCAACTGAAGGAAAGAAAGAAAAAATCCTTAAAATTCTTCAAATATTTTCTAATAAGAGAAATGAAATACCGGAAGCTCATGCAGGTGATATAGTAGCTATACCATCTTTGAGATTTACTAAAACAGGCGATACGCTTTGTGATAATAAAAATCCAATAATGTATGAGAAAATTAACTTTTCTGAGCCAGTAATCAATCAATCTTTGGAAGCAAAGACGACTGCTGATCAAGATAAGTTAGTAGAAGTTCTTGAAAAATTGCAAATTGAAGATCCTACATTTAAATACAAATATGATGAAGACAATGGTCAATTAATCATAAGTGGAGTAGGAGAGTTACATCTTGAGATAATAGTCGATAGATTGACTCGTGAATTCAAACTTCCTGTTCGTGTAGGTCAACCACAAGTTGCTTACAGAGAGTGTATCATGGATACAGTAGAATACGAAGCTGAGTTTGATAGAGATTTGTCCGGTAAAAAGCATTACGGGAAAGTTCTTTTAAAGATAGAAAAAAACGACAACTCCGAAACTGTTGAGTTTGAAAACAAGGTGGACAAAAAAGTTCCACTTGAGTATATTAAAGCTGCCGAATTAGGTTCGGTGCAGGCTCTTCAAGTCGGTCCTCAAGGTTATCCAATGACAAAAGTAAAAATTACTTTGTTGGATATCTACTTTGACTCCGATTTGACTACCGATTTAGGTAGTAAACTAGCCGCATCAGCTGCTGTAAGAGAAGCAGCCCGCCAAGCAGGTACAAATATACTAGAACCAATATTTTCTGTAGAAGTAACAACACCCGATGACTATTTGGGTGATGTGATTGCTGATTTGAATTCCCGACATGGTAGAATAGAGGGTATCAGTCAGAAAAATGACTTACAGGTAGTGAGAGCACAAGCTCCATTATCAAAAATGTTTGGATATGTAACCAAACTAAGATCAGTTTCGCAAGGTAGAGCAAATTATAATATGACTTTCTCTCATTACGAAATTGTAAACAAATAGAAAAAAATAAACATTAAAAATAACAATTATTTATAGGAGCTAAAAATGGCTAAAGAAAAATTCGACCGTAGTAAGCCCCACGTTAACGTTGGTACAATTGGTCACGTAGATCATGGAAAAACAACATTAACTGCTGCTATCACTGTTTCACTAGCGAAAAAAGGACTAGGTGAAAAAAGAAGTTTTGATCAAATCGACAACGCACCTGAAGAAAAAGCTCGTGGTATAACTATTGCTTCTTCTCACGTAGAATATGAAACTGAAGCAAGACACTATGCACACGTAGATTGTCCTGGTCACGCGGATTATGTTAAGAACATGATCACTGGTGCAGCACAGATGGACGGAGCTATACTAGTTGTAGCTGCTACTGACGGACCTATGCCTCAAACTAGAGAGCATATTCTTTTAGCACGTCAAGTTGGTGTTCCTAAGATGGTTGTATTTATGAATAAGATTGATATTGCTGATGAAGAATTAGCTGAATTAGTTGAAATGGAAGTAAGAGAGTTATTAACTTCTTATGACTTCCCTGGTGATGATATTCCTATCATCAAAGGATCTGCATTACAAGCATTAACTGCTGGTACAGATGATACAACTACTTCTGATGATCCTCGTTTCGCATGTATTTATGAATTGATGGATGCTGTAGATAGTTATATTCCTACTCCAGAAAGAGCTACTGATAAACCATTCTTGATGCCAGTAGAGGACGTATTCTCTATCACTGGTCGTGGTACAGTAGGAACAGGAAGAATCGAAAGAGGAATCGTGAATGTGAACGATGAAGTTGAGATAGTTGGATTTGGTTTGAAAAAGAAAACAACATGTACTGGAGTAGAGATGTTCCGTAAGTTGTTGGATCAAGGTCAAGCTGGTGACAACGTAGGTCTATTACTTCGTGGTGTAGAGAAAGAAGAATTGGAAAGAGGAATGGTTATCTGTAAACCAGGTGCTATTACTCCTCACCATAAATTCACTGCACAAGTTTACGTATTGAAAAAAGAAGAAGGCGGACGTCACACTCCATTCTTCTCTGGTTACAGACCACAATTTTACTTCAGAACTACTGATGTTACAGGTTCATTGACACTTCCGGAAGGAACTGAGATGGTTATGCCTGGTGACAACTTAGATGCAATCAGCATTGAACTTATCGCTCCTATCGCTATGGAAGAAGGTTTAAGATTTGCGATTCGTGAAGGCGGTAGAACTGTAGGTGCTGGCGTTGTAACTAAAATTGTTGAGTAATATACTCGCACAAACTATAGGTTTTAAAAGTGTCAACACAAAAAATAAGAATAAAGTTAAAGTCATACGATCATAATTTGATTGATAAGTCTAGCGACAGAATCGTAAAAACTGTAAAGCAAACTGGCGCAGTGGTATCGGGTCCGATACCACTACCCACTTGCAAAACTATTTACACTGTTAACAGATCACCCCACGTAGATAAAAAATCACGTGAGCAATTTGAAACTAGAGTTCACAAAAGATTAATTGACATATTTAGTTCTTCGCAAAAAACAGTAGATGCTCTGATGAAAATCGAGTTACCAGCTGGCGTAGATGTAGAAGTAAAGGTATAAGGTTAGAAAATGAAAGCTGCTATCCTTGGCAAGAAAAAAGGTATGACAAGTTACTTTACTGAAAATGGTACTCACGTTCCATGTACAGTAGTAGAAGCTGGACCTTGCTACGTAAGTCAGGTCAAAACTGACGAAACAGATGGTTACAACGCTGTACAGATGACTTATAATGAGAAATCTGATAAGAATGTTAACAAACCATTAAAAGGTCATTTTGATAAAGCTGGTGTTAAGCCTGCTTATGTTCTAAAAGAATTCAGAGATATGGAAGATGAACTTGCGGTAGGTGCATGCCTAACTGTAGAGCAATTCCAAGCTGGTGATTTCGTCAAAGTTAAGGGAACTTCAAAAGGAAAGGGTTTCCAAGGGGTTATGAAACGTTATAACTTCAAAGGTGTTGGTATGGCGACTCACGGTCAAAAGAACAGACAAAGACATCCTGGTTCAATCGGTCAATCTTCTGATCCTTCTCGTGTAATGAAAGGATTGAGAATGGCAGGAAGAATGGGTGGAGACACTGTTACAATAGCAAACATGGAAATTGTTGACGTATTCCCTGATAAAAACATAATCCTTGTGAAAGGTAGTGTACCGGGTACACGTAACTCTTATTTAGAAATTTACAAATAGGCATTTGAAAATGCAAGCAGAAGTTTACAATAAAGATGGACAGAGCGCAGGTACGATTGACCTGAATAGCAGTATCTTTGGAATTACTCCAAATGAAGCAGCTATGCACATGGCAGTAGTATTTCACTTAGCTAACAGAAGACAAGGAACTAGAAAGACAAAGATCCGTTCTGAAGTTAGTGGTGGTGGGAGAAAACCATGGAAACAAAAAGGTCGTGGAACTGCTCGTGCTGGTTCAACTAGATCACCTATATGGGTAGGTGGTGGAACAATACATGGTCCAAAGCCACAGTTATTCCACAAGAAATTGAATAAAAAAGTTAATAGACTGGCTCGTCGTTCTGCTCTATCTTCTAGAATAGCAGAGAACAACTATAAAATAGTTGAAGACTTTAACTTGAATGAATTCAAAACAAAAGAAATAGCTAACGTTATTAAAAATCTAGAATTGACTGATAACTCTATCTTGTTCATAATTCCTGAACACAATGAGCATTTATACAGATCTGCTAGAAATATTAACAAGCTGAATATCAAGCCTGCTGATCAAATATCAACTTATGATATACTATCTCATAAGAAAATATTGTTATTCAAAGGGTCTATAGAAAAAATTGAACAAGTATTAAACTAAGATAATATTATGGCTATAGTTTTAAAAAGACCGATAATTACCGAAAAAGGTATGTCACTTGCTGAAAGCAGACAATATGTGTTTGAAGTAGATACAAGATCTACTAAACCACAAATTAAAGATGCTGTTGAAGATATGTTCGAAGTCGTTGTAAGAAACGTAAGAACACTAAAGGTAAAAGGTAAAGTGAAAAGAAGATTTACTAAGCAAGGTTTGCAAGTAGGTAGAACAAGTACTTACAAAAAAGCATACGTAACTCTGGCTGAAGGCCATGAAATAGAATTAGTTTCAGGTGCACAAGAATAAAACAAAGATTGAATTACTATGGGTATTAGAAAATTAAAACCAATAACTCCAGGTACAAGGCACTATTCAGTAAATAAGTACGAAGAACTTACAACTGATAAACCTTATAAGCCTCTACTGACTCCTATTAAAAAAAGTGGTGGTAGAAATAATACTGGAAAGATTACATCTCGTCATAGAGGTGGTGGACATAAGAGAAGATATAGAATCATCGATTGGAAACGTAACAGATTCGGCGATAAAGCTACTGTACAGACAATCGAGTACGATCCGAATAGATCATCTTTTATAGCACTAGTTTCTTATAAAGACGAAGAAAAAAGATATATACTATGTCCATTTGGATTAAAGGTTGGCGATGTATTAGAGCAAGGACCAGATTCTGAATTGAATCCAGGTAATGCACTACCATTGGAAAAAATACCTACGGGCTTCAGTGTTCACAATATCGAAATGAAACCTGGTAAAGGTGGTCAATTAGTAAGAAGTGCTGGTCAATCTGCTCAAGTAGTAGGGTTCGACAAAAAATATGCACAAGTAAAATTGCCATCAGGTGAGATAAGATTAATTCTGAAAACATGCTACGCTACTTTAGGTAGAGTAAGTAATCCAGAACATGAGAATATCATCCAAGGTAAAGCCGGACGTAATAGATGGAGAGGTATCAAACCACAAACTCGTGGTATGGCGATGAATCCAGTCGATCACCCAATGGGTGGTGGTGAAGGTAGGTCTAAATCTGGTGGTGGTAGATTACACCCTAGATCTCCTTGGGGTAAAAACGCTAAGGGTGCAAAAACTAGAAAACTTAAGAGTGCTAGTAATAAGATGATAATTCGAAGACGTAAAAACAAAAAGCAAGGAAAGTAAGGTATGTCTAGATCATTAAAGAAAGGTATATTTGTTCATTACAAACTTCAAAGGAAAGTTGATGCAGCTAACGAGTCACAAAAGAAATCTGTGATTAAGACATGGGCTAGAGCATCTACAATAACTCCTGATTTTGTAGGACATACGATAGCTGTTCACAACGGAAAAAGTTTTATTCCGGTTTACGTAACAGAGAATATGGTTGGACATAAATTCGGTGAATTTTCTCCTACTAGGAATTATAGAGGCCACTCAGGTCACAGAAAGAAATAAGAAGCAATTAATTAGGTAAATGACAAAATGCAAGCAAGAGCACTAAAAAAATATATTAAATCTTCACCACGTAAAATGCGTTTGGTTATAGATATAATACGTGGAAAGTCGGCTGAGGAAGCATTAAATATACTTAGCAGTACTCCTAATTTGGCTGCAAGAATGACAAAAGACGTTTTACGTTCAGCAATCTCAAATTTGAATAATAAAGCTAAAGAAGAAGGTATGTCTTATGATAACAGAGAAATAGTTATCAAAGCCATCTTTTCAAACCAAGGACCGTCTATGAAAAGAATTAGACCTGCTCCTATGGGGAGAGCATTTAGGATTCGTAAAAGATCGAATCACTTGACGATAGAGTTGCAAACATTAGACCATAATCAATCATTGCTAGAAACTGAAAAAGTAAATTCAGAGGGGTAAAGTCTTGGGACAAAAAACTAATCCAATAGGGATAAGACTAGGTATAAATAGAAGCCACGATGCCAATTGGTTCGATGAAAAAAATATGGCTGAAAAGATACTTGAAGATATAAAAGTAAGAAACTATATCAAAAGTAGAAAAAAAGGTGCTGGAATATCTAGAATAATTGTTGAAAGAACGGCTAAACAATTAAGAGTAACTATCAATACTTCAAGACCTGGTGTTATAATCGGACGTTCTGGAAGAGATATAACTCAGTTAGAAGAAGAGATCAAACAAGTAACTGGTAAAGATGTAAAGTTACTAATAAATGAAATCAAAAGACCTGAATTAGACGCTATATTAGTTGCTGAGAATATTGCTCAACAACTAGAAGGTAGAATATCATTCAGAAGAGCATTAAAACAAGCAGTATCAGCTGCTACTCGAATGGGAGCCGAAGGAATAAAAGTTATGGCTTCTGGTAGATTGGGCGGAGCTGAAATGGCAAGAACAGAACAATACAAAGAAGGACGTACACCACTTCATACGTTGAGAGCAGAGATCGATTACGGTACTGCTACTGCACACACTATATATGGTGCTATTGGAGTGAAAGTTTGGATTTGTAAAGGCGATATAACAACCGCTGTTTAAGAAAAAATTGGAACAATACAATGTTAAGCCCGAAAAGAGTAAAACACAGAAAGACGCATAGAGGCAGAAGAAAAGGTAAAGCGATAAGAGGTTCATTAGTAACTTTTGGATCTTTTGGATTAAAAGCTTTGGAGCCAGTGTCTATTAATAATAGACAAATAGAATCTGCCCGTATTGCAATTAACAGATATCTACGAAGAGATGGTAAAGTATGGATAAGAATATTTCCTGACAAACCATTTACTAAAAAACCTGCTGAAACTAGAATGGGTAAAGGTAAAGGTTCTCCAGAAGGTTGGGAAGCTGTAGTAAGACCCGGTAGAATATTGTTTGAGATAGATGGTGTAACAGAAGAAAGAGCAAAAGAGGCAATGCGTTTGGCTGCTCATAAGCTACCTGTTAAAACGAAATTTGTATCACGTGTTGACCTAAGAGGTTAATGGTAATGAAACCAAGATTAGCAAAAGATTTAAGAGAATTATCAGACCAAGAATTAGTAAACTTGGTAGAGGAATCGCAAGAAACACTTGCAAAGCAAAAGTTTCAACATGCTTTAAAGCAGTTGCAGGATACTACTTATTTGAAAATCCTAAGACGTGATATTGCAAAAATGAAAACTATTTTAAGACAGAGAAGTTCTAAGTAAGGAAAAGCTATGGCAGAGCAAATAAAAGATGCAAACGTAGAAACATCTTCAAGAAAAAAAGTATTTCAAGGTATAGTAGTTTCAGATAAAGCTGATAAGACTATAACTGTAAAAACGGAGAGACAAATAGCTCACCCGTTATATAGAAAGTACTATAAAAAATCTAAGAAGATTACGGCACACGATGAAAATAACGAGTGCGGTATTGGAGATATAGTAAAAGTTCAAGAGATCAGACCACTTAGCAAAACTAAGAGATGGAATCTTATTGAAATTCTTGAGAAAGCTAAGTAAATTTATAGGAAACTAAAATGATACAAGAAGAAACAAACTTAGCTGTTGCCGATAATTCGGGTGCAAAAAAGATTAGATGCATCAGAGTATTAGGTGGACATGGTAAAAAGTATGCTCGCATCGGCGACATAATAGTTGCCTCAGTAAAGTCAGCAATACCTAATGGTGGTATCAAAAAAGGTGAAGTCGTAAAAGCTGTCATAGTAAGAACTGCTAAAGAACAAAGAAGAAGTGATGGTTCTTATATAAGATTTGACGACAACGCTGCTGTTATTTTAAATCAAAAAGGTGATCCGAAAGGAACACGTATCTTTGGACCAGTTGCTAGAGAGCTTCGTGAGAAGCAATATATGAAAATTATATCTCTTGCTCCCGAAGTACTTTAATAAGAAGAGTCTAGAAAATGAAACTAAAGATAAAGAAAGGCGACACAGTACAAGTAATTACTGGTGTTGACAAAGGAAAAGAAGGAAGAGTATTAGAAATATACCCTTCTAAAATGAAAGTTTTAGTTGAAGGCGTGAATGAGAAAATCAAACATGAAAAACCAAGTCAACAAAACCAACAAGGCGGAAGAGTAACTAAAAGTGCACCGATGCACTACTCTAATGTCAAATTGATACAATCGAAATAAAGATAATTCACGGGATATAAAAGTCATGGCAAAAGCGATATCTAAAAGAGACATATTCGCATTTGAAGGACAAAGATTTGAAGACGCTGCAAGGAACGAAGAAATTCCAGTAGCACAATTCCAAGTCCATTACAAAGAAAATGTAGTTCCGGCAATGCAGAAAAAGTTTAATTACAAATCTGTAATGGAAGTGCCGAAATTGAAAAAAATAAGCTTGAATATGGGTGTTGGTAGAGCAACTCAAGATCCTAAATTATTGCAAGCAGCTATCAATGAGCTAGAGCTTATAACTGGTCAAAGACCTGTTGTGAGAAAAGCTAAAATAGCAATCTCAAATTTTAAACTTAGAGACGGTATGCCTATAGGTGCTTCTGTTACCCTAAGAAAAATAAGAATGTATGAGTTCTTGGATAGATTCGTAAATATCACAGCTCCACGTATCAGAGATTTTAGAGGATTTCCCGATAAAAGTTTCGATGGTAGAGGTAATTATACTTTAGGTATAAAAGAACAGATTATATTCCCGGAAATAGACGTAGATAAAGTAAACAGAATAACTGGTATGGATATTACATTCGTAACTACAGCTAAAACTGATGAAGAAGCAAGAGCTCTTCTTACTGAATTTGGATTTCCATTTAAAACGAAAAATCAATAAACAGGTACTTTTAGAATGGCTAGAAAAAGTGTAATAGCTAGAAACGAGAAAAGAAAAAGACTTGTATCTAAATACGCAGAGAAGAGAGCAGCTTTGAAAAAAGCAGGAGATTCTGAGGGTTTACAAAAACTTCCTAAGAACTCATCTCCTACTAGAGTAGTTAACAGATGCTCTGTAACTGGCAGAAGTAGAGCAGTCTATCGTAAATATGGGCTAACGAGACACGTATTCAGACAGTTGGCGTTAGAGGGCAAGTTGCCCGGAATTAAAAAAGCAAGTTGGTAATTTCTTAGGTTAAAAACTATGGCAGTAACAGATCAAATAGCAGATTTCTTGACAAGAATTAGAAACGGTGGTAATGCAGGTCACAGATATGTGAACATACCTCGTTCTAATATGAAAGTAGCTCTCTCTAAAATCCTTCTTGAACAAGGTTTCATATCAGGATACCAAGAAGTAGAGAGTGGTGTACAAGGCGAAATCAAAGTAGAATTAAGATATTTTAAGAAAAAGCCTGCTTTCAATCAAATTACTCGAGTAAGTAAGCCTGGTAGAAGGATATATGTTCCTTCTGATCAGATACCGAGAGTAAAGAATGGCTTAGGTATGGCAATTATCTCTACTTCTAGAGGTGTATTGACAGACAAAGAAGCTAGAAAGCATAATGTCGGTGGCGAAGTAATTTGCACCGTATGGTAATATAATTGGAGAAATCTAGTGTCTAGAATAGGTAAACAAATAATAGAGATTCCCGAAAAGGTAACAGTAACTCATAATGAAGGAACTGTGACTGCAAAAGGCCCTAACGGCGAAAGAGCAGTAAATCTACCTGAAGGTATTTCATTAGAAATAAATGATAATGTAATAACAGTAACTAGAGCTAACGAGACTAAGTCCGTTAAATCTAAGCATGGTATGATTCGTTCGATGATTAACAATGCTGTTAATGGTGTTCACGAAGGGTTCAAAAAGACTCTTATCATAGAAGGTGTAGGTTATAGAGCTGAATTAAAAGGCACTAGACTAGTATTGAGTTTAGGATTTTCACATCCTATCTTAGTTATTCCTCCTGATGGTATTGAATTCCAAACTCCAACGCAAACATCTATTGTGATTTCTGGTTCAGATAAACAATTGGTTGGAGAAGTTTCTTCTAAATTAAGAAAACTTAGACCACCAGAGCCTTACAAAGGTAAGGGCGTTAGATACGATGGTGAAATCATTAGAAGAAAAGCAGGTAAGTCTGCATCTAAATAAAACTTATAATAGTTAGAGAAGTTATGAATACTACAAGTTTGAAATACAAAAGAAAAGCTAGAAGAAAAAGAAGTATCAAATCTAAAATTCGTGGAACTGCTTCAGTACCTCGTCTTTCAGTCTTCAAAAGTTTGACAAATATATTTGTACAAATTATAGATGATACAAACGCAGTAACTCTAGCATCAGCATCTACAATTGATTCAGATGTTAAATCTCAGATTAAATCTGATATGACTAAAACTCAATTGAGTCAATTAGTAGGTAAAGCAATTGCCGAAAGAGCAATAGCAAAAGATATAAAGCAAGTACGTTTCGATAGAAACGGTAATTTATACACCGGTAGAGTTAAAGCATTGGCTGATTCTGCGAGAGAAGGTGGACTTCAATTTTAAAAAGATCACTCAAAGGAGTATTTGAAAGTGAGCAAAGTAAAAGCTTCAGAATTAAACTTAAATGATAAACTAGTTTACGTTGGAAGAACAGCGAAAGTAGTAAAAGGTGGACGTAGATTTAATTTCTCTGCTCTAGTAGTAGTTGGCGATGGCAATGGTCACGTTGGTTACGGTCTAGGTAAAGCATCAGAAGTTGTAGATGCTATTTCAAAAGCTACCGATGTTGCAAAGAAAAGTCTTATCAGTGTTACCATTCAAAATGGAACTATCCCTCACGAAGTGACGGGTAAATATGGAGCAGGTAAAGTATTAATCAAACCTGCTACTCCTGGTACAGGCGTTATCGCTTCTGGTGGTATCCGTGCCGTATTAGAATTGGCTGGTATTCAAGATGTATTAACTAAGAATCTTGGTTCTTCTAATCCGCATAATGCTATAAAAGCTGCATTGAACGGGTTACAAAGAGTTGAAGACATTAATTCAGTTGCTTCTAGAAGAGGCATTTCAGTAGAAAAAGTAATCTACGGATAATCTTAAAGAGAAAATCATGTCTAAAATAAAAGTAGTTCAGATAAAAAGTTGCATTAAGTCTAAAAGCAAACACAAATTAACAATCGAAGCTCTAGGATTGGGAAGACCACATTATTCTAATGTACTCCCTGATAATGAGCAAACTCGAGGTATGGTTAATGTTGTCAGACATTTAGTGAAAGTAGAACAAGTTAGTGAATAAAAAATATTACCGGTTTTAAAATGAAACATGTTGGAAATTTAATAAAGCCGAAAGGCTCTACACATAGTAAAAAAAGAGTTGGTCGCGGTGAAGGTTCTGGTTACGGTGGAACTTCTGGTAAAGGGCATAAAGGACAAAAATCTCGTTCTGGTGCTACTATTAGAATAGGTTTCGAAGGTGGGCAAATGCCGATCAACCGTAGAGTTCCTAAATTCGGATTCCACAACAAATTCTCATTGAAGTTTTCTGTTGTGAATTTAGGCCAATTACAATTATTAATAGATGAAAATAAAGTAGATGCTAAAAATATAGATAAAGCTGCACTTATAGCTGTTGGATTAATCACTAAAAAGAGAATTCCACTGAAAGTATTAGGTGATGGTAATCTAACATCGGCTGCTACTATAACTGCTGACAAATTTAGCTCTACGGCGAAAGAAAAGATAGAAACAGCCGGGGGGGCGGTAAATCTTAATGGCTAAATTTGGAGAGACTTTTAGTAATATATTCAAGATTGAAGAATTAAGAAAAAGAATATTTTTTACTCTTCTAATTTTATTGGTTGTTAGAGTAGGTGCATTCATAACTATACCTGGTATAGATGTAGATGTATTGAAATCAACTATTGGAACTGGCGGAGCTGACGATTTGTTTGGCTTCTTTGATCTATTTGTGGGGGGGGCGTTTTCTAATGCTGCAATATTTGCATTAGGTATCATGCCTTATATCACATCATCAATTATATTTCAATTAGCTGGTGTTGTTTTTCCTCAAATTCAAAAAATGCAAAAAGAGGGTGAAGATGGTAGAAGAAAGATTAATCAATGGACAAGATTTGCTACTGTTTTTGTAGCGGGTTTACAGTCAATAGGTGTTGCGGTTAAATTAGTTAACCAAACAGCTGCTAATGGAGCTCCAGTAGTTCCTGATGCTGGTGTTTTATTCTTCCTATCTACTATTATAGTATTAACTGCAGGGACTGTGTTCTTGATGTGGTTAGGTGAGCAAATAACAGAAAGAGGTGTTGGTAACGGTATATCTTTGATTATCTTTATCGGTATTATTGCTGCATTGCCTGCTGCGCTTTTACAAGAATGGGAACTGATATCAGTTGGTTCTAGACCTTGGTTCTTAGAGATTATTATATTTGCATTCTTATTTGGTATCATTGCTTCTATTGTATTGATTACTCAAGGGGCTCGAAGAATACCAGTTCAGTATGCAAAAAGACAAGTTGGTAAAAGAGTATTTGGTGGTACAACACAATTTATTCCTCTAAGAGTGAATACTGCTGGTGTTATGCCTATTATCTTTGCTCAATCATTAATGTTTATACCTAATACTATTGCTTCATTCTTCCCGAATGTACCAGCTATGCAAGGATTTGCTGCTTGGTTTAATCCATCTTCGTTTGGATATGCTTTCGTATATTTCATTATGGTTGTATTGTTTACTTTCTTTTATACTGCAATTATTTTCAATCCGAAAGAAATTGCTGATAATATGAAAAGACAAGGTGGATTCGTACCGGGTATTAGACCAGGTGCACCAACAGCTGATTACATTGAGAAAATATTAACTAGAATAACTTTACCAGGTGCAATATTCCTAGCATTGATAGCTATATTACCTACTTTCGTTCAGAATATATTCGGTATCACTTCATTGTTCGCATCGTTTTTCGGTGGAACTAGTTTGATTATCATAGTTGGTGTTGGTTTAGATACATTGCAACAGGTAGAATCACACTTGATGATGAGACACTATGATGGTTTCATGAAAACTGGTAAGATGAAAGGTAGAGCTGGAATAGGTGGATTTTAGTACTGCACAAATGCAATTATCTAAATAGAAATTCGTTAGTTTACGGTACTGAAATAGTAGAAAAGAGAAAATGGCAAAACAAAAGTTAATAGAGTTAGATGGTATAGTAGAGGAAACTCTACCTAATACACAATTTAAAGTGAAGTTCGAAAATGGGCACGTTATACATGCACATATTTCTGGCAAAATGCGTATGCACTTTATAAAAATATTACAAGGCGATAAAGTAAGAGTAGAAATGTCGCCCTATGATCTGTCAAAAGGTCGTATAGTATATAGATACAAATAATATTAGGTTTTTAAAATGAAAGTACAAGCTTCTGTTAAAAAGCGTAACCCAGACGATAAAATCGTAAAGAGAAAGGGACGAGTATATATAATAAACAAGAAAAATCCAAGATTTAAACAACGTCAAGGGTAATAGGAGAAGATTATGGCACGTATAGCTGGTGTAGATTTACCAAAGAATAAAAGAGGAGTTATCGGTTTGACTTACCTATTTGGTATAGGTAATAAAATAGCTAAAGACATTTTAGCTGAAGCTGGTATCGACGAAAGTAAAAAAGTACATGATTGGTCAGATGCAGAAGTTGCAACTCTCCGTGATATCATAGAAAACTACAGAGTTGAAGGGGCATTGAGATCTCAAACTCAGATGAACATTAAGCGTTTGATGGATATCGGATGTTACCGTGGTCTTCGTCATAGAAGAGGATTACCATGCCGTGGACAACGTACTAAAACTAACGCACGTACTCGTAAGGGTAGAAGAAAAACTATCGCAAACAAGAAAAAAGTAACTAAATAATAAGTAGGTATCCACGTTGGCTAAAAAAAGACAAAAAAAGAAAGTCGTATCGGATGTCCATGGAAAAGCATTTGTTAAAGCATCGTTCAATAATGTACTAGTAACAATTACTGATACTTATGGAAATACTTTAGCTTGGTCTTCTTCAGGAAAAAATGGTTTTAAAGGATCAAAAAAGAACACTCCATACGCTGCACAAATTTCAGCTGAATTAGCTGGTAAAGAAGCTTTCGATATGGGACTACGTAAAGTTGACGTCGTAGTCAAAGGTCCAGGTTCCGGACGTGAAGCTGCTGTAAGAGCACTTTCTAACTCGGGTCTAGAAATTCATTCTATAATTGACAAAACTCCTGTCCCACATAATGGGTGTAGACCACCTAAAAGACGTAGAGTTTAATTCGATTTTTCGACTCAACTAAAAAAACTGTATATAATTATGAATATTCAAATGCAAATGCCTGAAAGGGTAATAATTGAAGAAAATTCGACGGATTTTCACAGTCAATTTGTAATGCAACCGTTAGAGCAAGGGTATGGTGTTACAATTGGTAACTCTCTAAGAAGAATATTACTTTCTTCTATTCCTGGCTCAGCTATTACTGGCTTAAAGATTTCTGAAGTACTTCACGAATTCCAAACTATCGATGGAGTTGTTGAGGATGTTTCTGAAATTATATTAAACCTTAAGCAAGTTAGAATAAAAAATGCGGATAAAAAACCTGTAACTGTGAATTTTACTCTTAAAGGTTCTGGCACTTGGACTGCAAAAGATATCCAAGATGCTTCAGACGAAATAGAAATTATCAATCAAGACTTGCATATAGCTACTTTGGCTGATGATGCAGAATTTGATGTAGAATTAAAAATCGGTCGTGGTAAAGGATACGTTCCTTCTGAAGAACAAAATATGGTTGATTATCCTATCGGTATGTTACCTATTGATTCTATCTTCACGCCAGTTAGAAATGTTATTTTCAATGTAGAGCCTTATCGTGTTGGTCAAAGAACTGATTATGAAAGACTAGTATTAGATGTGAAAACTGATGGTACTATTACTGCTCAAGAATCTCTTCACTTAGCTTCTAAAATACTAAGTGACCACATCAAATTCTTTATTAACTTTGATGCTTATGAAACAGATTCACTTTCGGGTAGATCTGCTGAAGAAGAAGAGAAATCTGCAGAGAAAAAACGTATTAAGAAAATACTTGAAACTCCAGTTGATGAATTAGAATTATCAGTAAGAGCACATAACTGTCTGAAAAGAGCAGAGATTGGAAGACTTGCTGACTTAGTTTCACTAAAAGAAGCTGAATTATTGAAATTCAGAAATTTTGGTAAAAAATCATTGACAGAGTTAAGAGACCTTGTTGCAAACCAAGGACTTGAATTTGGTATGAACGTAGATCAATATCTAAAAGAAGAACCAAAATCAATGTTAATTAACAATTAATAAACGTCTAAATTGAAGTACGAAAATGAGACACTTAAAATCTGGTAAGAAACTAAATAGAACGGCTAGTCATAGAAAAGCAACTTTACAAAGTTTGGCTAGCAATCTAATAGAGCATAAAAGAATCAAAACTACTACGGCTAAAGCAAAAGCTTTAAGACCTTATGCAGAAAAATTGATTTCTAAAGCTAGACATGCTCTATTTAACGAACAAAATGGCAGTTTACCTGATGGTCAAACTATCGATATTCACACTAGACGTATTGTTGCTCGTGAATTAAAAAGAAAAGATATTCTTCAAGAATTATTCGACTCTATAGCTCCTGTAGTTGCAGAAAGAGAAGGTGGATACACTAGAATAATTAAATTAGGAACTCGTAGAGGAGACTCTGCTGAAGTTGCTCTTATTGAATTAGTTGATTGGTCAAATCCACAAGATGGTGCTGCTGAAAAACCTAAGAAGAAAAAAGCAACAACTGCAAAAGCATCTACTCCTAAAGTAGCTCCTGCAGTAACTGAAACTGCTAAAGAAGAAAAAGTAGCAGAACCAGTAGCTGAAGAAGAAACAGTAGAAACTGTAGAAGAAGCTCCAGAAGTTATAGAAACAACTGATGAAGTTGTTGAAGCAACTCCAGAAGCAACTGAAACTACTGAAGAAGTTGAAGAAGAGCCAACTGCTGAAGAATCTACAGATTCAGAAGAAGAAAAGAAAGACTAATATCTTTTTATAGAAAATATTCCTATATTTGGGCGTTCTTTATGGACGCCTTTTTTTATGATTAAATATAATATTCAAAATATATCAAAGACCTACACTAATCCGAATTCGGATAGTCTTACTGTTTTCAAGGATTTATCTTTGACCTTAGAGTCTAATCAGATTGTATCTATTGTTGGAGCATCTGGTGTTGGTAAAAGTACTTTACTTCATATTATCGGTTCTATTGACACTCCTACTACTGGTTCACTTCAGTATTCTGACGATAATACGGAACTAGATTTGCTTAACTGCAATGAATCCAAATTGAATAATTTCAGAAATTCTAAGCTTGGATTTATATTCCAATTTCATCACCTGTTACCAGAGTTTACGGCTATAGAAAATGTGATGATACCCGCAATGATCGCTAATGCCAAGAAAAAGGATTATGAAGAAAAAGCAAAAGAGTTACTTGACTTTGTAGGTATATCTAATAGAGCGAGTCACAAACCAAAGAAAATGTCAGGCGGTGAGCAACAAAGAGTAGCAATAGCTAGAGCTATTATCAATGATCCCAAAATATTGATTGCTGATGAACCAACAGGTAATCTGGATACACGTAATTCAGAAATTATCTCAGAACTATTTATTAGGATTAATAAGGAATTTGGAACGACAATACTAACTGCGACTCATAGCAAAGAATTTGCATTGATTGCTCCTATACGATACGAAATGAAACCCGATGGCTTGATAAATCTTAGTTGATTCTAATACTCTCCACTACTGTAGAATCATACTTAAATTGTTTGAATAGCAATACTATTAGACTACCTATTAATATACCTTCTATTGCCCCAGCTGTTATATCAGCAAAATAATGAACCCCTACAAACACTCTTGACAAAGCAACCAACGAAGCAAGGAAGAAGAGTATTACTCTTTTCCTCATAAAATATGAGCTAAGTACTGTAGCTGCTGCAAAATTATTAACTGCATGATTAGAAGGGAAGCTTAGTCCACCGCCACAATGTATCAATAGATTTACTTCATCAAGGGCGCGACAAGGACGTACTCTAGCGAAATATTCTTTTAATAATTGAGCGTTTATCAAATCGCATAATCCTACAGCTAGAAGTAGCACTCCTAGGATGTATAAACCTTTGATCTTGAATCTATAAAGCAGGTATAAAATACCAAATAGATAGAGCGGTAACCAAACCTTAAACTCAGTAATATAGGGCATCAGAAAGTCTGTTACTGGGTTTGCCAAACCAGAGTTGATAAAAATAAATATTTGTTTGTCGAGTTCTAAGAGTTCATTCATAATTTTATATATGGAATATCTAATTTATATTATTATATTCTGTATTGATTGCTAACAAATAGTAAATACAAATTTACCCTTTATTTTGTCAAAAATGACAATCCGAATTCAAATTATGAAATTTGATCATATTATTATAACTACTCAAGATTTTCCACCTAGTACGGGTGGTATTCAAACATGGTGCGTTCAACTGGCGAAACAATTTGCAGATAGAGATATTAATGTCACCATATTAACTAAGTCATTCGATGACTTCGAAGAAGAACCATTCGCTTATCATAATATAAATGTTATCAGATTACCACATCACAAATGGACAAAAGAGAAAAACATACTCTGTTATAAAGAGTTAAAAAATATAGTAACTCCTACGACTATAGTATTAGCTTCTAATTGGAAAATGGGAGTTCCGGCATACATTTATAATATATTTCGATCTGTTCCATATTTCACAGTTTGTCACGGTCTAGATGCGTATGAATCTAGATGGAAAAATAGTGTCCTGCAACATGCTACATTTAAAAGGTCTCAAATTTCTATAGCAGTAAGTCAATTTACTAAAAATTATATGATTGAAAGTGGAACCAAATCAGAAATAGCCGTAATAAACAATGGTGTAGAAGATGGTAGGTATTTCAAGACTGAAGTTCCAGAAGTAATACTTGATAAGTATAAATTCGATAATTCAAAGTTAAATATATTGAATATAGGTAGATTAGTTGAAAGAAAAGGATATGACTATACCATAGAAGCAATTGCTGAATTACCAAATGTAGTGTTTCATATAGGTGGTACAGGAGAGATTGAAAAAGATCTTAAAAGAATTGCAGAAAAACATGGTGTTACGGATCGAGTACATTTCCATGGGTTTATACCTGATGATGAAATAAATTATTTATTCAATGCTGCTGATTTGTTTGTAATGCCTTCACGAAAAGTGGGTAGAAGTGTAGAAGGATTTGGTATAACATATTTGGAAGCAGCTGCAGCGGGAACACCTTCCATTGGAGGTAAGAATTCTGGTGCCGCTGATGCAATAGAAGATGGTAAGTCTGGGCTATTAGTTGACAGCGATAGTGTAGGAAGTATAAGAGAAGGCATCAAATACTTTATTGATAAACCTGAACAATTAGTAATAATGAGTAATTATGCTGCATTAAGAACCAAAGAATTTACGTGGTCTAAAGTAGCTGATTGTATGTTAGATTTATTTAACAGCAAATTAAAGTAGCTCTTTAGTTTATGAAATTAATTAAAATAATAGAAAATAAAATCAAAGATGGATTCTATTATATTATTCGCCTTTTCCTTAACAATAAGAAAATTGACTGTATTTCTAATACCTCTGATATTAAGAAGGTTCTTATATTAAGATATGATGTTCTGGGTGATATGATATGTACATATCCAGCTATTAAATACATTAAATCTGAACTTCCGGATGTGAAAATTGATATACTAGCCTCAGAGAGTAATTCATTTCTAATCAAAGATGATAAGTCTATAAATAACATATATCATTTTAACGGTAAGATACTTTCTAATATTAAATATCTACTGAAAATTAAAAAAAATAATTACGATGTTATATTTGCAACTTACTATATTAACCTTACTAAAAATGGTGTTTTGGCTAACATATTAGGTAATTCTAATTGTATCAAGGCAAATGTTTATGATAAAGAAAAACGCTATCTGTTTTTCAATTTTCAATCTAAAGTAGCCCAATCTAAAGCTAATATGTTTGAAAAAATGTATTATTTAGTTGCTGATAGTTTAGGTAATGCCAAGAATATAGAGAATATACAATTGTCTATACCTAGGAAAATAGAGTCAAAAACTATTGTTCAAGAGTTTCTAAAAAGCAAGTGTATAGAAAAATATATTATCGTAAATATATCCTCTGGTAAAGAGAATAGAAAATGGTCCAATGAAAAATTAATACAGCTGATTAATGAACTTCAATTGGGAGATAGTAATCTGACATTTATTATAACTTCAATGAGTAAAGATAAACATGATGCATTAATAATTGTTGAGAAAACTAGTAATTCATTTTATTTTGGTGAAAGTACTATTTTTGATGTTATAGAACTGGTAGATAAAGCAGAGCTTGTTATTACCCCGGATACTTCGATTGTACATATATGTTCTGTAGTTAAAACGAAAGTTTGTGTCTTTACTTTTAAGAGTATTGTTGATGAGGGAGTTTGGACACCTTACAGAGTACCTAATCGTTTGATGATTGCAAAAACTAATGAAAATATGAAAGATATACCTGTAGATAGAGTATTAAGTTCAGTGCAGGAGTTGCTCAATGAGTAAAATCAACATACTTTATCAAAGTAGTATTCCTCATATTAAAATGGGTGGTCAAAAAAGTCTATTAGCACTTATAGATAACCTAGATTTTAATAAATATGAACCTCAAGTTATTGTTCCAGAACTAGGTAATCTGAGTGAAGAACTTGCTAAAAGAGGTATCAAATATCATATTGCAAGAATTCCAGCATTCAAACCGATTAAGATATTTAAAGTACTAAAATCATATTTTGAAGTAAGTAAACTGATAAATGAAAATGGTTTTAGTATAGTTCACTCGGATCATGATAAATTTATGATATTTGTTTCTTATATGTCTAAGAAATTTAAAACTGTATACCATGCGAGAGTTGTACATTCGCATAAATATGATAAACACCTACAGTCTAGAATGAATTCTATAATAGGTATATCAGATGGAGTCCTGCAAAGGTTTGACAAAAGTATAAATACAGATAATCTTCACAAAATTTATAATGGAGTAGATTGCGATTTGTTCATACCTTTGGAAGATAGGATAGGGCAAAAAAGGTTTTTAGGACTCGATACGATGAAGTTTACAGTGCTTTTTGTAGGGCAAATGAAAGAAGGAAAAGGAATATTTGATTTAATCAAAGCTGCGAATAAGCTAAAAGGTAACCCAATTAGTTTTATTTTTGTGGGAGATTTTCTTGATGAATCTATAAAAGAAAGCTGGTTTGAATATAAAGATAATAATGCTTTGGATAATGTAAAATGGTTAGGACAAAAAAACAAGATTCAAGAATGGATGCAAGCTAGCGATTTACTTGTTTTACCTTCGCACGAAGGAATAGAAGGTATGGGAAGAGTGATATTTGAATCTATGGCATGTGGGACTCCAGCAATTGCATCTGATACTAGTGGAGTAAGAGAAGCAATTACTCCCGAGACAGGGATTCTTTTTAAAGAAAAGTCAGTTGAAGGTATTAGTGATGCAATATTGGAATTGATGAATAATAACGAAAAATGGAATCAGTTTTCGATAGCTGGTAGGAAAAGAGCACTAGAAGTTTTTGATATAAAAAAACATGCTGAAAATGTAATGAAACTATATCAACGGTTATTAAATGAAAAAGGTTAATATACTTTTCCAAAGTAGTTACGAACATGCTAGAATGGGTGGGCAGAAAAGCTTGCTAGCCTTGCTAGATAATTTGGATAGAGAAGTATTTGTTCCATTTTTAACTGTACCTTATGAAGGGGAGTTAAAGGAAATTGCTATTAAGAAAGATATTGATGTTTTAGTGCAACCATTGCCCGGGATGAAGCCAGTTAATTATTTCAAATTAAAAAAGATTAGAGATAGATTTGTAAATTACGTTAAAGAAAATAATATTTCTATCATTCATACTGACAATGATAAATTTGCTTTTTTAGCTACTTTTATTGCAAAGAAAACTAATTCTAAAACTATATATCATGCTAGAGTTACAAGTAATAGAAAATATGATAAATTGTTAGAAAAAAGAGTTGATAGAATTATTGGTATTTCAGAAGCAGTAAGAAATAGATTTAATTCTAAAATTACTAATTCTAAATTCAGTGTTATTTTCAATGGAGTTGATTGCAATTTATTTTCAGATGTTTATGATAAAAAAGCACTACAAAACAAATTAGGTTTAGACCCAATAAAAAAAAATCTGCTTTTTGTAGGTCAGATAAAAGAAGGGAAAGGTCTTTTGGATATTATTGCTGCGGCAAAATTATTAAATGAAAGACAGGAAAACGTTTTTCATTTCTATATACTTGGGAAGGAGAGCGACCCGGGAAATCTTGAAATATTTGAGAATAGGATACAAGAATATGGATTGAAAGATAATATTAAATTCATGGGTCAACAAGATAAAGTACACGAGTGGCTACAAGCTACCGATATATTGTTGTTTCCTTCTCATGAAGGTGTGGAAGGTATGGGTAGGGTTCCATTTGAAGCAATGGCAACTGGAACCCCAGTGGTTGCAACAAATATCAGCGGTGTGAATGAAGCTGTAACAGATGAAGTTGGCATTCTAATCAATCAAGAAGACCCCGAAGCAATGGTAAAAGCAATAGAAAGATTAGCTAACGATAATAAACTTTATGATAAGCTAGCTAAAGCTGGTAGAAAGAGAGCAATGGAACTCTTCGATATAAAAATCCATGCAAAGAAAGTAATGGGATTGTATGAAAAAATGGTAATATCAAATGAAAATTAGTGGATTCTCATTCGTCCGAAATGGAGTTAAACTTTATTATCCTGTAAAAGAATCAATAGAATCTATACTTCCAATATGTGATGAATTTATTGTTGCAGTTGGCAAAGGTGATGAAGATGATAATACTCGTGAAATTATTGAGTCAATCAATTCACCTAAAATTAGAATTATTGATACTGAATGGGATACACAACATTGGAAAAAAGGGGCTATAAACTCTATCCAATCTAATATTGCTTTAAAAGAATGCAAAGGGGATTGGTGTTTCTATGTGCAAGCAGATGAAGTAGTACACGAAAAGTATTTACCTATTATCAAAAAGCGATGCGAAGAATTACTAGATGAGAAAGAAGTAGAAGGTTTGTTATTCAAATACAAACATTTCTGGGGTGACTATGAGCATTATAATCAGAGTCATGCTTGGTATCCCGAAGAGATTCGTATAATCAGAAATAATCCTAATATATATTCTTGGGAATCAGCACAGTCATTTAGAGTTTATGACGAATACAAAGATACTCATCAAAGAGAAGGGACACGTAAACTAAAGGTAGCTAGAGTAGATGCTGAGATATATCATTATGGTTGGGTAAGACCTCCTCACTTGATGAAAACTAAGCAAAAGGCATTGAATTCTGTCCATTGGGGAGCAAAGAAAGCTGAAGAACATTATGACCAAGGAGTCAAGATTTTCGACTATGGACCTTTGCAGAAATGCGATGTCTTTAGAGATACTCATCCTGCTGTTATGCAAGAAATGATTTCCAAAATGGATTGGAAAGATAAGCTGCAATATAGTGGTGATGCTGACCCAAGTAGAGAACCTCATAAACATGAGCGTTTCAAATACAAAATGCTTTCTTTCATTGAGAATAAGTTGCTCGGTGGTAGAGGTATTGGTGGATTTAAAAATTATGACCTAGTGAAGGATAAGTAACTTAATGCTCAAATCTTTCATCAGAACAGTAACCGAACGCAAAGATGACCCAGTATTGGTAAAGGGGAAGTTAGACAATTTCCAAAACCCAAAGAAGGTTCTCATACTTCGTCAAGATAGAATTGGCGATGTATTAGTTTCGATTGCTTTTCTTAAAAAGCTAAGAGCTATTCTACCAGATTCACAAATTGATATTGTACTTAGTCACAGGAATAAGTCCGCGCAGTTCGCTATAAAAGAATGTATAAATCAGGTTTATGTTTTAGAGAAAGGTGTGCTAGCATACCTCAAGATACTTAGTGAAATAAGAAAGCAAGAATATGATATTGTGATAGATTTATTGGATAATGCTTCCAGTACATCTTCAATATTGACACGGTTTACAATAGCAAAAGCAAAGCTGGGATTTGATAAGAAGAATAGAAAAGTGTATTCGCATTTAGTTAAATTACCGAACAAGATTGAAAATCATATTATAGAAAGATTAAATTCATTACTTTTGCCTTTCGAAGGAAGTGAGTTGAACGAAGAATCATTGTCGTTTGAATTGAGTGATGAAAGTCGAGAAAAAGCAACAGAATTACTTGGTGAAAAATCTAAGAAAATCAGATTGGGTATTAATCTGTCTGGCTCCGATGATTCGAAAAACTGGGGAACGGGCAATTATATTGGTTTTCTGAAGGCACTAGATTCCCTACAAGATAAGCTGGAAGTCAAGGTCTTCACAACCAAAAGCAATGAAAAGCAGCTGAATGAGATAACAGGGATTGTCCCAAATATTGCGGCTCCGTTTGTGAGTTCATTCGAGCAATTCACAGCTATGATTAGAGCTTGTGATATAGTACTAACACCCGATACTTCTGTGGTACATCTTTGTTCTGCTTTCGATATACCCTGCATAGCATTATATACGTATAGTAATAAACCAAATGTGGGTATGCCGTGGGAGCCACGAAGTAAACACAGCAAAGCATTAAAAATTTCAGATAAAGAAACGTTGGGACTCATCAAAATAACCGACGTATTAGCAGCATTAAAACAAATAATAGAGGAAATAAATGATTAACTTTTTTGACGTAAATTTCGATAGAATAGTAGTACATAAAATAATCCCAAAAACTAAAGATACAGATTCAGGTAACACATTAGTAGCTGACCATTTGGTAGAAGTATCGCCACAAACTATACAGACTATACAAGATAGATTGTACGATGCAGCTTCGTCTTCCAAATACTTCCAATTAGCAGTTGAAGACAGCTCAGAGTCTGGATTTTTTGGTTACGCGAAAGATTTGCACGATAGCAATGAGCAGAGGTTCATGGAATATACTGGTAAGATGGCACAGCTAATGGCTGAGTCTATGAAAAGTGGAGCTATCCCCGGTGGCTATCTGATAGTAGTGCAAGGGAAGACCGACCGTACTGACAAGAAAGTAATAGTAGCCATCAAGGCAGAAATGCACGACGCTATGTCATTCAAGAATAATGAAATCAACCTAATAGAAGATGTGTTCTTAAGTCCTTCGAAAAAGTTCTTCAAATTCGGAGTTCTATTCGAGTACAATGAACCACAAAAAGAAGACTTCACAGAGTTTGAATTCCCGAATAACCTATGGGGAGCTTTTATATTCGATCAGCAATTCCGTCCAGAATCATCATTAGCAGAGTATTTCTATCGTGATTTCCTCGGCTTCACTACTGAGATGAACCCGAAGATTCAATCGCGTAGATTCTACAATGAGACAGAAAAGTTCATATTAGATAATGTATTGGAGTTGAACAACAAGACAGATATGCTCAATCTATTGGACTATGAATTTACTCAAAATACAGGTGAGAATGATATTTCACCTCGTACTTTTGCAGATACTTATATACACGACGAAGTTCTGAACCAAGAGTACAAGGACGATATAGCAGAATATCTACCAGCAGTAATCGAAAAAGATAGTAGCTTGATAAAATCTAAGCTATTCAATAAGCGAATAAATTTCCCGAATAATATAAAAATAGCTGGCTCCAAAGACGCAATAGACGCTAATGTAGAGATAGTAACTAACGAAGAAGACCTTCGTGAACTATCAACTCTGCAAGACGGCTATACTATTATAAAAATCAAGGGCCGCCCTTATGATAAGTAGTTAAAGATGGATGTGTAATATTCTTTGATTAGTGAAAACGATATAAAGTTACTAAAACTGTTAAAAAAGCATATAATATGAAAAAATATCAATTAACTTTTCTGCTGATAGTAATACTATTGACATCTTGCACCAATGTAGGAAATAAGAGTTCCACAAGTTTCTTCAATGATCTTTGGACTATTGAAATGCTTTATCTAAATAACCATGATATAGTAGATGCTCTAACAATAAATACTGTTTATCTAAGTGAGGATGGATCATGCACCTTGCCAATAGACCCTTTCAGAGACAAAATATGGAACTTGGAAAATAGTAGTGGTAGTTTTTCAATTTTTGAATTTAAGTTGAAAGATACGAACATTACAAATGATGCTTATAACAATTGTCTTATTGGAACTTTTAATACTCAATTTTATGCTTCAGAAGAGTTTTTTTACATGGAACTTTCGAATGATAGTGTAATGGTTTTATTAAAGAAAGCAAATAGTATAATATTAGGAAGGGAAAAAATTCCAAAAAATACTTTGTCTTTCGATAAATTTATTCCATTTCCTGATTTTTTTAGTGAGTATTATATAGCCAGTGATTATCATTTCAATTGGTTTAAGGGCGAAGAATACCCAAGGATTGATAGTAATTTCAAGGAATTAAAATCCAATTACAAAATTTTAAAACCTTTTCTGTATGATTTGTTAGGTATAGATTCTTTAACCAAGATAAAGTCTTGTTTTAAAGAAGATTATTTATCAATTGAAGATGCCTCTGTTCTCATTATTGACTTATTAGAAAACTATGATATTAATGAATTAGAGAATATGAATAGAGATAGTTGTATTTATAGTAAAGAGAGTTTTAATTCAATAAAAAGTAAAATAAAGAATAAAACTAAATTTGAATCTGAATGATGAGTCTAAATATGAGCGAATCAGAAGTCAAACAAATGAATAACCAAAATCCAGAAGAATCAAGTTTCCTACTATATAGCACTCCAGAGGGGGATGTTAACCTTAATGTGTTGCTGAAAGATGAAACTATTTGGCTTTCACAGCAGGAAATGCAACAGCTATTTGATAGGGCAAAATCGACGATTAGTTATCATATTAGCAACATTTTTGAAGAGAATGAACTTGATGAAGAAGTGGTTGTTCGAGAATTTCGAACAACCACTCAACATGGTGCTATCACTGAGAAAACTCAAGTCACAACTACTAAATATTACAATTTGGATGTGATTATTTCTGTTGGTTATAGAGTCAAATCTCTTAGGGGAACACAATTCAGAATTTGGGCGACGAAAACTCTGAAAGAATTTATTATAAAAGGATTTGTTCTTGATGATAATCGCTTGAAGCAAGGGAAAAATGATTTCGGAAAAGATTATTTCAGAGAATTACTTGATAGAATCCGCTCTATCCGTGCAAGTGAGAGAAGAATTTACCAGCAAATCACAGATGTATTTGCAGAATGTAGCATAGACTATAATCCAAACTCTGAGATTACTAAAAACTTCTATGCTATGATTCAAAACAAATTTCATTTTGCCATTACTGGTAATACTGCAGCAGAGATTATATATACAAATGCTGATTCGAGTAAAGAGAATATGGGACTAACAACTTGGAAAAATTCGCCAGAGGGTAGAATCTTAAAATCAGATGTTAGAGTAGCAAAGAATTATCTCGATGAGAAAGAAATAAGACAATTAGAACGTACGGTGACAGGATATTTCGATTATATAGAAAATCTGATTGAGAGAGAAAATACGTTCACAATGGAAAGTTTGGCTGATAGCGTGAATAAATTTTTAAACTTCAATGAATATAAAATATTGGAAGGAAAAGGGAAAGTATCGAATGAAGTTGCCATCGACAAAGCTAATAAAGAATATGATGAATTTAATAAAACGCAGAGAATAGATTCCGACTTTGATAAATATATAAAGTCACTGAAGAAGAAAAGTTAATCATGACCCAACACCCAACCATAATTACCGAACGATTAATACTCAGGAGAATGGAACTCACGGATTTGCCTAATCTAATGAAGTATGCTAGTAACAAAAATGTATCTGACAAAGTCTTCGGATATCCTTATCCTTACTTAGAAGACGATGCTATTGCTCGTATAAACACAGTGATTGAAGGATTAAAGAACAAGAATAGGTTTATTTTAACCATTACTCAGAAAGAAGAGAATGAGTTAATAGGGGAGATAGGAATGAGGTTGGAAACTGAGCACAATAAAGCAGAAATTGGTTACTGGATTGCTGAGCCATATTGGCGAAAAGGAATAGCTACAGAAGCGGTTGCGGCTATACTCAAATTCGGATTTGAAGAACTAAATCTCAATAAAATCTTTGCTACTTGTTTTGATGGAAACGATGTATCTGGCAAAGTACTTGAAAAAAATAGAATGATACTAGAAGGAGAATTAATCCAAGAATACTTCTTCAAAGGTGAGTACAGAGATTGCCTCCAATATCGCATGACAAAAGATGAGTATATGAACTTGTAAGGATTTCTTACAAGTTCAAAGTTTATAGAAAATGACCTTACTTTCTCCTTTGTTAAATATTGTCCGTAAATTTGCATTATAGCTTTAATCTTTTCTAAAATTAAATTAAATGTACACCTAATGTTTAGACATCAAGGTAAAAGCAGAACCTTTGAGCATAATCTGCAAATAGCTACAGTCCTTTCTTTTGTTGCTGGTATGGTCAATGTAACTGGCTTTCTAGCTATAAAGCAACTTACTACTAATGTAACAGGGCATTTTGCACTTTTTATAAATGATGTTGCTAATTTTGAATTTTGGAAAGGGACTATCTATTTCCTATACATTTTCTCATTTCTATTTGGCTCATTTACTTCCAGTTTTCTTATCGAAAAGTATAGAGCTAATAAAAAGTTGAACGTGTTTGTAATACCAACAATGATAGAGGTAACATTACTCTTAATTATTGCTATAGCCAGCGATCTTCTTGAACTGAATTATCCGAACATAATCGCTTGTATTCTGCTGTTCGCTATGGGGCTACAGAACTCATTTGTTACCAAAATATCGAAAGCCATTGTAAGGACTACACATTTAACAGGACTTTTCACAGATTTGGGAATCGAACTATCACGATTGTTTTTTCCCGAAACCCACCCAGATAGAGTGGAAATCAAACTTAGAATAAAGCTACACCTTTTTATTATATGCTTTTTCTTCCTTGGTGGTATCGCTGCTGGTATTTTGTACTCGAGTTTTGATTTGAAATTCAACACTCTTATACTTGCTGCCGCTATCTTGATAATCAGTCTGTTCTACGACGACATTCGCTTTAGATATATCAAGATGAAAAGATCCTAATTCGCTTGACTTTATTGAGTTTGAATCTAACTAATAGTGGATGGTGTCGTAGCTTACGACACTATTCATCTGTTTTATGTTATTTTTATTTTTTCAATGGCTTCTTTGATGTCTTTAACTACATATTCTTTTTCTATTACTGAAAACATATCATTCTTTTGAAAATTAGTTCTTAAGTTATCACTGACACCTGATATTATTATTTTTATTCCTCTTGCCTTAAATGTTTTTATTATTTCCTTAATACTCTGATATCCAGTAGCATCAATTAGAGGAACATAGCGCATTCTTATAATTATATATTTAGGAGATAAATCTGTATTTGTAATGGTTTCTTGGAATTGACGAGCAGCCCCGAAAAACAATGGACCATTAATTTCATAGATTAATACCTCCTTTGGTATATCAATTAATTCTTCTTCAAATAGATTCTCTTTCCCTCCTTTTTCAGAAGTTAGAGTTTCAATATGTACAGATTCGCTCATTTTTTTCATAAACATAAAACTCGAGAGAACCAACCCAATTTCTATAGCAATTACTAAATCAAAAACAACCGTCAAAAAGAATGTAGTTAATAGTATAACAATATCCATTTTGTTTCCTTTCAGTATAGATTTAAATTGACGCCATTCACTCATATGATATGAAATAACCACTAATATCCCAGCAAGACAGGAAAGAGGGATTAATTTAGCGTAAGATCCAAACAAAAGCATAATTGCTAATAAAACCAGAGAATGAACTATACCCGCTATAGGAGTTCGTCCTCCATTCTTTACATTTGTTGCCGTTCTAGCTATAGCACCTGTAGCGGGAATTCCGCCAAATAAAGCCGACACAATATTGGCTCCTCCCATAGCTATTAGTTCCATATTAGAACGGTGTTTTCCCCCAATCATTGCATCAGATACAACAGCGGAAAGTAATGATTCTATACTACCTAAGATAGCTATGGCAAACGCAGGTTGTATAAGTGCTTGTATGATGTGAAAGTTTATCTTCGGTATATGAGGTAAACTAAAATGGTCAGGGATTTCTCCAAAGCTACTTCCAATAGTATCAACTGGAATTTTAAAAATGGTTACTACAATTGTAGCCAATAAGATGGCAACGATAGACCCTGGAATTTTCTTTAATATCTTTTGAAAGTAAACAGTGATAATAACAGTAGCAAGAGCAATTGAAATAGCATACCAATTAATTTGATTAAAATGCGCAAAATAAACAATCCATTTGTCTATAAAATTAGCTGGAACTTTATCTATGTGAAGCCCAAAAAAATCATTAATTTGTGATGACAGGATGATTAATGCTATTCCACTTGTAAAACCAACAATTAACGAATATGGAATAAATTTCAATAAATTCCCAAGTCGTAGGAGCCCCATTCCAATCATTAAAAAGCCCGCAATAAAAGTGGCTATGATTAATCCATCTATTCCGTATAATTGAATAACTCCATATACAATTACGATAAATGCCCCTGTTGGACCTCCAATTTGAACTCTACTCCCTCCAAACATCGAAAATATTATACCCGCAATTATTGCAGTGATAATTCCTTTTTCTGGAGAAACTCCTGATGCAATTGCAAAAGCTATAGCTAAAGGTAGAGCAACAATTCCCACAATTAATCCAGATAGAATATCTTTTGTGATGGTTTGTTTTGATATACCTTGTCTTATAAGTGAGAATAGTTTAGGGGTAAATTCTTTTTTCATTCTTTGTCTAATTCTTTTTACAAATATACGAACATTCGTATTGAACGCCATTTATCCTTTTAAATCAAGATGAGCTGCTCTTCTATATGTATATGGAATCCAAAGCAGTTAGGAGATGTCTAACAAGTGTAGGGTTTTAGTTCTGTAATAGCGTAAACACCTCTATTCGGTGAATAAAGCCCCATTTTTATATAATTTCCTTTTTCTTTCTCGGCGGTATTGTTGCAGGTATTCTGTACTCTACTTATGATTTAAAATTCAATGTTTTGATATTTGCAGCTGTTACCTTACTAATTAGTCTGTTTTATGATGATATTCGATTCAGGTTAATCAAAACAAAACGTAAGTTTATGTAGTCGGATATTTACTCAGAGTTATTATATTATTCTTCTTTTTGATCTGCAAATCCATTACCTCTTGTAAGACTCAAATTCATCTCAATTTCCTTTTCATTGAGCTTGTATTTCAGAAAGACGATCCCATTTCTCTCATTGTATTTATATATAGCCGAATATTTAGGGTCTTCTAGATTGTATGCTTCTATTTTCCATGCATAAGTGATTTCATTAAGATATCTACCATATTCTAGCTCCTCGATTACTTTCAGATAACCTTTCATCATTTTGCCATTTGATAGCGGCTGCTCGACATAAATAGAATCACCAATTGTTATTGGGAATTTTACTTGTGGGTTTGGTATATATTCTGTCTCGGCGAATACACCTCTGTTTGGCGATGTTACCATAACCCCAGCTGAGTCTTGCACACAATATCTTGGTTGATAGAAAATAAGATTGTATTCATGATAAACCCACTCAACAGAGTCTAAGTTATTTGCTCGGCGGTTTTCAACGCTAAGTAATTCAATTTTAGGAGCACCTACAGCATTCGTGTAGTCAACCTTGAAAATGAAATCAGTTGATCTAAAATAGGGTTGAGATATGCATCCCATTGACGCAATGATAAATAATAATATGTATTTCATAATTTTATTACTCCTCAAAAGCTTCAGGATACCAACCCATTTCATTAACATGTGTTGAATATAAATAGGTAGTTAAATTCATTACTATTCCAATGTCATCAAGTTTGTAATCTAGGTAAACAAATCCAATTTTCTTTGAGTAATAGTATGTAGCAGAATACTTGTTGTCTTCAAGGTTGTACGCTTCAATTACCCATTTGTCAGCTTCTTTCGTATCGTTTCCGTGTTGAACTTTGTCGGTTACTTTCAGATAACCCTTCATCTTTTCACCGTTAGATAAGGATTGCTCTACGTATATAGAGTCTCCTATTGTAGGAGGATATTTGATTTGAGGATTGGGTACGTTTTCTGTGGCTGCGAATACAGCTCTTTTGGGCGAAGTCACCATAACTGTATGCGAATCTTGTATGCAATAGGATTGGTCTAGATATATGATTTTATATTCTTTGAAAACCCACTGAACGGAGTCCATTTTATCAGCTCTCCTATTCTCAACGCTATGGAGTTCTATCGATTCTGGTCCTTCGGCATTAACATACTTCACTTCATATTTAAAATCGGTCATTCTAAAGTATGGCTTAGCGGATACACTTATTGTGAGTATTGCTATTATTAATATGTACTTTTTCATTTAGACTCCTGTAAATTTCTTTTTCTAATTCTTCCCCAATTAACCCATTTTTTCCCAACTATTATATCTGTCAAGTAAAATTTAATTAAAGTTTTATAAAGATTTATATCCTGTACTAACATTCTCTCTATATATTCTCTTCTATTAACAAAATCAATATTAGATACATTAGGCTTTCTAAATCCAAATTTATCTTTAGTTATTCTATCGCTAGATATTTCTGAACAGTATTCTTTTATTATAAAGTATTTAGGACTACAAAATAATTCCCCTTCTCTAGTTAAATAGAAATATCTTGTTTTTACAATTTCTATTTCAAAAGTTACAAATGAGTTGACTGTTTGTAAAGTTATATTAACTTGACGTTTACAATGTTTATTGAAGTATTTAAGGTAATATTCTCCCCTTGAAAGTAATTCGAACTTTAATAAATAATTGTGTTCGGAAACTAAAAAATAAAAATCATTTTTTAATAAATCCAGATAATTATCTTCTTTTTTAAGGTTTGACATAGTATATCCTTTGTATTTCACCCATATTTGATTTTATCAACTACTTTCAGATAGCCACGAATGCTAACGCTGTCACGTGTTTCATTGTTCTTTAATTCCTTTTGCTCAATATATATAGAATCGCCTATTTCTAATGGGAGCTTCACTTGTGGATGAGGTACGTAAACAGTATTATGAAGGTACTCGCCAGTTGGGTTTTTCAGAAAAACTCCATCGGTATTTTGAACACGAGTCTTATCTTCAGATATACTTATATTACCATTATCAATTCTAAATTCCCATAATATTTTTTGTTCAGCCAAAAATTGATTTGAACTTTCTAATTTTATAGAATCTTGTTTTTCGATTACGGAGCTTTGCACTGTGAAAATATAGTCTGTATTATTGAAATACGGCTGGGAATAGGAAATATAAACAGACAAAACTAAGAACAATATGTATTTCATAATCTGCCTTTACTTTTGAATTGAGTTGAATAATACCAAATCTAGTAAATAAGTTGGTTATATCAAAAAAAAACGGCTCACCCAATTAAGAGCAAGTCGTTTTGAAAATCATAAATTAGTGCAAAAACCTTAGAACGAAAGTTCTGCTCCTATGAAGAAGTTACGCTCGGCACCACCGAAGAACTGCCCACCTTCGCCAGCCGCTGCATATAGATTATTCGTCAAGTTGTTAATCTGTAGGTGAACTCTAATTCCTTGCGTTCCCATAAAATCGGTGAAATTGTAAGATAGATTTGCATTCATAAAGTAGTACGAATCTACTTGATTGTCTGCATAGTAGCCACCACCAAGATTAGTTTTTATACGAGTGTCTGTTGTCAGTAAATCCCCGAAATTATCTGTCATAAAGCTACCAACATAGTTAGCTGAAAGCAGGAAGTTGAACTCACTTATCTTATAGTTCAGAGTGAAAGCACTCATTATATCTGGGAACCCTGCTATTCTGTTACCGTCCAATGCGATTGTTGTTCCGTCTTTTAATGCGAAATTATATGTTACGATTTTGTTTTGGCTGAAAGTTCCGTTAGCATATAAATCTAATCGTCCGTTACTATTGTCGAATGCTTTTATACCAGCTTCCAGTTCTATTCCATAGTGCAAAGTCTGCTCAGCGTTACCATCTATTGGAGCACCGAACTGATCTAACTGACCACTTTTCACTAACTCATCACGTAAATCCATCACATAGATATTTCCCGATAGATTATAAGTCTCTGATATATAATTCCATCCAGTTTCTATGTTCAACATTTTTTCTGGTGTAACTAAAGGGCTAGAGAAATCATACCCTAAAGTCTCATTTCCGATTGGTACTCTTCTGAACTGCGGTCTAGCACCTGACCATGCCTCACTTGCATTGTAGAGGTTTTTCATTCTTGGCTCTCTTTGAGTATATGCTGCCGATAGATATACGTTTTGCTCAGGACTGTAATTCCAGTTAACACCTACTCTTGGGTTCAAGAATAAATACTCGACGTTGAATAGGTCATTACTGCCGCTTGTGGCAACTCCATCTGCATTTGGGTATTGATTGACAATGCCTGCGAATTTGTCATTAGCGATGCGATATGAGTGATATACTAACTGTGCTTCACCGCTTACCATCAAATCTTCATTTATTTGATATTGGTTACGAGCGAAGGCAGAGAAGATGTCTCTAAAACCATCATATTCGTAGAACTTGTAATCAGGGTCATATCCCTCTGGTAGGTTCTCGGCAAACTGTAATTTGCCCCAATGGTCAGATTGATGAATACGAATCTCGGCACCAGTAGTAAGTATGTTACCCTCTGTCTCCCAAACTAAACGTGGTATCCAACCACCTTGCTTATTACCTACCCAAGCCCTGATTAGTGGATTACCAGGACTAAAAGCACCTGGGTAAACCTTATCAAATCCGTAGCTCGATGAGTCGGTATAACCAGCTCCTGAATAATCGAAGTAGCCATTTCCTTCGAAATAGTAAAGTGATGATTTGAAAGTTAGATTGTCAGTTATGTACCAATCGTTTAGTAACTCGATATGTGGGGAGCTGAATTCTTCTATTTCTTGAGCCCTTGTAGTAGCACCCCAATCGAATTCACGTCCATCGGCACCGTGTTCCCAATAGCTATAGTTCTCTCTACGCTTAACTGGGTCGGTGATGTAATCCTTTGGTAAACCTATATAAGACAACCCATCTCTTTGGGAGCTACCATATATGTTCACTTGAGTCTTCAACTTCTCGTCGAACCTAATAGCTGATAGGAAGTAGCTATTAAGATATGCAAAAGATTGGTCTCTATATCCTTCGGAGTTTATTTGGCTCATCTTCCCGTAGAAAGCATATTTCTCATTCACCAAACCTGAAGAATACTCTAACTTTAATTTGTTCGTATTAGACTTGACTATATCGCTGCCGCTGAATTCTTGGAACCCATTCCCAGCATATAGACGAATACCCGGATTGTTTATGAATGCGGAAGTGGTTAGGTTAATGCTCCCTGCAATAGCTGCCGCTCCGTAGTTAGCTAATCCCGCACCACGTTGCACTTGTACCTCGCCCAAACTCTCTTGCAAATCAGAAAGATTGATGAAATATACATTGTGGTCTTCGGGGTCGTTTTGTGGTATTCCGTTCACCAATACCGAAATACGTCTTTGGTCGAAACCACGTAATCGCAAGTTAGTATAGCCAACTCCATTCCCATTTTCGGTGAATGTATAAATAGATGGCATAGATTGTAGAAGATTCGGCAAATCGATATTAGAAGTGGTCTTCTTAATATCTGCCTCTGTTATTTCGGAGAATGGAACTGGCGACTGCCTTTCCTTTGCCTTAGTCGAAGTCACCGTGATAGACGGTACTTGATACGTTCTGATGGTGTCTTTATCGTCCGCCCTTAGGTTGATAACGGTACAGACGACGCCAAGTAAAATTAGCTTTTTTAACATAATTAGCCCTACAAAGATTTATTAATAAATTAATTAAATCCGTCAGAGCCCTGATGAGCAAAATGCTTAGTAGATTGTAAACGTGGTATATTCCACCGTTTTCCTACGCAGGTACTAACCTGATCAGGTGCAAGGAGTTTTATCTCAGCCGACCAAACTATTTGGTCAGCACCTCCAACGGGAATACAAATCTAAATAACATTAGTTGAACAAACAAGTGGGGGAGATGGTTGTTTATTTTTCCTCTAGAATTAAATCTTCCAAGATTTTTACTTCATCTTGAGAAATAGATATTTTAGTTTTATGTCTTTTATAATTTTTACTGAATTCTAATTCAACTACTGGGCTGTCTAAATCTGAAGAGTTTGAAGTAAGGATGGATGGTTTGTAAATATCATCTAGAAGGAAAGTTGTTGTTTTTGGAGATTCTATGAATTCTGTAACTGATATATAGAGTTCATTAATTAATTCCGTTTCCTTTAATTCCGATTTACGAGGCAGATAACCACTCCCAATTACCCTTATGAAATACGAGGAGGTCTCTATTTCTTTAAGAATTACCATATTATTAAGTGAGAAATAAGATTGACCTTCATCTATCACCCTAAACTTAATTTTATCCTCATCTGTTTCTCTGTACATAATAGAGCCATTACATATATCCCCTTCAGGAGCAGGTTCTATCCAATCGTTTAGTTTTTCTAATCTTTCTAAAGTTAACGATTCTAAATAATGAGAAGCACACATTGGAAACACTGAACCATAATGAAATTGTTTTTCAGATTCAGGAAATTTCATTTCAAACTCTGAATCACGAAATTTAATCCATATTCTTTGAGAAATTTTTAGTTTATCAATAAATGTAGAGTCATCCTTGTAATCCTCTAAAATTTCATTGTACACTTTATTAAGTTCTTCTTCAGCTTTAAAGTACCTTTTATTCATCTCAGTATTCATATCTAGTTGAGTCTGCGAATAGCAAAATGATGAACTAATCATTAACAGAATAATGCTAAGTCTGAATATTCCCGAGATTAAAAACATTTTACCCCTCCTTTAACTCAATAGTTAATCCCAATGCGTTGGCTATTAGAGCAAAGTTAGATAATTGAATATCTTCGCCATTTTCGACACGGGAAATATAAGGGCGTTTTTTACCTACTATTTTAGCGAGCCCTTCTTGACTAAGTTGTAGCTCTTTTCTTCTGTTTTTAATTATTTCACCAAAGTAATAGGAGAATGCATCTTCACGAAACTTCTCACGTTCTTTTGTACCTTTATTGCCAAATCTTTCGGCTATTATTTCTTTTGCATTTCTAGTTTTTGTCATATACAAATGTAACGAATTAGTTACTAAATTGTTTGGTAAATTAAAAAAAATTAAAATTATAGATACACATTGCTATCTCACAACCTCTCAACTACAGCCCTAGTGGTCAAGACTTCAGCAAACTCGCCATTCAGATTAGCCAGAGTCGTTTGGTGGATTAATTCCGAATCGAATTTCTCACCATTGACACCTATTCTTTCAAAAGTGGCTGTTGCGTCTAAAACAAGAGTTGTCTTATACCCGAGATTACCAGCCATTCGCACAGTAGTAGATACACAATGATTCGTTGTCAATCCAGATATAACGAGTGAGTTGATTCCATTGCTCCTCAATTGTTCGTCCAAATCAGTTCCGATAAAAGCACTGTTAACAGACTTGATGATTTCTAACTCGTGATTCTTCGGTTCTAATCCAGCTATAAAATCGAATCCAATTTTTGAATTGTGTAGGGGGGAGTTTGGGTTCGTGGAGCTATGTCTGATGTGGTAAATTGGTAATTCCAACTCACGCCATTTATTTAGCAAGAGCTTACAATTTGCTTCAGCATTCTTGTTGTTTCTATTACCACCCCAATATTCCTGATTTTCGAATCCTTTTTGCAGGTCGATTAGTAGGAGGGTGGGGGAAGAAGTTGATTTATTATTCATCTACTTACTCCGCTTATCCCACCAGTATTTCTTTACTAAAAATACAACTATTGCTAAACCAATTAGTGGGAAGATAATCTTGCCATAGAGAGTTAGATATTCCAATATTGCTTCGAAGTTATTCCCAAAAACTACTCCGAGGTATATCAGAATACTATTCCAAATCAACGCACTTATTAAAGATAATATTACTGTTCTTTTGAAATTAAGGTCGGACATACCCGCAAAAAAGGAGATAACGGCTCTTGTACCAGATAAAAAGCGATTAGCTATAATCAGATAATAGCCCCATTTCCTGAACCACTCTTCGGGTTTTTCTAAGCTTTTCTTGTTGATGAACGGCATTTTATTGGAATCTACTACTCCATGTCCAAACTTGCTACCGAGGTAGAACATAATAATAAACCCCACTAACGAGCCAGAAGTAGCTAATAACAGCAATGGAACAAACCCAATAGTACCCAAAGCAATAAGCGAACCCATAAAAACCAAAACTGAATCACTAGGGGAGGGCGGGAATATATTCTCGAGCATAGTTATAAAAAAAGCAAAGCCGAGTACCCAATACCACTCTAAATGAGAGAGGAACTCTATGGCAGCATCTAAACTGTGTAAACTTTCAAACATTATTTCTGTCTTTCATATTGGAAAAAATCAATTTACTTAATCATTAGTTCTTTTTTTAGAAATAATGCTTGGAAATTAAATCACAACAGAATAATTTTGAATTCAATTTTGAACTCCGTTTCTAAAATTAGATGAAAATAACAAATTACATATTGACCAATAATTCCAACTCAAGGGCAAACCAAATGCCTCAGATGTGGTATATGCCAATGCTCAAGCAGAGTATGCATCACCATATTTCTATGCGCTAATTCCGCATAACCTATTCTCTCGTAGTCGTCAATATTTGTTTATCCGAAAAAATCTAAATTGTTTTTGTTGAAATGGAATTATTATCTATTCTCGCTTTGATTAGCGTATTCGTTTTCTCTATAAGTGCTGCTCTATCGTCTATCCAAAAGAAATACGATATGTTCGGTATTTCATTTGTTACCTTTGTTACTGCCGTAGGTGGAGGGACTGTCCGTGATTTATTGCTGGGATGTCACCCACTCTTCTGGATGGAAAACCCGTGGTTTGTTGTAGTTATTATGGCAGGTTTGGGATTTACTTTCCTCCTGAAAAAGAGAATCCTATTTTTAAAACAGACATTCTTCCTTTTTGATACACTTGGTATTAGCTTGTCGGCTATATTGGGTACACAAAAGGCAATTGACTTTGGGGTGAGCCCATTCATAGCTATTTTCTTCGGATTAGTAACGGCTGTCTTCGGTGGTATAATCAGAGATATGATGACTAACCAAATACCGCTTGTATTCAGAAAAGAAATCTATGCTTCCGCATGTCTAGCTGGTGCGTTCATCTATATATCTCTGCAATATATAGGTGCACCACTTTGGCTGCTTTACGGAGTACCGACTGTCTTCATATTCGCTATCCGAATCATCTCGATTAAATATAAGCTATCACTTCCGAGAGTGAGTTTGTAAACTCTTGTGACACCCAGAGGATTGCTAATAATAGTCTATGTTGAACTCTATAAGTTCAACTAAATTTTATAACCTATATGAATCGTTGGAAAAAATGAAATAATTTGTTGATTATAATTCTTTGTCTCGAATGATACGTCATTAATTGGTATATTATAGTCAATGCTAAACCATGGGGCTAAATATAGGTTACGTAAAGCATTTGAAGCATTTTCGAACATAAACCAACGATAACCTAGGTGAGCACCAATACCGATAATTTTCTGGTTTTGTACCTCACTACTTTCAAGCAAGTTTATTCGATTAGTAGAATATCCCAATCCAATCCCCGTAAACCAAGTTTCATTTTCAGTTAGCAAGTAATTTACTTTGACGCCTACTCCTTGAGTTTTTATTTGGAAACCTTCATTACCATTAAAACCAACAGGCTGCATAATCCCAAAAACACCAAGGTCAGTCCTAATTCTGGAATTAAGATATATACCATGAAATGAATATCCTTGCAATGCAAAAGCGATAGGATCTATCTCCACTTCAAAATTACTATCTTCCGGATTCTTTTGTGCTAAAACGTTTAAAAAAGTAGATATAAAAAGTAAAGCAAAAACTATATTTTTCATTTCGGATCTATTTCCAAATAAGTATTACATATTATTTAAATTATGTTCAGAAAAACAAATTGAGTTTAACCATTTTTCGTAGCTTATTCTAGCTGTGTTCTTTTTTTAAATTTTCCCATATAGAACTAATATTTGATTCTCCTTGATTATAATTAACTTGAGACCCAATCTCATATATCATGTTTAATGGCGTTATATTTACTTTCCCAGAATCGGGGTACTCAACAACATCAATCCCTTGAGTGGTCTTTATATCTAGATATATACAAGAAGTTTGCTCATGATTATAGAACTGATGAGCTCCTGATGGTCCTATCTCGAAGAAGACTAACTCCCCAGATTTAATTATTTTCAATCCATCTTCAGTTCTCATAGTAAGTGAACCTGAGATGATCATAATTAGTTCTTCAGCATTTCTATGAAAGTGATAAGGGAATGAATATTTACCTGGTTCGAGTAGTCTTATATCGAAAATCATTTGGTTGGAATTGCAATACTTTCCCAATCTAGGTACTAATGTTTTCAATTTGAATTCATCAAGAGTCGTATTATCTGCTTGATAAATCAAAGAATTAGGGTTAATTAATGTTGGCATAATTTTCAGATGTTATTGTTGGCAAAAATAATATTTATGACAAAAATAGACAAGAAAATTTTATTGAAGTGCAAAAAAAATTAGGTTGTTCTTTCGCTTTAGTATATCTCTTCCCATAGTTCAACTTTATTACCTTCAACATCAAGTATATGAACAAATTTACCCCTTACTTCGTGTTACTTATCCATTCATTTACAATTATTGACAATTCTTCTATTGCACCTTCGATATCATTCAAACTTTTAAAAGTTATAATGGCTCTGTCATTTTCTTTCCAAACTAACAGTTTGCTTTTACTTTCAATTAGTTTATTCTTCGGTTGTTCCTGCTTTTTAGCTCCTCTATGAAAAATCAATTGAACTTGTTTAGTAGGTGGTTGCACTCTCATTGTGATTCTATCTTCATTGTCAAAACAATAGTTTGGTCCATTCCATTTTATATTCTCTTCCAAATCGTTATTTGCGTTCAATATACAATTTCGCAGAATTTCAATCTCATTTCTAAATGGGTGGTTTATTTCATCTAATAAGCTAGAAACTTCAGTACTTAAGTTAATTTCTTTTTGTGCCATATTGTTTGGTTCTTTTGATGTAATTAAATAACTGTTTAACCACCAAAGTTACAAAATTCCTGTCATACCCCCCACAAAAAAACTCGAACAATGTCCGAGGTCTTTTTAAAAATATAATCTATGTGGCTGAGCTTAGACTCTGTAAGCGTTTAGCCATTCTAAGTTTCTCTTATTCAATGCCTCTTGCAAGATGAGTCTTCCGTTCTTTATATCGACCTCACTCATTTCTAGCATTTTCTTTTGTGCTTTAATAAGTTCAATATCTTCAGTCGTGTATTTCATAGATTCAATTCCTTCTTTTAATACGCTCAAAAAGAATATACTCTAAAATATCATTATTTTTTAGGAAGTCTGTTCTGCTTAATAAAGGATGATTTTGAAATTGTTGTGGATTCCTAATAAAAAATCCACCTTTACGTTTATCAAATCCGATTACAATTGAATGAAATAGTTTATTTCCTGATTGATAAAGAACCATTGCAAGTCCACCTCTTTTTAATTTTTTTCTCAAACTGATATTATGATGAGATGGGAGTACAGTGTGATTATTATTTACAGCAATTATTTTAGGAGTACAATAATTGTAAGTAGAAAATTTGTCATTTAAATGCTGATCTCTTATAAACTCAAATCCTCGTAATTTGTTTGCTTTACAGTAAGAATGATAATGATGGTAAATTGAATCTTCTAATTGCAAAGCACTATTGCCAGTTGGATTGGTATTATAAACTTCAACATACTTATTTAACAGTGCTGTGATTTTTTTCCTACCTTTAGAAAAATAATTTATTATAATCGAATACGAAGCAAATACACAAACATTACCTGTCTGAGTGTAAATAATATCAATTTTGGAGCTATTCATAATTAAAAAAAATTCTTTTAAAAGTACAAAAAATATATATATTAATTTAGGCAATATTTTATTTACCCTAAATGTAATGTGATTGTTTGAAGTCGAAAAAATCCATAACTATTTTAGGATTTGCAGTTGGTAACGATATTAGAGTTTCTTTAAGATAAACGTCTTTTAGTTGCTCAGCAATTGGTATTGGATTGTGAAAAAAACTTTTTAGATTCTTGGATAAGTCATCTTCATTATTATAGTAAATTATACTTGAACTACTTGCCTCATAAATATCATACACATCTTTATTTGATACAATATGCCCACTAGTAAAAGCCCCATTTATAAAATAATTATCAATTAATGTCGCATCAGTAATTGGTACGTCATTTATAACTAATCCAGAAAAGTGCGGATAATTTGTAATTACTAGCTTAACTATAGGTTTATTCAAAAAAGATAAACCTTTAATCTCATTCTTGAATTTATTTAGAAATTCAACTTTTCTGTTAATTTGTTCCGTCCCTTCTGTTAATCTCTTTAGCATACTGTTATAATCTCTTGGTTCAAATGGAAACTTTATACACTTTATCTCTGCAATGATAGTAACTCCTTTTAACTCAGCTATCAAATCAATTTCTTCATAATCTTTTTTTGAATTCTTAAAGATATTATTCTTAATAATATTTATTTGATAATCTTTTTCTCTAAGTGAATTTATTAGCTCAAATTTTAAATAATTTTCGAATAATTTACCTCTTTTCTTTAAATCAAACCCTCCTGTATCTAATAAATAGTCAGTAATTCTTAATAAATTAGGTTGTAATAAAGGTAATAAAACTGGATATAGATAATTATTAATCTCAATTAATGGTTTTTCCCAAATATTAATATATCCTTGACTGTATACAAATGCCTCAATAACTTTTTTAATCTGTGATTTCGAAAAATTAGTTTTAGTTAAAACATATTCAATTAGCACATTTTGTTTAACCTTTAATGTAAAGAGGTTGAAATATTCGAGATCTATTATATTAGTTTCTTCTTTGCTGATTTGAGATACTTGTTCAAATAAATTTTGAATAACAATAAAAATTGAGAGGACTTCTTGAATATTTAGTTCTCCAAAATTTAGTAGACGCTCTTTTGTTAAAAAAGGATAATGGGATAAAACAGCAGACATAGTTAATAATTCTTTTTTTGCTTCCTCTTTATCATTTCCTTTTGCGATATTAAAATAAATTTCTCCATCAATGACTTTAACACTTTTTAATCTTTTTTGCTTTCGCCTTTTGTTTGACTCTGAAAGTAAAAATTTATAAACTTTATTTTCTTTTTTTATATCTGAGATCATAACTGCAATACTAAAATGCATATTACTTATAAATCTACGTTGCCCTATCTTAATTATCTTTTCTTGTTGTGTATTCGTACAACTTATTTTAATTAGTTCTTTAGTGTCATCTATGCTAACTGAATAATTACCCCAAACAGTCATATCATATGCAAATTTTACAGATGTATAGATGTTTGAATAGGTTAAAAGTTTGGATGAATTTTTTACCGAACTCAAATCGATTTTAGGATTTGAACTTATAAGTCTGTTTAGTTGATGTAAATTAATTATAGTATTAAGTGCTTCATGACTTGCTTCTAAGCCACCTTGTACATTAATAAAACCATACTCTGGTATTATTGAATCTATCTTGCTATTTATTAGTTCATCAAAATGAAACTCATCTAAGTTTTCCATGGAATCCATCATTTTTTTTCCCATAATATAAACTTCCCTATTAAGCAAGGTTATGAGTATTTTGAAAAATTCATCTGTGGGTGTTTGATTTACTTCAAATGTGTGAAAATATAGTTCTTTAAAATACTTAAAATATTTATTGAAGTAAATTGAGCATAATACATTTTGACTTATTTGTGAGTTACTTTCTAATAGATTATTTGTTTCTAAATATTCTTTAATATATTTAAAGTCATAATTCTGATTATAAGGGAAAAACCTTTGATCATTTTTTAATTTATTCTTTAGTTTTTTAATAGACATAAAGTTTTGTCACAATAATTCATTTCCCCAAATATACAAAATCCCTATGAAATTCCCCCACAAAAAAACCTCGAATAAAATCCGAGGTTCTTTTTAAAATATAATCTATGTTGTTTTCGATTAGTCTCTGTATGCTGTTGCTCTTGCTTTTGCATATTCGAAATTCATCTCTGATATGAACTCAACAGATATTGACTTAGGACATGCCGCCTCACATTCGTAGTGATTAGTACATGAGCCAAATCCTTCTTTGTCCATCTGATCTACCATAGCTAGTGTACGCTTTTTCTTCTCTGCTTGGCCTTGTGGTAGCACGTTTAAGTGCTTCAATTTGGCAGATGTGAATAGCATAGCTGCTCCATTAGGGCAAGCCGCTACACATGCACCACAACCAATACAAGCCGCTGCATCCATAGCTACATCTGATTTAGCTTTTGCTACTGCTATATCATTTGCATCAGGTGCGGAACCAGTTTTTACACTTATGTATCCACCAGATTCGATGATTCTATCTAGAGCGCTTCTGTCCACAACCAAATCTCTGATTACAGGGAATGATTTGTTTTTGAATGGCTCTATGTATATCTCTTGACCATCGTTGAATTTTCTCATGTGAAGTTGGCAGGCCGTAGTTGCTTTCTCAGGACCATGAGGATTACCGTTGATAGTCATAGAGCAAGCTCCACAAATACCCTCACGACAATCGTGGTCGAATGCTACTGGATCTTTGCCACCTACTATCAAATCCTCGTTCAGTACGTCTAGCATTTCAAGAAATGACATATCTTCAGAAATATCGCTCACGGCATATTGCTCGAAAGCTCCCGCTGCTTTATTATTTTTCTGACGCCAAATATGAAGTTTTAAATTCATTTTCTATTCTCCTTAATTGTTATTTGTAGCTTCTTACAGCTAGCTTAACATTTTCAAATTTTAGTTCTTCTTTATGTAACTCTGGTCTTTGACCAACGCCCTTGTATTCCCAAGCGGCTACATATCTGTAATCTTCGTCATTTCTTTTTGCTTCGCCGTCTGGTGTTTGGTGTTCCTCACGGAAGTGTGCACCAGCCGATTCGTCTCTGTCCAATGCGTCATAAGCCATAATCTCAGCAAACTCAAGGAAGTCAGCTACTCTCGATGCCTTTTCTAATGAGATATTATACTCAGCACCGGTTCCGCTTATCTTCACGTCTTTCCAGAATTCCTCACGAATCTTAGGTATTTCTTCTAATGCGTGTTTCAGTCCAGCTTCATTTCTAGCCATTCCTACATTATCCCACATTAGCTTACCCAATTTTCTATGGAAGTAAGATGGAGTTTTAGTTCCATTTACATTTATTAGCTTGTTGACTTTATCCTCTACTTCTTTTACAGTTGCCTTGCATTCAGGAGTATTAGCGTCTATTTTCTTCAGATCAGCAGTTGCTAAGTAATTACCTATTGTATATGGTAATACGAAGTAACCATCTGCCAGACCTTGCATAAGTGCAGATGCACCTAATCTATTGGCTCCGTGGTCAGAGAAGTTAGCTTCACCGATTACGTGCAATCCTTCCAAATTACTCATCAAGTTATAATCTACCCATAGACCGCCCATAGTATAGTGCGATGCAGGGTAAATCATCATAGGAGTTTCGTAAGGGTTATCACCAGTGATTCTCTCATACATTTCGAATAGATTACCATATCTTTCTTCGATAGTGTCTCTACCTAATCTAGCTATTGCATCTTTGAAATCTAGGTAAACTCCATATCCAGTAGCACCTATTCCAAGACCATTATCACATGCTTCTTTCGCAGAACGTGACGATATATCTCTAGGAGAAAGGTTACCGAAACTAGGGTACTTTCTTTCTAAGTAATAATCTCTTTCATTTTCAGGAATTTCTCTGGGCTTACGTTTGTCGCCTTTTGCTTTAGGAACCCAAATTCTACCATCGTTTCTAAGTGACTCTGACATCAGTGTCAACTTAGATTGGTAATCACCACTAACAGGAATACAAGTAGGGTGAATTTGAGTATAACAAGGATTAGCGAATAGTGCACCTTTCTTATATGCTCTATAAGTAGCTGTTACGTTACAAGCTTGTGCGTTAGTAGATAAGTAGAATACGTTACCGTAGCCACCAGTTGCTAATACAACTGAGTCTGCTAAATGCGTTTCTAACTCACCAGTTACTAGGTCTCTAGTTACAACTCCACGAGCTTTGCCGTCAACTACTATTATGTCCATCATCTCTTTTCTTGTGCGGAGCTTCACACTTCCGCTTTCAACTTCTTTTGCCAATGCTTGGTAAGCACCTAATAGCAATTGTTGCCCTGTTTGCCCTCTAGCGTAGAATGTTCTAGAAACTTGAGCGCCACCGAATGAACGGTTAGCCAAGTTTCCACCATATTCGCGAGCGAAAGGAACACCTTGTGCCGTAGCTTGGTCTATAATATCAACACTCACTTGAGCCAAACGATATACATTCGCCTCACGAGAACGGAAATCGCCCCCTTTGACAGTATCGTAGAATAAACGCCAAACACTATCGCCATCGTTTGGATAGTTCTTAGCTGAGTTTATACCACCTTGTGCAGCTATCGAGTGTGCTCTACGTGAGCTATCATGGAAAGTAATCGCTTCTACTTGGTAGCCCAACTCAGAAAGAGATGCAGCTGCCGAAGCTCCTGCAAGACCAGTTCCAACTACTATTATCTTATACTTTCTTTTGTTAGCAGGGTTAATTAACTTAACATCAAATTTATGTTTGGTCCACTTATCTTGTATCGGACCTTCTGGTATTTTTGCGTCTAATTTCATACTTGACCTCCAACTATTCCTAACATTATACTTATTGGTATTGAGATTAAAGAAATTACTATTATTAAAGCTACAATTGCAGCTACTTTCTGAATCATTGGAGTGAATTTTTTACCATGTATTCCTAATGATTGGAACATACTATGAATACCATGCTTTAAGTGTAAACCTAAAAACGATACAGCTAATATGTAAAATAGCGACACAATAACATTTCTAAACCCAATAACGACCATAGAATAAACATCATGTACTACTCTTCCATTCTCCAATGTTGTCTCCATATTAAATGTACTAGCATCAACGAACCCAAGTGTGAAATGAGCTAAGTGATATAGTACGAAGAACAAAATTGTCAAACCTGCATATCCCATGAATCTCGCAGAAAAAGTAGATGCTTTATAGTTACTTACTTTGTAACCAGAAGCAATTTTCTTATTCTGACGCACTAAATTAATAGTTGTTATTACGTGTAAAATAGCTGCTATTATCAGTACTATCCTAACTACCCAAAGAGTTGGGCCTAGATCTCTTAATCCTACTGCGTAAGTGTTGAGTGCCTCTGGTCCTGCGAATATAAGCAGATTACCTAAGGTGTGACCTAAGATGAAACCCACCAAGATCAAACCCGTTATAGCCACCACAAACTTGCTTAGAATATTAGATTTTAAAAATCCTAACATATTTAAACTATCCTATTGTGATTTTAAAATTTCTGTTTTGTTTGTTGAATTTTTACTTTATCTTTATCCAATAAATTTTTACTAAGTAGAAATTTATTTTAGAAAAATTAAGAAAAGTAAAAATTACTCTTTACGATATCATAATTTAAGTAAAATGTGATTTAATTCAAATTCTTACTGCGTACATTATTATTTTTGTTAATAAAAAGGAATACGGGGAATATGGCAGAAAGAGAGCATTGGAATAATAGGTTAGGTCTAATATTTGCTATGGCAGGTAATGCTGTCGGGCTAGGGAATTTCTTGAGATTTCCCGTACAGGCAGCACAGAATGGTGGCGGGGCGTTTATGATACCCTATTTCATTGCCTTTCTACTCCTCGGAATTCCTCTAATGTGGGTCGAATGGTCAATAGGCCGTAGGGGTGGGCAGTACGGACACGGTAGTTTACCTGGTATGTTCGACACTCTTACCCAAAACAAAGTTGCCAAATACATTGGGGCTTTAGGGCTTCTGATTTCATTTTTAGTTATGGTATATTATGTCTATATTATATCATGGACTTTAGGTTTCAGTTTCTTTTCAATTATCGGTACTTTCGATGGTATCCACGATATAGAAACTATGAAAACTTTCCTCTACTCTTATCAAGGTAACGGTGCGGGATATTTCACCTCACAATGGCCGGCATATTTCTTCCTAATGTTAACTCTGGTCATAAATTTCTATATACTTTCTAAAGGAATTTCTGGTGGTATAGAGAAATTCGCAACTATTGCAATACCAACGCTTATTGGGTTTGGATTATTACTAGTTGTTTGGGTTTTCTTTTTAGGTACACCTGATCCGACGAAGCCAGAGTTTAGTACTTTTGTTGGAATCGACTATATATGGAAACCAGATTTCTCACTGTTAACTACTTCCAATATATGGTTAGCCGCCGCGGGGCAGGTATTTTTCACTTTAAGCGTTGGTATGGGTACACTTCAAGCTTATGCAAGTTATCTCAAAAAAGACGATGATATTATTCTTAGCGGTTTGGCTACTGCAGGTATTAATGAGTTTAGTGAAGTTATTATAGGCGGTATGATTGCTATACCGATAGCAACTGCTTTCTTCGGTCTTGCTATGACTCAAGATATTGCTGCCGGTGGAGCATTTAATCTTGGTATTGTGGCTATGGCGTCAGTATTTACTGATATTCCATTTGGTTCTATTCTGAGCTTTATTTGGTTTATTCTGCTATTTGTTGCCGGTGTAACATCTTCAGTTGCTATGGCGCAACCTCTCATTTCTTTCTTACAAGAGCAATTTAGATTCAACAGAAAAAAATCCACTATTACCGTTGGGATTCTAATGTTGCTTGGGGTTCATTTCGTATTCTTATTCTTCGAACATGGGGTCTTAGATGAGTTAGATTATTGGGTAGGAACTTTTGCCCTCGTAGTTGTATCATTAGCCGAAGTGATTCTATTTGCTTGGGTATTTGGTATGAAGAAAGGATGGGAAGAGCTCAGTAGAGGGTCAGATATTAAAATACCTCGAATTTTTTACTATATAATAAAGTATGTAACACCAGCTTACTTAATCTTTATCCTTACATTCTGGACTTTTGATAGCGCTATACCTACTTTATTATTTAAAGGTGTGAAAGAATCTGAAATTATTTACAGATTGGGGGCTAGAGTATTTATAGTCGTAATATTGATTTCGTTTATTAGTATGATATGGTTAGCTTGGAAGCGTAACAACGGAAAAGCATTTACTCAAGATGAAATAGAAGGAGGTAAATAATGGAACAAGTATCTACGGAAGCACTAATCTTTATGGGGCTAGGCTGGGCGTTTGTTCTACTCCTAGTTATATATCCGATGAAGAAAATCTTAACTAGTAAGATTAGTTATGAGGAAGATGATTAATATTACTAACTTTATTTAAAATCAAAAAGAATAAAAATCTAAATGCGAACGAGTTGCAGAGTTTTTCCTCTCTGCAACTTATGTGCAATTAGACCTCATCGTATCCAACCTAATTCGACTCTATTACAACCTACACTAATTCACTTAAAAAATAAGGGTTTGTGAACCCCGATATAGTTAAACCATATTTAACGATTTGGATATTTCTTTTTGATAGTCAGTTATTTATTTTATCTTCAAGTATTAAAAATTGCGAAGTAGAAATTTTTATCTAAAAAATGTTAACGCATAACATTCAATTTTACATAGTTTAAGATGATAAACATGTCGTAAAATTCAAATTCTAACTTCGTACATTATTATTTTTGTTGATAAAAAAGATAAAAGGAAATATGGCTGAAAGAGAGCATTGGAACAGTAGGTTAGGATTAATATTTGCGATGGCAGGTAATGCTGTAGGTCTGGGGAATTTTTTGAGATTCCCAGTACAAGCAGCACAGAATGGCGGTGGGGCGTTTATGATACCTTATTTCACGGCCTTTATATTGCTTGCTATTCCCCTAATGTGGGTAGAATGGTCGATAGGACGAAGGGGAGGTCAGTACGGACACGGTAGTTTACCGGGGATGTTTGATACTCTTACCAAAAATAAAGTCGCCAAGTATATCGGGGCGATTGGTATTCTTATCTCAACCTTAGTTATGATATACTATGTCTATATTATCTCCTGGACTCTTGGATTTAGTTTTTTTTCCCTAATTGGGACATTCAATGAATTTCATACCTTAGATAGCATGAAGACTTTTCTATACTCCTACCAAGGGATAGGTGAGGGGTACTTCGATTCACAATGGCCAGCGTATATATTTCTTTTAATCACCTTAGCCGTTAATTTTTATATATTATCGAAGGGTATATCGGGAGGGATAGAGAAATTTGCTACAATTGCTGTTCCCTTACTCGTAGGGTTCGGTATAGTTCTTGTAGTGTGGGTATTTTTTTTGGGGACTCCAAATCCGGAATTGCCTGATTTCAGTGCTTTTGTAGGAATAAATTATATATGGGAACCGAACTTTGAGCTCCTCGGAGATTCCAAAATCTGGCTAGCCGCCGCCGGGCAGGTGTTCTTCACCTTAAGTGTGGGGATGGGAACATTGCAAGCTTATGCTAGTTACTTAGATAAAGATGATGATATAGCTCTTAGTGGGCTGGCTACTGCTGGTATCAATGAGTTTAGTGAAGTTGTACTCGGTAGTATGATTGCTATTCCAATTGCAACTGCCTTTTTTGGATTGGCAATGACACAAACTATAGCCGAAGGTGGTGCGTTTGACCTTGGTATTATAGCAATGGCGTCTGTTTTCACAGAGATTCCATTCGGTAATGTACTTAGCTTTATTTGGTTCTTCTTGCTATTTATAGCTGGGGTGACTTCCTCGGTGGCTATGGCACAACCGCTCATATCCTTCTTGCAAGAGCAATTTAGGTTTAATAGAAACAAAGCTACAGTTGCTGTTGGTATTCTAATCTTTATTGGTGTTCACTTTGTTTTCCTTTACTTAGAACACGGATTCCTAGAAGAAATGGATTATTGGGCAGGTACTTTTGGACTGGTTATAATTTCACTTTTTGAGGTTGTACTTTATGCATGGGTATTTGGAATGGATAAGGGTTGGGAAGAAATCAATCGTGGTTCGGATATAAAAATACCTAAGATATTCTATTATATAATCAAATACGTGACACCAACATATTTAATATTTATACTCGTTTCTTGGACATATCAAGAAGCAATTCCCAAATTATTAATGGAAAAAGTTGTTGAAAGCGAGATAGCTTATAGATGGGGAGCTAGAGTATTCATGACAGCTATATTTATGTCACTTTGTGGTATGATTTGGTTAGCTTGGAAACGAAATAACGGTAAACCTTATACACAAGAAGAAATAGAAGGAGGTAAGTAATGGAACATATAAGCACTGGAGCATATATATTTATGGGACTTGGATGGGGTTTTGTTATCTGGATGCTAGTTTCATCAATGAAGAAAATCCTAACTGATAAGATTAGTTATGAGGAAGATGACTAAATAGTCGATAACTTTAATATATTTAATAAAATAGCTTTAAAATTCGATATTTAAAGCTATTTTTGTTTTTAATACGTTTACAGATTCAAAAATTATAAAAGTACTATGAAACACGAAAGAGCAAAACCTAAACCGAAAAGATTAGGTAAAGAAACAAAACAATTCAAGAAAGAAAAAAAGATAGACATGTTGGATCAAACTGTCCGTCTGAATAAATTTATATCTGATGCTGGTTATACATCACGCCGTAAAGCCGATGAGCTAATAGAAGCCGGTAGAGTTACAGTAGGCGGAAAAGTAGTAACTGAACATGGTACAAAGGTAAGAAAGGGCGATAACGTCCGAGTTGACGGTGATTCCGTTGGTTACGAAGAAAAGAATGTATATTATATTCTGAACAAACCAAAAGACACTATTACTACTACCGAAGATCAATTCAAACGAAAGACTGTAATGGATATAATTCATGTTAGACGAAGAGTATATCCTGTTGGAAGATTGGATAGAAATTCAACTGGAACACTAATAATGACTAATGATGGTGAGTTAGCTAATAGATTAACACACCCTAGTTACGGTATAGAACGTGTTTACAAAGTAAAGCTTGATAAGAAATTAGAGATACCTCACGCTAGAATTATAGCTAAAGGTGGAGTTGACCTTGAAGGTGATATTACTGCTCCTTGCGAGATATTCATAGATCCCAAACATGGTGATAATCTAACGATGTCTATGCACGAGGGTAAGAACAGAGAAATCAGAAGAATATTCGAAAAGTTCGGTTATTTTGTTAAAAAGCTTGATCGTAAATCTTATGGCTGTATTTCGAATGCAGGTATGGCTCGTGGAGAATACCGCCAGCTGAACAAAAACGAGATTAGTGCGTTAAGAAAGCTAGTTGGATTACGTTAAATAGAATAAAAGATTAATGAATTTTTTAAACCCATTTGTACTATTTGGACTAGCAGCAGCTTCGATACCTATTATTTTGCATCTAATTAATCTTAGAAAGCAAAAGACTGTCGAGTTTTCTACTCTGAAATTCCTAAAAGAACTACAAAAATCAAGTATAAAGAAGCTAAAGATAAAGCAGTGGTTGCTATTACTGTTACGAACTTTACTAATTATATTTGCTGTTTTGGCATTTTCTCGTCCTACTATCCAAAGTTCACTACCAGGTTTCACTGAGTATTCTAATACAAGTATGATTATACTTATAGATAATTCATATAGTATGGACGTTTCAGATGAGAATGGGAACAGATTAAGACAATCAAAGAAAATTGCAAGTACTCTAATTAATTCGATGAAAGAAGGCGACCAAGCATTGGTAATGCCTCTTTCTAGTGATAGACCTCTACGGTCATTTGCTTGGTCAACGAACAAAGACTTACTGAATAAGAGTATTGATGAAGTATTGATTGGGACAGAGAAAGCTAATCTAAATACTAACCTGAAGTTTGCTTCTATAATGATGACAGAAGCTATTAATCTTAATAAGCTTGTATATCTAGTTTCTGATATGCAAGAGAACTTAATGGCTGAAGTAGATACAAATAAATACTTTAAGAATAATGTTTCGTTCCTAGTTGCAAATGTTGGTAGAACTTCTAAGAAAGAATTTAGCAACCTTAGTATAGATTCAGTCAATGTCATTAGTTCTATAATACAGAAAGATAGACCGATAGAGCTGGAAGTATTCATAAAGAATCACAGCAATAAAAAAATTACCGATAATCTGATAAGTCTAAATTTCAATGAAAAGAAAGTATCACAGAAAACTATTGATATAGCTCCTGAGGAATTAAAAAGTACAGTTGTCTCTGCTACTTATAATAGCACTGGAATTGTGAAAGCTGAGTTACAACTAGAGAGTGATGAGCTTCTACCAGATAATAACTTCTTCTTCGCTATCAATATACCTAAACAGCCATTTGTTACAGTTGTATCTGAGTCTTCAAACATTTTCTTCGATGCTATATTGAGTAATATGAAAGAGTTCAACGCAATATCAGGTTACCAGTTTGTACAAGACATAAGCGGCTATAGTGCTGGTCAAGAGAAGGTTTTGATTGTTGCTAAAAACAGTCTGACGAAACAAGATTTGTCTAGTATTGCTAAACTACAATCTAATAATGCAAAAATAATACTTTTCGCACCTAAAGATAATTTGACTGACTTCCTCACTAACTCATCTTTGATAGGAGTTAACGTAAAGGCAGTAGCACGATATGATGTAAACCCTGCTGAGTTTACTAAAGTAGATAAACTTCATCCTATATTCAGTGGAGTATTCAAAGGGGAGACTGCTAATCAGAAAGAAGTAGAGTCGCCGAAGATAAAAGTAGAGATTCCATCACAAAATGGAAGACCTATAATAGAGACTCAATCGGGTAATTTCCTTAGTCAATTTGATATTGCAAATAGTTCGTTGTTCTATTTCTCAGTTCCAATATCAACGGAATGGAGTGATTTCCAAGTACTTAGTATATTCCCATCACTACTATATAAATCGGTTACGTATTTGAATTCTAGCTTTGATGGAACACTATCTAATCAAGTAAACCAAAGCACATTATTAATAAGCGATGAGCTAGCTGGAAGTTCAAAGTTTAATATACTAACACCGGATGGTACAGAGAAGTTTGCCGATGCGAATAAAACAGGAAACAATTATATACTTACGATCGATGATAAATCGCAATTTGGAAATTATTTAGTTAAGAATAACAATAAGCAAGTTGTTGCGTATTATAGTATTAATCCTAGTAAATCTGAGTCAGAATTAAAGCCAATGGAAGACGATATTTTTAAAGAAAAAATGACGAAAATTGGGATAAATTCGGACAATATCAGTATATTAGAAGATGATAGAAACATAGAAGAAAGTATTCAGAGGGCAAAACTAGGTACAGAGCTATGGCAGCTCTTCTTGGCACTTGCTTTGCTTTGTGGTTTAGCAGAATTGCTAGTACAAAGAGCTACAAAAAACATAGAATAAATGAACAAAAAGAAGTTACATAAAGCATCATTCATAAGTATGTTTACTTTACTTTTCTTAGTAGGGTGTCAGACTTTTGATAATTTTACGACTTACTTCAATACTTACTATAACATGGAAAGATTGATGGATAAGGCGGAAGATGAGTTTGACTTTATGGCATTTGATGTTCGCGAGATTCAAATCTATGTACCCGATCCCAATCTAAAAGAAAGAGAGGACTATTCGCTAGGGCCACCACCTTTTATGAAAGATCTGATAATAACACAGAGACAGCGACAAGCAGTAGAAACCAAGCTTGATTCTATCATTATAAAGGGTTCTAAAATATTAGCTTATAAGAGCAAAACTGACTATGTAGAAGGTGCTATTTTCATGATGGCAAAATCGTTCTTCTATCAAGAAGAATGGAGACCCTCCGAGATAAAGTGTAGCGAGTTAGTAGATAAATACCCAAATAGTGATTTCTCCCCTGATGCTCACTTGCTTTTTGCAAAAAACTCATTAATACAACGAAACTTCTATACTGGAAAGATAATGCTTTCCCGTACAGTTGATATAGCATGGCAAAAGAAAAGATATGATATCCTATCTGAAGCGTTTCGTTTGCAAGCGGAGTTATCCCTATACGAAGGTGATAAAGAAGAAGCACTACGCCCATATAGACAAGCTGTAGCACAATCTGAAAATGCTGAATTAGCAGCGAAATGGCAATTGGAACTTGGGGCTTTGCTTTATAGAATTGGAGAATTCGAAAAAGCAGCCAAAGAATTTGCTAAGGTAAGAGACTTCTCTCCTACTTACGAAGGGTTATACGAATCATATCTTTATGAAGCTCAAAGCAGTGCAAGGATAAAGAACTTTGAGAGATCAAATGAGTTACTCACCCACTTAGAAGAAGATTCCAAATTCGAAGAATGGATGGGTTATACATACTCTGGAAGATTGACAGAAAAGAGAATGAAAGCCGATGATGATGAAAAATTAGAATTTATGGAGAACCATTCGGATACTACTTATGTAAATAATCTGTTGATTAATACATATAGTTTTGAGAGGGGAATGGATTTCTATTACAGCAAGAATTACTTTAAAGCACAACAGTACTTCTCAAAAGCTAGAAACCAAAGAACTCCTGTTTTCAAACAATCTAGCTTTATGTTCAAGGCACTATCAGAATTAAGATATAAAGTGAAGAGTGCTGATGATTATCTAAAAAGAATAGAAAACGATACTACGGGTGTAAACAATGACACTATTAGATATAGCACAGCTCTGTTATACTTTGAAGCTGGTCGAATACACGAAGAATTAGGCAATATAGATTCAGTTAAATTCTATTATGAAAAATCTTATAAAGTATCACCTAAGAACATGAGCGAAACTTCACGTTTCCTATACTCTTATGCTCGTGTAATAAGAGAAGATGATGCCTATAAATCAGATTCACTTTACGAAGTCGTTGCTGATAATTATGCTATGACCGATTATGGGCGAGATGCGATGAAAATCCTCGGGTTTACTGAAGAGTTCATAGTAGATACAGTTCAAGAATTATTTGCGTCTGGTATGAAATTAAAAAAAATAAGTGAATACCCATTTGCTGTCAAACAGTTCTATAGTGCATATCAGAGGTTTCCAGGACATAAACTAGCACCACGTTCACTATATAATATCGGTTGGATATTTGAGCGAGATTTGGTCAATTTAGATAGTGCTATCTATTATTATGGATTGCTAATAGAGAAGTATCCAAGGTCGGAATATGCTTTAGAAATGACGTTACCTTTAGCACAATTGAAAAGCATACGTAGTGGAGAGAAATTGCCGGATTCTTTATCATATAAGTCGAAGTATGTGGTAAATGAGAATAATGCAATAAAAGGGTTGCCTAATGCAATTTCCACAACCCCAAATCAGAATAATCCCAATTTGAACAAGCCGATTACTCCAGATGATTTGATTAATGACCCGAGTAAAGCACTAGAAGAGGGAGAAGGTACGCTATCAAAACCATTAGAAATGTTGAAAAATATTGATTTCGATAAGTTAAACCCTCTTAACTTGTTTAACTCTGAAGAACCCGAAACAGAGTTACCTCCAGATCAAAAAACAATAGAATATGAGACTATTCCTGCGGACTCCACAAAGAAAAAATAATTGATTTTCATTAGAAAATGTCATACATTGCAAAATAAATAATATAGATTATGCTTTCTAATGGGAAAAGACTTCGAAATCGAAAGAGGGTATGCTGAAACCGAAGAGTTAATCAATAAAATTGATAAACTTGAACAGAAACTACTCTGGTACAAATCATTTTTTGACAATGCAACAGATGCTGTATTTATAGTTCAACCTGACGCGTGGGATGTTCTTGATGCTAATGACTATGCTGCGACTCTATTGGGCATCCCCAAAAATGAACTAGTTGGAGCTGCTATGCCTCAATTTAGGCGTATATTCAAGCTACTCAAAAAATCATCGTCGCCAGTTGTACTGAGTGAGTTATCAATTGACACTCCGAATAACCCGAACTTAATGGTTGAAGTTAGTGCTAGATTTTTCAGGCATTATGATACAGATTTGATCTATGCTATTGCAAGAGACGTAAGTGAACAACACGCTCTGACTGATAAGATGGTACATGCAGATAAACTAGTACTTCTAGGTCAACTAAGCGCAGGTGTAGCTCACGAAATTAGGAATCCACTGGCTGCTATTAATCTCAATTTGCAGTTGATGAAAAGAAATCTTGGCGAAGAAAATAAAAATTACAATTACATAAAAAATGCAATTTCAGGTGCGGAACGAATATCAAGAATAGTCGAATTAACTTTGAATTTCTCTAGGCCTGCAGTACCAAGAGTAGAAAGACTAAATGTCAACAAGATTATCCCGACTGCTCTTGACATGGTGAAGCCAGTTATCAAAAGAAAAGATATAGAAATCAGAGTTGAATTAGATGATAATCTCCCTGATACAGCTGCCGATGCTAAGCAAATACAGCAAGTATTCATCAATTTGCTAACTAATGCAAGCGATGCTATCAAAGATAAAGGGACTATCACAATCTCTACTTATGTGGAAATGGGAATAAAAGCAAGCGAGACTAATTATGTAATTACTTCTGTGAAAGATACTGGATGTGGTATCCAAGCAGAGGATTTGCAGAAAATATTCAATCCATTCTTCACTCGTAAGACAGAAGGTACAGGATTAGGTTTGCCTATAACTCAAAGAATACTTCACCAACATAATGGAGTGATAGATGTAGAGAGTAATCTGAACGAAGGTACTTGTTTCTACGTTAAGCTACCTATATTATAATAAGCAAAATAAATTTATTAAATTTACAATCGAATTTCAAATAAAATATTAAAAGATGGCACAAAAGAATTATACAATAGCGATAATAGAAGACGATAAGCTGGTAAGTGATACAGTTAGCGATATTTTATCTGAATCATATACTAATATACAAGTATATAATGATGCAAAAATTGCACTAGAAGAGATTGGTTCCTTGGGGCCAGATTTGGTGTTATTAGATATATTTCTCGGTCATGCTAATGGTCTAGATATACTAGAAACTCTTCGTAATGAAGGTTTTAAAATGCCTGTTATTATGATGACAGCATTTTCTGATATCAAGATGGCTGTTCGTGCTATGAAGCTGGGCGCAGAGGATTTCATTGTAAAGCCACTAGACCTAGAACAATTAGAGCTGAGCGTAGAAAAAGCATTAGACAACCACGATCTCAGACGTAAAGTTGATATACTTTCTGAGCAATTAAGCGAATCCAAGCCAAGCGAGATAATCGGTAAATCCGATGGTCTTAGAAAAGCTATGGAGATGGGTAAATTATTCGCCAAAGCTGAGAACACAACTGTACTTATACTCGGTGAATCGGGTACTGGTAAAGAGCTAATGGCTCGTCATATACACGATAATTCACCCCGTGCCAAAGGTCCATTCATCACGATAAATTGCGGTGCTATTCCTAGAGAATTAGCGGAGAATGAGCTATTTGGTTACGAAAAGGGTGCATTTACTGGTGCTACTGAGAAAATTAAACAAGGTCGATTTGAGCAAGCAAACCACGGTACTATACTGCTAGATGAAGTAGGTGAGTTGAGCTTAGATTTGCAAGTGAAGCTACTACGAGTGCTTCAAGAGAAGAAATACTATAGACTAGGTGGCTCGAAAGAACTCACTGTCGATGTTAGAGTCTTGGCTGCTACCAATCGTGATTTGGAAGAGATGGTAGAGGAAAATGAGTTCAGAGAGGACTTATACTACCGTCTGAACGTGGCTTCTATTACACTGCCGCCACTAAGAGAGAGAAATGAGGACATTCTAATACTTGCTTCTAATTTCGTTGAGAAATTCAACAAATCATTCGGAAAAGATATAAAAGGATTTACTCCAGAAGCAGCTCAAATTCTCCAGAAATATCATTGGAAAGGGAATATTCGTGAGTTAACTAACGTTATAGAACGGATAGTACTACTAGAGCAAGAAGATGTAATCTCGAAAGAATCACTAAGCTTCCTCAGAGGGGATAAAAAAGCATCGAAGAATAAAGATGAAGCTCCAAGAGAGATTTACCTGAATGAAGGCGAGCACTTCCTTAAAATATCTGATAAGGGTGCATTCATGGGTAATATAATCAAGGATTTGATTCATCAAACCCTATTGATAACCAAAGGTAACCAGATAAAAGCTGCAAAAGTACTAGGTATATCAAGAGCGAAGCTTAGATATAGACTAGAGCAACTAGATATAGACGCTACTTCTAGAAACTACAAAGCACTGAAAAATGAGCAATCCTAATAATATAGACCCATTCGAAAATGAGTTCGAGGACGAAAGTGAGGGCGAGAGTCTTCTGTCAACGAAAGATTTATCTAATTCATTAGAGTTAGAGGATTTCGATAGCTCATTTTCTGTCCCAAAATTCGACACAAAATCCAAGAAGTACGACAAATCATTCATAGAGTCCGAAGACCTAGAGGACAGCACTAGCACTGTTGAAATATCTAAACCCGGTGATACTAGCGGCAAAGCAGAAGTATATATAAATCGTAGAAAAGACGGCGATCTAGAATCTATAGAAGTCGTTGCCTCCAATGGCGAGCGAATACTCATCCGCTTTGAGATAGATGAAGATATGGAAACCCCAGAAAACCCAACCGACGAAACCGAAGCTCCTGAGCAAGAGTAAAACACCCTCCAAAAATATCCCAGTCACTCTGAGCTAACATAGTTAGCGAAGAGTCTAAGGGTTACCTGAAGAGCATTTTAATGAATTTTTATTTCAAAATGTGATTATTTTATTCTATATTTGTATACAATTTGACAATAATTGTGTCTTAACGACACCAACATCTATGCAAACGCACAACCCTTATGGCGGTGATAGATGGACAAATAGTAACTTAGCTGAAACAGAAAGCACCCTACTTAACTGGGTAGGTAAAGAAAAAGACAACGAATCGAAACTAGGAGACCACGGAGTGAGAAAATACGAATATGAGACTGGTAGGTTTATAAGTATAGACCCACTTTGGAGTAACTACTACGGATGGACACCTTATCAGTATAGTATGAATAGCCCGATAAGTAGAATAGATGTAAACGGGGATGCAGATTTTCTATTGAATGGAGGAGCTAAAGTAAGTGATGGTGTTAATGATGGGAATATATTTGCTACTTCGAATTTTGCATTTTCTGCTTCATTATTAAAAAATTCAAAAGGTGTTTTTGGTATAGATTTTAATAAAATGAGTTTAATGAGTTCTCAGCTGCCAAATGCTAATTCTGAAGAATTAGCAAATATACTTAGTTTTCATAAATCACTGACACAGGGAGAAGCAGGTGGTGCGGGAGGTGGAGGAACATTTTACGAAGGGGGCCGGAATTTCGATCCGCCAACTACTAAACATTCAGGTAAAGCTACTACAGAAGTAAATAATGCAATAAAAGAAAGTGTTAGTAAAGGGCTCGAACAATTTCTAACTTATTTTACACACGATCACCCTGGTGGTGCTTATGAAGATACACCATCACAGGGTGATAGAGATGCAATAAATCAACTTAACCACAAATATGGAATAAATTTACAGTTTGGAATTTTATTTTGGGGTAGTGCAATGCGTAATAGCGAATCTGTGACTATATTTAATGGGTATGATTCAGCTGATGATGTTGTTATTCCAAGACAAGTTTTAGAGGACTACTCTAAATGAAAACATTTTTAAAATGCATATTTATATTTATTCTGAATATCTTTGTCGTATATAGTACTTTATCTTTAAATAATAATTTGATATTTAAAAATGAATTAAAAAATGAATTAAAACTTGAATTAAAACAATTAAATTCGGATTTAATTATTAATAATCTTAAAATTGAATCAATCTATATTGATAAGTGTATTGGTTCATTAAATTCAATTTTATCCAAAGTAGATAAAAGTCAATTGAAAAGTATTACAATAGCAAACTCTTCTTTAAACGATAAAATAATTGATTTTAGTGATTACCAAGAATCACAATTAAGTCTTACTATTCAAAATACTGTCACCAGTTCAAAAATCAAAAACTTAAAGGCATTTAATTCTTTTGATATTAGAAATTCATATATTGGTAATATAGATTTCAATGATTTTTCTGATCAAATCGAGTTTTTAATTTTAAATGATTATAATGAATTATTTTTAGATAATATTTCTGCACTGGATAAATTAACTAATCTAAAGACTCTAGAATTAAGGGCTGTTAACTTGTTAAACAATGAAATCCTGATTAATAATTTATCTGATTTAAAAATATTAGTATTGGATAATTTATCTGAACTCCCAAAAATAAATAAGAATTGTAGGCTAGTTCAACTAAGTATAAACAGCGTATATAATAATAAGGACATAAGTGATTTATTGTTTAATGTTGATAGTCTAGAATTCCTTTCTTTTGTAAGAATGAACTTAAAAGAAATTCCAAAAGAAATATTCAAAGCACATAAACTTAAATATTTATTGTTAAACAATAATAAAATTAAATATGTACCAGATAATATTGTAAACTTAAAAAATCTTAAGTACCTATATTTAGACGATAATATAATATCGGATTTTAACTATAATATTTTCGAAATTGAAGGCCTAAATCAAGTAGATATTGAGTTTAATGATTTAAATGCACGTGTAGCTCCCCCAATACAATTAGATATTATTATTAACCAAGAAGGTAACCCTTTTGTTGATTGAGGCTTACGGTATTTTTTTATATTTAATCCAACTATGTGACATTGCAAAAACGGAAGATGGTTGGGATAGTTTGGAAGAGTATAGGGTAATAACAGGAAATAGTTTTATGAATACTTCAATATCAATTGGAATGTTTTCACTTTTTAGAATCCCAAGTGAGAATGAAATTTCAAAGAATAATGGTGAGGGTGTGAGGGATTGTCATGATTGTGGAGAATCTTATGAGGTTGATTCCCCAACAGATACAAAACCTAAAGGAGAATAAAATTGAAAAAATTAATTTTTATTTTTATATTGATTGGTAACTTATTAATTTCAAAAGATTCAAGCATTGAAATATTTACTGAATCTTATTCAGGTACTAAAGAAGGCTATCAAAAAAGTATTGAAGGTTTTATAACCTTTGATTCTCAATTACATATTCAAATTGATAATGATTCAATAGTTAATCGATTTGAAGCCCTAATGTCTAAAATTGATATAAGAAATAAATTTTACCCAAGTCAAACTAAAACAATAATCATTTTATTTAAAGGTTGTCAACGTGACACACTGATTCTAAATCGAATGGATTCAAAAAAAAATGAATTTAAAGAAATAATAGAACTAACAGATGAATTTTTTCCAATTAACTATAAAATTTGGTAGGTAATTAAATGATTAAGGTTATAATAGTTCTTTTAATATTAACAGGATATGAAATTTCATGTCAAACAAAATACTACAGTTATAAATTAGAATTCAAGGATATACAGAACAATGTTTCTATAAAATCACAAAAGTTTGACGAATGGTTTTGCCCTTTAGTATTAGACAGTATATCCAGTTCAAAAGAACTTGAAAAACCCAATTTAATTAATCAACATGCTTGTATTAAACTAAGCCATAATTATATAATAGATACAATTTATTATGAGATTATAAATTTTGAAATTCTATTAATTAATGAAAAGTATTACAATTTAGAATCAAAATATATTCATCATTTCGAAAATGTGTTGCCTAAATATTATTTTGATTCGATTAAAAAAAATTTAAAACCTTATGATAACACTAAATAAAATAATACTAATACTACTCTTTACCCCTATTTTTACATACTCAAAAATAGATGTAGAGAAAGTAAAATCTGACTTTGAGGTAATACAGAACTCTGGTAACACGGGTAGGGAGTTTTGGCTGACTTTTACACCTATTGATACAAGGAATGGTGCAGAGAAGTATAAAAAACAGTCACAGGAATGATGATGAAAATACTAATTTCAATTATATTGTTTCATTTAATTTCTTGTGATTCTAAGAATTCACAAATTACTCCTCAGTATTATATAGATTCAATTAATATAGAAAATACATCAAATAACGCTATATTTATACTTGCCAATAATTGGATTGTATTAGATGACAGTACTCGTAAAAATAGAGATATAGATAATATTTGGAGTACAGAATTTCTAATCAATAAATTATACTTTTCTGAAGATGAATATAAATTTTTAAACACAGAAATTCGTGGTAATGATTTGAAGTCAGCACTATTTGAAGTGCCAATGTTTTATAGGATTCAACCTAACTCTAATTTTATTATTAAAATAACAATAAATAAAAAAATACTCGATAGAAATATTAACTACTTTAATTACCATATTTATTATTTTGATGATATAACTATTTTGAACAAACTAAGTGAATATAATATGAGAAATGCTGATAGTTTATCAATTAAATTTGAAAAACAAGTTTTAGGTTTTTCGAAAAGTCTTGATACAATTAGTTTTGAAGATAAGCAGTTTTTGGAGACAAGTAAACATTTGGATATTATCGGTTCAAAAATAATTCATTAATTTAACCTCAAAACAGAGAACACATGAAAACACTAAATACAATTTGCTTAATACTACTCTTTACCCCTATTTTTACATACTCAAAAATAGATGTTGAGAAAGTAAAATCTGATTTCGAGGTTATGCAGAACTCTGGCAACGCAGGGAGGGAGTTTTGGCTCCTTCTACTCTTCCCTAATTCCATCTAGTATATCTATTTTTGAGATTCGTTTGGTTGGTAGATAGGTTGCTCCCCAAGATAGCAGTATAGAAATAAGGACAACGGCGATATATACTTCGTACTCATAGCTGATAGGGAATGCCGATTGTATAGTTATTCCCTGACCGAACATAATTAGTCCTCTAGTCTCCTGCAAATACGTTAGTATTAGCCCAATAGTAGTGCCGAGCAATGTGCCGAGTACTCCTATTAATACACCTTCATTTCTGAATATTGCGACTATTCTATTAGTTGACATACCCAGAGTTCGGAGAATTGAGATGTCCTTTTTCTTTTGGACTACTGTCATCGAGAGCGATGCTAATATATTGAATGCCGAGATTAATATTATCAAGAATAGTACGACTATTGTCATTACTTTCTCGAATTGCATTATCCTATAAAAATCAGAATTCAAATCTTTCCAAGTGAATATAACTAAGTCCTTGTATGATTTTTGGAGCTTAGCTACAAAATCATCGGTCAGTTCGTAATCCGTTAGCTTTATATCTATGAAGTCTTTTTTCGGATTATTGTCATATATGTATATCTGCTTCTCGTCATAATCCTTGACGCTACTGTAGAATATTCCACTTACCACATATTTCGAGCCGTCCAATTGTCGGAACATACGGGCCGATTTCTCTAGTGCTTCGGGAGTTATTAGCTCTACTTCATCGCCTCTAGTTATATCTAATCCTTCAGCTAATTTGGCACCCATTATCAGATTATTCGAGTTTGGTTGCAATTTCCCAAATAGCAGCGATTGGTTCAGTCCGTCAAGATAATTCTTGCTCATCGGGTTTATATATAGTAATCGAGCCACTTTGAAATTATCTTTCACTCGGAGTGCAGATTTTTTCTCAGTTGTTAGTGCAAAGTCCCTCATTTCCTTCGAATCACGTACAAATTTAATTAGCGAATTATCCAATTCACTTTTACCGCTTAACTTCACCCGAACGTGGGGGTCATAGCCGAGTATCTGCTCGTAGTTCATCACCTGAAATCCACTCAAAACAGACACTACAAATATAATAGAGGCCACACCGATGGTAATACCAAGTGTCGCCAGTAAATTGATTACCTTCACGAAGCTAATATCTTTGCTCGTGAAAATATATTTGAGTGCTATTTTATTTTCTAATTTCAGTTTGCTTTCATCACTTTATAATTTGGGAAAACATCATGTAACTTTTCTACGTCGAACCCACTTTCAAACATACCAAATACTGAAGAACCACTTCCAGACATTAATGAAAATATAGCTCCTTGTTCATAAAGTTTATGCTTGATTTCTTTTATTTCAGGATGCTTAGCGAATATCGGCTTCTCGAATTCATTGAATATCATGCTTCTCATGAGCGAAGGATTATCTTTTGCATTATCTAATATCATTTTATAATCGACCATATTCCTAGGGGTTGAATCTCTATGTAATTCGCCATAAGCAGCCGGTGTAGATACGTGTATATTCGGAGATACGACAACAATTTGAAGGGGAATTTCATACTCGAAGAAAGTCAGCGATTCACCTCTGCTCCGACCTATAGCCGCCCCGCCTTGCAGAAAGAATGGTACATCAGAGCCAACGGCTTGTGCTAGTATCAATTTATCATTGTAGCTGAGCCCAAGTTCATAGAGCTGATCTATGGCGTTGATAGTACAGGCAGCATCGCTACTTCCACCACCTAATCCTGCACCCATTGGTATATTTTTAGTCAAATGTATGTTGACACCAATTTTCTTATTAACTTTTCGCTCTATTTTGCGAATTGCTGTGTATATTAAGTTGTCTTTTGTATTTAATTCGGGAATATTTGAGTCGATTTTAACTTTTTGGTCGTCATTTCGTTCAAATATAAGTTCATCGTACAAATTGTTGAGAGAATAAAAAACGGTGTTGAGGTTATGGTACTCATCACTTCTTTTGTTTAATATCTCTAGACCAATATTAATTTTTGCATTCGCATTTTTTTTAATTTTCATTTTATTCTATTTTTGTTTTGTATGTCAAATGAAAGCAATATAAGTTATAAGCAGGAAATTCTAAGAAAAGGTATTCATTTAGCTTCTCTTTCTATTCCGATTAGCTACATTTTTTTTACTCGAGAAAATATGTTGAGCGTCCTTGTTCCTGCTACTATCTTATTTGTAATATTCGACATACTGTCCAAAAATGTACAGTTTTTCATCAATTTAATGCTGAAATACTTCGGTCAAATGCTCAGGCCTCATGAAAAGAAAGGTAAAGGTTTTTTCAATGGGGCAACTTGGGTACTCATTTCAGCTACAATTTGTGTCTTAGCTTTCCCTAAAATCATCACGATTACTGGTTTTACTATTCTAATTATCTCAGATATTTGTGCCGCACTTATCGGGCGTCGTTTCGGTAAGCATGGATTCTTTGATAAATCATGGGAAGGGACTATTTCTTTCATCGTTTCTGCAATTGCTATTATTTTCATCTATTACAATTTGTTCGATTTGCCATTTAGTTATCTCATTATAGGTGTTATAGCTGCTACTATCGGTGGATTCGTTGAAGCTGTTTCTAAAGTAATAAAAATAGACGATAACTTATCTATTCCTATTTCCGTAGGTTTAGTCATGCTAGCCGGCGAGTATTTCTATGGATTATCTGGACAATCTTTTTTAGGATTCTTGAATTAGCCACAAACTCTCCTAAAAATTCAAATTAACGTGTATATTCTTTATCTTTGTAGTTATATATTTTAACTAAATGTAAGAAAAAGAATTATGATTGATTTAAGAAGCGATACCGTAACAAAACCAACAGACGAAATGCGTAAAGCTATGGCAGAGGCAGAGGTTGGAGATGATGTTTACAAAGAAGACCCCTCAGTAAAAGAATTAGAAAGAGCAGTCTCAAATCTATTAGGTAAAGAAGCTGGACTTTTTGTGCCTTCAGGTGTTATGGCTAATCAGATTGCTATAAAGTTACACACTAAACCCGGTCACGAAGTAATTATGGATGCTGATGCTCATATATTCCATTATGAAACTGGAGCACCGGCTGTATTCTCAGGTGTTATGTGCCGTTGTATTCCTTCTGATTATGGAAGCCCAGCGATTGAAGATATAGAAGCTGCTATTCGACCAAATATTTATTATAATTCCCGATCTTCATTGATTACTCTTGAAAATTCACATAATAGACATGGCGGTACTTTGCTCGATGTTGCTTATACGCAACAAGTAAAAGAATTGGCTGACAAACACGAGATAAAAATGCACTTAGATGGTGCTAGACTATGGAACGCCCACGCTGAGACAGGTATAGCTCTAGAGAAATATGCTGAGCCATTCGATACTGTTTCAGTTTGTTTATCTAAGGGGCTTGGTGCTCCAGTTGGATCTGTACTAGCTGGTACATGGGAACATGTCAACCGTGGTAGAAAATTCAGAAAAATGCTTGGTGGAGGTATGCGTCAGGCAGGTATCATAGCAGCTGGTGGACTTCATGCTATAAAACATCACATAAAGCATCTAAAAGGTGACCACGTTAAGGCGAAGTACTTCGCTCAGAAAGTAATGGAATCTCCGCTAATAGCAGTTGATCTGACTCGTGTACAAACGAATATCGTGAATTTCAAATTAGCTCCTCAAATCAAAGCTGCTGACTTCGTAGAAAAAGCGAAAGAAAAAGGAATGCTTTGTAGTGAGATTGGACAGAACACTATAAGAGTTGTATTCCACTTCCAGATAAGTGAGCAAGAGACTAAAAAAGCTGTTAAATTAACTACAGATTGTGTCCTACTATTAGCTCAGTAATTATGGAAATAAAGTACAAAAGAGAAGAGTTCAGACACGAATATACTGGCGAAGTAAAATTCAGCGAGGTAGATTCGTTCAATGTAGTGCATAATCTAGCTTATCTTTATTGGCTGGAATGGGCTAGAACTCAGTATTTGTTCGATATAGGTATGCCTCGTGATGATAGTATTTTTTCTATTCGTATGCCAATAATGACAGTGCATAGCGAAGTAGATTATTATAATTCTATGAAGTTCACTGATATATACACAGTGCTAACCAGAGTAAGTAAAATAGGGGATAGCTCTATTACGTTTGTCAATCAGGTTTACTCGGCTAATAAACTGATATTGGAAGCTAAATCTATATTAGTATATGTAGATACAAAAAATGGGAAGCCGGTTACAATACCGGGTTTTGTAAGAGAAAAGATAAACAACTACGAAAAGTAATGGAATCAAATTTAAAAATAGCGGCAAGATGTGTTATTCCTAGATTGAATACACCCTACTACTATGAGCAAGAAGATTATAAAAAAATAATCCATAAGTTAATAGAATACGGGGTTAGTGGCTTTTGTGTATTCGGTGGTGAAGTTAATCAAGTAAAAAATATGATTACTGAGCTAAAAGCAATATCGGAACAACCACTAATATTCAGTGCAGATATGGAATTCGGTCTTCCTATGCGGTTTTTGGGTGGAACTGGATTTCCTCATGCTATGGCATTGGGTAGAACTGAAGACCCGACAAAGTCAGGTATTGCGGCCAAATTCATAGCTAAAGAAGCGAAGCTATTGGGTATAGATTGGAATTTAGCTCCCGTTTGCGATATAAACTCAAATCCGAAGAACCCAATAATAAACATTCGTGCTTTTGGCGAAGATGATCTAACAGTATCTCAGCACTCTGTGTACTACATGAAAGCTACACAAAACGAGAAAGTACTGGCTTGTGGGAAGCATTTCCCTGGTCATGGAGACACGGAAGTTGATTCACATTTAGATTTGCCAGTATTAGAGAAAACAGGTGAAGAATTTCAGATAGAACTAAAACCATTTATAAATAACATAAAAAATGGTATCAAATCTATTATGATTGGTCACTTATGGGTGAAGGCGATGGATGAAGAAAAGATTCCAGCGACTCTCTCTCATAATGTAATAACTAAATTATTGAAAGAAATGTTAGGCTTTGAAGGCCTGATTATCAGTGATGCGCTCGAAATGAAATCAATAGCTAATCATTATAAATCCGGAGAAGCAACAATTAAGTTCTTTGAAGCTGGTGGTGATATAGCATTAATGCCGGAAAATCCATTCGATGCAATTGAAGAATTATCTGCTGAAATAGCTAAGAATTCAGAGTTGAAAGAACATCTAAATGAATCTTATAGAAAGCTAAAAAAAGAAATGAACTTTGTTGGAGCTATGAATCCTCCAAGTATAGATGAAGATTTCAAAGATCACTTCATGGAACATGAGAAAATAGCACTTGAGCTAGCTCGAGAAAGTGTTGAACTTAAAATAGAAAATAACGTTATACCGATTCAAGAAGGTATGCAATATGCTGGTTTCGCTTTTTTGCAGAAAGAAGATGATTTTGGACCAGCGAGTATGTTCTTCAATTTTATGCAACAAGCACTCGAAAATGATTGTGATTTCGCATATATAAATGAAGACATAAGTGAAGAAGATCTGGAGCAAATGAAACTTGGTACAGATGATGCTGATATTATTCTATTCGCAGTCTTCCACAGAAGTAGATCCTATGTAGGTGACATAGGTACGGCAGAGAAAATCAGCGCTATAATGAAGAAAATAGCAATGGGTAAACCAGTTATAACTGTCTATTTCGGCAATCCGTACTTAGCAGATGAGATTAGATCAGATGTATCTGTACTTACTTATTCTAACTCCTTAGCCTCATTAGCTGCGGCTACAATGATACTAAGTGGTAGAACAAATAATATGGACGCTCAACCAAACAATTAATAACTTATGGCAAAGAAAATATTAGTAACAGGAAGTGCAGGATTCATAGGTAGTAGCTTTGTAAAGCTAATGCTAAAGAAAGGCGACTACGAAGTCGTAAGTTTCGACGCACTAACTTATGCCGGTAATTTGGAGAACCTTGCTTCTCTCGTAGATAATCCCAATCATACATTTGTGAAAGGAAATATAGAGTGTAAAACAGATTTAGAATCAGTGTTCAATGAACATAAATTCGATGGTGCTATTAATTTTGCTGCTGAGTCTCACGTAGATCGCTCTATTATGGATTCTTCTCCATTTGTCAGTACAAACGTATTCGGAACTGTGAATCTACTAGATTTTGCAAAAAAGCATAATGTAGAAAGATACTTACAAGTTTCGACTGATGAGGTTTATGGTTCGCTAGGAGCAACTGGTAAATTCACAGAGAAGACTAATTTGAAACCAAATTCACCATATTCGGCTTCTAAGACAGCTGCCGATAATTTCGTTCGTTCTTACTATAAGACTTTCGATTTCCCTGCTTTGATTACTAGATGTTCTAATAATTACGGACCTTACCAATTCCCTGAAAAGCTAATACCACTGATGATAATGAACGCTCTTAGCGATAAAGATTTACCTGTTTATGGTGATGGTATGAACGTTAGAGATTGGATATATGTAGATGACCACTGCCAGGCGATACTAGAAGTATATGAGAAGGGGAGAGTGGGGCAAGTTTACAATATTGGAGCTGAGAACGAAATGCCGAATATAGAAATAGTAAAACAGATTCTGAATTATCTTAATAAACCAGAATCGCTTATTAAATACGTTAAGGATCGCCCCGGACACGATAAGAGATACGCTATGGATAATACCAAAATCTCTTCTGAGCTGGGTTGGACACCAAAATATGATTTCGAGAATGGATTGAAGTTGACAATAGATTGGTACTTGGATAATATGGATTGGGTGGAAAGAGTTATTTCGGGTGAGTATAGAGATTATTATAAATCAAATTACAGCAATAGATGAAAAAAGTAATATCAGTGGTTGGTGCAAGACCAAATTTTATGAAAGTTGCACCAATACACAGAGCGTTCGAGAAGTATCCCAATATAGAGCATTTTCTTGTTCATACGGGACAGCACTATGATAAAAATATGAGTGATGCCTTTTTCCAAGATTTGGAAATGCCACATCCAAAGCACTTTTTAAGTGTTGGCTCAGGTACTCATGCCCAGCAAACAGCCAAAGTTATGGTTGAATTCGAGAGAATATTGGAATTAGAGAAACCAGATTTAGTAATAGTGGTAGGTGATGTCAATTCAACTGTTGCTTGTAGTCTAACGGCTGTTAAACTGCATATACCAGTTGCTCACGTCGAATCAGGGCTTCGTAGTGGGGATAGAAAGATGCCCGAGGAAATCAACAGATTGGTTACGGATTCTATTTGTGATATTGCTTTCGTTACTGAAGAAAGCGGAAAAAGAAATTTACTAAAAGAAGACTATCCCGAAAAGAATATACATTTTGTTGGGAATACGATGATTGATTCACAGCATTTTGCTTTGCAAAAACTTGCTGGAAATAATGTACTAGAAAGATTGGGACTTACTAGTAAAGGGTATGTACTTTCGACTGTTCATAGACCTTCGAATGTAGATAATAAAGAGCAGATGAATGATTTGCTCGATATATTTGAGCTAATATCTAAGCGAAGAACTGTCGTAATACCAATGCACCCAAGAACGAAGAAAAACATAGAGAGTTTTGGCTTAACTGAGAAACTAGAAGCAATAGAAAATCTAGTTATTACTGAGCCATTGGGGTATCTTGATTTTCTTAATTTGATGAAGAATTGCGATTTCGTAATGACGGATTCGGGTGGAATACAAGAAGAAACAACTGCATTAGGTGTTGATTGTATTACAATCAGAACTACTACAGAAAGGCCAAGCACGATAGAATTGGGTACTAATATATTAGTACAACCGAATAAAAATGATATAGAGAAAGCTGTAAATAAATATTTGAGTGGCGATAGAAAAACGGGAAGTGTTCCTTACCTTTGGGACGGTAATGCGGCCGAGAGAATCGCCGAAGTAATAAGTAATAGATTGTCGGAGAGTAAATGAAGTTAAGGTATTTTATTGTTATGTTGCTATCGACTGTTAGTTTGATGGCACAAGTAACAGGCATGAGTGAAAGTAGCTCAATACTGAAAAGTGAAATAGAGAATAATAAAGGAATGGATTCTCAAATGTTTGAAACAGAGCAACTGCCTGTTTCTAATATAGTAAATCCCGATTATTATTATCTGGGCCCAGGTGATGTGCTTATGATTAAGGCAATACCAATGTTAACAACACCTGTACCTGTTGTAGTATCTCCAGATAATATGATATTATTACCACGCTCCGGTGGGTTGGTAGATGTAAATGGAAAGACACTAACTGAAGTACGTAAGTTAATAGAAGAGAATATAACTAAATATAAATCGGATGCTATAGTCACTACATCATTCCAAAGATCACATCTGTCATTCGTAGAAGTTGAAGGTAATGTACTTAACTCAAGTGTTTATAATCTTCCTTCAACTTTCAAGGTCTCCGATGCTATTCAAATAGCAAATAAGAGAGGTCCTATTTCTGAAAAAAGCAACGCTAGTGAAGATACTTACATTCAAGAAAGAATGAGGATAAAGAGAACTTATTCGAGAAATCAAGATAATAGTGAGATTGTTGACTATTGGAAAAGAAATATATTAGTTGTTCATGAAGATGGTTCGAGTACTCTTGTGGATTTAGTAAAAGCAAAATCTAAAGATAATGCGTTTAACAATCCTTATGTAAGACAAGGGGATAGAATAATAGTACCTTTCAACAGAACTAACTTCGGTACAATCTCAATTTCGGGTGAAGTTAATAGACCTATCTCTATTCCTTTTAAAAGTGGCGATAAACTATCTGAACTAGTAGAGTATGGTTTAGGTTTGACTTCATTTGCAGATACGGATAACATATATTTATTCGACAATGGCAGTAAAATAAAGCTAAATGCAAAAGACGGCAAAATAGTTGTAGATAATGACAGATTACTTAGTCAAGGTGCAGTAGTCATCGCAGCTAATTTAGAAGAGAGACAGTCAATAGAAGAGGGAGTAGTTACTGTCAGAGGATATGTAAATAGTCCGGGTGCATTTCCGATTGTTAATTCTAAAACAACTCTTAGAGAAATTATTGAGAAAGCTGGAGGCATAACAGAAGGTGCATATTTACCTCTTGCTAAATTATACAGAAAAAGTAATGAATTTGATGAGTTAAGTCAATCAAGAACTGAAGCATTCAAGTTATTCAGAAAGAGTAATCTAACACTCGAAGATACTGTAAGATATACGCTTGACGTACACGCTATAGAACCACTAGTATCTGTAGATTTCACAAAAGCCTTGAGTGATAAAAACTTTGATGTAACTTTAGAAAATGGCGATGAGATAGTAATACCAACTAGTCCCAATAGAGTTTATGTATTCGGAAGAGTAGAAAATCCAGGTTTTGTAGAATTCCAAAAAGGGCAAAACATTCAGTATTATATTACTAAGACGGGTGGGTTTACTAACGTTGCTGATGAAGATCGTACAGCTGTAATAAGGAAGAACACAAGTTCGTGGGAAGGTGATATAGAAGAGACCCTAGTCTATGACGGGGATTATATATACGTCCCTGGAGAAGTTGATGTTTCGACATCAACAGAACAAGCGAAAGTCTCTACTTATGCTGCAATCGGTAGTATCATTTTGTCTCTTGGTTTCTTGATTGTCAATATCGTGAATACAGTTAAAAATTAATGACAAAAAGATTAATCATATCGGCTCTACTAGTTATTTCTTTAACTAGCGGCATGCTTGAAGCACAGGTGGAACACGTTCCATTGACTTCCCCCGTATATGATTATCTTTTAAGAGCTGAAAATAAAGGATATTTGGAGCATAAATCTCTATCTAGTTTACCACTCCAAAGAAAAGAAATTACTGCTATTTTGAACCAAATGTATAACGACAAAAATCTATCAGATAGTGATAAAGAAATTGTAACATTCTATTTGAAAGAATTTAATGCGCTACCTGAAAGAAATACAGTTGTATTCGAGAATGAACAAAATACTGATAATATATTCTTCTCTGATTTGATTAGTAACAAAGACAAGTATATATACAAGTACACTGATAGCAATAGCAACGTTGAACTAAAACCACTAATAAAAGCAGAATCCTTTTTTTCTAATTATCAATATTATGATGAGAGTAAAAGTGTTTTACTACATGGTGGGGTTAGGCTTATGGGAACACTCTCTAATTCATTTGGGTATTACTTACAAGCTACAAATGGTTCAATCATCTCTGGCGATAGGAAATTAGCTATAGATAGAGAGCAATCATATAGAAATAACGTAAAGTTTGCGTTTTTAGAAAGTGATTTGGACTTCACTCAATCGCATATACGCTATGATAACTCTTGGTTTTATGCCACTCTTGGTAGAGAAGTAAGAAACTTAGGTGCTGGCTTATTTCAGAAAGTGTTTATTTCTAACTCCTCGCAACCATTCGATGCACTTAGTTTAGGAGCAAAGTTCAGTAGCTTTGAGTATCGTTTTACTCATGGATCTTTGCTTTCTTCTCCTCAAGATTCTAATATAAGTCAGGGCTTTAACTCGGTTATACCTGATAAGTTTTTAGTGATGCACCGATTTGCATTCCGCCCATCATGGGGTGAATTTGCTCTTTGGGAAAGTGTAATATACTCCGACCGCTCTATAGATTTTGCATACTTGAACCCAATCTCTTTTTTTAAATCTCTAGAACATGCACTACGAGATAGAGATAATTCAATGATGGGAATAGATGCGACTATTCGTCCTCTAAAGAACTTACAACTCAAAGGTAGCTTCTTACTTGATGATATAATAATAAGTGAAATAGGTAATGGATATTGGAGCAATAAGACTGCTTGGAACATAGCCGCAACTTACTCTCTTGATTTACCAATAGATGTAGGGATAGAGTATTCTAGAGTTGAGCCATATACGTACTCACATTTCAATGGATTGAACTCATATACCAATGATAAAGGATTACTTGGCTCGATTATCAAACCTAATTCCGATTACATTGGGTTTATGATAAACTATTGGATAAGCAACAAATACCCGATTAGCTTCCGCTATATTAATACTAGACATGGTGAAAATGTATTTGAGAATAACGAACTAGTTGGTAATGTTGGGGGAGATGAAAATCAATCACGAAGACCAGATGATAAATTAACAGGAATAGAATTCTTAGATGGAAATCTAATAAAAACAAGTATATTTGAACTTTCTGTTGGGTTAGAATTGATTAGAAATCTTAATTTGAAAGCTATGTACTCTTACGAAACAAAAGTGGAATCGAATAATTATTTTAGAGTTATCCTAACTCTGGAGGACTTCTAGTTTATAATGAGTATATCCCTATTTATATTACTATTGTCTTTACTACTGGTGACTTATGTCTATATACTTTATCCTGTAATATTGTATGTTTTGACTGTTAATAAGAGCGTTATTTTTGGAAATAACGAAGAGAATTTAGAGAAAATATCTGTATTAATTGCTGCTTATAACGAAGAAGATTATATTTATGATTGTATTCATTCTGTTATAAAAGCAGATTACCCTCAGTCACAGTTAGAAATTCTAGTCGGTTCAGATGGTTCGACCGATAAAACTGATGAGATTATAAAAAAAATAGCTCAAGAATATGAAAACGTAAAGTACTTTAGGCATGAAAGAGTTGGAAAAAACTCTATTCTAAATCACTTATCTGATGAGATGAGTGGTTCAATTATGCTTGTTCTTGATGCAGATTGTCGTTTAAAAACAGAATCACTGAAGCAAACAAATACGATTCTGAAAGATAAAGTTGGTTGTTTGGTTTACTCAGTTGAATTCAGCCAATCAGATGACAACACTGGCTCTAAGGGTGAATCTTTCTATCAGAAATACGATAGCTTCCTTAGGGAAAGAGAATCGTTATTAAAGAGCAATATCAACTCACTCGGTAGCCATGCTATACGCAAAGAGTTATTCCAAAAATTCCCGAATGACAAAGTATGTGATGATCTTTATTCACTTCTTGTGACTATTCAAAACAAGAAAAAAGTCATTTTCAGTAAGAAAATAAATATAGTTGACGTAAGAGAGAGAAACTTTGGCGAAGAATATCAAAGACGTAAAAGGTTAGTAGGAGGTGGATTAGCAACTATATTTAGCTTCCCTAAACTGCTAAACCCAACTTATGGGTGGACTTCACTTTTCTTATGGTCACATAAAATACTTAGATGGTACTCATCTATTATACTATTACTAGCTTACATTGCGTCTTTCTTAATATTAGATACAGCAATTGGTGCTGGTTTTATGTACTTTTTCACGATTACAATAGTCCTAAGTATAATCGGCTATGTACTTGAGAAAAATCGTTTAAGTAACCCACTGAAATTACCTCTGTTCTTTATATCTATGAACATAGGATTTGTGGAAGGTATTATTCAGTTTTATAAGAAAAAACAAAACGCTATTTGGAGTAGAAAAGGATTAGAGTGAGAAATAATCAACAACATATCAGATTTGAATCAATCAAAGAGGTGAATATATGGATGTAATGTCTATTATACTTGCTATTTTGCTTGTTCTATTTGCATATCCATTGGTTATCTATCCGATAATTCTGGCTATACTTCCAAAAAATAAGATAAAGCAAAAAAACGAAGCGATAAACTCGCTAAGTATAATAATAGCGGCTTATAATGAAGAAGAACATATTGTTGATTGTATCGAATCTATACTTCAATCAGATATTGCTGGGCTAGACATAGAGATTCTAGTTGGCTCAGACGGTAGTGATGATAGGACAGTTGAGTTTGTGAAAGCACTCAATAATGATTTGGTAAAAGTATTTGACTTTCCTAGACAGGGTAAAAACCAAACTCTAAATCAATTAGTTAAAGAATCTAAAAATGAGAATCTTCTTTTCATAGATGCTGATTTTAGATTGAAAGAAAATAGTATAAAAAATATACTTGAAAACTTCGGTAAGCTTGATGTTGGGATTATCATTTGCCCAATAGAGATGAGAACTAAGAGTGGTGAAGATTCAAAAGAAGGCGAATCAATTTATCAGAAATATGAATCATATATAAGAAGAAATGAGAGTGAAATAGCTTCTTGTGTTAACTCTCTTGGAAGCTATATAATTAAGAAAGATATTTTCGATAATATTCCTTCAGATAAATATTGCGATGATTTACACTCTATACTAACGAGTATAAAGAAAGGAAAGCGTGTCTATTTTGATGAGAATAATAAAATATACGAAGTACGAAAGTCAAATTTCTTCGAAGATTACTCTCGTAGAAAGCGACTAGTAGGTGGTGGACTATCTACTATATTTGCTTTCAAAGATTTACTTTCGATGAGTAACGGATGGAGTGCTTTCTTTCTTTGGTCTCATAAGATTCTTAGATGGTTCTCTTCTTTATTCTTGTTATTAGCTTATGTTACTTCACTGTTTATGTTGGATACGCATTTTGGATTAATTACCGCTTATCTATTTAGTGTATTGCTTGTTATAAGTGCTATAGGTTTCTTATTAGAAAAAGCTAAAATGCCCAATCCGCTGAAAATACCACTGTTCTTTGTCTCTATGAATATCGGTTTCATAAAAGGGATATTGCATTATCTCTATGGTAATCAAAATGCAAAATGGAGTAGAAAAGGATTAGATTGAGTATAGCTGTAGAAAATAGTAAAATCATAACTGAGCAAATCAAAACTTCCTACTCTACTAAGTTCAAGAATTTGATTTTGCCACTCTATTTGGAACTTACGGCTGATATATTGGCTATTGTAGTTAGCTTTTTTATTCAGTATTATATTCGATTTGAGACTAGCTTATTCGGAGCAATTAAGCCAAATCTATCTTATGATTGGTCATTGATATTATATCCTTCAATATCATTAATTGTTTATTGGATTGCACTTTTCGCTGTTAATGGTATGTATAGGAACTGGTACGAACGATCACCTATTGATGAAATATTTACAATGCTCAAACTGGTCGGCTTCGGTTGTTTGATGCTTGCTATTGTGGTGCTATCGGTTATCCAGACTAGCCCAAGAATGCTGATTCTAATATATTTTGTCGTGCTAAGTATCAATATCGTTATATTTAGAACTATAGCTAGAAGAATACAGCTCTCTTTGAGAAAGAGAAAAGTTATAAATCTGAGAACTATTTTCATAGGTAAGAAAGAAAAAGTATTCCAAATAGCAAGGAAAATGCAGCTTTCACCAGGGTGGGGCTTTAGACCAATTGGCTATATTAGTACTTCGGAGAATAAAGAAAAAGAAGAAGACAGAGATCTGATCCCTAATATTGGCTCTATTAATGATTTCATGAAAATAATAGAAGAATACAAACCAGATTCGATAGTTATTGGTTCTAAGATGAGTCATAGAGCAAGTATGTTCAACATAGTCCAGATATGCAAGGACAATAATATTAGCGTGAAAATAGAACCAGATTTGTATCATATCTTCACGGGTCAATCTAAGACTACGAATCTTTATGGTATTCCTCTGATTGATGTGAACTTAAATCTGATGAAGCCATGGCAAAGCTTTGCTAAAAGAATATTCGACATAGTTTTTAGTACTTTAGTACTTATTATTGGTTTGCCTGTATGGCTCCTATTAGCTTTAGCTATATCAATTGAGTCGAAAGGTGGGGTATTCTATACTCAACCACGAGTGGGGAGACACGGCAAGGAGTTTAAAATATATAAGTTTAGATCAATGGTTCCTGCTAAGCCAGATGCCGAACAAAAATGGACAGTAGTAGGCGATAAAAGGGTGACGAAATTCGGTAAATTCTTACGAAAATCTCATCTCGACGAAGTTCCTCAGTTTTGGAATTGTTTCATTGGGGATATGAGTATAGTTGGGCCAAGGCCCGAGCAACCGAAATTCGTAAAAATGTTTTCGGAGCAACTAGACTACTATAATCGCCGTCACAAAGTCAGACCCGGCATTACGGGTTGGTGGCAAATAAAATATGAGTCGCACGAACTCAGTTTAGAAGAAATAGAAAATAGAACTAAGGACGATTTTTATTATATTGAAAATATGTCGTTGAAATTAGATTTTGAAATAATTATTCGGACAATTTGGTTAGTGTTCAAAGGACATGGACAAGCATAATATATGAAAGCAATAGTAGTAATACCGACATACAACGAAAGTAAGAATATAGTTAGAATTATAGATAAGATATTCTCAGTTCACGATGAGATAGACATACTCGTAGTAGACGATAATTCTCCTGATGGAACTGGCAAACTTGTAAGAGACAAGATGCAAGAATCAACTCGTATTCATATCATAGAACGTGAAGGGAAAATGGGACTCGGTACGGCTTATCTAGCTGGATTCAAATACGCGCTTGAGAATAAATACGACTATATAATGGAAATGGATGCGGATTTCTCTCACAATCCTGAAGAGATTCCAAACTTCTTGAAGTATATCCAAGAATATGATGTAGTATTAGGTTCTAGGTATATAAAGGGAGTTAATGTAGTTAACTGGCCTTTGAAAAGATTGCTACTTAGCTATTTCGCTAATCTTTATACTCGTGTTATAACGGGTATGGATGTCAAAGACGCAACTGGTGGATTCAAATGCTTTAGAGCTACTGCTCTTTCCAAAATTAATTTCGATGAAGTCAAATCGAATGGATATAGCTTCCAAATAGAGATGACTTATCGATTATGGAAAAAGGGAGCGAAAGTAAAGGAAATTCCAATCATATTTGTTGATAGATTGGAAGGCGAATCAAAAATGAGTAAAAAAATTGTGTACGAAGCTATTTTTATGGTGTGGAAGCTCAAGTTGGGCTTAGTCAAAATCTCAAAATAACCTTCAAAAAAATAATTGCAACCCAATATTGACATATCCATCGTAATTGTGAATTACAATGTGAAGGACTTCCTTTCACAGTGTATAAGCTCGATTCACAAATCTACGACCAATTTGCGATATGAGATAATAGTAGTTGACAATGCCTCGACTGATGGCTCGGAAGTGATATTCGGCGAGCAATCTAAATCAGAAGATAATTTCTATTATATTTACTCCAAGAGTAATCTCGGATTCGGTAAAGCCAATAATCTTGGTTTCAATGAAGCCAAAGGGAAATACACATTAATACTCAATCCTGATACTCTACTTGAGCCAGATACACTACAAGTAATGTACGATTATATGGAATCTAATCCAGATATAGGAACATCTGGGTGTAAGGTTCTTAATTTAGATGGTACTTTCCAATCGGCTTGTAGAAGGGGATTCCCAACTCCTTGGGCTTCTTTTTGTAAACTCTTTGGTCTTCAACGATTATTTCCAAAATCAAAATTATTCGCAAAGTACAATCTAAGTTATCTTAATGAAGATGATACGAACGACATAGATGCTTTGATTGGTGCTTTTATGTTTACCAGGACTGATGTCTTAAAGCAGATAAATGGTTTCGATGAAAGTTTCTTTATGTATGGTGAGGATTTAGATTTATGCTATAGAATCAAGCAAGCTGGCTATAGAGTTACCTACTATCCTAAAACGACTATTACTCATTTCAAAGGGGAGAGCTCCAAAAGGAGTACTTTGAATGAGACAAAGCATTTCTACGATGCTATGGAGATATTTGCTCGTAAGCACTATGGTAAATCAAAGCTGTTTTTTGCTTTTCTTCGGATGGGTATCAAACTACGTGCATTTATAAGTTATCTCAAAAAGCATAGAAAAGATGTAGTATTCATTATTATAGATCTGATAATAGTTAATCTATCTCTTATACTTTCTTCGTTCCTGAGATGGAGGGAAGCATTCCCATTCCCAGATTACGCGTACCCAACAGTGTTTATATTCTTAAGTATAATTACATTTATTTCAATGCTCTTTTCGGGTGAGTATTTCGAGCAAAATCAAACTATTAGGAAATCATTTTTCGGACTTCTGTCCTCGTTACTGATACTTACTTTCTTTACTTATTTTTTCCGTGATTTTGCATTTAGTCGTGGTATATTGCTAATGACTATTTCGTTTTCGGCAGTCTTTATAACAGTTACGAGGATATTGAGCTCTATAATAGAGAAACAAAAGAACGTAAAAGAGATAAACAGAATAGTACTAGTTGGTTGGAATGAGAATGCAACTAAGTTAATTCATAATATAAAATCGAGCTATAATAACTCCGTTATTGTAGGGTATATCAGTAATAAAGAAAGTGCTACTAGTGATTTGGATTATCTTGGTGAGCCAGATTACATACAGAAAACTATAAATGATAAATCGATAACAGAAGTTATTGTATTAGATAAAACCGAGTTCCAATTTGATGATGATACGAAATTCATTAGATTGAAAAATGATAATTTGGTTCATATATTCTTTGCCAATGACTATGATAATCTGGTAATATCAAAAATACTTACGGAAGTGTCTGGTGTGAATCCAGAGGCGAAGCAAAGAAAATTAACACAACTTAGATACAAATTACTAAAAAGAATATCAGATATTTCTATTTCACTTCTGATGCTCACCATCGGACTACCTTTACTAATTGTAAAAGGAAATACTAATATATTCGTTAAGTTGTTACTTGGCAAATTGACATTTATAGGTTTATTTCCAGAGACCAATAGTTTGTCAGATAAAGGAAAATTAGGTATTATTGGACTCGCCCAAATAAGCGAACCACAGAAATTAAAAGAGAAAATGATAGCTGAATTGAACAATCATTACCTTGATAACTATTCACTTTCATTGGATTTTGACATACTTTTTAAATATTTATTTAGAAGATAGAACATGGCAAATAACTTTATTTTAGACTTTGAGAAACCAATCATAGAATTGGAAGATAAGATAGCCGAGATGAAACAATTAGGCGAAGAATTGGATATTGAACAAGACATAGAAAGTTTAGAAAAGAAAGTAGATAATCTCAAAAAGAATATTTACGCAGGACTAACTAGATGGCAAAGAGTGCAAATAGCTCGCCATCCAGAAAGACCGATTACTTCCGACTATCTTGAAAATACATTCGATAGCTTTGTGGAATTACACGGCGATAGAAAGTTCAAAGATGACGCTGCTATTATGGGTGGTATGGCTACTATCGGTGAGCATCAAGTTATGTTCGTTGGACACCAAAAAGGAAGAGATACTAAGTCTAATATTCTTAGGAATTTTGGTATGCCCAATCCTGAAGGATACAGAAAAGCGTTAAGACTTTTCAAAATGGCAGAGAAATTCAATAGACCAATTGTTTGTTTCTTAGATACGCCGGGTGCTTACCCAGGTATAGAAGCAGAAGAAAGAGGTCAAGCAGAAGCAATAGCTGACAACTTAATTAAAATGGCACAATTAAAAGTTCCAATAATAGTAATTGTAATAGGCGAAGGGGCTTCTGGTGGTGCTTTGGGTATAGGTATTGGTGATAGAATACTGATGTTGGAATACTCTTGGTATTCGGTAATAGCTCCAGAATCTTGTAGTAGTATTTTATGGAAGACTTGGGATTTCAAAGAACAAGCGGCTGAAGCTCTAAAACTAACTGCTCCTGATTTGAAAGAACTTAATATAATTGACGAAATTGTAAAAGAACCTCTTGGTGGAGCTCACAAAAACCCAGATGATATGTTTGCTATTATGAGAAGAACACTTCTTAAAGAACTAAAATCTTACAAAAAATACGATTCCAAAAAGCTCATAGAAATACGTCATGAGAAATTCTTGAATATGGGTGTTTGGGAGGAATAATTTGCTAAAGAAATTTACTGCCTGGATAAGGCGAATGACAGATTGGATGGAAAGTTTTGCCGACAAGCCACACGCTATGTTGGCATTATTTGTTTTATCCTTTATGGAGTCCTCTTTCTTCCCGATTCCTCCGGATGTACTACTTATTGCAATAGCTATTTCTAACCCTAAAAGGGCCTTTAAAGCTGCACTTTGGTGTAGTATTGGTTCTGTTCTTGGTGGTATCTTCGGATATTATATAGGTGCTGTACTAATGGATTCGATTGGAAACCCAATATTACAATTCTATGGGAAAGAACATGCAATGGCAGACTTTGTCAAGTTATATGAAGAATGGGGAACACTTTTCTTGGCAGGTGCAGCATTTTCTCCAATTCCTTATAAAGTAGCAACAATTGCTTCGGGTGCTGCGAATATGGATTTAACTACTTTTATTGCAGTCTCTTCTATCGGTAGAGCGGCTCGTTTCTTCTTAGTGGCAGGTCTTCTATTCAAATATGGTGCTCCTATCAAGGCATTTATCGAAAAGTATTTTGATGTTATCTCAATAGCTTTCTTAGTGCTTCTAGTTGGTGGTTTCGTAGCAGTAAAGTATATGCTATAGATGGATAGAAAGAAAATAATATATGTATGGAAGTCACCCTATCCATGGGATGTTAGAGTTGAAAAAATTTGTAACTCCCTAGCCAAAGATTATGAAGTTCTTATACTTGCACGATGGGGTAAAGAAGCTAAAAAAGCTGAACAAATTGACGGTATTACTGTTCGCCGTGTTGGCTTCCGTGAGAAGTCAATAAAAAGCATTCCTCTTTCTTTTAATCCCATTTGGAAAAAAGAGCTAGAAACTGTTATCAAAGGTTTCAAACCAGATGCTATTATAGTTCGTGAGATTATGCTTGGTACTTTAGTCGGCAAATTAGGTAAAAAGTATAGTATTCCTACTATTATGGATATGGCGGAGAATTATCCTGCCGTCATCAAACTATTCAAAAAATATAAGCAAAACATATTCTCTAGATTTCTAATCCACACTCTCGATTTGGCAAAAGTGGTTGAGAAGAAATCGCTTAATTTGATAAAAAATGTAATTGTTGTTTGTGACGAACAAGTAGATAGACTAAAGTCTGAGAAATACATTAGCAATCACAAGTTCTGCGTAGTCGAAAATACTCCAATCTTCGAAGAAAATACAAAAATAGACAAGAAATTCACCAAGCCAATATTTGGTCATCACGGTAATCTAACTGGTGATAAATCTGTATTCGAGTTCCTCCAAGCTGTTATAGAGCTATTAAACGAGGGCTATGATATGGAATTCCATATTATGGGTAATGGGGAAATATACCAAGAAACGAAGAAAATAGTTGATGAATCTGGACATTCTGATAAGATAATAATGTACGGTAATTGGAAAGATGAGCTTTATCAAAAGTATCTGAAAACGATTAACTTTGGCGTGCTACCTTATGGAGTCAATGACTTCACTAATACTACGAACTTCAACAAATACTACGATTTCCTTAAATTTGGAATTCCGATAATAACTTCCGATACTAAACCAATGTCAAGATTAAACAATGAACTTGGCTGCGGTATAACTATCAATATTGATTCTAATATTGATATAAAAGAAAGCATTAAAAAATTATACGATTGTGATTATGACAATCTTTCAACTAATGCTTATAATGCCTATGTGAAAAGATACAATTGGTCAGTAGATGAGAAAGCATTACTCCAATTTGTTAAAGAGGTAATATAATATGTTTAGAACCATTCAAGTACATGTAGCCGTGTCTAAAGAAAATGAGATTTGGCACTTAGCTCTACGTAGATCAGAGAATTGCAAACTCTTTCCTACTATGTGGCAAACTATTACAGGTACACTTGAAGAAGATGAAAATGCTTTCGATGCAGCAAAAAGAGAATTAAAAGAAGAGTCTGGACTTATTATTGATACTTGGTACAAGTTACCCTATCTTGGTGGCTTCTATGACCTGAGGAGAGATACTGTTGAAAGTGTTCCTACATTTGCTGTTGTATTAGAAGATTTTAGAAATATTATTATTTCAGAAGAGCACACAGAATTCAGCTGGCTGAAAAATTCAGAACTAGAGCACTTTTTCCCAATTCCCGATCATGTAAATGGTGCTATTCAATTGGAAAAGATAATACGTAATCCCGAACAACTAAGGATATTCTCGATATGAGTATAGCAGCTATTGTCATTACATTCAACCGATTGGAATTACTCAAGAAAACTATTGCTGGTTTGAGAGCTCAAACTCAGAGTATAGATGAGATAATAGTAGTGAACAACGGCTCTACTGATGGAACTGTAGAATGGTTAGCGGAGAATACTGATATATTCGTAGTTACACAAGAAAATGTAGGAAGCTCTGGTGGTCAATATACTGCATTCAAAACTGCTTATGATAGGGGACATGAATGGATTTGGGCTATGGACGATGACGTAATTCCCAGACCAGATTGCCTATCGCATTTGGTAGCTAACATAGAACCTAATACAGTTGTAGCTCCTCTTAGATATAGCTTAGACGGTACTCCTTTCATAAATGATACAATCGAATTTAATCTGACGAACCCATTCAGCAATATATGGAAGCGATTACTGAAGAAGGAAGATTTGGTGAATGAAATTATTCCAGCCACCGGTCTTACTTTTGAAGGACCGATGTTTCATAGATCATTGATAGAAAAGATTGGTTTACCAGAAAAGAAATTCTTTATATTTGCTGATGATAGTGAATATATGATTCGTGCTAAAAAAGCTGATTTCAGCTCTTATATAATCAAAGCTGCAAACCTAGATAGAATGCTTGATGCACCTGATTTGAATAAGGAATTCTCTTGGAAAAACTATTATATTATTCGTAATATAATTGCAATTGATGTATTGCATGGGACTTTTCTTGTTAGGTGGTTAAGACCATTTGCCTATCTAATCTCTTGGCTCCGAAAAGCAAGCAACAAATCAGATAGACAAACAGTTATAAAAGCGTTCAAAGACGGGTATTTTTATAAGTCGGATAACTAAAGAATCACACCCAAACTAACAGCCAAGAACTTTTTATCAGGCTCACCTGAATCTTTCCCAATCAGATTTATATGTTGGTATTTCAACTCTAGATTAAGCTTAAATATCTTCAAATCTAAATCAGTACCTGCACCTAAAAAATAACCAATTCTTGAATCAGTTGGACTCATATCAAGTGGTACAGAATAATCAGATTCATCAGAAACATAATCAACTGAATTAGAAATATAGTTATAAGCAAATCCACCAGTCGCATATATATTTAATAAATCAGTATTGATGAACGCTAAATTGATACCAGCATGAATAGGTATTATATTCTGAGTTGATTTGAATTGATGTATTTCACCAGTTTGTGGGTCTTTTATCTTGAATTCCGAGCGAGGAAACCTATGGAACTCAATACCACCCACAAAATGAAACATTGAAGCTAGTTCTATTCTAGCAGCTACACCCAAATGATAACCCAAATCAGCATTTTCGGTTAAAAAATCACCAGAGCTAATATTATTGGATGTCAAATTATCATCTGAGTAAACTTTTGATATCTGGTCATTAGGAGTAGATAATCCAGCTTTGAAATGCAATCCTAATGGACCTGCGGCAGAAGAAACACTAAAATTAATTAGTATAATAGACGTTACAAGAAGTAATCTCGTTACTATTCTATTTGAGTTTGCGTTAATACTTTTCATTTGACTATATTATTGTTAATTTTGAATAAATAATTTTTAAATTTACTAAGGTTCTTTTTACTATGAAAAAGTTTGCCCTTTTTGTTCTACCAATTTTAATTGGTTTCAATTTAATTAATCTAAGCGCACAATCCAAAGAAAAAGATATTCCTCTTAACTTAGGTGGCTATCTTGGATTAAACTATAATATGCACAATGGCGATTTCCAATATCCAACTTCATTCAATGCAAGTTCTAATAATCCAGTACCAATTGGTTTCTACGGTGCAGAATCGTCTCTTGGATTGAATGGTGGATTTATTATAAACGTACCATTTGACAATATGTTCATTTTTTCTGGAAGATTAGGATTGCACGGTGCTGGTGCAGATTTTGCAACTACTAGCGATAAGTACACTCATTTCTTAACAGATACTAGTACTTATTTTGATGAGTTCGAATCTTCATTGATGTATGGTGAGATTGATTTGTTTATGCAATTCCATAATGTAATTCCAGTTGACAATCTATACTTATTAGCTGGTCTTGAATTAGGAATACCTATAGCTGCATCTTATAATAGATTAGAAACTAGGATTACAACAGATGAATTTGGTATTTCAACTCTTGCTGATCAACCATCCTCTGGCGATATAATGGATACTCCTCTTAGATTAGCCCTTGCTTTAGGTGCTGGCTATATGATGGAAATCGATGATAACATTTTCTTGACTCCTGAGGTTAGTTTCAGATTACCTTTCTCGAATGTAAGTGATTTTAACGGAGGTACTAATAATGATTGGAACTTCGCTCAACTAAGAGCTGGCGTTAGCTTAACATTTGGTTTTGGCGATGATGAAGTTGAACCTGAAGCTGAATCTTCTATAAATGTTGGTTTGAAAGATATTAGAGCTTATAATAAAGATGGTATGGCTTACAGCGTTGATAATATCAGAGTAGAAGAAGTAAAATACACTGAATTATTTCCAATTGTACCTTATGTATTCTACAACGAAGGTAGTAAATATCCATCAGCTTCGACTCAAACATTAGCTGCAGAGAGAGAAACTGGTAAATTTGTAATGGAAGATATAGAAGCAGACGCTATCGAAATAAATAAAAACACTTTGGATATTATCGGTACTCGTATGCAACAAAACACTGCTGCTGATTTAAAAATCACTGGTACTGTTGATAATAAAACTGAAAAAGGTAAAACAGCTCTAGCAAAAGAAAGAGCTGAGCAAGCTAAAAACTATTTAGTAGTTAATTATGGTATCTCTCCAGATAGAATTACTGTAGAAGGATTAGCTAATCCTTCTAAGCCATCATCAACAAGAGTTGAAGACGGTGTAGCAGAAAACAGAAGAGTAGAATTTACATCTAAAGATAGAACACTATTAAACCCAATGCTAGTTGAGAAAGAGAAATCTTCAATTGCTAGTCCAGATTTAGTGGAGTTCGTTCCAGAAGTAACATCATCAGATAGCGTTACTAAATGGCAATTAGAATTATCTCAATCAGGTAAAATGATCAAGACTTTCAATGGCGGTGGAAACCCTAATGAAATCCAATGGGCAATCAAACCAAATCAACTTTCAGCTAGTGATTTACCAGTTGAGTATAACTTGTCAGTTGAAAATGTAAAAGGAAAATCAAATAATATAACTGGCTCTATTCCAGTTGAATTTATCTCAACTTCACAAAGATCACAAGAAGTTAAACCAGATAAAACAATTTCTAAATTCAGTTTAGTTGTATTCGATTTCGATAGTCCAGAAATATCAGCACAAGATAAAGATATAATCGATAACAATATACTACCAGCTATTGCGTATAACTCGACTGTTCAAATATACGGTTATAGTGATAGAATCGGAGAAGAAAACTACAATAAGAAACTTGCTCTACTAAGAGCACGTAATGTAGAAAAGTATATCAGTTCTAAAGCGAAAGATGCTAAATTTGAAGTATATGGTATTGGTGAAAGTATCCAACCTTATGATAATGATTTGACTATTGGTCGTCAATTATCAAGAACTGTACAGATTTATGTTATTACTCCAAAGGAAAAATAAGATTGATGTCTAATCATTCAGACTATAAATACTTAATGGATATAAATTCACCGGCAGATTTGCGTAAGCTTAAAGCTTCCAGTCTGCCGGTTGTTTGTGATGAAGTCCGTGAGTATATTATCGATACTATATCACAGATAGGTGGTCACTTTGGTGCTGGCTTGGGTATAGTAGAGCTTACAGTGGCTTTGCATTATGTTTTCAATACTCCCGAAGACAAGATTATAATAGACACTGGTCACCAAGGTTACCCTCACAAAGTATTAACTGGTCGTAGAGATCAACTTCATACAATCCGTCAAAAAGATGGTTTATCTGGATTTCTTAAAAGAACTGAAAGTGAGTATGATGAGTTTGGTGCCGGTCACGCTAGTACAAGTATCTCAGCTGCACTTGGTATTGCCGCTGCAAGAGATATTAATAATCACAAATACAAAGTAGTATCTATCATAGGCGATGGTGCTATGACAGGTGGTCTTGCTTTCGAGGCATTGAATAATGCTGGTGTGTTGCAAAAAGACTTACTAGTAATAATGAATGATAATAATTTCTCAATTGCTCCCAATGTTTCTGCTTTATCAAACTATTTTAGTGAGATATTTACATCGAAACCATTTAAGAAAATGCGAGCAAAAGCTTGGCAAGTCACTGGCAAAATGGATGATTTGGGTGATAGATTGCGTAAGATAGCTTCTAAGCTGGAAGACGGCGTAAAAGCTGTGATAACACCAGGAGTTTTGTTCGAAGCACTTGGCTTCAACTATATTGGCCCTGTAAATGGTCACAATATAAACAAACTAGTTAGTATTCTAGAAAACATTAAAGATATGGAAGGGCCGATATTCCTTCACGTTATGACGCAAAAGGGTCACGGCTACGAGTTTGCTACACGCGACAAGCAATATATGCACGCTATAGGCAAGATTGATAAAATAACTGGTAAATCGGTTGCTGGTGCTCCATCTGCTCCTAAACCACCAAAATATCAAGATGTATTTGGTGATGCAGTTCTCGAATTATGCAAAAAAGATACTAAAATAGTATCAATCACAGCAGCAATGCCCGATGGTACTGGATTAGATAGAGTACAAAAGGAAATGCCCGAGCGTGTAATAGACGTAGGTATAGCCGAAGGTCATGCTGTTACTTTTGCAGCAGGATTAGCTTCGCAAGGCGTTGTACCAATAGTTGCTATCTATTCTTCATTCCTGCAAAGAGCGTATGATCACCTAGTTCACGATTGCGCAATACAGAAGCTACATGTAGTTTTTGCATTGGATAGAGCTGGATTAGTAGGTGCTGATGGCCCAACTCACCACGGTGTATTGGATATCACTTACCTTCGCCCTATACAAGGTATAGTTCTAATGGCTCCAAAAGATGAACAAGAATTACGAGATATGCTTTACTCTGCAGTTTACAAATTTACTAATGGTCCCGTAGCTATCAGATTCCCTCGTGGCGAGTCTGTAGGCGTTCCAATCAAGCCGATGAACGCAATAGAGCTTGGTCAATCAGAAACACTTAGAGATGGGGCGGATGTGGCTATATTAGCACTTGGTAATATGGTTCCCATAGCTATGGAAGCAGCTGAGCTACTAGAAGCGGAAGGTGTTCATGCGAAAGTAGTGAACGCACGTTTCGTTAAACCGTTAGATCATAATATGGTTGATGAAATATGCAGAACAGATATGCATATATTCACAGTAGAAGATGGGCAAAAGCAAGGTGGATTTGGTTCGGCAGTTGCAGAATATATGGCCGAAATGAATTATCACAATAATCTTACTATACATGGTATAGATGATATATTCGTAGAGCATGGAACACAAGAAGAACAATTCGAATCTATCGGATTGGATAGTAAAGGGATAGCAAATCTTATATTAAATAAGATTAATCATAAGATAGAAATTTAGTATTTTTTTTGCAAAATGTTTGCATATTAATTCAATATGCCTTAGTTTTGCATTCTGTTTTTGAGACGGCGACTCCTTAGCTCAGCCGGTAGAGCATTTGATTTTTAATCAAAGGGCCACAGGTTCGAATCCTGTAGGAGTCACAACCATTTAAGGTTAATTACTTGTAATAAAGTAGTTAACCTTTTTTTATTTCTCTACTGGGTATTCATTGGGTAAAGTATGCACGTTTTTCATTGAATTTTGTATGAATTCTTTGAATTTCTTAGGTCCCATTACTTCTAAATAGTGCTTTTTCATGACAGCTTCGTTGTGTCCAAAGAAGTGACTTCCTAAAGAAACAGGAAAACCTTTCAAAATAAATTCATTTATTGCATACTTTCGAATAGCGTGAAAGTTTTTAGTTGGTTCATACATTTTAAGAGCTTTCATATCTTCTCTTAACCATCGCTCTAAATTAGCATAAGATTGCCATCTAAAATAATACTTACCATTTTCTCTTGATATAATACGTTCTAATAATTCATACAGACTAGTGTAATTGTCAAATATCTCTATATCAATATATCGTGGAGTGAATGTCTCTCCAAAGTTTTTGTTTGCTCTTTTGAAGTCTCGAATTGTCATTTGTTTGTTCTCCAAATCAACATCCTTAACTTCACCCAATATTACTTCATTTATTCGTGGGCCTATAATAGAGATTAATTCAACTAAATCTCCAAACTCATCACCACGCTTTTCACGGCAATAGGGGAGAAGCTTATCAATCTCTTCCTTACTAAAAAATATCTGTCTTGCTCTTTTACCTCCTATTGGGAACATTGCCTTCTTGATGGGATTTCTGGTCAAGTATTCTTCTTCAATACCAAAATCAAAAATCTTTTTTAGTGAACCTAGTATCTTGTAAACATACGGCTCTGAATATTTTTTATTCAGGTCTGTTAGATTATTCAATACTTCATTTCTAATAGCATTGATATCAGAACATAATAAATTCTTAGTAATTAGGTATTCTATAGCCTTATTGTATCTGGACTGTTGAACTTTGGTATAGTTTGAATAATAGACATTCGCATACTGAATAAAGAGGTCATTAAGTGTCTTCTCTTCGGTCTCGTTCGGATTCATATACTCAGATATCCTTTTCTCTAGAATCGCCATAGCATCGTTTTTATTTGCCTCTTTCCACACAAGGTCAGTTACTTCACGCTTGGAGAATACGGAAGTATAAATAAAAGGGGATTCTGGTCTCTTAAAGCAATAACAGAATTTCCGATCAGGATGTTTCCATCGGTTACGAGTTCTACTCTTTGCCATTTTTAATTTTTGTTTATTGTTGCTACGTAATATTACGAAAAAGACCTTGATTATTCCAAAAAGCTATGTTATGTTAGAGTATAATAATTAATCAAAAAGGTACATATGTTATACTTCGCATATGGTTCAAATATGAACCCAGACAGGCTAAAAGAGAGGGTTGGTGTTTATTATGGAATGGAACATGGAGTCTTGCAAGGTTATAAACTAACTTTCAACAAAAAATCTAATATACCAGGCCGAGGATATGCAACCATAGAAATCTGTGATGATTCCTATGTTGCTGGTATAATTTATAAATTATCCCAGAAAGCGATTAAGATACTTGATATGTATGAGGGATTTCCTGCACATTATACCAAGAGTTATTTGAGTATAGAGACTGCCGACGGTCTTAAAGAATGTGTTGTTTACATCGCTAATGAAGATATGCTTGGAGTCGATTTGAAGCCAACAAATGAGTATTTTAGGCATATTATGAAGGGGTGGGAGATTATTGATATTATTAAGTAGTTCCTGCATTGCTCTATAAGTTCAGTGCTAGTATTTTTTTAGTAATTTTTTCTTTTTGTTTGAATTTTTTATTTAATTGGTATTAGCTTAATTGTTAAATCAAATAATCAGGATAGGTTATGAGACATGTCAATATTAAATTCACTTTTTGTATTCCTTTATTGTTAGCTATCGCAACATTAAATACTAATGCACAACAAATAACTGTCGGTGTTCCATCTGGAGTTGTAAACTTTTATTCAGCGAAACAAAATAGTTCTCAATGGTGTTGGGCTGCATCAATCCAAATGGTTTTAACTGGCTATGGTGTAAATATTAGTCAAGAACAAATTGTTTATCGTACATATGGAACTGATGATTATGGAAACTTACCTAACTGGGGAGGTTCACTAGAATCGATTCATTATAACTTAAACAATTGGGGTATTGATAGTTATGGATATGCTTATACTGTCCAAGCTTTAATGGGAAGAGGAGCCCCTACACCAGCTACACTTATCGAACAACTTATAAATCAAAGGCCTGTCATTATAGCTTATAAAACGGGTCCTAATTCTGGTCATGCTGTTGTTGTAACTGCAGTAAGCTATTATTTATCTCAAATTGGACCTATAATAACAAATATAATTGTTCGAGATCCTTGGCCGAGTGAAGAGAATAAACGAAATTTGGGGAGAGTTGTACACTCAGGTCAAATATTAGCAGATAAGATTGAAGCATATTGGTTTATAAATGTTATAAAATAAGATTATAACACTATTTCAGATTTGTGTTTTTATCCAATCCTTAATATCCTTCCTAATCTGTAATTTACCAGGTTTTTGATATAGTAAATCTTCAATATACAAAGCCTCTATTTTAATATTAATATTTAAGTCTTTATATAATGAATTTAAGAAATGAAGCACTTCATATCCTTCATCCAAATCTATTTTACTTCTATCTCGCTCATCAGTACTAAGAGAGTCACCATTGTCTCTCGTCCAAATATATTCAAACTTTAAATCACTTCTTTTTAATTCTATTGACATTCTTAACTCTCTATTTATCTTTTATCAGTTATTTTTGAAACTAAATCATCCTTAAGTTCAATCACTAACTTGTAGGATCCCTTTTGTCCTTCGTAATACTTTAGAGTATATTTAGTAGTTTTCGCCGTTTCTTCTTTATCATATTTAACAGGATTTCCGAACATCTCTTTAATGATATCAAAAGTATCCCCAATTGCAGGTTTCTTTAATTGTATTCTTGCAACTATCTCGGGACTATATTTTGACAGTAAAAGTCGTTTTTTTTGTTCCTCTTTTTCCAATTCTTCTTTTCTTCTTTTTTCCCTCTCTTCATCTGATAACTTATTTTGCTCAATTCGCTGTTCAATTCTTAACTTATTAAACTTTATAATATCTGTAATATACCAGACAAAAAAACCACCAGCTGTGAAAAGCTTCAAAATGCCAAGACCAATATCCCCAACATAGAACCGATCGATTCCTAACATTCCTCCTATAATTGAAACAATAAATGCTACTTCGTAATTTATATCTTTTTTCATTTTATTCCTATTAACTATATTTCAATTATTCTGCTTATCTACTCCAGAGACTATTGCATTTACCATTATAACATTCCGCAGTAAGCACATGATACTTGTGTGATAAGCAGTTTATTATTCATGGTGCAATGTCGTGTTTGATTTTGTGTTTTTTCAAAAGGGTGACTATAGTCTCTGTATGAACTCCAACACCAACATTTATAAATTGACTTTCTTCAATCTCAATACCATTTATTTCTTCCTTCCCTTTGAAACCAAGCGGTAGCGTGTAATTCTGAGATTGTACAGCATAAATATTACCATCTATATCTATTATAGGACCACCACTTTGCCCCTTTAGACCTGGTGAAGATGTTTCAATGTACATAACATCCATTGTCTTATCATTGCTTTTACCAGTAATTAAATTTCTAGTATAGATCCCTTCAATTGGAAATCTAGGTATTGGGAAAGTATTTTTAGGAAAAATAAATTTATTTGTTGTTTCATCAAAAGTTGCGTTAATATGATAAAATGGAAATCCTAACTTACATAAGCTTGTTCCCTGTTTTAAATTTCGAGGGTCTTTAATTTTTGGATATTCTGTAATTCCTTTCATAAATAATTTGTCTATACGTATAAATGCAATGTCGTGGTCATTATAAACGAAAGACTCTTTAATCTGTATTTTGTCTGCACCTAACCAAATTATAAAATCAGTAATCCATTTAGGATTACTTTTAACTGCTTTAATAAGTCTTTTTCTTTTATTTTCATTTAGTTTTGGATTAGCGTTAATTTTATCAACCTTTTCTTGAAACATTTTTATTTCAAGTTGGTGTTGATTATATGCATTAGAAGCATTTAGATTATGTGCAGCTGTCATTATCCAGCCTTCGTCATTTAATATAATTAAAGTTCCTAATCCACATTCAACAGATTTGTCTTGGTACCTGAGCACCACAATAAGTGGTTTTATGTATTTGCTTGCTATTTCATATGCTTCTTTAAACATTGGAGCTCCATTTTTAAGTTATAAATTAAGTATATTAGAATACAGCATCTTTATAATAGTAGAATTGAATACTATACCAATAATTTGGAAGTAAGTCTCTTCTATTTACTTATTTCTTCTTACTTCTCTTAACCTTTAAACTATCTGAGATAATTGTATCTTTTTCAGTTTTCACTTTAGGTTCCTTCTTGGGTGGAGTATAGCAGACCCCACATGTACCACCCTCTTTAGCACAATGTTTACATCCACTACAGCTGCTGCAAGCTGTGCAGTACTTATCACCGGAACAACCCCTTCTTCCAGAATATAAGTCAGAAGTATTGAATATTAGAAGCATTGACACTACAAGAAATATTGAAAGTATGTTTTTTTTCATTGTATTTCTCTAAAATTATAATTGTTAATATTCCAAAAAAATCAATATTTTAAATATAAATCAAGTGAATATTAAAAATACAGCCCTCACTGAACTTTTACGCCAATGAAATTGAATGATTTTTTAATTATCTTGCGTCACTGAACTTTTAGAGCAACAGGAAGTTTTAAAGAAATGATAAATTCGAACAATGAAAATGACATTATTGAAAGATTTAGAAAGTTATTTAGATTATCAGGACTAACTAAATCTGAGTTCGCCAATGAAATTGATATATCTCATCAGTCTTTAAATAAATATTTAAAGCAAGAGAATAATATTCAAAAAATTAGTCTAAGGATATTTAGAGCTGGATATTCAATTGATTGGCTCTATGCTGGAATTGGTAAATCTAAATGGAATCCCGATGAGAATAGAAATAGTTCTATTGTCAATGAGGAGTTTGATTACCATATACAAAAGGAAAGAATTAAAGCTTGGATAGAATCAAATTATGAGAATATTATCGAGTATGAAATAGCACGTGATTTCAAAAAGGGTGAAATAAGACAACTCTTTGAAAACGAAAAATTCATACCATATTTAATTTTAAAAAGAATAGAGAGCTCAGGCTGTAATATTAGTTGGAGCATTACTGGAGAAGGTGATTGCTATGCAAATAATATTATTGGAAATAGATTAAAAGAGATAAAAAAATGAAAGTGCTGATATATACATTTGTTCTTATATTGTCAACTAATCATATGTTTAGTAACACATGCATTAATGAGAGTAAAGAACTTTATAAGAAAGGAAAGTATTCAAGTTCAATACATAAAATTGAAAGTTGTTTAGATAATTTAAACTCTATGAAAAATAGAGATGAAATGAGTGAAGCATATTTTGGATTAGGTTCCAATTATATAGGATTAGGTGAGTTAGACTCTGCACTAAAGTACTTTTTAATTTCAGAAAAATTGCTAAAAAATTCTATAAATCAAAAGCTCTACTCTACTGTATTGAATGACTTATCAGTTTGCTACATTAGAAAAGGACTTAATCAAAATGCTATATTTTATTTAAAGAAATGTATTGAAATTAATAAAGAGATTGGACTTAATGAAAGGTTAACTCATAATTATATAAACTTAGGGCATGCTTCGGTTTATTTAAATAAACTTGAATTAGCATTGAAATACTATTATCTCGCTTTAAAAGTAGCAGATATTGAAGATAGTAGAATCATTAATCAGATTTGGAACAGTATAGGGGTTGTCTATTCAAAAAAAGAAGATTATTCAAATTCTAAGTTATATGCTGATAAAGTTTTAAATAATCTAAGCGAGAATACTAATAGAAATGATAGACTCTTTTTTGTTACAAATCGAAATCTTTATTTCATAGCCGCTGGAGATACTATAAACAATGAAGATGATTTCGAAGAATACTTAGTTGATTCGGATAAACTTGGTCCTGAGGAAATAGCTGATGCTAATTTTAAAGCATCTATCTACTCACTTTATAAAAATAACTTTAAAAATGCTGTAACATATTTAAATAAAGCAAATTCGATTTATACTGAAAATAATAATTTCGTTCAAGCTATTGAGATTACTAAGTTTTTTAGTATTGTCGTTAGAAATTTGAATATTAAATCCAATTTTAATAGGAGTGATTTAATCTTAAAATTTAGAACTGAAGAAGCAGAACTATATTCTAATGAATTAGAAAATGAATTAATCATAAAGGAAGAAATAGAAAGAACTATCATTGAATTAAATAAGGAAGTCAAATTTGCATGGACAAGTGTAGAGTTTTTATCAATACTAATCTTTGTTTTAGTTCTCTTAATACCAATAACAATTAAGTATATCATAACGAAAAATGTTCTTTCAGCATTTAAGAAAACAGTTAATAACTATAATGAAGAAACAAGATTAATGCACAAAACTGATGTTCAGAATAATATTGCCAAAATGACGAACCTAATGTTATTGAGTAATATATTTACAGATGATGATATGTTTGTAAAAACAATAGAAGACTTACAAAAAGGTTCCAATAAGGTATCGGAACATTTATCTAATTTAAAATTATCAAATAGGAGACAAAATGTCAACATCAAGTTCACCAACGAATTACAATTGGACGAATAATACTCTAACATATGATTTACCTTTAGGTACGCAAGGGCTAAAACTTAAATATAAACAAGATGGTCAAAGTGAATGGCTTGTTGTATATGAATCAATGTTTTCAGCACCTAATTCTTGTGTTCTACCTTCTGAATTAGGTCCTTCGGGTACAATAATGGGGGCTACTTTAAAAACGGTATTAGAAGGTTGGGGAGAGCCCAAAGAAGAAACTATTACAAATCATTCATAATTATCTGATTAACTTAAAAGTTCAGTGGGGTCTAAAAATTCCTCACTGAACTTTTAGAGTAATATGAATTTAATTCAATTTTATAATTTTGCAATAAGAATTGAGAAAGTATTTTTTATATTTTATATTTTCAGGAGGGTAAAATGATTATGAAATAAAAAGGTCGATAAAAACTTTTTGAGTTAAGATCGACCTAGTATCAAAAAAAAATTACTACATCCAAATTTGATACTTACAAACTTAACTCTTTAATTTTATTTTTAAAACATTTTAGAGGTATTTTTATGGAAAGAGTAATAGATTACAAAGAATATTTAGGTAGAAGTCTAGTTAAAACTATGATATTAATGTTTAGTCTTACTGCCTTACTCTTATTATCTGGAGCAAATGAATTAAGTGCTCAATGTAATTGGATTCCAAATGGTGTAAGTACAACACCTGCTTGGACACCTGGTACACCAAATACAAGAGTTCATATAACGGCAAGTTGTTGGGTAGAGTATGAGTGGTGTTATAGAACTGTTAATGGTAAAAAAGAGATTATACTAGGAAGACAAGTAGTTTCAGGATCAACACCTTGGTGGTGGTTTTCAAGTTGTTTAAACGAATATAACAAGAAGAAAGCGTTGATGCATGATAGAGCAGTGAGTGTTATTGTTAATCAAATGAATATATTCGGAGATGGGTCAATTAGTGAATGTCCAAATTATAATAATAAATTTTATGATGTATATTCAGCTAAGTGTTTGTCTGAAGCTTATTATGAGTGGACAACACAAGGTGGAAGGTTGGTAAAATCACCTTGTAATACAGAAGGGTACTGTAAATATGAATATAAGTATTGTTATGTTATTAATAACGGTGTTCAATATTCAACATTTCAAAGGACCCTTATTACAACTGGTGGAACAGAATGTCCTGGGGATTATTATGAACCTATAACTCAACAAACATATGATTGCTATCCTGGAGATTGTTTTCCATCTACTACAAAGAAAAAAGACCCTACAGATTCAGATGTGTTGAATTATGAGGACACTTATTATTTAAATCAATTTGACATTACAAACATAGCAAACTGGTAAAAGGTATCTAAAATGAAAAAGCTCTTCACAACTATTATTATATTATCTTATTTTTCCTGTTTGAATTTATTCTCTTCAGACTGGGAATGGGTGAATTTGGATAATCAAGGTAGTAAAATTAGCACTATTACGGAATTCAAAATATTAAATGGTGAAAAGTGGTTGTCCACTCCAACCGAAATCTACAAGTATGAAAACGGATTATTTGTACCTAAAGATGCAAACCCTGTTGTAGAAGAGCTTTTCTTTTGTGGACTCAGAAGTTTAACATTAGATAAACATGGGAATTTGATAGGGAGGAATAATAATGGTATTGCTTGGTATGACGGCAAAAATTGGACAGTATTAGGAGCAAATGATATTAATTATATACAGTTCAATCGTGGGATTTCTCTAACTCCAAATGATACTTTAGTATTGACATTAATTTCAAGAGAAATGGTAAAATTTGCTTGGGACATAGCTAATAATAAATACAAACAATTACCAAACGAGAAATTAATTATGCCAAATGAAGAAACACAAATTGGAACTGGTGGTGCTTTAATTTTAGAAGTTAATGAAACTCATAAGGCACTTTTTAGCACAAACACAGAATTGAACTTATTAGAATTTAGTTCTGGGCAAGTTAAAAATATAAATGACAGATTACAATTTGATACTTCTAATATTAAAGAATTCTATGGGTTTTTCGATTCAGGATTAAGTTACTATTTTAATTATGTAAATAAGGATTCCTCTGCAACATTATTGGTTATGAGCAAAGATCTTTTATATCCTGCATTTCATTTAACTTTTAGAAATCCTGATTGGGATATTACTCAAATTACTTCCGTTGTTGATTATAATAATAATGGATTATTCTATGCACTTGGGGATAAATTATATTTCACAAATTTATCAGACACGATACTTATTCCAAAACCTAAAATATTAGGTGATGATATAGATAATATGTGGTATATAACTACAATGGACATAGATGAGAATGATACTTTATGGGTGGGTACATTAAGCTCAGGTATATTCAAGGCTTACGCTCCTGATTTACTTACTATTTCATCTGTTGAGGATCCTGACAAGCAATGGGGGTTGGCTAATTTATTAATTACAAATACGTACCCTAATCCCAATAATAGTGAATATCTTAACATTGAAATATATATATATGATAAAAGATTATCAAACCTAGACATGAAATTATATGATTCTAAAGGCAGTTTACAAAAAATAAATGAAATTAAATATACCAATATTATTGGGAATTTATTTAATGCCCAATTAGATATTTCAAATTTGAATACTGGTGTGTATTATATAAGATTTGCAAATCAAGAAGTTGTATATACAAAATTTATTAAGTATTAAATAAAATTGTTAAAGCAATAATATAAAAAAAAGGGCAAAGGCCCTTTTTTTTTATATCAATCACTTATATCATTCTTGCAATATTTTAAAATCATTATTTTTAACCTGCTCCCACAGAGTTGTTTCACTCTTGGTATCATAACTATAAGGTAGGAACACTTGAGCAAGCTCTGCCTGCTCTAAATATATCATAGTGCATTGGATTTCTACCCAATCACAAATAATCTTCCATGCTGTCCTTTCAGATTGAGCTTCAATGTTCTTATAAGTATTAGCTTGTGGTTTCTTAACCTCAGCTTTGAGTACTTTCTCTATTGCTTCTGCTTTCGCAGGCAGTTTAAATAACATACTCTTCTGATTCACGTCTACTAAAAAATAGAATGCTGTTACCTTTTTGTCAACGTATTCTTTGTTGATGTTTTTAGCTCCAACCTCTACCAAGAGTTCTTCTATTCTTGCCATTGATCGTGAAGCTGGGACTGTTGATGTGTAGTTTTTAACTTTCATTGTTAATCTCCTAATATTTATAATCTGTCCAATGAATAATCTTACCAGTGAAGTCTTTGTTAAACCACTTGAAGAAATCTTCTAATGAATCAAATCCGTCATTTAGAGCCACCTTTTCAGCTTCAAAATCCCAAAAGACTTTATCATCTATATAAATACAAGGTCTTGGGTGACTATAACTAATCACAATTTTCTGTGTTGATTTGCATTTACCTTCGTGGAACTGATTATATTCTTTTGTTCGTATACCAGTAGCAAAGTGGATTATATTCCCAGCTTTCCATCTACCTGGTTTATCTTCACGAATTGTGTGAATCTTTGTACCGTTTTTAATCGGTTCTATAAACTGTTTTTTGAATCCTAAAATCATTTTAACTCCCCAAATAGTATATTCTCTTTATCCAAGTGTTCTTTAATTAAATTATACTTGGCTTTGTCGCTTTCCATAGTTGTTTCTTTTGTCATCTCTGATTCTAACATTGGCTTATCATTCTTGTAATCCCAAACCCACATTGTAGAGTTGCCATGCTTATCTTTTACTTGAAGCCGTCCGTATATCTTGCAGAGTCTTTGTAACCCACCCATTTAATTCTCCTTTACTCTGTAATTCTTACTTTAAATTTACGATCATTGAGTTCTAAAAACTTCTGAATTCTTTGTCTCAACTGATGAGGCAATAGAGCTGTTCCACTATTTACATAACTCTCAATGTCATACTGTCTAATCTCTGATAACATATCAATGACTTCTTGATAGTTGTCTTCAGCCCATACCCTACAATCAACTGCAGGCGGAGTCTTGTGCATACCTAATAATACACTTCTATCTCCTTTCTTAATTAGTTGTGGTATTGATACCATAATCATACTCCTTTGTTAAAAATAACCTATAACGCATTGTGCTAGTTTCCCAATTCGTTGAAAAAATAACTCTCTATTTTCAATTGCTTGTGTCAGAACATCTCCGCCTTGATGTTTAGCATATTCAGATATTCTATTATCACAAGTAGGCATACTTTGGAAAATACAGTGAATTAAAAAGGCTTCTTCTTTAAGGAAATCAGCAGTCCATTCATTTTCTTCAATGTATTTAAGCTCATCTCCACACCAAGTTAGCCATTCATTTAATGGCTTCCCGCATTGGGAACATATTTCAATTCTTTCATGGTCACCATCATTATCATAATAGACTTCTTCAATTTGGGTGTCTTCGCCGTATTGCTCTTTAATTTCTGTTTTTGTTTGCTCAATGCACTTCACATCATCACAGCAATCAAATTCACTTGCAACATCCTCTCCGTTAATTTCAAAATAGTATGTCCAGTATGATATTTCTTTTTTGCTGAACGGCTCAATCTTTTCCTTAGCCAGTTCAATTAGTTTTTCAAATTCATCAGTAAATCTTGCCGAATAATCCATTCCATAGGTTTCTCTAACAGGGTCTTTTATTGCTCGCATCCTCACTCTCCTTTGTTAATCTTTTATCTGTATGTGTAATAAATAATTAAAAAAGAAACTCTTGAAAAGAGATACTTTTTTCACTTAAATAATTTCGTATTACATTTTTATATGAATCCATATCATTGAAAAAAGGAGCATTAATCCTATGTAAATCCCAATTACATAGGCTGATATAATCACTCTTTTTTTGGTTGTAAATTCTAATATTCGGTCCTAAAGTTTGTATGTAAACAAAGTTCCATTTTACTTTTTCTAAATTTGAAAAATCATTTATAGTTGGACGCTTTGGGAATCTTTCTAGATCCGAATAATCATGTATTATTTTTTTCGCTCTGCCCATTTCCATCTCGATTTCTTTAAAAATCCCCCCTCCAAGTGTGTCTATCAATGCGGAGAGCTTATGTCGTTATTGAACGAGGAGGGGAGTATATTTACATCATTAAATTTCTAATAAAATCCTTTACATCATTATCAAAATCAGATCCCAACATCCAACGGCAATAACTTAAATTATCAAGTAATTTCTGTCCCTTGTGCTTTCCAAAATTGAACTCCGGCTCACCATCCACAAAGATTATTGAGTTAGTTAATCCTACCCTCTCATTAGGCGGTGGTGCTGTTTTTTCTGCTATGGCAAGTACTATGTCTTCATCTATCTCTAACTGCTTTACTAGTATCTTTCCTGTTGCATGAACATCAGCTCCTGCATCGTGAGCGTTCTCCATATCCTCGCCAGTATAAACCTTTAGCATTGAAGATAAATCTCTAGGATGCTGAATCATTGCTAGCTTAAATGAGTCGAGAACATGGGCCTCTTTAAATACTCCTATCTCTCCATGCTCTGCAAATTGTCGATTGATAATTGGTAAATCGAAGTTGAAGACATTATATCCACCAATTATACATCCATCGAATAAGGTTAATAAATCAGGAATATAATATCTAAATGGCTCTTCATGTATTAAGTCTTCATTTGTGATTCCATGTACTTCCGATGCTTCCTTTGATATTGGAATAGTTGGTTTACATTTGAACTCCATCCGAGTATGCTCCCCATCAGGTTCTATCCTGAAGCCATAAAATTGAACAATCTCATCTCTTGCTTTGTCAATTCCTGTTGTCTCTAAGTCAAATATGACTAGTGGTTGCGTTATTCTGTCTGCTATTGCTTGTATTTGGTCTGCTGTTAATTTCATTGTTCCACCTCATTAACATGATAATCAATACTCGGTGTAGCACTTACCGAAAATGTAGCTTCATCGCTACCCTTAACTACTCTTAAGATTATTTCCTCACCGTCCATCATTGTGTATTCCCCATCACCTTCATTGTATTTCTGTGCGTACTTTTCAGCTGCACCAGATAAGCTATGTGCTCTAACAGTTTGGGATTCCTCACCCATATACTCATCGTGGAATACCTCGTAAGCTGGGGCACAATTGTTACCAGTCCAGTGCCATTCACAACAAATATCACATTTTCGATATTTCCCTAATTCACTCATAAGGTGTCCTCCTAATTATTACTTACTTCCATATCATCCAAAATGGATAGTTGGCTTCTTTTGCCATTTATATATAACTCTGCTTCCTCAATTAATCCTTCAATTCTTTTAACAGCAATATCTGGTAATATTGGTGCGTTCGGATTGTTACCAGAATAATCTTCTGTTGGTAAATGAGGTGTGTTAATTACCAATGGTGCATAACTAGTATCTAGCTTCTTTAATCCTGTAATTGTTGCACCCATTATTCCTTTTGAATGAGATATTGAAACACTTATTATATCAATAGTATCTCCATACCCTTCTTGAAATTCGCATATCTCAACTAATGGCTCTACTAGCTTCTGCATTGCTTCAATGAATTCTGGTCTTGGCTTATCATAAGATGATAGCCTATAAGAGTCGTTATCAATATCATATTTGATCTCAACTTTATCGCTGTTGTATTTTATCTTTCTAAGTTCCATTAATATCTCGCTGCCTCAGGTATATTTTGATTTTCGTGTTCTTGTATTGCTTCTAGTATGTCTTGTATCATTGCAGACTCAATTATATTTCTAAATAATTCATGTCTAATCGGCTCTTTCATATTCAAGTATGCTAACGGATTAAAGTCGTCAATACCAGAATCAAATTCAGGCACTTTGATAAAGAGATGTGGAAATACATCTCTCATATATTCCATTGCTACATCAAAGTTGTAAACTACATGAGTTATTATTGCTACTTCTATTTGTATCTCAGGAATCTCAATAGTAACCTTTGGTTGGATACTTGTGATAGTTCTCCCTGATGATGAGATAAAGTATGGGTATTCATATTCAATATCTAACCCCTTAAATGTGATTTTCCCTTCCATTACTCACTCACTACTGTTAGTTCTTCTTCATCACTTACCTTAGTCATTATGTATTGATGGTCTGATTGACTAGCTAATTCTTTGAATTTCGCTAATGTAGTTGAGTCAAATACTTCAATTCCATCTACACAAATAAGCTTCAACTTACCTGCTCTTAATTTTGCTACTTCTAGAGCAATCTCGAGTTTCTTAGCTGTATTTAGTCTATCGTAAGGTATGTCATCAACAAATATCTCTCCCTCTTGTATAGACAGCCCTTTGATTGGTAATTCATCAGTTACTGAGGTTTTCATTGACTTTAATGTTTCAAGTTCCCTTGTCATCGAATCAGCTTGCTTTTGGTAGTCTCTAAGCTCTGTTTGTGCCTTAGTCAAATTCTCTTGAGTATTTTTGACTAGTTGAGCATTGTCAATCTTTGCCTTTATTTCAGTTATCCTAACTGCTAGTTCTTCACGGTCCTTAGCTATTTCTGAATTAAATGATTGAATCCTATCATTGATTTTACTCCTCACATCTGACTTGAAATTTTCAAGTCGCTTTTTTAACACTTCAATTTTATCATAAAT
>Ga0172380_10000202_pt1 | contig 128553 bp, 110 predicted proteins | sample Leawe162metaG_FD_119747 | JGI IMG/M metagenome (GOLD analysis project Ga0172380, IMG submission 119747) | Leachate microbial communities from a municipal landfill in Southern Ontario, Canada - Leachate well 162 metaG | ecosystem: Engineered > Solid waste > Landfill > Unclassified | place... | reverse complement strand
TCAGCATAAACCCTACAGTTTAGACGTCGAAATAGTTCACCTAAACTCCTCTTGGTTGTTCAGATATTTAACCTGATTAATAATCTACAAATTTAATTATTGTTAGAATGCTAATCTAATAGCATGTCGAAGCAAAGCCACAAAGATATGATTTTCTATTTCGTTACACAGATTGTAGAGACGTATTGCATACGTCTCCAAACCTCAGTAACCACGTCACTTGAGAGGACGCAAAGCATCCGAAGTATCCAGTAGAACTCAAGTAGCAGTTCAATATTAGTAGCACCAGTTGACCAACCTAACACAACAACTCCGTTAGGGGTTGAATAGAAAGGAGACTAAAGCCAACGGCAAAGCAGGTTAAACTTATTTACTTATAGCTTTGACAATTCTATCTTCATCAATTACGACATCTCTCATGAGAAGTTTATAAGGGAATATTTTATGCTTTTTAGCACTTTTAAAAGCATCTAGAATCCTTAATAAAGTTGAAGCTCTTATTAAGGATAGGTTTAATTCAAATTCATCATTTGTGTCATTAATAAATTCATCGCTAAAATCAGGAGCAACTAATAATGATTTAACTATTCTATACCCGTTTCTATTTGCGGCTTCGGCGTAAGCTTTCATTTGTCTAGAGACACTACTGAACTTGTTATATCCAGATTCTTTGACTGATTTACATTCCACCAAAATTAGTTCTCTATTACCTAGATTGATAAATATATCTATCTTCTCTTTTTTAGTATCAATTTCTTTTTTTACTAAATCATCAACATTAAATCCAAGTTGGGAAAAAATGGTTCTAGTTAATTCCTCAAACTTTAACCCAATTTCAGCTTCTGAGATTTTCAATCCATTTGCTTTTAAAGTGTTTAAGTCCCTTAACCCTATGCTAACGTAGTTTTCTAAAAAGAGATTGTCATAATCCTTGTATTCTTTTAGAATATTTTCATATTCATTCCCTCTAGTAGAAATTTCTTTTTTAGTACAAAAATTTGAAATGTCTGATGCTTCGAGAATATCTAACACGTCTCTAGGCTTGATGTTATAATCTAGTAATAATGCACTATCAATAACATTCTCATCTTGAAGTTCAAAAATTCTTTTTAGTGTACCGTTTAATTTGGGTATCGAGTCTGCCAAATCTATGATTAAACGCTCATAGCCATCAATTGAAATTCCAACTTTCTCATCTTTTTCAACTTGATTGAAATAATCAATTATTGAGTCAATTTTTTCCTCAACGGTTACTCCTTTTAAAGTACCACTTTGAATTAAACTTTTATTCCAAAAATCATTCAAAAATTTCTTTTTGTCAGTTAAGTTCATTTGGCCTTTATAAATTCCATCAGACATTAAATACTTAAATGAAATCCCTTCATTTATAATATCTCTTATCTTGTCTTCGTAACTTAATTTAGTATCTAGATTATAATTTCTACAAATAACATTTACTTTTGGTTCGCTTAATAGTTTTAGAATTCTTCTTAAATATTTGTCAGCAATCTGCTTTCCCCGTATTTTTCTAAGTATGCGGACTACTTCATCTGCAACATATATTGTATTGTTCTTTTTAGAAAAGAATATAACACCCATCCTTTTCAAATTATTAATTACTGTCTCTACATCCGCTGGTTGTGGTGTAACGATCGTGTAATTAATAAGCTTAATTTCTTCCTGAGATAATTCAAGTTTTTGAGATAAAGTTAATAAAATTGATAATTCGTCATTAGTAATTACTGAGTCACGGTTGTTTGCGATATCATTATAATATGCAGTATGAACACAAGATTTATATATGTTATAATCTCTTTTCTTTTGTTCTGTTAAATCAGATTTTTCATTTTCAAGTTCATTCTTTAAATCAAGTGATTTCTTCTTTATTTTTTTTAATTCGGCAGTATATAATTGTGAGAACCAATCTTGTCTCATAACACAATTACCATCCCTAATAATAATGTCAATTAAAAAGTCTAATTGCGAGGATATATTTACAAATTCAGAGTTAATATTTTTAACAAATTCTTCTTCAAGAAAGTCAAATAACTCTGAAATTAGAATACTATCTGCATTTTTAAGACCTGACTCATCAATTGCTGATAATATCTGATCAAGTTTCTTGTTATTCTTTGTTAAATTTCCCCTTATGTCATCAAGTATTTTTATAAAAGGTAATTTTTCTAATGTATTTAATTTATCAAGTACTTCAGCTAATTTCATAACAACCCAGTTTTTTATCTTCCTGTAAAACCAAATATATGTAAATAATCGTAATTTGTAAAATGTAAATCCCTTTTTCCCCTAACATTTTACCGAGTTAATCGTTTCACTTTAAACTACGCTAATATAAGAAATAAAGTTTTAAAATAATGAAGAAAACACTACTACTATTTATAATCGCTATTCTCGCTTTCTCTTCCACAAAGGCAGAGAAGATACTAATACCAATGGATTTGGCTCAGACCAATCACCTGAAGGCTTATGGTATTGCATTCTGGATAATCAAAGACAACAAAACTGTGGATTGGCTGCTCAATTATCGCGATGGTGCATTCATGACTGATTACTCAGAGAAAATCGCTCTCGAGTGCCGAGTTCGTGGGGTGACTTTCGAGCAGATATCTGATGGTAATGCAGCGCAAATCTACGCTGAAGTGCAAGCCGACAATGTGAACGAAGATGTAGTGAAGCTAGAAAAAGCTCCGACTATTGCGGTATATGTACCCAAAGGTACGCAGCCGTGGGATGACGCTGTTCGTATGGCTTTGGAATATGCCGAAGTTGATTATGATATGGTCTGGGATGAAGATGTTATAAACGGCAAGCTAAAAGAATATGATTGGCTCCACCTCCACCACGAGGATTTTACTGGGCAGTTCGGTAAATTCTGGGCTAACTATCGCAATGTTCCCTGGTACATACAACAAGTTGCTCTTAATGAAAATATGGCTAAAAAGCTTGGCTTTGCTAAAGTTTCGCAAATGAAATTAGAAGTGGCTAAGACAATCAAAGAGTACGTCGCTAATGGCGGATTTCTCTTTGCTATGTGCTCGGCGACTGACTCTTATGATATTGCTCTAGCGGCTGAGGGATTGGATATAGCAGCTACTATGTTCGATGGTGACCCAGCTGATATGAGTGCACAAGACAAGCTAGATTTTGATAAGACTTTCGCTTTTGAGAATTTTAGATTAACTATGGACCCTTCGGAATATGAATTTTCTGATATAGATGTAGGAGCAACTAGTTTGAACAATCCTGAATCTGATTACTTCACTCTTTTTGAGTTTTCAGCCAAATATGATCCCGTTCCAACTATGCTTACCCAATGTCACACAGGTATTGTCCAAGGATTTTTGGGACAAACAACGGCTTTCGCAAAAGAAAAAATTAAAAAGTCAGTTACTATATTAGCTGAAAGAGAAGGTACAAACGAAGTACGCTATATACATAGCAACTACGGCCGTGGGACTTTCACTTGGTACGGTGGTCATGATCCAGAAGACTACAGACACGGTATAGGCGACCCTCCAACGGATTTGGATTTACACAAAAACTCACCTGGGTACAGATTAATTTTGAATAATATTCTTTTCCCAGCAGCGAAAAAGAAAAAGCAAAAGACTTAATTTTTTCTTAGAACTAAAGTTTGAGTATTTTTGTATATTCTCTAATGGTAATTAATCCGTAAATTCGCTCTTATGAAGCTAATAATATCAATTTTTATATTAATCTTTACTCATACTGCTTTTTCAACAAGCATAACAGTAAATGACGAGACTGCCGAAAAAGGGCAAATAATTCATGTACCAGTATATGCTGATATAACTGAAGATTTTGTCTATCAAGACGATTCTAATATATTTCGTATCGAGTTCTATTTCAATGCTTTGATGCTTGATTTCAAAGATGTAGTACTCAAAGGTGAATCGATAATAGTTGATAGCGAGATAAAGTCTGGTACTATACTAAATACTAGCGATTATAGAAATTCTACTTTCTACGTCGAGTTCTCTCAAAAAATAGACAATGAGAATGGAATATTATTCTATTTAGAATTTGAAGTTCTGGCCGGCCCTGACACTATTGCTAGCATCACTCCTAATTTATTTATTTTGAATAATGTAGAAATAAATTCTGAATTTGTGACAGGTAATATTAGTATTCCTGAACCGGTTACCGAAACTGACAAATCTTATATTAGTAATTTCTACCCAAACCCTTTCCACAGAGAGGCAAAAGCGGAAATGAGATTCACTAAGCCCACTAGAATAAAGATATCTACTTATGACCTAAATGGTTCAGACAAACTCAATGAGTTTTGCTACTCTGATTGTTTACAAAAGCATTTCCGATTGACAGATGAAGCTGGTATAGAGTATATGGGCGATGAGTTGCTGATGGACGGTAAATATACTTTAGAGCTAAGAAATGATTTTAGCACTTTGGCTGCTGGGGCGTATTTGTTAGTCATAGAGACAGATTACAAAGTATTATCACAAAGATTTGTGGTGATAAAATGATGAGATTATTAACTGGATTAATACTGCTTTTCAGCATTACATTTACTGCTTACTCGCAAGTAGATAAGAACAAAATTCTATCTGAGAAAAGCCCAGAAGGAACGGAGTTTTGGCTTTGCTTTATGCGTAATCATAATGACGCTGATAAAAATAATCCGAATGCTACTCAGTTAGATTTGAAGTTGTTTTTAACTTCTGATAAAGATGCGAACGTAACTATTGAAATAAAAAGTATCCGATTCAAAGAGCAAGTCTTCGTGAAGGGTGGTACGGTTAAGGCAATTCAGATTTCTCCTTTGGCACAAATCACTAGCTCGGAGATAATAGAAAGTGGACGTGCATTGCATGTTACTTCCGATGTACCTATTTCAGTTTACGGACTTAACAGAAGAAAGCTAACCACCGATACATTTATGGGATTACCACTCAATGTATTGGGAACTTCGTACAGAGTAATGTGTTATGACGTTTCGATAAAGCTAATGGCAGAGATGGCAGTAGTCGCTACCGAAGATAGTACAAAAGTAACTATTACACCTACTGTAGATACTGATGGCGGACACAAAAGAGGTCGTCCATTTTCTGTAGTACTTAATAAAGGCGATGTATATCAAGTTGCCGCTGCGAACACAGTGCCTTGCATTAGTAACTGTGATTTGACTGGTAGTTTGGTAGAATCTAACAAGAAGATTGCTGTTTTTAGTGGGCACCAATGTGCTTATGTACCGACTGACGTTATTGCTTGTAATCACTTAGTAGAGCAAATTCCACCCTTGCATTCTTGGGGTAAGCACTTCTATATAGGTGCCTTCAAGAAAAGAACTTTCTACAATTATAGAGTTTTAGCTGATGTCGATGGAACTAGAGTATTCGAAGATTCGAAATTAATCGGTACTTTGAACGCTGGTCAACACTTAGAAAGAGAGACTGATAAGTCTGTTCAAGTAACTGCTTCTAATCCTGTGTTAGTAGCACAATTCTCACAAGGATTTGACAATGGGGATAGAATTGGCGATCCTATGATGTGTCTGATTAGCCCTACTCAACAATTCTTAAAAAAATATAGATTCGCAACTCCTGTAGATGGATTTTGGGAGCACTTTGTTAATGTTGTCGCACCTACTAATTCATTAAACTCTATTAGATTGAATGGGATTAAAGTAGATGCAAATAGGTTCCGCAAACTGGGTGATACCAGATATTCTTTTGCTCAAATTAGTGTGAACTACGGTACACACGTTATAGAATGTAGTGAGCCATTTGGTATGACTTCTTACGGATTTGGATATGGCGATGATAGATATGATGCTTACGGTTCATTGGGTGGTCAATCATTTTCAGAATTCATAGAAATCCCAGATAAAGAAAAACCATTCATAGACTACACTACTGATAAAGATGGTTTCAAGCTATTAATCAGAGATGATAGGAACAATGATAGAGGGGTTGCGAAAGTTAACCTATTCGAAAATACAGGATTTGATTATACGATTAACAAGTTTGAACCCGGTACTCCACTAGTAATAGTGAACTTTGGTAATGAGAATTACAACAAAGATTTATCTGTCAAAATAGAAGCAACGGATTTGGCTGGTAATGTAGCTGAATATACACTTTGCTATACTTTCAACCAGATTACGAACCGCTACCAATATAACTTGCAAGAAGGATTACAAGCAAGTTGTGGCGAAACGGATCCTTGGGAATATGGAATATCTCTCGGTTATAGCTATATAAACCACTTTGCTGATTTCAGTAGAACTGGTAATCTAGTTAGCAAAGGAACATTCTCTGACATAGTATCTAGTACGGCTGAGTTTGGGCTATTAGCAACTTATAGAATAGACCAGAAGATCAACTTAATGGGACGACTAAACTTCCTACAATATTCGGGACAGATGCAATCGCCTGATTCTACAACTAGTCAAGTTAGAAACCCTCTGACTAATGGTTTAGAACCGTATAGAGAGTCTGTTAACTTCGAATTGGATGGTATATTTACTAATGTAGTATTGGGAGTAGAATATCTATTTACCAATAATATATATATTTGGGGTGGCTTGCAATTCGATATACCACTCAGCACTAGTATCACAGCTGAAAAGGAAATAATTGAACCAGAGGACTATGTATTTGCTAATGGAAGTAACAAGACTGATATAGGATTATCTTCACTTGGTTCACTCAATAAAGTAGGAATCTCTGCTAATTTGGGACTTGGCTTCCGGATAAATGCCTATAAGAATATTAACGCATTTCTAGAGGCTGGATATTCGCAGCGATTGACTAATATGGTAGATGATGCTAATTGGACAGTTTCAGTAGTTGGGGCTAGAACTGGAATTAGATTCCCTCTATAATGGATATTTTCAAAAGAATATACGGTGTACTGTATAAAGAATTCTTAACCGAATTTAAGAACTTCTCCTCTGCAGCATCAGTATTCCTATTTGTACTCACTTCCGTTATTATCGTAAGCTATTCAGTGTCCTCTAATAAACTATCGGATGAGATATTCGCAGGAATCACTTGGATACTTATCTTCTTTACTTCTATGATAGGGCAGAGCCGAGTCTTCGTTACTGAAGAGGAACGAGGAACATGGATGTTTCTGAAAATTAATTCTGATTCTACGAGCATATACTTCGGAAAGTTAATCTATAATATTATTTTCGGTATAGCTGCAAACCTAATAACAGTAGCTTTGTTGCTTGTGTTCAATTCTACATTTATAATAGCTGAAATGGGGATGTATTGGTTAAGTGTACTAACGGGGAGTATTGGTATATCTGCGGCTTCTACTATTATCTCAGCGTTGATTGCTAAGGCATCTTCTAAGGGGGCACTATTTCCGGTGCTAGCTTTTCCCCTTATACTACCTATTATCTTATTGTCTATAGATGCAACTATACTAAGTATAGTTGGTGCATCGCCTGAAAGAATCCACTCCGATTTGGGAGTTACTCTAGCTTACGCTGGTGCTGTTATCACAGCATCTTACCTGCTTTTTGACTTTATCTTCAAAGATTAAACTACGGCTTAAGCTGTAGCCACTTCATTTTTATTTTCTACTTTTATTTTTCTTTTCACAGGTATAGAGAATGCGAAAGTTGAACCTTCACCTTTCTTACTTTTCACCCATACGTAACCGTCATGAGCTTCTACCATCTTCTTCACTATCCACAAGCCAAGCCCTGTTGCTGATTCACCAGCCGTAGGTTTACTGCTTAGTGTCGCTCCTTTCTGGAAGGTGCTCTTTATATCTTCTTCAGATAGACCTTGCCCAGTGTCACTAACACTAAATACAATATGATTCTTTTCTTTATCGAAAGTTGTTTCAACTAGTATAGAACCACTTTTCTCAGTATATTTAATAGCATTGGATATAAGATTATCCATTACTTCATCTATTCGAAGCACATCGAGAGTTATTTCTGGTAAGTTACTGTCGAACATACACTCATAAGTGAGGTGCTTATTTTTTGCATTATACGAGTTACGTGTGAATACATCATTTGCAATATCATTAATATCTACATTTTCGTAGTGTAATTTCAGGTCTGTACCCTCTAGTGCCATTATTTTGCTTATTTCAGAAGAAAGCATAAGTATTCTACTTGAACTAGCAGCTATATCTTTCATTATATCTTCGAAATCAGATGCTGTACTATCGTAGTTAGTTAATAGATCGACTAATCCTTTGATAACGGATGCTGGATTTTTGATGTCGTGTACTATCACTGCAAAAAGCTCTTCTTTCTGTTTTTGTAGTTCTTCTAACTCAGATTTAGACTTATTACTTATATTCAAAGTCTCTTGCAATCCTTTATTTTGGAGTACCAGATTTCTACTCTGTTCCTGCATTTTATCTATCTGCATTCTCAATGCCGTGAGTTCTGCTTTCAGATTAGCATTTTCCAATGCCAAATCATTTTGATTCGAGTTAGCCACTTTTACCTCTTTTTTTGTAGTAGCAAGTGAAGTTTTCTTCTTCTTCTTTGGTCTGTTTTTGAAGAAAATCACTACAAATATTAAAATTATTGTTACCAGTATAATAAGAGCAATATCAGAAATAATAGAAACAATCCCATTATCTTCCTGTAACTCCTTCAATTTCTTTTTCAAATCTGCAATTTGGACTTCCAAATTATTAGATCTAACTAACACAGAATTCAGATTATTGTCAACCTTAAATTCTAATCTGTCTTCTTTTGCATTCCATTCGCCACTACTATCAAAAGCACTTATTATGAATTTGTAGTCCGCTTGTGGTAAATTTGCATACCTTACTTCCATACCACTTATAATGTTAACGGAAGTATCAGTCCCCATTATTAGCATTACTCTATACCGCACAGGGTCGCTTTTCAGTTTTGGATTTACCGAGTATTTGAATAGTATAGAATCACTATTAGAAATAATAATATTGTCGCCATAATAAGTATCGGCAGTTTCCCCATTTACATTAACCTCATCTATATTCACTATATAGTCTTTCGCCACTAGTAGATGGGTAGGAGTCAATAGCCCGAATAAAGCTAACGATATGAAAAGAAATATTCTATTCATATTTGAACGCATTATTCGAATCAACGGTTGCACGATTTCTCTTCTTAAACTGATTGTCATTTAGTTTCTTTTCCAATATCCTCTTTACATCGAAAAAGGATTTAAAATTATAGTGTGGCAAACTGTTTTCATTACAGTAAGTGGCTAAGTATTTTTTTGCGAAAATTATATCGCAATGTGCAGCCCCACAAAAATCAGAGTAGCCATCGCCAATATATATTTTTAGAGTATTTTCGTCACTCTGATTGAGAACAAAATTACGTTTACAATTAGCCGAAAAGCAATTACACGATTCGGAAGCATTGGTAAACTCCGGCTCTAAGTGAGTTCCTTTGTCAAGCAATTTGTTGCTACAAATAGGTAGCTTGATGTCATTATTACTTAATATCTCATTGATATAGACATCATAACCATCACTTACTATATAGAGTTTTATTTTATTTTGTTCACAAAACTCAACAAAGCTTTTGAAATAGGGGTCAATCTCGAATTTTCGTGATTGTTCTCTAATCATCTCAGTACTAGTGCCTTCGGGTAGTTTACTACAAAGTTTGTGCCAGTATTCATAAATAGTTAATTTTTCTTCAATGAAAAGTCTATTCAAATTCTCAAATTCTTCAACTCCTTTAAATAGCTCATTACCAACATCTTGGAGTGTTATGGTGCCATCAAAGTCACAGAATACTTTTATATCTTCAAATTTTATTGACATTTTTTCTTATATTTTCATTTTAATTTCTGGTAAAATATGAAAGAGTTGGGAAAAAGAATACTTACGGCAGCAATTGGGATACCTTTAGCGATATTTTTATTTCTACAAGGCGGGATTTTCTTTGCTGTGGGGATTCTAATAATCATAGGTTTTGGGCTGCACGAATTTTACTCTATGGCCGAAAACAAGGGCTATCACCCGATGAAGTGGGCCTCCATAGCAGTCAGCTTGATAGCTGGCGTCATTTTTTTTCTTACTCTAACAGGTACCTTGGATTATAAATTTACAAAATTAATTTATACTTTTCTCGCACCTACGTTGATAGGAACATTTCTGATAACATTAGCACTATATAAAAATGGGATTTCAGCATTCGCAGATATATCTATTAGTATAGGCGGTATTATGTACGTAGCTTTTCCGCTTATGTGCTTGATTGCAATTCGTGAATTTAATCATTTATCTTCCTCAGAAATTGATTGGGGATACTTTATACTAACGTTGTTTATTGCTATATGGCTATGCGATAGTGCCGCTTACTTTATAGGTAAAGCAATCGGGAAACATAAGCTATTCCCTCGCCATAGCCCCAAAAAATCTTGGGAAGGTGCAATAGCAGGGTTTGTCTTTGGAGCTGCTGGGTTTGTAGGTTTAACAGCTTGGCTCAATCCGAGCTTTGGATTAGCTAATAGTATAGCCGTAGGAGCAATAATAACTTCGTTCTGTCAGCTCGGTGATTTGATAGAATCTCATTTCAAGCGTGACGCTGAAGTAAAGGATAGCTCGAACTTTTTTCCAGGGCATGGGGGCTTTTTAGATAGATTCGATGGTGTTATATATATATCACCTATCGTGCTATTTATATTAGTTTTGATAGTATGATAGAATAATAAAAGTATATAATAGTCAATAAACAAGAACTTACTTTAGTTTGAATATATAACAACTAACAAAAAACAAGAGAAATGGGGAAAATATTAATTTTTCTAGTAATAATACTTGGGATTATTGTCGTCTTTTTTAAGGGGGCTACAAAGTTAATACTAGCTCTAACTGGGTTCAAGAAGGTGAATAATCCACCAAGTAAAGAAAGTAATAATAACAGTAGTAAAACTCCTGAGAATAGCGATGTGCTATACGAAAAAGGCGAGACGAAGGTATTCAAGGGAATGGCAGGCAACAAACAGAAAGAACAATAACTATGAACTCACAAATAATATCTGCAATTGACGTAGGTACAAACTCATTTCACATGGTAACCGCTTCGGTCGATGACAATGGTTTACTCAATATAATATCCAGAGAAAAAGAAATAGTACGACTCGGCTCGAGTAGTGGAGATATGAGCTATTTGCAAAGAGATGCTATAAAGAGAGCAGTCACGACTCTCAGAGCATTCTATAAATTAGCAATCAATGAAAATTCGCAAATAAGGGCAGTGGCAACCTCTGCGGTCCGAGAGGCAAAGAACAAGGATGAGTTCATAGACCTGATAAAAAGAGAAACTGGCGTTGAGCTAGAAGTAGTTTCAGGGATTGAGGAGGCTCGTCTAATTTCATTGGGGGTAATACACGCACTGCCTATACTCAACGAAAAAGCCCTTATAATAGACATAGGTGGTGGTAGTACAGAAACTATAATCACAGAAAACAACGAATTGCTCCACTTACAGAGTAATAAGCTAGGTGCGATCAGATTAACGAAAAAATACTTCGATGGAGTACCATCGAACGAAACAAATATTACTAAATGCAAGAAATTTATAAAAGGTGAGTGGGCGCAAACACTAGATAAGATAAATGCCGTCGGCTTCACTGCAACAGTAGGTACGTCTGGGACGCTGACTACACTTATTTCTATGGCTTATCTAAGAAAGCATGAGGAAGTGCCAACCATTCTGAATGGGCTGACTGTAAAAGCGAAGCACGTTTTAAAAGTAATACGCGACATTAAAAAGGCGTCTTCACCTGAAAATATTGCATTGCTAAATGGTATGGATATAACCAGAGCAGACATTATCACAGCTGGTGCTTTGATTGTAGAAGTAGCAATCGAGGAATTGGGAATCAAGAATTTTGTAATTTCTAATTACTCACTAAGAGAGGGTGTGGTTTTCGACACAGTTGAGAAAACGCATAACTTGGAACAATACCACCAACTAACAAAGTTGAGATACAAAACCGTTACAGGGTTGGCTATAAAATACGGTGCTGATATGAAGCACTCCGAACATATAAGAAAGCTATGCAATAAGATGTTTGACCAATTAGAGCCAATACACGGTAAAGGGTATTATGAAAGAGAATTATTAGAATCAGCGTCGTATCTGCATGATGTTGGGTTCCATATATCGCACGACAAACACCACAAGCACAGTTTTTACTTAATAAAAAATAGCATAATGACTGGCTTCACGAACGATGAAGCAGAGTTAATAGCCAACATAGCAAGATACCACAGAAAGAGCCATCCGAATCGCTCTCATAGTAGTTACAATATGCTTAGCCCCAAAAAACAACAAATTGTTTGGCTTTTAGCTGGAATACTTAGAATAGCTGAAGGATTAGATAGACGCCAAATACAGAATGTAGATGACGTAGAACTAACTTTTGATGAAAATATTTTAAAAATAAAAATAGTAGAGACTGGCTCCGAAACCCCTGATATTGAGCTATGGGGAGCCGATAGACGCAAGGCAATGTTAGAAGAAGCGTTGAATATGGAAATTATTTTCGAATAAGTTGTGACAAAATACAGTTTCAACTGTTATTAATATAACAGCGGGTTTGAAAGTTTCATTTTTAATATAAAATGTTATTTTGTAACTTTAGCTATTAGAAATAAGAAATTACAATTATTTATTTATTTTACGAGGTTCAAATATGAAATTTGTATATACAAAATTAGCATTAATGCTATTTTTAATTCTTACTATGGCTGTACCAAAGTCAGTTTTGGCTGGTACAGAAGAGAAAGAAATAACACTAAAGCTACCATTGATGATGGGGCAAAATAACCTGGGTAAGGACTTTTGGTTTTCTATCCCACCTGTTTATGAGCGTGAGAGTGGTGGAAACATTAACTTCGTTAAGGTGCTTGTTGCATGTCCGGAAGTAACTCCTGTGAATTTAGAGATTCCTGCTACTGGTCGTAATATGACATTGAACACAATTCCCAATGGTGTAATTGAATTTGTACTTCCCCCAGCAGAAGCGTCAGCAATTTCGCATGATGGCTCTCAACAAAAACCACCTGCTGGTCAAGTTTACAAAGGTGCAGCTATACACGTAACATCGGGTGCACCGGTTGTAATTTATGTTATTATCAAATTCAAATATACAACTGACGGGTTTTTAGCATTACCTTCCAACGCTTATGGTACTAAGTATATTAATATGGTTTATAGAGAACCAAATATTACTTCAGGACTTATGGCACCATTTACTTGTGTTGTAGGTGTTTATGACAATACAACTATAAATCTAGTAGCCGGTGGTGGTGATCAAGGTAATGATGGTATTCCACTTAAAGGTAGAGTAGTTAGAACTGGCGAAAGTGCATCCGAGGTATTACAAAGAGGTGACGTATGGTTACTTTCTGTAGATGATCACCTTCAAGATTTATCTGGGACTTTGTTTACTGGAAATAAACCATTCTCCATTGTCTCCGGAGTCCATTGTGCCAACTTCCCTGTTGGGAATGCATGGTGTGATTATTCAGTAGAAATGGAACTTCCAACTTATACTTGGGGTAAGGTGTGTTACGTTACACCTATGACAGGTAGAACGTTTAATGGTATTATCAGAATTTATGCATCCGAAGACAAAACAGAAGTTTTCCAAGACGGTGCATATATTGGTACTATCAAGAAAGGTGGTGGCGGCGGTCAGGGTATAGCTTATATTGAAAAAAGAGTTCACAATCAATTTGATGATTTTGGACAACCAATAGAACCCAAAATAGCATCTATAACTGCAGATAAACCAATTCAAGTTATGTACTATAACACTGGTGTTCAAGAAGAACGTACTGCAGGTGTAGATAGTGATCCATTTATGATGCTTATGTCACCTATTGAGCAATTCCAAACAGATATGTATTTTGCATCTCCCAATGCTCTTGGTGGTGAAGTTGACTTTACAAGAAACTACATAAACTTAGTTTATGAAACAGATGGAGACATATTCCCTCAAGATTTGTTGTATGCAGAAATGTCAACTACTGGTCGTGAACCCGATTGGAAACCTATCTCTCAGGTATTCAGTGTAGCTGTAGAAAAATTTAAAGTACCTCATAAAGGTAAATTTTATGGAACTTCTACTCTTACTCTTCCTAGTGAAGGTGTATATGGTATCAAATCTGATTCTACAAAATTTGTAGCATACTCTTACGGATACGCTCCTTATGAGTCTTATGGTTTCCCTACTGCAGCAGCATTGCGTGATTTGACATCACCTGATACTAATGCCCCTATTCCTACTTATGTCCAAACTTGTGATGGTGATGTAGAAAAAGATATGGGTACTGTGACTGATATGCCTGATGATGATGAAACACGATCAAATATGGCTGATCTTTACATGTTAAACGAATTGAGTGAAAACTACCAATTTGACTGGAGATCTAGATCGGGTGAGTTTATCCCTGGTCAACAAAGAACTCTTTCTTGGTGGTTGACTGTTCTAGATAAGAAAAAATATGCTAAAGCTGTTCTTTACTTTACTGACAGAGCGGGTAATGACACTACTATAGTTGTAGAATATAACCCACCTGAGTATGAAGTAACTGGTGATTTGCACTATGGTACTCTTGCTGAAACTGGCCCTCCTGTTATTTTGCAAGATACTATAAGAAATCTATCTCAAAATGCTCCTCTATATGTAACTAGAGTTGAACTACAAAATGGTAACCAAGGATTCAGTATTGACTCTTACTTGCCAGCTGGATGGACTCCTCCAATGGCAATAGCTCCTGGTCAAGAAGTGGTTGTAAATATTAAGTTCGACCCAGCTGTAGCTATGGCTGGTGGCAAACAACCAATTTACAAAGACTCTTTAGGTGTTGGTTATGGTGATGAGAATTTCGTAGAATGTGGATTCGCTTATGAAACTCTACAAGACGCTTTCTTAGGTGCTCCTAAGATTTTAGTTGATGATTGGGACTTTGGTTCGCACAATATTGCTACTGTAGGTACTTTGAGTAGAGTAATCGTGATTAAAAATGAAGGTGATAATCCTCTTCATATTTGGGGAATTTCTAGTGATTTAACAGTTTCTCAATTCACTCATAACTTTAATACGACTTTCCCGAACGTTTCAAAGGCAACTCCTTTGATAATAGCGCCGCAGAAATCTGAGTCATTCACAGCTTTCTTCAAACCTACTGCAGCAGTAGCTTATACAGATCAAATAGTATTTGATTCGGATGCAGGTACTGATATTGACAATATTTGTGTTCTTAAAGGTCAAGGTACTTCAGGTAATGTATCTGCAAACGGTGCTATCTGGGGTAGATATCTTATCAATAGACCAGCTCCTCTAACTGCTGGGCCTTATGGTGTAGAAGCAACTATAACTCACAAAGGTCTATTAGTTCAGAACCTTGCTCCAAATGGATCAAATATCAAAACTAAAGTAGTAAATGCAATAGTTACTGAAAACCCTGCTGGTGCTAAAGAATACTTCAGAGCTGGTGGTATGAATATAGAAGACTTTATCAATGCAAACGTAAAAGGTAGATTCTTAGATCCAGGTGAATTTATTGATGAAGTTGTTCAATACTTACCACTTGCTAAGGGCGATCACTCAGTATCAATTGAATTGATATTTGATGACGCTGTTGGTAATGCTAGTGTAGAAATTAATTACTTTGGAACTGGTTTGGTGCCTAACTTAGCGGTTACTGATGTTACATATCCTAAAATGTTAATTGATGACGAAGCTAACTACCAAATGGGTCAGAGTATGGTAATTACTAATACTCAAGATGATTACGGTTATGAATTAACTATAAGTAATGTTATTTTCGCTGCTGATGCAGACGTTAGTCGCGATATTGTGGATTTCCAAGGTAAGCCATACAGAATAGATTTAGCTTTACTTAATAGTCTAACTAGCACTCCTATACCTGTTGGTGAGAGCGTTACTATTCCTGTTGAGTTCGTAGCTAGAAACTTACTAAACCCTGTTACTGCTACTCTTGTAACAAACGGAGACACTTCGGCTGATACTTACGACGATCACTCTGATTGGAATGGTGATGGTTTCAACATTGGTCTAAATGTTTTACCTGCAGATACTAATATTTGCGTTGGTGAATCTGCCTTGATGAAAGTAGTAATAAGCAATACTAGTGATTTAGATATACAAATAGACAGACTTAGTTTACAGTTAAACGGTGTTGATATTTCAGATTTGGACGGTGACGGAACTGATGATATTTCTATCACTAACAACCCTAGCCCAATAATATCTAAAGATGGTGGTGTTTGGACTGTAAATATAATTTACAATCCTTCTGTATTAACTGGTATTATCAAACTTGATTTGAATATAGAACACCAATACAAATCTCTAGCAATCACTGGTGCTAACGAAGCAATAACTGTTTCGTCTAAAGCATTCGATGGCTATACTGTATCTAATGTGACTGGTTCTGCTACTACTACTTCTGGTAATGGATTTGATAAGAGGTTTATGGTATCAATCGGTGATGCATTCTTCTATGAGATTATGACTACTAAAGATGCTACTGGTGCTGATGTGCAGAGTGTAGATGTTGAGTTAAACTACAACAGATTCTTTGTTAAACCAGAGTTTACTAAAGCAGACTTATCTAAAATAGAACTTGCTACTAATAATATGGTAATAGCACCGGATTCATATAAAAATGAGCCAGTAACTGGTGGTATTATAGGTTCACAACTTATAAAATTCACTATTCAAAGTACTGATGGATCACCTGTTCTAGCTAACCCTACTACACTTGTCAGACTTCCATTCTTAGCTGTATTACCGGCTGACAATACTGAGTTTGACCCTAAAGATGTACTAGGCACTAAAGGCGAGAACTTAGGTCTATTTGATATGAGTCATACTTTATCTGATGCAGATTGTTATACTCATGATCAAGATAGAGTTGAAGTTGGTATTAATGAGATTTGTACTGGTGATCTTAGATTACTTTACATAGGTGAAGCGATAGTTGCACCAGTTGTAAGACCAAATCCTATTTCTACTGGTAATGGTACTATCGAATACTCAGTACCATTTGACAGACCTGGTCAAATAGTTCTATACGATGCTTCTATGAAGCAAGTAGCTGTATTGTATGATGGCACTATGAAGCAAGGTCGTCAAACTGTAGAAGTACCTGTTAACCAATTGGCTAACGGTTCATACTTCTTCAAGATTGATATGGGACAAGAGAAAGCAATGGGTAGATTTATTATTCAGAAATAATAATAATACTCATATTGTAAAATACAAAGGCAGCCAATCGGTTGCCTTTTTTTTTGTCTTAAACAGAATGGAAAGAAAGCTGAAACTACTCACACGTCTTCCCTTAACTAGTCTAACTAAACGGAACGAAGTGGGTTGAAGAGCCATCATTACAAAAAAAAAAGAAATAATGTTAAAGGTTTATGAAACCTAATTAAAACTATTACGTATAACTTTCTTTTACTGCAATATTATAACATATTATAGGTACTTCGTATGCAAGATAATGTACAAAATACACCACCCCAAATGAATCAAAACTATCCTCCTAACTTCAGACCGCAGAAGAAAACTAGATGGTGGATTCCTGTTTCGATTATTGGAGGTGTGTTCCTTCTATTCGTGATATTCATATTTGCCTTCTTCTCATTTGTCGGCTCAAATTTTAATTTTGATGAACCAGAAGTTAGCATAAATGATGAGACAGTCCTGTCTATTGATCTATCCAACGGTTTGCCTGAGTATTCTAAACAAGACCCGTTTAGTTTATTTTCTGGTGGTGGCAACTCCATTTCTTTTTATGATATTCTTCACTCTATAGATAGAGCGAAAGATGATGATAAGATAAAAGGAATTTTGCTTAATATTAATGGTTCTGTGGGACGTGCTAAAGGTGCGGAACTACAAGAGAAATTAGAAGATTTTAAAAAATCTGGTAAGTTCATCTATAGCTTCATAGAGTCAGGTGATGAACAAACATATTACAACTCGCTAACTGCTGATTCTATATTCATGCCTACCGAAGGGCTATTGGAATTCAATGGTTACGGTATTAGCTCTATGTTTATGACTGGGCTATACAAGAAATTGGGTATGGAATATCACGTTGTTGGATTTGAGGATTTCAAATCGGCTGCTGATTCTTACAATAAGTACAAATTCAGTGATTCTTCCCGTTACCAACTTGAAGTATTGCTTAATCAGTTCCAAGACGAATTTGTAGCTAGTGTTTCTAAACACAGAAAAATGGAAAAATCACAAGTTCTTGCCCTTCTTAATCAAGGACTATTTACTGTAGATAGTTTGTACAAATACAAGCTAATAGATGGCATGAAAACTAAAACTCAAGTAGAAGATTTCATAAAATCTAAACTTTATCCAGATTTATCTGCTGATAGTTTATATACCAAAGAATTAGATCTAGTTACCGTAGATAAATATAGCAAGAGCAAATACACTCCAAAAGGTGATATAGACGAAGATAAAACTATCGCGATTATCAATAGCGTAGGTCCTATCTATTCTGGTGATAGTGAAAACTCACTTTTCGGTGGTGGTGGTTATGAGATTCGCTCTGCCAAGTTCGTAGAGCAAATCAGAGATGCTGCCGAAGACGAAGATATAGACGCAATTATACTTAGAATCGATTCTCCAGGTGGTTCAGTTATAGCTTCTGATGAGATGTGGGAAGCTATCATGGAAGCTCGTAAACGTAAGAAAGTAATTGCTTCTATGAGTGATGTAGCTGCTTCTGGTGGATACTATATGGCTATGGCTTGCGACAAAATTATAGCTCACCCATCTACTATTACTGGCTCTATTGGTGTTATACTTGCTTTACCTAATTTCGAAGGTACTAGGGACTTATTAGGAGTAACTGCTGATACTATATCAACTACTACATCCGCTCAGTTCTTGAACCCAATGTTCAAATATACTGATGCTGATAAAGAGAAGCTTTACACTCTATCTAAGACTATCTATATGAGATTTTTAGAAAGAGTTGCGGAAAGCCGTGGTAAAACAGTAGAGCAAATAAGAGAAGTTGCCAAAGGTAGAGTATGGACTGGACGCGACGCTAAAGCAAAAGGCCTAGTAGATGAGCTAGGTGGATTAGAATTTGCAATAGATTACGTGAAAGATATGATTGGTGTGAAAAAAGGTAAACTAGTTTACGTCAAATCTTACCCTGAAAGTAAAGAACCTTTCCAAGCATTTATGGATGCTCTAGGAATGGAAAGCAAATTAGGTGCTGCTGGCAACCAAAACTTTGTAGATAGAGTGAAACACGAATTCAGCCCGACTATGCAATCACTAATCTTGAATATGGAATACTTAACTCCAGAAATGCAATCGCAAATGAAGTACTCACTTGCTATGTATGATATTTCTAGAAAAGAAAGATTCCTTATGGCTATGCCACAGATAATAGACTACAAATAGTCTATCTCAAACAGAATTAGACTCAAAGACCTGCTCTCAAAAAGAGTGGGTCTTTTTTTTATATTTTCTAATTCATTACGGTGTTTTGTATATTGAATCTATCTTTTTTACATAAATCCTAATATACGATGCGACTGTTATTCTTGCTTTTCATATTTGCTATATTGCTCAACTCGTGTGATAATAAAACTATTACACCAGTTGAAGAGTTTGACTATAGAAATTACTTGCCATTGGACAGTGGAGACACTTGGGACTACATCTTCTACGGTATAGATACTAATAACAAACCATCGCAATCCGAGTTTGCTTATAGCACTACTTACTATCTGGATACTCTAATCCACATGGGTAGAAAAGCATACAGAATGGATTCGGAAGATATAGTTCAAGGAAATATATCAAATAATGTATTCTATTATTCCCTAGATTCAAATAAAATAGCGATATCAAACATGTACTTTTCAATTACCGATTCGGCTAGATTTAGATATACCAAATGGCTCGATATATACAACTTATACGTAGGTGATTGGAAAGATGAAGCATTCATTTTCAGAGATACTACTATAGGTAATTCGGTATATAACGGCTATGTAGCATTCAGTGGTAGTAAACGAAATCAATCAGAAGCAGAGTTCGATGGAAAAAAGGTCAAGTTCATAACTGGATTTTTATATGCTAATTACAATATAGATAGGTATTTGGGCAAAGATACTATCAGGATAAGACATAATGAAGTCTATGAATACCGATTCGGAAAAGACATAGGACTAATCTTCTCTAGATATCTGGATAATAAAGACAGCACCAAGCTGGGCGGCTACGAGAAGGTGCTAAAGGATTATGAGAATTAAAAAACTAGTCTTCATAATAATGGAACGTCAGAATTAATTATTCATATAAAAATTGATTTTTTCAATAGTAATTTAATGTGACTAAAGTCACACCATTTGGCAGAATCTATTTATCCGTTGACTAAAGTCAACGGCAATACTTTGGATTATTTAAGCAAGATGTTTGAATTAAAATAGAATGTATTACCGTCGGTTTTAACCGAAGAAAAATGATTAACCTACTCACCAATTATCTTAATAAGAACTCGCTTCTTGCGCATACCATCATATTCGCCATAGAATATCTGTTCCCATGGTCCAAAATCTAGATTGCCATTTGTTATGGCGCATACAACTTCTCTACCCATTATTTGACGTTTGAGGTGAGCATCAGCATTGTCTTCGTACCCATTGTGATTATATTGGCTGTGTGGCTTTTCTGGGGCTAATTTCTCCAGCCATACTTCGAAATCTTGGTGCAAACCCGACTCATCATCATTGATGAATACACTTGCTGATATGTGCATAGCATTCACTAACACCATACCTTCTTTTATACCAGAGATGTCTATTTCATTTTGGACATCTCTGGTTATATTTATGTATTGTCTTCTGTTAGTGGTGTTGAACCACAGTTCTTTTCTATGACTTTTCATTATTCGATTATTATCTTCTTGTAGAACGTACCAGTATTAGTCACGAATTGTAGTAGATAAACGCCTGAACCGAACTCAGAAGTACTGTAAGTATTCTGAGCAGTAGGATTATAAGAATCAAAATTCTTCAGCAACTTACCAGTTATGTCTAGTAGGTTGATGTTCGTGATATTAGTCGAGCTAATAGATTGTATATTCAGCTCGTTTCTAGCTGGTTGTGGGTATATGTTCAACCCACTGTTGAAAGTATCGTAAGCAACACTTGAGGGTACTTTCTCGTAACCCTTTCCTTTCAAATCTATAACTATATCACCATCTTCGTTATTGCTAGATACTACCATTTGTGCGTTATATTCTCTCGCCTCTGTCGGTCTGAATTTTGATACTATTTTATCTTTTGTACCAGCAGCTATTTCATTTGGTGGATTACCAAAAAAGCTAAATACATCTTTATCAGTACCAGTAAAGTAAACTGAATCTACAAAAACAGATATATCACCAGTATTCTCAAACTCGAAAATTTTGTTTGTGATTTTATTCAGCTCCGTACTATCATATTCAAAAGATGTACCCGAAAGTGAAGTGATAGATGCTTTTGCTCCTGCTGGTATAACGGTAAAGTCCAATAAAGAAATACTAATAGGACTAGCTCCATAGAGACTAAATTTCTCTACCTCATTAGTTAAATCAGCCCTTTCGTATTCACCTATCTGTCTCGTAAGTACAGGAGTCCAAGTAGCACCTAGATTTTTAGTGGAGTAAACCTCTCCCTTTTTACATACTAGATAAATCGATTCAGATGCTTCATTGTAAATCAATTCAACAGGGGTAACTCCTAAAGTCTCATTTAGATTAGTTACGCCAGCTTTCCAATTCAAACCACCGTCACTACTTCTAGCTAATAGTACGTCGTTGCCCGTCTTTATTCTATTCGTGTATATAGCTATACCTCCAGTATTACTGTGGAAAGCAATATCCAATATAGTAACTCCTGATTCTACTTCCGCTGCAGTCCATGATTTACCGAAATCCCTACCTCTTAGCACTCTTCCCGTATTAGTACCGAAATAAGCTCTATCGCCGTATATACAAAAGGCACCGACTAGTCCAGCTTCATCACCCACAGAAGCTAAAGAAGATGTCTTAGCCCAGTTTTTACCACCATTTGTAGTTACAATAACCCCAAATTGGTTGTTAATAGGGTCACCAACAGCAATACCGTTATTCTCATTGAAAAAACCAATCCCATTGAAATAACCAGTAGTAGCCGTGAAATCAGTTACATCCCAATTAAGACCACTATTAGTAGTTACTAATAGATTACCGTTTCCAGTTGTTGCCCAAGCGTTAAAATTGTCTTTAGCATAAACGCCTGTTAGTGCTTCTGCACCACCGTCGAATAGCTGATTAGCAGACGTATTATATATTATACCTCGTTTGCTCCCTCTGCTCTGCCCAACAGCCCATACTGTACCTTTACTTGGTGAATGTACATCATAGAATGTGGCGTACTCTTCTTCCAATATATCTCTAACAAACCGGAATTCATTATTGGTTTTTATTAGAATAGGAATTTTTAGTAATTGATAGTCAGAATAATCTTCAGCAGTATATTTCACTAATACTCTTGCAAATCCATCATACCAGGGGTTTAAGTCATTGAGCTTTAATTTTAGCTCTACATTACTCTCGCTTAATGTAGTTAAGCCATTTACTATTATTTCTGATGTAACTACATCGAAGAATTTATCCATCGCCAAAAATTCTAGTTTTACTCCAGAAACCGGAGCTAAGAAATTGACTAATTTCAGTAGGATTGTTTTTTCGTTGTAGTTGTCTATTATACTATTCTGATTGAAATCAGTTTCTGAAATTGCCATTCCCTTAGTCTTGTTATCAGCGAAATTATTTGCATTTGCTTGCAATGCTTTGAGTGAATTTATTTTCCCGAAGTACAAGGGGATATCAGCAGTAGCTACATTTGCGACGGGGTCTGTAGTGCTTCTCATCTGAGCTGATATTTGGTGTGGAGTCCAATCTGGGTGTAGTGCTTTTATTAACCCAGCCAATCCAGCCGCAACTGGACCTGCCATAGATGTACCAGACATATTGCCATATTTATTAGCCGGTAATGTGGCGTATATGTTAGTCCCAGGGGCATATATATCTGTTCTTATACCATAATTAGTAAATGATGATCTACGATTATTAGACTGTATTGAGCCAACGCATAGTATATTATTGTAGCCAGCGGGGTAGAAAGATACTTCGTCTATATTTTCAGAATCATTTCCGGCAGAAGCGACAACTAGCACTCCCATATCAACTATTGAATTTATTATTTCTTGTTCAGCTGGATTAAATCCCGGCCCACCCCAGCTACAATTTATAATATGTGCACCATTTTCAGCAGCATAAAGTAGTCCTTCGTACCCTCTGAAAATTCCACGAGTACCACCGCTATTCCAATTGTCAGAGCCGCATTTGATAGGCATTAATTTTGTATTGAATCCAAGCGATGCTACACCAACTCCATTATTTGTCGCTGCCGAAGCGCAACCAGCAACGTGAGTACCGTGATTATTAGACGTATATACAGGTTTTGGATCATTGTCGGGTGTCCATTGTCTGTTCATTGCTTGTTGAAAATTAAGATTTCCAATAAAATCCCATCCATTTACATCATCTATGAAGCCATTGCCATCGTCGTCTATGCCGTTGTCAGCAATCTCTTTGGTATTAATATATATATTTGAAAGCAAGTCGGGATGTTGCCAATCTGTTCCCGAATCTACTATTGCTATAATTACCTCAGTACTTCCTTTAGTTATATCCCACGCTTTCTTTGCATTATCATCTATATGCCATTGTTTTGATATATCTGGATCATTAGGAGTAAAATCAGTAGTATATCTATTGAAAACAGGGACTGCGTACTCAACTTCTGGGTTTTTCATCAACTCTTGGGCTATATCATAAGAGTCAACACCAACGGCATATTCTACTATGTAAAGTCGCTCTACTGGTGTACCTCTTAATTTGTTGTTATTACCGCTAGCTATTTTGTTGAGCTTATTTATCGAAATATTCTCAAATCCTTTGTTCAATACATCTGATACGAATCTATTCCCATCTACTTCTATTTTAGATTTGGTTTTCACATATATAGAATTTATCTGATATTGCCCCATCTCCAATTTTGGAACAGGAACCGTAATGTGATTGTTGTTCGAAGATTCTATATTTACGTGATATGCTATAGGAGTTATGCCGAAAGCAAAAGTAGTACTAATAAACAGGGTTATCAGTACAAGAAGTGAATTAATTCTTTTCATTATTCAAGCCATTTATATTATTTAGAATTCTTGTATTATCACAACGGAATAACCGTTGTTTGTATTGTCGCCATCACTATTATCTCCTAGGGATGAGTTCCCTGTGAAAATTACAGTATATGCCTTATTAAAGTTCAATTTCAAATCATCAACTCTATGATATAATCTAGCAAAATCATCGGGATTATACACGAATAGAGATATTTTTGCTTCCGATTTTACTTCTTGTAGAAACGAAAGCTCATCATAAGCTATATTATTAGCCAAAATAGGACAAGCTGGGCAATCTATTAGATTAAACCTAGAGACAGTTATTCTGTCTATCTCAGTGCTTGCATTCAGAAATCGTATTTTATACATATTATCGTATTTGTCTATCGGGTCGCTCTGATAAGTTAATATTTTCTCATCGCCAGTCGTACCTGATGCTACTATAAGCAATCTCTTACCTTTTTCTATGTCAATAGTCTTCTTTTTCCCATTCACGGTAATATCAGTAGAGCCAATAGGTATAACAGTAGCCAAATTCAGCCCATAGAATAGCTCATTTGCCGACTCGCTGATTAGTGGCTCTATTCCTATTCTAACAGAACCAGGGCCTGCTACACCGTTAACTACCTGTACAAATACACCAGCTTCTATTTCACTAACTGGTTTGTCTTCGTCTCTATCTTCTATTATTGTAAATCCTGGAGTACCATCATCTTTTTTGTATAGCAGCATAGTATAGCTTTTGTCTTTCTTCAAATCGTAGTTGACACCAGTTATATACTTAGCTGGTTGAGTAGCCGCAAATACGGTAATAGGGGATAGTCCCGATTCGAATATACCTATTCCAGATACATTCCCGAACTTCACATTCCTTGCTATCGTTTCACCATATTTCAACTCATTTTCGCTTTCTACTTTCCTAGCACCGAATGCTACAGTTATACCTTCATAGTCAGGGTTTCCATTTATAACTCTGATTATAGATTTGCCATCAGCTTCACCGAATACTTTGAAAGGAGGTGCAAGTACTTGTCTGATTTTGTCACCCTCATCAAATAGATAGAGCGAATATTCGCGGAGTACTTCTAGCGAAGTGAACAGATTAGAAAGAGTATCACTACCACTAACTGCAGTGATTGAGGAGATAGTAGTACCACTACATGCTGTATATTCGTTGTATTTACCAATATAGTCTTTAGTTGGAGATGATACTATCAAATCAGCATCTAAGTTCACATCAAAAGTTTTAGATGAGAAGTTAACAGTTCTTATATTAGTTGTCTTTGCTTCTACTTCTTGTGCAGGACCGAAAGCGTTCGCACTTGGACTTTTTTCATCGAGAGCATAAACTGCAGGATTGCCCGATTGGTCTTTCACAATTACGAATGCGTACTCACCTCTAGGAACCATATCCACTCTGAATAAACCAAGCGATTCGTTAACACCATTTTTATTATAAACTACACTGAAAGTATTCTCACCTGATAATACTGGCTCCGCACTACTGAATCCTCTATATCGCACACTTGGTGCTAGAGTTATACCGCCGGCGCAGCCCAATACAAGAGAAAAAGTTGAATTAGTATCCGAGTAAGTATTAACTAATCGGACATAAGCATCATTAGTTACTAATGGGATAGTCAACGAACTGTTCATACCTATCAATGTATCAACAGGCAGTGGGTGTAAGCTATCACCGGGTGCAGTAGGTAATGCAAAAAAAGTGTAGGTCAGTTTTCTAAAGAATTTGATTTGCTTTTCTGGGCTATATTCGTCCCTTCCGCCTTTTAGTACAGTTGCCTTGGTACTATCATCAGGTGGATGGAATGTTTCTGTGGATTGTCCATAAGCGACTTCTGGAGTCTCGTACTCGGTCATTCTTAGAGAGCGGGACTGATTATCACCAGCTAGATTGATAAAGCGAATGTCCACGGTCTCCGCCTGAGAAGGCGGATTGACCAATGAATCATTTTCTTCTGGACATCCGCTTAGAGCGAATATCATAGTTAAGATTAGTGCTGAACTGTAAAGTTTGATTTTTTGCATTTCTATAGTCTTTGAATAATATTTTCTACTAATATAATAAATATCGAAATAGTAGCTATTCAAAAGACAGTTAAAACTAAATTTAGTTACGAAATATCTAAAAAATCGAGTACTATTTCATTATTTCTTTTTCTTTCTGTGGTTCGGGTTAGCGGGATTCAATCCTTTCTTAGTTTTACCACCTGGGGCTACTTTACCTTGAGCTTCAGCTATTTTCTGAGCTTCTTCCATTTTATTAGCTAACCAACCCTTCTTCTTATCTACTTTCTTCATATCGTGGATAGAAGTGATTCTATCTTTAGCGAAGTTGTTGATGTACAACTGTTGACCGATACCCAATACGTTGAACATAAAGTAGTATAGGTTCAGACCAGCAGGAAATGAAGAGAATAGGAATATGAACATAAACGGCATAGCATATACCATTGCCTTTTGCTTGGGGTCAGATATAGTCATCTTCTGTTGGATAAACATAGAAATACCCATAGCCAAAGCAAGACCACTAATAGACGATATACCCATAATAGATGTACCGAAGTGGACTAATGTATCAGGTACAGATAAATCGTTTATCCAGAATATGAAATCCGATTGACGCAAATCTATATTCGTTCGGAATAGTGTCCATAGTGAATAGAGAATCGGCATCTGCAATAGCATAGGTAAACAACCACTAGCAGGGTTAACTCCATATTGGGAGTAGAGGGCCATCATCTCTTTCTGCTGAACTTGTTGTTCGTCTTTATACTTTTCTCTTATTTTAGCTACTTCTGGAGCAAGTATTTTCATCTTGTTTGCATTTTTCATCTGAGTAATAGACAGAGGATAAAGTGCTAGTTTGATGAATATAGAGAATAGTATAATAGTTAGTCCCCAACTTGGGATAAACGAGTGAACTGTGTTGAATATAGGCATCATGACATATTCGCCAATGTGACGGATACCCCACCAACCTAAATTCAGCATTCTATTTAGGCCGTAATTCTCTACAAGGTCTAATTTCAAAGGACCTAAATAAACTTGATATTCTTGTGATTTTGTTCCGCCTCTGTAAGGCACTTTTATCGAAAGGTCGTAAGTCTCTACCATACCTTCTGTTTTTGGGTATGCTTTACTTTTGGTAGTCATTAGTATTTCGCCATCGAAATCCTTAGGCATAATAGCTACACCGAAGTACTTAGTTTTAGTGGCGATGAAATCAATTTTACCTTCGTGAGTAACTTTCTTCTCATCATCAGTTGCATTTAGCTCTACTACTTCGCCGTTCATCTGTACCAAAGCGTGAGCTTCACCAGATTCGTCGACTGAGTTTTTCTCTTGGTAAGTTAGCCCTTTTGACCATTTGTATAGGAAACTACGAGGAATGTAATCTTCCATGTTGTTCAATTCTACACCAGTCTCGAAAGCATATTTATTACCAGCGAATTTATATTTCTTTACTATTGTTTTGCCCGGTTCTACTTCCAAAGTAGCAGTGATAGTGAAAGTCCTATCACCCGAGATTTTGATGTTTGATTTGTCTGAGTCGAATGTGAAGTATAGATTTCTAGAATCAATATCTTTTCCGTCAGAAGAGATAAAGTCTAAGTAAAGTTCACCTTCTTTATCGTTGATTAACTGCGATGGAACTCCGTCCCATTTGTTATAATTTTTTAGTTCCCAACTTATTAGATCACCACCTTTCGAGCTAAGTTTAGCTATATAGAGGTCAGACTCTATAGTTACTATTTCTCTTGTGCCTTGAGTGAATGATTGGAATTTACCATATTGTAATTCTTTTTTGCTAGTAGTAGCAGTAGCCGCTTCGCCCCCATCATTTTTGAAAAGAGATTCTGCGTCTTCTTTGGTGACACTATCATCATCTTTGCTTCCACTTTCATCAGCTTTGTCTGATGTTACAATTGTGCTATCTGCACTCGTCATTTCGTATTGATCTGGTACGCTCTGCGAACTGTAGAACATATACCCAAGTACGAGCATTGAGATTAAGACTATGGCTAATATACTATTTCTATCCATTATTTTTTCCTTTCTTCGGATTAACTATTGGTACAGGGTCAAGCCCACCTTTGTGAAAAGGGTGGCATTTTGAAATTCTGATTATTGATAAATAAATACCCTTGAGAGAGCCGTGAGTTTTTATGGCTTCCATCGAGTAAGTTGAGCAAGTTGGGTGGAATCTACAAGTATTAGGGAATAGAGGAGAGATGAATGATTTGTAGATTCTAATCAGTCCTATTAGTATGTGTTTCATTATTTTATCCTATTCTCATCATCGCTTTATCGAATAAAGCATAAATTTCTGATTTGACATCGTCTAATCTGACTAATTTGGGATGAGAAGGTAATTTTACAGTTCTAATTAATACAAACTCTTCGAAAGTAAGTAGTTTCTCCTTTTCGTTTTGTGCTAAACTAATCAAGGATTCCTTGACTAGCCGTTTGGTTCTATTCCTAACGACTGCTTTTTTGGCGTGTCGCTTTGGTATAGAGATACCAAAGCAGACCGGTTCAATTTTACGAGTATTAGGAACGAAAGATCCTAAGAAATTATCAGTCCGGACTATTATGCCTTTCGCCAATACTCTTTTGAAAGAGTCGTGCCCTTTGATAGGCACCATAAGTGGTGTCAGACTATTCATAGCTTTTTGGCCGTGATAAAACTACCTCATGCAAACGGTGATTAACCGCTTACAGAAAGTCTTTTTCTTCCTTTAGCTCTTCTTCTTTTGATAACGTTACGACCGTTTTTAGTAGCCATACGAGCTCTGAAGCCGTGCTTGTTCTTTCTTTTTCTATTACTGGGTTGGTACGTTCTTTTCATATCAATACCTAAGTGATTAAAGTTCTTTTAAATTCTTTTTTTACGAACTACAAAGTTAAACAGATTTTTGGTAAATACCCAAAGGAAAATGTGGAAAATGTTTTTGTGGGGTGTTATTGCTTGGAAATCGCCTTTTCTTTTATGGGTTTGTCAAGTCAAAGGAATAAACTATAGTCGCATTTATCGGTAGGATTATTATTTATAATGGCCTTTTGCAGAAAGTATAAAAACTGTACCCTCATTTACTTCATAGATTAATCTATGTTCCTTGTCTATTCTCCTAGACCACATACCAGTTAGATTATACTTCAGACGTTCTGGCTTCCCTGTTCCACTAAACGGGTGCTCTATCAGTTCTTCCAGAATCTTTAATACTTTATTAAGAATAGCTCTATTCCCAGCTTTTTTATGGGCTTCTATATCTTCTCTAGCTCTTTCAGTAAAATCTAGATCGAAACCCATGTCACAAACCTAAAAATTCTTTCAAATTTTCTTTCTCTACTCTTGTTACTTTTCCTTCTTTTGCTTGCTTTCTACTTTCCAGTACTTTCTTAACAAATTCTGGGTTGTAACTTTCTATTTTAGAAACTTCGAACTTAATTTTAAGAGCTTGAAGAAATGCTTTTAAGGCATTCTCTTCTTCTACCGTTTTTGGGTGTGCTATGAATATATCTTGTGTTTTCATAATCCTTAATAATAAATTGTTAGTTCTTTATTTACTTGTAATAACCTGGATTAATAATAGGTTTCATTTTCTATTATCAATTCGATGTTTAAATTAGTTATTAATTTCTACTTTTCAAACATGTAGATACATATCACTAAAAATTATTGCTTTTGATTGTTCGTACCAATTCAATCTCTTATCCTTTGGATGCTCATTTTATTTACTTTTACAAAACCTACGAAGTTGTTATTAGCTGATTTTATACATAAAGAGCACAAAGTATAAATACCCAAAGGAAAATGTGGAAAATGTTTTTGAGGGGTGGTTACTCCTTTATAAACTGTTTGGTTACTACTTCATTACCAATCTCTAATCGGATGAAATATATGCTTGGAGGTAAGCCAGAAACATCGTATTCTTTCTGATAATTAGATGTATTCAACAGACCTTCTTCTATCAATCCTACTTCATTACCGAGTATATCAACTATGCTCAATCTAGTATATTCGAACCCATTTGAATTTAGATTAATGTTAATTGTGTTTGTAGTTGGGTTAGGACTTATTATTATCTCTTCTTCATATTCAGTTTCTATATTCGTTTGTCTGTCATATAAAAACTTTGACAAATCATTCCCACTAGCACCTATAAAATAATTCATTGTCTCATTATATATAATAGTTTCAGAGTAAACATTCTTTGGTGGATAACCATACCTTTCTAAACTGTCTGTCAATAAGTTTAAGATTCCGATTCTTTGATCAGTTGAATTTAATATGATAGTTTCTTGATCTAAGAAAATTAAATTTCCGCTTGCATAAATTGCATCTGGTAATAATAATTCTCTTGTTTTATCATTGATAAAAAATTTAAAAGCACCATCACCAATATCTTTTGAATTAATTCTTTTTGTAAAATTACCAGATATATAAATAACATTATCATCTATCTTAGAAAAATAAATATCTTCTGCCTCGCATCTATCATCACTTTTCTCATCAAAAAGTGGTTCGTTTATTATCTGTTCCATTGTAGCCAAGTCCCATACTTTTAAATATGCCTTGTTGTCATTTAGGGTTGCTAGGTATTTACCGTCTGATGATACTTCTATAGCAGTATATTCATCTTCACTATATGGTGTTAGATCCTTGACATGTTCGCCAGTTTCATAGTTATAGGCGACTACTTTTCCTCTAGGTGCTGGGAAATTTGTTTTCTTGTACCAACCATAAGTTGTTACATAAGCGTATGGTCTTATTGGGTCTATAGCAATTACAGAATAGTAAATACCTATACTATCTTCCTGCTTTATTTCAAATGAAGCTATTACGGAATAATTTTCATCTAAATTTCTTAGTAACCCACCATTACCATCTATCTGTACAAATCTCATGCTGTCGGGAGTAAATACGAATTTAGAACCAGTTGATAAAGGATATGGAAACGAGTGTATTAATTCACCATTTTCTGGGTTTCGTCTTTGGATTTGTGCATTTGGTCCTTCTCCAACTAGCATTAGAATTTCATTCTGTCCTTTCAAAAACTCCATGTCTTGAACTTTTCCTTCGATTGTCCTATTCCACACAGGAATAATCTCAGCACTTTGTAGTGCCGTGGCTATTAGCATTGTGGTTGCTAATATCGTAAATAGTAGTTTTTTCATATTGTTTCTCTGCTGAGGATATTATTAGGCAAATTAGTTCCTTAGTCTATTAATAACCCATCTAAATCCGTAAGTTCTTCTTTACCACTTTCGTAGTTCTCTAATCGTTCTTTTAGAACTTGTATATGCCATTTGGGCAAAGATTCAAGATTCTTATCTGAATTACCAATGTATTTTAAAAGCTGTTTGTAAACTTCTATAGGTATGATTGCAGAAACTATATTCCCATTATCATCCGATATGTATTGCGTTGTTATATCCATACCAATTATAACGATTAATTAATCAAAATTGTTTGGTTGCAAAATATTAATAATTCTCAAGAATAGCAATAACAAAGCTAATTTCAAATGATTCATTATAATGAACCCCCCTTTATTAACCCAAATTCATTTTCTGTTTGTGGCTTTTTTTATCACAATTTGACAAATGTGTATAATATTATGCTTTTATTTATCCACATTGTTAGGGGTTTACAGTTGTGGACAATATTTTAGCGTAGTAAGTAACTGTATGAATCTAAATGTTTTTTAATAAGTTTATGAATTCTAATTAAATATTTTAAATTTATTTGGCACTTACTTTGCAGAACAAACGATAGTCAAGTAAAATATCAGGATGATACGATGCTAGTAAAGGATTTCCTATTTAATAAGAAGCTCCCATTGATGACCAAAGCGTTGGATTCTTATGCTCTTAGGCAACAAACGACAGCTAAGAACATAGCAAACGCCGACACTCCGAACTATAGACCCGAGAGGGTGAGGTTCGAAGAGTTGTTTCACAATGAGGAAGTAGTGCTCAAAGGAGTAGAGACCAAATCAAGTCATATACCATTGGGTAAAGCAAACTCTGGCCCACAGTCGGGCGTGAAAGAGTTCAGGGATATACCCGAAGCGGAAGTATTTTTCAGCGGTGAAAACCATGTCAATTTGGACAAAGAAATGGCGGAATCTGCGGAGAATCAAATAAGATTTAGATTAGTATCCAAGATGGTAAATAAGTACTTCTCTGGGATATCTAATTCGATTAAAGGAACTAACTCATAATAAAAGATTATGGCTGAGAATATATTTTCAAGTTTTAATATAAGCGGACAAGGCATGAGCGTACAGCGATTGCGTCTGTCCGCTGTGGCTAGAAACATAGCTAATGCTAATACTACCAAAGCTGACGACGGTATGCCGTACAAACGCGAAGTAGTAGTAGTGCGTGATATCAAAGATAGTCCATTCGAAAAGAGCATGAACGCTACTTTACAATTGGATAAAACTAATGCTGGTCATTCGGGTTCTGCCATGAATAATGGTATGGAAGGTGACGACGATGTGCTAAGAGCTAGAACAGTAAAAGACAATTCGGCGCCACGTATGGTGTTTGACCCTAATCATCCAGATGCAAATCCTGATGGTTACGTTCAGATGCCCGATATAAATATAGTTACTGAAATGGTAGAGATGATTTCTGCGCAGAGAGCTTTCCAAGCGAACGCTCAAGTGGTAGATGCAGCTAAGAATCTTGCCCGATATTCTTTGGAAATATAATACGGTAATTTATGAGATTAAATGCAACCGATAGCCAGATAACAAGAATATATAATAACGACTCGGAAGGTATTGCCTCTAAGAGTAGGGTTAATCAGACCCAATCTCCGCAGAAACAAAAGCTAGCTGAGTTCAACGATAAGGTAAGTCAACCCGATACTATACTTTCGGATAATGAGAAGAATTTCTTCAAGAAAATGTTCCCAGAAAGTTCAGCATCGCTTGATAGGCACGTAGTCTTCAACAGAAACGGTAAGGTCCAGAGCAAAGTATTTGCTCTAGGTACTATGTTAGACGCAAAAGTTTAAAGTTAGAAAAAGTATATAAATAGTCAGGATGACTATTCATAAATTACACGGAAGTACATTATGATTCCTATAGAACCGGCAGCGGGGCGGATTTCTGCCTTAGTTAATCCGCAAAATCAATCCAATACTATCAAAGCTGGTAGTAAGAGCGACGTAAAATTTGCTGACACTCTTAGTGAGTTCGTTAGCGATGTCAATACACTCCAATTAGAATCAAAGGTTAAATCAGAAGCATTTATCAAGGGTGAACCCGTTGATATACACGATGTTATGATTAGTGCTGAAAAAGCAAAAACTAGCTTCGAGCTTCTTATGGAACTACGAAACAAGGCAATAGAGCTTTACAAAGAAGTAAACAGAATGCAGGTTTAACATTAGTTAAGGTAAATTTATGGCTGATAATCAATTAGAAAAAAAGAATAGCAACGCTCTTGGTCAATTCCAACAGTTCTCTTCGGGTCTGAACACGGGTCAGAAAGCTGGTATTATAGGAGCAATAGCGGTAGTCCTAGTAGTAATAGTGATGATTATATCCTCTGCATCATCTGGTAATATGAAGACTTTGTACAAGGGTTTGAGTGATACGGATGCCGCAGGTGTAGTGGAGTATCTTACTGAAAATAACATAGATTATGAGATAAGCCCAACTGGGAATATAATCAAAGTTGAATCTGATAAAGTAAACGAAGCAAGAATGGCTTTGGCTACTAAAGGAATCCCCGGTGAGGGTGGGGTTGGATACGAAATATTCGACGAAACTAACTTGGGTATGTCCGAATTCGTTCAGAAAATCAATTACAGAAGAGCATTGGAAGGGGAGCTTTCTCGTACTATTAACTCATTCGATGAAGTAGAGAAATCGAGAGTACATATAGTAATACCCGAAACAGCACTTTTTACTAAAGATCAGAAGGCACCAACTGCTTCAGTTACTGTCCACCTTAACAATAGCCGAAGATTACCACAAAGTAGCGTAATCGGAATCCAAAGTTTGGTAGCTAATAGTATTGAGGGAATGGAGTCGGATCACGTAAAAGTGACTGACCACCGAGGAAGATTACTATCCGAAGATATAGTAGATGTGAACTCTGCTGCTGGAGTTACGGAAGCTCAACACAACCAACAAAAAAGCGTAGAATCATACCTTCAAGCAAAAGTAGAAGACCTAATGGCAGGTGCTTTGGGTGAGGGTAATGCTAAAGTAAAAGTAAACGCAGAATTAGATTTCACTAGAATCGAGAAAACACTGACTTCGTTTGACCCAGAAAGCCAAGTGGCTAGAAGTGAGCAAAATATAAACAATGAAAGTCAGACTACTGATTCGCTAAGTTTCCCTTATGTAAATATGGCGAAAAATGAAGGCAATAGTCTAACTAATTATGAAATATCAAACAGTGTTGAGCATATAATACAAGAAGTGGGAGCAATCAAAAAGCTTTCAATAGCGGCTATGATAAATGGTACAACTGAATTAGTCGATAATAACGGTGTAAAAGAAGTAAAGTACAGCCCTCGCTCTGACGAAGATATGCAGAAGTTTGAGGAAATAGTACGTAATGCAGTTGGCTATGACCCAACTAGAAATGACCAAATATCAGTTATCAATGTACCATTCGAACATACATTGACAATTGACCAATTCGACCTAAATGAACCCGTAGAATGGTATGATGATCCTGCAAATAAGAAAATTATCCTTATTTTAGTAGGATTAGTATTAGTAGGTATATTAATGTATTTGCTAGTCCGTTCTCCTTTCGTGAAAGAGAAAATGAAAGTAGCTTTATCGCTGCCGACTGACGCTTCTCTTAGCGAGAGTTTAGCAAGTGGTAAACAGTCACTAGATGAGTTAGATTTGGATGATGAGATGATGTTTATGCCATCTGATGTACCTGATCAAATGCTTCTCAATGGCGAAAAGCAAGCCAAGCTAACTGGACGAAATTTGAGATTGGAATTAGAGGAAGCAATGAATAGTATGGGTACGGACAGAGGTCAGAATATAAGTCTAGATACTAGATCGCAAGGCGAGATGGTGCTTGATGACTTTGAAACTCTTTCGGAAGAAAGGTTGATGAAACTAGAAATCAAAAAGAAAATAGAGCAATTCATGATTAATCATCCTGAAGAAGCAGTAAAATTAATAAGAACTTACGCAGCAAGCAATACTGATGGCAGTTTGCAATTAGAATGACTTGGGAGGTAATACAATGAGCGAAACAGAAGAATTAGTAGTAAAAAAGCTAAATGGAAAACAGAAAGTTGCTGCACTTATGATGTCACTAGATGTTGATATTGCAGCAAAGGTTTTTCAACGAATGGATATGAAAGAAGTAGAATCAATCGCTACTGAAATATCACGGCTAAAAGGCATAGACCAAGAAGATATTGATTTGGTATTGGCTGAGTTCTACCAACTTATGAGTACTTCTAGTGCTTATGTAGAAGGTGGTATCGGCTATGCACAATCATTGCTAGAAAGAACTTATGGCCCAGAGAGAGCAAGGGAACTAACGGATAGAATCAAGCTAATGTCTAATGTGAAGAGCTTCTCAGTTCTGAAAAAAGCCGATCCAGAACAATTAGCTAATTTCTTGAAAAAAGAGCACCCACAAACGGTTGCTCTTATACTCTCTCACTTAGACCCAGATCAATCGGCACTAGTATTGAATGAATTTGATGATGAATTGAAAATGGAAACTGTGCTAAGAATAGCCACTCTCGGTAAAGTATCGCCAGAATCATTGGGCAGAGTCGAAAGTGTGTTAGACGAAATAGCAGCATCAACTCTAACTCAGAGTGTATCTTCTGCTGGTGGTTCTAAAATGTTGGCTAATATCCTCAACAAAGTTAATAATCAAGTTGCTAAGCAAATGATCGAGAATCTAGAACAACACGATCCGAAAGTAGCTCTAGAAGTGAAACGTCTGATGTTCCTATTCGAAGATATTATCTTAATTGATGATAGAGGAATCCAAAGATTACTTCGTGAAATCGACAAGCGTGATTTGGCACTATCTATGAAAATATCAAGCGAAGAGATACAAGAGAAAATCTTCAAAAATATGTCAGAACGTGCTGCCGATGTGGTCAAAGAAGAGCTAGAGTTCATGGGCCCAGTTAAACTGAAAGAAGTAGAAGAAGCCCAAACTAGAATAGTAGATAAGATAAAAGAGCTAGAAGAGAAAGAAGAGATAATGATCGGCGGACGTGGTAACGACGACGTATTCGTATAAACTCTAATAAATGGGTGACAATGTGCAAGAAGTATTGGTAAAAATACCGAGAACTCAGAGCCGAAGACTTAAAATCGAACGATTTTTTGATAAAGGAGAAGTACGTAGAAAATCTTCTAATTCATCGAATCAAATTGGTAGAACTTGCTTCACTCATCACTTTGTAATCGAAGATAGCTCGGAGCCAATATCTATCAACTTGGATAATATACCGAGAGGAGTTATACCAATAGAAGTGGCTCAAGTAGAAATCCAGAAGTCCTATGACAAAGGATTCGAAGATGGTCAAATGTCAGAAACAGCAGTAGCTCGATCTGAGATTAATAGCTTCGTAGAGAAGATGAGGACTATGGAAGGAATTATCCAAGAGTTCGAAAAGAAAAATAATGATTTGTTAAATCAGCTACATGATTCTGTACTGAATATTGCCGAGAAAGTGTCTTTGCATATAATGCGAGCTGAAACGCTAACGAATAGCGATTCCGTAAAGCAAAGAATAGCAAAAGTAATAGACGAAGCTAGGGATGCTAAAATTATTAGTATTAGGTTGAACCCCGAGACAATAAAGCAAATCAAAGAAACTGATACACGTTTACTCGAATTCAAATCATCAACAGTAGAGCTAGTAGAAGATGAATCATTGGATATTAATGATTGTATAATAAACACTGACTCTGGAAACCTAGAAGCTAAGATAACTGAAGAGCTGAGCAATATGATGCAGAAGTTGAAAACAGATTTCCAAACTACTAAAGTAAGAAAACGCGACGAAGAAATAAAAAGATTGGAAAAAGGAATCTCCAAAGAAGATGTTTAACTTAACTGACATAGCGGATAGTATAGCAAAGGATATTAATTCCTTTGACACTGTTTCCAAAACTGGTAAACTAACTCAGATGATTGGTCTCGTATTGGAGAGCAATGGTCCGAAAGTACCAGTGGGCGAGATATGTCATCTGAAAGATAGTCAAGGTAATCTAGTCAGTAAATCAGAAGTGGTAGGATTCAAAGATGGTAATAAAATACTATCAATGGTATATGGCGAAACTGACAATCTATATCCAGGTATGCAAATAACTGCAACTGGCGAGAAACTGAAAATTAATGTTGGTAGAGAACTACTAGGTAGAATCTTAGACGGATTAGGCAACCCGATAGACGGAAAAGGCGATATAATCACGGCTGATAGAAGGTCAATATACGCCACACCTCCAAATCCATTATTTAGAAAAAGAATAGAAGAGCCAATATCGACAGGAGTGAAGACTATAGACGGTCTGCTCACAGTTGGTAAAGGGCAGAGAGTCGGTATTTTTGCTGGCTCTGGTGTTGGTAAATCTACTCTGATAGGTATGATAGCACGTAATACTACTGCCGATATTAATGTTATTGCATTAATTGGAGAGAGGGGGCGTGAAGTAAGAGAATTTATCGAAAAAGATTTGGGTGAAGATGGACTTCGCCGCTCCGTTGTTATAGTATCATCAAGCGATGATCCGCCACTCACAAGGGTCAAATCAGCATTTACCGCCACAACTATCGCTGAGTATTTTCGTGAGGAAGGACTTGATGTTATGCTTATGATGGATTCGGCAACTCGATTTGCTATGGCACAAAGAGAAGTTGGTCTGACAATAGGCGAGCCACCTACGAGCAAAGGATACACACCTTCTGTTTTCACTGGCCTGCAAAAACTAATGGAGCGAGCTGGAACATCTGCTGTTGGTTCTATAACAGGACTATATACAGTACTTGTAGAAGGTGATGATATGAATGAACCAGTATCAGATACAGTTCGAGGTATATTAGACGGTCACATACTGCTTTCACGAGATTTAGCTGCCCGAGGTCACTATCCAGCTATCGAAGTGCTTGGAAGTATTTCTAGGGTTATGAGAGATGTGATTAGTAATGAGCACTCGAACTCAGCGTATGAGCTACAACGAATGTTAGCCACTTACAAAAAATCAGAAGATTTGATTAGTGTTGGTGCCTATAAGGCAGGTAGTAATCCTGAGACTGACAAAGCAATTAGTAAAATAGATGCTATTAATAAGTTCCTAATGCAGTCAACAAATGAGCTTATCTCTTTTGATGAGACAGTTGACAGATTAATCAAGTTGGTCGACTAGGGGTGTTATTATGGCTAAAAAATTCAACTTCAAATTGGACACTGTACTGCGATTACGTTCGGACAAAACCGAAGAAGCTAAAACAGAATTGCAACTGATAATCAGAAAAAGAATTGAAAAAGAACAGTTAATTGAAGAACAATTTGCTAAATTGTCTAATCACAATCGGACAAGAAGTGAACATAAAAAATTAGAAGAAATACAAGCATTCTATTATCACAAAGAGTTTATTAATGAAGAGATTAAGAAACTGAAAATGGAACTGGATAATCTACTTGATATAGAAAATCTGAAAAGAAATAAATACAATGAAGCACTAAAAGAAGAGAAAATTCTTCTAAAGTTGAAAGAAAAAAAGAAGTCAGAATTTATAGCTGAGATAGAACACAAAGAACAGCTAGAAATAGATGAAATCGCTATTCGCCAATACACTAATAAGTTGACTAATGTCTAAATACCAGGTAATAATAACGTTTGTAGTATCTATGTTGCTAACAGTAGCAATGATAGGCGGTGTCTGGTGGTATTACCAACATGATAATACTTTCTTTGGACTAATAGATATGGAGAAAACTAAAGCCCATTACTATGACGTAGATCCAACAAAGAGCTTCGTTATATCAGGTAATGAGCTAATAGAACTGAAAGGTAATACTGATAGAATGTACACTCTGGAAAAAAGCTACAATAGTTTAAAAACAAAGTACAATGCCGTGAAAGGCGAATACGACAAGCTAATGAACAAATCGGCAAATAGTGGTCAAAAAGTAGATTCAATAAGTTCACAATTAACCACTTTGGCTAAAAAGGAACAAGTTCTAAAAGATTCATTAAGACTCTTAGATAATGAGATAAAATCGTTGAAAGAAAATTATGAGTTTGCAAAAACAAAACTCGCTGAAATGGATAAATTAGTAAATGGGAGTTCTGATTCTCTTAACATGGAGAAATACAAGGAGTTTGCGAAGATATACAATAACTCCAAATCGGAAGAAGTAGCCCAAATACTTGAGAATATTGATGCAAAAAAGTCGGCTTACATCTTAAAAATGATGTCGAAGAAAAAAGCTGGCAAGGTAATTGAAAGTTTAAATTCAGAATATGCTGCTAAAGTATTATTAGAAAGCGGCAAACTAAGATAACAGGATTGTTACACATTTAATAGTGCAAGGACGCACCGAAACAAATGGAAACAAATATAATGCTCCCATTCTCGAATGGGACTGATACTATAATGCCTTCCAAAAAGGCAAATAAGTTAACCGAAGAGGCGACAGAGTTCGGCTTTCTGGATAACTTCCTCAACGTGCTAATCACGAATATGAACCCAGGTGATTTGAGCTTGGATTCGCAAACGAGTGATAAGCTCTCCAAACTGGTTAATAGCGAAGTAGAGTCTAATGATAATCTAAGCGGTATTGATTTGAAGCAATTTATTAATAGCTTGAAATCAGAACTAGCTAATGAAAAACCTCATAAGCTAACTTTAGACAGTATCAAAGCTACAATTACTCGGCTAATCTCAAAATTCACTAATCTGAAATCATCACCCATGGTAGGTGAAGATGGTTTATCTAGTTTGAAAGATAGTTTGGGAATTAATAAAAGCGATATAGCTATAGCAGAGAGTACAGATTCTGCCAAGATTTCCTACAAAGTATATCAGAACCAAGAGACTGAATCGAGTCAGATTAATTCTGATTCTGAGAAATTGCTTTTCAATCTTAGAAAGTACTTGACTAAAGATGAGTACAATACTATAAAGAATAACTTGCAATCTGGTGCGAATCACCAAGAGAGCAAATTGACTCCTAAGGTAGAAGCTATCAGTAAATTTCTAACTGAAATGGCTGGCAAAGAGACAGAAGCGAAAATCAAAATAGTAACCAAAGCGAACGATATACTATTGTCAAACGAAGCTAATAAGTCAAGCCAAATCCAAGTTAATTCTATTCCTAAATCTGATAATTTGATAACTAAAATCGGTGATGAACTCAATCAGAATATATCTCAGGATATAGCTGATAGTGAATCAAAAAATACAAATCTGAAATCTGTATTGAGCTCAACAATTGACGGTAAAGTAGCAGAGTCAGAAGTTAAAAACATAGCTGGTGTGGATGCAAAACAAAGCAATCAGCCAACTAAAATCGCTGATGAAAATGTATTGGCTAATGCAGAAAACCAGATAAAATCAGAACAAGGTTTAGGCGATAATGCCAAGAAAGATTCAGGCGAATTCAGCAAAGAATTCGCACGTGAGCAAGCTAAAGAGACTATAAAGCAAAGAATAGTAAAAAGCGATATTTCTGAATTGCTAATGAAAACTAATACGAAGAAAATAGAAACGACTAAATCTGAAACAGTTACGCGTTCTAATTTCGTAGAAAATGCAATAAAAACTATAAAGATGACGAAGAGTGGTGGTTCTAACATAGCGAGAATAACGCTCAACCCACGCTCATTAGGTGATTTGACTATGAGAATATCACTCATAGGCAATAATGTAAAACTCTATATAAAAGCAGATAAATCTGAAACTGCGGAACATATAGATAGACAACTACCGCTGCTGAAAGAAAGATTAGTAGAGAGCGGTCTAAAAGTAGAGCAAGTGATAATAGAATCATCTGAATCTGAACACTTAGCTAATAGTAATGAAAATCAAAACAGAAATGAACAAGAAGAGCTACGCCGCCAATTCGTGAAATCATTCAAGAATATCGCAGCAAAAGAGGAATTTGATATTTCGATAGGTGATGTAGTATATAACAATAGTAGTCCTTATGTGGGCTACACACAGGCGGGGAGTACAATAAATGTTTGACAACGTAACAACAAATATAGCGACTATGGGAGGTAACTTTGGTCCGGCCGCATCATCCGTTTCTAAAAATGAGGCCCAGGAACAAAAGGATCAGTTTTTAAAACTGCTTACATTTCAACTCAAAGCTCAGAACCCACTTAAACCTTATGACAATCAAGAGTTTGCAACACAGCTGGCGCAATTCTCACAACTCGAGCAACTATCAGATATTAAAGGTTTATTGGAAAAGCAAGCAGAAGTAAACATGACTCTATCACAAGTTATGTCAAATTCAGCATTGCCAGGTATGTTAGGCAAATATGCGAAAGCATATACGACTAGCGTTAATTACAATGGCGATCAATCCGTTTCGCTTGGATTTGATATGGATATGGATGCTACAGAGGGTAAAGCGACAATATACGACGACAAGGGAAGAATAGTAAGGACAATCGAGCTATCAGGTAGTAACTTGAGAGTTGGAGAGCATACTATTCAGTGGGATGGCAAAGACGACAATGGTAATACCCTTGACGAAGGGAATTATTCATTCTTTGTTGACTTTAAGAACACAAAAGGTAGTGAACAGCAAGCATCTACATTTACTTACGGTAAAATAGAAGCTGTGCGGTTTAAAAATAACGGAACTGTACTGATAGTCGATGGATTGGAGATACCACTCAGCGACGTAACGGATATACGTTCCGAATCATAAAACGGTAGGGAAACTATGCCGGAAATAAATGGGATAAGAGTTCCGTTTATGCCGGTCGGCGGAGCTAATGCTCTAAAACACAGTGGTAAGCTTAATAGTCCCGGCATTTCTAATACGGGAAAATTTGACTCTATACTTCAGGATGAACTACAGAAGGTCAAATTCTCAGGACACGCGTTAGAAAGACTAGAGAGCCGAAATATAGAGCTAAACGGAATGCAGCTCGGTAAGTTGAACGACGCTATAAATACAGCCAAGGATAAAGGCAGCAAAGAAGCACTAGTTCTTATGGATGAACAAGCTTTTATAGTTAGCGTGCAGAACAACACTGTTATCACTGTATTAGATAAGAATACGATGGGTAATAATTTCATTGGGAATATAGATTCAGCCGTATTGATTTAATAAACTTGGGGTCGGACCCGATTAACTCGGGGAACCCTCGCAAAGCTTGAATGAGAGATAGCTTTGCACATATAAATAAGAAAGGATTTCTTATAAATTACCATGGAGGGTATTTTTTATGGGTCTATCAAGATCTCTTAGTACTGGAACGAGTTCGCTTAGGGCACATCAGAAAAAATTTGATGTAATAGCCAATAACTTAGCTAACGCAAGTACAGTAGGATTCAAGGCAAATAGAGTAACTTTTGCCGATCAATTCACTCAGACCTCATCATTAGGTCAAAGACCAGATTCTTCTGGAGCCACTACTGGTGGACTTAACCCCGTTCAATACGGATTAGGTGTGAAAGTAGGTGCAGTACAAAGAAATATGGATCAAGGTCTAATCGAAGTAACTGGACGATCTTTGGATATGGCAATCAACGGTAATGGATTTTTCATCTACCAAGCTGATGGTCAAACCAAATATTCTAGAGCTGGTGCAGTAGTGCGTGATAGTCAAGGTTTCTTAGTCGATGCCGCTTCTGGTGCGCATTTACAAGGATACAACCTTACTTACGATGCTTCTGGTAAACCTATGAGAGATGGTGAAGAAAACAACATATTAGATAGATCTCTTTCTAATTTGCGAATTCAACCCGGATTTCTTTCAGCTCCTAGACAGACTACCAAAATTGGTCTGAATGGGAATTTGAATGCACAGATGGAACCAGGTGAGCAAAGGGTAACTTCTATCAATATATATGATAAAACAGGTGCTCCTAGAGAGCTTTCAATGACATTCGAAAAAACGGCAACCCCTAACGAATATACACTAACGGGTTCAATAGAAGGGAATGCAGTGACTTTGAGTGCGACTACAGTAACTTTCAACCAAGACGGTAGTATCAATACTCCGACAAGCTTGAATGTAACTGCTGCCGATTTGAACACTGTTCTAGGTGGTGATTTGTTCGATGCTACTACTCCTAAAGATATTGAAATTTCTTTGGTAGATGCTAGTGGTAATTCTTTTGGTGGATTGACTCAATACTCATCATCTAGTAATGCAACTATCCAGTCTCAAAATGGATATGAAGCAGGTGAATTGCTGAATATGCAAGTTAGCCCAAGAGGCGAGATTGTAGGTACTTTCACTAATGGACAGTCAGAAGTTATAGGACAGGTTGCTATTTCGAAATTTACTAATCCAGAAGGTCTAATCACCTCTGGTGGTAACTTCTTCGAAGCATCACCTAATGCTGGTACTCCCAATATTGGTACAGCAGGGGAGACTTTCCCTTCTTCTTCTATAGCTGGTAGTGCATTGGAGCAATCGAATGTTGATTTGACGATTGAGTTTACTGAGATGATTTCTACTCAGCGTGCCTTCGAGGCAGCTAGTAGAACAGTAACAGTAGGCGATCAGATGTTAGCAGAAATCAACCAACTGAAACGATAGTCTAAGTATTACATCCAGATAAAATTTACAAAGCTACTCTTGTTATAAAGAGTAGTTTTTTTTGTGTTTATTGTAGTGATATATCGTATACGTCTCCAAACACCGTGTAATCACGTCACACAGAGGACACGTAGTGTCAGAGTCCAGGAGAACTGCATTGCAGTTCAATAATAATAGCAAAAATTAATAGGTTTCAGTTATAAACTGCGTAGTAGTTGAATACCCAATTTATCGTCTCTTACCATAGATTAACCCAATTGGCTAATTATCATAACTATTATCAAAATCCCGATATAAAACCCAAAACCATATAATGTGAATTTAGAGAGTTCCTTAGCTTTCCGAGTATAACCATCAGCTTTTAGAGCACCAGAAAGTAATAGTGGTAATAGACCAGGGAATATAAATGTTAAAGCTTTCCATCCATCACCAAGTTCTGTATTCGCTCTATCTAATCTAGCTTTTTTGTGAGCTTCATTCTTTTCTTCTGCTTCGAATATTTGTTCAATACTCAAATTACGAGTTGCTAATTCTTTCTCTGCTGCTTCTACAGCTTCTTGCTCATAGTCGGATCGTTGCTCGTTTACTATTTTGAGCAGTTCAGAATCTGAATTATTCGCCATTATTTTTTCAAATCTATTCATTATTATAAATCCTTAAATTCTGTAAATTCAGATGGTTGTTGAGCGCGAAGTACTCGGCTCCGACAATGTATTCATTCAACTCCGTTAGGAGTTGAATATGAGTAATTTTTAATATCGTTCAGGATACTTTATTACACTAATGGGTTCTTTTGTCAAATTTATCTGCAAAATCAAATCAGAAGCTGATCTACCGTTAAATACCATTATCATTTTAATTTCATTTTGTCTAACTAAAGCTAGATCTACTTCACTAAAGATATCTATGCTTTCATCTTTATCAAAATATATAAATATCATTGCACTGTCACTATACTCTAAAGAAATGCCACTAACTACATCTTGATCACCCGTATAAATATAATCTAGTTCTTTTTGTACAATTAAATCTATCAATTCTTCTACATTTTTACCCTTTAAACTTGTATAGTCAAAAGTAATTAAGTTAGATTCTAAATCAAGTTTCTCAGATTCTTTACTTTCGCAACCGAATAGCAAAAATAATATAAGGATATTTAAAAATGCTATTTTTTTCATAAATATTATATCTAGAAACTAATACTATCTCTTTTGCAATACCAAAATGGGTCACAACCACTTATTTCACAACCACCCGATTTGAAAGTCCTTAAGTCTTCTTTCTGATTCTTGTCATTTCTTTTTTCGTATTCTTCTTTTGTTATAACAAGGTAACCATATTCTATTGGAATTACCTTATCAATTTTCGAACAGACAGGACAAATCGAGTCAGCCTTATTGTATTGGCATTCTATTTCTTTAAGTAAATTTCTCCGGAAGAAATTACTATCAATTCTTATATCTTCCAATGTTGAATTTTTAAGAGTATCAGATAGTTCCACTTCATTGGCTTGGTGGGTACCCGTTGATAATTCTTGAGTACTAATGATAAGCAGAAGAAATAAAGAAATAATCAATTTCGGGTTTATGTAATTAGTAAATTTCATAGTTCATTCTGCTAATCCTTAAATTCTGTGAATTCTGATGGTTGCTAAGCGGCGTATTACTGACAAATCCGGACTACTTATTAACACCCCGTCAGCTAAAGCTGCCACCCCTCTTTCGCTATGCTTTAAGAGGGGAATTCCTTACTAAATACCCTTAACTACTCCGCATACCTAAGTTCTTCTGGGTAGAAGATTCGGTCGAGTAAACCAAAGCTAAGTCCAACGTAAAATCCATCAAAGCTAGTGGCATCACCTAGGAAATCAAGAGTTTGGCTACCAATACCACCTAATGTATTTCCTGATATATAACCACCGACTATTCCCATATTAAACCTATCTGAGAATCGTAATCGGAGTTTGGCGCCTATGTTGAAATAACTTGATGGGTAATAGCCATATTCGATGAATGGGTCGATGCTAAGCTCATCTTTGAGTAGTTGGTGCCAATAACCCACACGTAGTGGTAGAACGCCCATTCCGTTCCCATTCAGCCCCATCATATATAGTGAGATTAATGATGTACCGGCATATAAATTGTAATTTCCATTTATAGGGATTGCTACTTCGGCATTTGCTAATCGCATGAAGTAACCTTTGATTATAGAAGTAGATGAATCACTAATATTACCAATTGCTGAATATTCTGAATTAGTATTCACGAATGTAATGTCTGCAAGTCCTATTTTCCAAGAAGAATGTTCGTGGTCTTTCCATTCTGTATATAGTTCGGGAACTACATTGACAAAATCAAGTACCGATACACTAAGTCCAGCATAAGGTATAGTATTGAAAACGCCCTTATCAGCAAAATCATTATTTTCTATCAGAACCGAAGTTTCGGAGTTATAACCCGCAGCTAGACCTACATAAGCCCTAAGGTTAACACCACCAATAGAACCAACATCTATTGAGCCAGAAACATTGGCATATTGCGATGGGAAAAAGCCCATACCTACTGCTATTGTGGCTGACACATACGGTATATCATCTCGAAAATAGTATCTTTTTCTTAAATAAGGTGTGAAGTATCCCATCAATCCTGTTTCTACTCTGGCATCGGGTATTATAGCTTCAACTACGTGTACACCCCAAGTCCAATTTTCTGCATCTTGGAACCAGCGTAATCTATTTTCATATATTCCAAACCTGTAAATACCCCCAGTGAATATACTCCCACCTTTTGCTCCTCTTGCATTCTCATCTAGTAAACTTGGGTCGGGGTAAACGCCGAATAGTCCAGTATTCAATGAGAAATCTGTGCTCCCACCGACTAATCCCATTCCTTCGAATAGTCCGAGTCTTATGAAATCTGGATAATATCTATTTACAATGCTGTCTCTTTGGGTTAGTTCTCTTTCAAGGAGAATCTCTTTAGTAGAAGGGTGCACAACACCTCTATCCACATTACCGGGAGAGTTTTTGATAAAGTGCGTTACCGTGGTATCTTTTTCAGTTATTGTATATAGGTCTTCTTCCTCTCTTGTAGTCATTATAGTACAAGATTGGAGCAGTGAGAATAGCAATATTATAATTAGTATTAGTTTATTCATAGATTACTCGATTTCTATATCCAATGTTATTACGTCATTTAATTTTGCTGCTAATTTGTCGCCGCTTACTACTTGCCCAACTCCTTGCGGAGTACCTGTGAATATACAATCTCCTTTTCGCAATCTGAATACGTGTGAAATATAAGAAATAAGTTGAGCAACAGATCTTTGCATATCTGAGCTATCTCCTGACTGTACTAGATTATCATTCACATATAGCTCGATATGGCAATTATTTATATCTTCAATTTTATTCAGAGGAACAATATTAGAAACAGGAGCAGATGAGAAAAAGCTCTTAGCTGTAGCCCAAGGCATACCACTTTCTTTTGCTTTTGCTTGCACATCACGCAATGTAAAGTCGATACCCACTCCATAGCCCGACACATAATCCATCGCCTCGCTTTCGGAGACATTATTGCAATCCTTTCCAATCACTACTACTAGCTCCACTTCGTGGTGCATATTATTAGAGTAAGTAGGTATTGGTACTTTACTCCCTGTCATAGCGTGTGCAGTTGCCGGTTTGATGAATACTACTGGCTCTGTGGGCAACGCACTCCCCATCTCCTTTGCGTGTTCTGCATAGTTTCGACCAATACAGTATATAACTCCAACTGGTATTATCGTTCCATCGGTATGTATAAATTGCTCTGACATTTTTCTGCTATTTTATTTATTAATGATATCTAAATACTGACTTACTTCTCGCTGAAGTTTAGAAAGTGAGTCAAGTTCTTTTCTTGTTTTATAGCCAAATGAAGTTTGCTTGTAAGGTAGTTTTACATCGTTATATATACTATTCATTATCATACCCCAAACAGGGCCAGCTAATCTACCACCTTGACCTTCATTACCAATGGCATTGAAGTTAATACGGTGGTCATCAAACCCAACCCATATACCACAGATGAGCTGAGGAGTATAGCCAATGAACCAAGCATCCGAATTATCGTTTGTAGTTCCAGTCTTACCCGCAGCTTCTATTCTAGGGAAATATGATCTAATCCTAGCTGCAGTACCTCGGTTAACAACGTCTTGCAACATAATAGTCATTTCGTGCGCTATATCTTTATCTATAACATCGTATATTTTATTAGTTCTTTTCTTTCTGAATATCAGATTACCATTTCTGTCTTCTATTCTATTCACGTAGTATGGCTCTACTCTGTAACCATCATTAGCAAAAATAGAGAAAGCAGAGATATGCTCTAGCGGGATAACATCGCCACCTGCGCCAAGTGCCAAAGCTGGTACAGCATCGATAGGGGAGGTAATACCTGCTTTTCTTAGTAAATCCTTCACTTCGCTAGGCGTAGTATATTGCGTTATTAATCTAGCGGCTACAGAGTTTACTGACATTCTTAGCCCATTCGCTAAAGTCATCTTATAAGTAGAATCGGGGCAATCATTAGTACCAGAGCGAGGCGCCCAAACTTGTTTAGTATCTGGGTCAACATACACAAAAGGACCACAGCCAATGGAGTCTGTTGGATAAAGACCATTTTTCAAAGACATAGCATAAACAAATGGTTTCATAGATGAACCGGGTTGTCTTTGTATTTGGGTTATATGATTGAGTGAGTGCTTACTATGACTATTTTCTTTCATAAATTGTGGTGATGCCCCCACCATAGATAATATAGCACCGGAAGACGGGTCAATCACAACTACTCCTATTTGGATAGTAGTCTTCTCATTTTTCACGGAGTCTATAAATCTACTATTCTTTTTCAATCTATTCGCAATTGCTTCTCTTTCGCTTTTTGGTGCAGATCGGTACTCTGGATTTTTTCTTATTGCTTCGGTTATTATATCAGCTTCTAGTTTTTTGTGGCGATTCCAATTCCATTTAGCATCGAATTTTTCTTGATACTCAGCTATGTGCTTACTTACTGCATCATTAGTATATTCTTGTATTTTCTCGTTGAGAGTAGTGTATATTATTAGCCCATCTTTGTACAAATCGTAATCTTTATCCTTCAAGAAAGGCGAGTAATTCTGGCGAATAGACTCTACGAAGTGGGGTGCTAGCATCGACTCAGTTACTGAGCCAGCGTTTCCCTCGCGTACTTCTATCGGAGTTTCTATGGCTGTTTCGTATTCTGAATAAGATATTTTCTCTTGAGAAAGCATCATAGATAAGACTAGATTTCTTCTTCTCAAAGCACGGTCATAATCTGTTCTTACATCGTATCTTGAAGGTGCTTTGAGCAAACCTATTAGATAAGCAGATTCGGCAATAGTCAATTCTTTCGCATTTTTATCGAAGAAAGTACGAGCAGCTACACTGATACCATACGAGCCACGACCAAAATTCACCGTATTGAGATACATTTCTAATATCTCATCTTTCGTATAAGTATCTTCTATTTTCACAGTCACAGCCGCTTCACGAATTTTACGCTCAACATTCCTCGATAAATCTAAGAATAGATTCCTAGCTAATTGCTGAGTAATAGTAGAAGCTCCCTCAGCTCTGCTGAATGGGTTAATCACTTTTTTGAGTACAGCTTTCATCAATCTATCTAGATCTATACCCCAGTGAGAATAGAACTTCCTGTCTTCCGTCGAGATAAGTGCATCGACAGCTGATTGTGGCATTTGGTCCAACCGTAGATTGACCCTACGTTGCATATAGAAATGATCTATAGTCTCATCATCACTACTGATTATCTGACTAGCGTACATCTGCTCTGGGTTCTCTAGCTGTTGGAGCGAAGGCAATCCCGTAGATATTACAGAATAGAAATATATAGAGATACCAATTGCTACTGCAAGTGTTATCGAGATCAATAATATGAGGAAGTTTCTTGGTGTCATTTTGTAAATATCTTTTCTAAGGTGACTCTACGAAGTCGTTTATGGTATTGTTCTTCTAATTCGTTGTCAAATTTAACTAATTTTTCGGTTTCACCTTTACTTTTAGCACTTAGTAGGTAAATTGGGATACCACGTTGTATTAATTGTGATACAACGAACTCAGCTCGCTTCTGTGCTAATTGCTTGTTGTAGCTATTGCTCGCCACAGGGTCAGTGTGCCCAGTTACTATTACTTTAGAAAGTATAGATTGCGATTTTTTAATATCTTCAGCTAAGTTGTCAATCGCCTCTTGCCAAGTTGTATTTTCCTGATTGCCCAAACTGTCTAATATATATTCATAAGGTTTTTCAGATTGATCGTACTTGAAATTTATCCTAACTGTCTTCACTACATCGAACACCAAGTCCCTTTTTACTGTATTGTTTGTATCATTATTAGCTACAAAAACTTTATACGAATCATTGAATAAAGTGTCATTCTTTACTTCAACTTTGTATTCATGACCCTTTACTAACTGGAACCCATATTTACCATCAATATCTGTTTTAGTAGATTGGTGAGGTGTTTGCTCTTTATCTCTTTTGACTGTTACATCCACATTCTCTATTGGCTCATTAGTTCTATTATCTTTGACCACACCTTCTAGGTTGAAAGTGGGATTGATAACAAGAGTATCTTCTTTGACAACGAATTCAATTTTATCCTCTGGCTTTTTTTCTGGTTCAAACTCTATGCTATCCTTACCTTCTTTGAATAATTTTTGTAGTAAATATATGTCGAAATCGCCATCCTGATCTGAACTATAGTAGAAATAACTGTCCGAATAGTTAGGGAAACTTGGTGAAAACTCATCATATTTCGTATTCACAGGAGCACCCATATTAGTAGGTGTTTTAGGGAAAATAACCTCTTTACCCTCGGTTGTATAAGCAAGATAAAATATATCATATCCACCCATATTATCTCTACCAGTAGTGCTGAAGTATAGCTTATTAGAAGTAGGCGAAACAAATGGTGTTATATCATCGCAAGGAGTATTTACATTCGCCCCACAGTTGATTGGCTCACTCCAACCATTTCCTTCTTTACTTATATACCATATATCTACACCGCCGTATCCATCGGCTCTATCCGAAGCAAAGAAAAGAATATTATTCTTACTATCATAAGCTGGGTGCGATTCCCAAATCAAATGTGGCGATTTTGATACTAAAGAAGTCTTTATCTCAGTTATTATTTCTGATTTTGAATCATAAATTCTAGATTGTCCGATAGTAGCTGCTAACTCTTGCAGTTGCAGGCCACCACTACTCTCAGTGTCATACTTTACATTACTAAGTTGAGTGGATGAAACAATCAACTCATTTGGAGATATATAGACAGGAAATCCGAAATCTCCCTCATAGTCATCGAAAAGCTCGTCACCCACTGTAAAATTGTCGCTTGCTTTGGTGCCAGTACGTGGGTCAATACCCTGGCTAATATTATATATACGCTGATTTTTATCTTTAGAAATAGTTGCGAATGTAGCTTTTTTATTCTTTGAGGATGAGTAAACTACATCGTTCAGGTAAACACCATATTCTTGCTTTTCAGTGTTTAGACCTTCTACTTGCTTTATCTGATAATAGTAGTTCTTACCACTATTGTAGTATGTGGTATCTAACGCTTTCCCCATCCATTCCATAGGTAAGCACTGTGGTGGAGTCACTTCACAATCTATTGATTTATCTTTATTGAAGGGAGGGCGACAAGACACCATCAAAACAGAAAAGAGTATTATGTATATTACTTTCATCAACTAATCTACGAAAGATATAGGTAAATTAATAGCTTTGATTAATCTTTTATTGTAATCTGTGTATGACAATTCAATAGCTCCTAGCTGTTTAGTGAAAGGATTGATGTACTGGGAATCTAACAGCAAATAATTTCTCTCCTTCAACCTTTCTATAAGATAAAAAAATGCACCTTTACTTGCATCCGTAACCGTATTGAACATGGATTCCCCAAAGAATGCACCACCAATAGCAACTCCGTAAAGTCCGCCAACTAGCTTGTCATCCTCGAATGTCTCGACTGAATGGGCCATACCTAAATAGTACAATTGCATATAAGTTTCAATTATTTCAGCAGAAATCCAAGTGTCATCTCGATCAGCACACTTTTCCATAACAGTTCTGAAGCAAGTATCTACCCTATATTCGAACTCATACTTTTCTTCGGAACGTCGAAGGGATTTTGGCTTTTTCGGACTATCTAGTGGTATCACTGCTCTCGGGTCTGGGCAATGCCAATAAATATCACCTTCCTTGTGATCAGCCATAGGGAAATACCCTTGCTTATAAGCTTGGATAAGTACTTCTGGCTTTATAAAACGATTAGTATTGTTTTGCTGATTAGTCATTGTATAATATTAACCAATAAAAAACTTTATTGCTTACTATCCTTTCTTTTTGCAGAATTTATCATTTCTCAAAATTACATATTTTATAGCAGAAACCGTAATGAAAACTTTTTTAGTTACAAATTATACCTCTTGCAACCATACCTCAATACGCCTGATAGTGGCTCTCTTCGAGGTATTCGAATTTCGAAAAATAAGTCGTTTGGAAAGGTGAAAATATTTTTTGGCACAAGCATTGTAAAAGACATAGTAGGAAGAAAGATTTTAGGAAGAAAATATTCACATGGAGGTGAATATGCCTTTTTCGGTGGGCAATAGTGCAAGGATTAGCAGTAATACACCGGCAGCAAGTCATCTAAAGGCGTTGAGAGATTCGACGAAGGAGCTGAATAAGCACCAACTCAATCTATCAACGGGGAAGCAGATTAATAATGCTTCGGATGATATTGCCAATTACCCGACCTCCAGAATATTGCAATCCCGAAATAGTACTTTACAGTCTGCATTTCAGGCAGTAGCCGATGCTGGCAATGTTGTCAATATTATACTAGAATCACTAGACAATATAGCCGATTTGATTACTGAGATAAAGGATTCGACTGCTCAAGCAGCAAGTGGAATACAAGGAACAGACGAAAAAATTGCTCTTTCAAAAGCAGCTTACAGATTGGCCTCACAAATACAAACTATCGTAGATAGCTCTGTATTCGGAGGGAGAAGTCTAATAGATGGAACTTTCTCAGCTAATTTTGTTATTTCAGTCAATGCATCGAATAGTTTGCAAACCCTATCAGTAGATATGGGGACAGCAAACCCAAATTTCAATACGGAATCTGGTTTCTTCGATGTGAATGCCATGGGAATAGCAAACTTTGCAGGAGTTTCAGGGCTCGATTTACGTGAGCTTAATTTGACAAATTCTAGTAATCTTGGGATATTTTCAGATGACAATATAGCTACTACAATGGCGAGTTTGTCAGAAGCTCTGGACAATATCACTAATACAGCTGCTTACGTAGGTGGATTTAGCAAGAGATTAGATTCGCAGTCAGAATTTCTGACTGAGCAGATAACAGGATATAAAGATACAATCAGCAGAATAGAAGACGCTGATGTGGCAAGAGAGCAATTGGAGATTGTCAAAAGGCAATTTATGCAACAAACAGCACTGCAATCGCTATCACAAGCCAATGTATCACCACAATCGTATTTACGATTGTTAGAATAAGAAAATTTGTTCGACATAATTAATAATATTTTCACTAATATATAAGAGGTTAATATGCCTTTTGCATCTAGTGAGAGCGCCAGAATAGTTACGAATATACCTGCGGAGAATGCTTATAATTCTTTGAAAAAATCAGGTTTAGAGATTTCTTTAAGGCAACTAAGACTCTCGACAGGTAAACGGATCAACAACGCATCGGATGACGTTGCGGCTTACATCACTTCAAGAGCTTTACAGGCAAGGAACGGTGCCCTAAAAGCTTCACTTAAAGTGGTTGGCGATGCCAAAAACATCACTAATATAGCTATGGATTCACTTGATAATATCACTGAATTGATAACTTTAATTAAGGATAGTACTTCAGGGGCAGCATCAGGAGCGATGGGAACGGATGAGAAAATCGCACTTGCTAAAGCAGCTTGGAGAATGGCACAACAGATACAAACTGTTGTTGACTCGACGGTATTTGGTGGCAGACAGCTATTGGATGGTACTTACAGCGTTAATTTCTATATTGCAACTAACGCTAATAATGACCTTCTTTCGATGGCAGTCAATCTATCAACTAGTAATCCTGAATTCAATGTAGAAAGTAATAACTTCGACTTGAACTCAATTGCTACAACTAATTTTGCTGGTATCACAGGCCTAGATTTATCTAGCTTGAATACAGTAAGTGATACAGACTTAGGAATCTTTGCTGATTCAGTTATCAATGTCACATTGACATCGTTAACAGAAGCATTAAATAATGTTAGTAAGACAGCGGCTTTTGTCGGTGGTATTTCTAACAGGTTAGATTCTCAAACTTCGTTGATAGAAGAACAAGTAACCAATTACAATGCAGCAATCTCTCGTCTTGAGGACGCAGATGTAGCTATGGAACAATTGTCTCTGATCAAGGCACAATTCTTACAGCAAACATCACTGACTTCGCTTTCACAAGCGAACCAGAATCCACAAGCATTCTTGCAGCTACTGCAACAATAAGAGACCAAGCATTAACTATAATTAAAAAACCGATTTCCTTTATTGGAAGTCGGTTTTTTTTGTTACTAAATGCTTAAATTGGAATATCAATTAATACCATATAACCAGAAAACTATGAAATATACATTACTGCTATTTATTCTGTCATTATTGCAATTATCTGCTCAGACAACCAAATCAATAATTGCGGAAGTTCAACTAGATTCGCTTGTGTCAACTGTAGAAATACTAACAGGCGAGAAACCCTCTGATAGCTTCGGAACAATACCAAACAGATTTACTTCCAATGGGAGAACCTCGGCTTTTATGTATCTAGAACAAAGATTGAAAGATTATGGAATAGGTACAAAAATTGACAACTATAGACCGGGTGGCTACAATGTAATAGGAACGCAAATTGGTACTAAATATCCCGATTCATTATTCATTGTTAGTGCTCATTACGATTCAGTTGATGATTTTTGTGCAGATGACAATGCAAGCGGAACTTCTGCTGTATTGGAAGCGGCTAGAATACTATCCAAATACAAATTTGACTTTACAATAGTCTATGCCCTGTGGGATGAAGAAGAAGATGGACTAATAGGTAGTTCTAATTATGCAAGAACTGCCTCTCAGAATAGTGATAAAATAGCAGGTGTATTGAATATGGATATGATTGGCTTTGACGGAGATGGCGATTACCTGTTCGAAATTCATATTGGTAATACTCCTAAGAATGATAGACTGGCTAATAAAGTGACAGAAATATTAGAAAAGAGTAATTTCAAATTGGAACAATCAGTTCAAATACCCGGTACTAATAGAAGCGATCATGCTTCATTTTGGGCATACAACTTCCCTGCTATTTTGGTCACAGAAGGTTTTTTTAATGATGATTTCAACCCTGCTTATCACAGTTCAGACGATAAATTATCGCTTATGAGATTAGAATATTACCATCAGATTAGTCAGCTAGTGATTGGCACTATGTCAGAATTAGCTGTACTCAGTAATCCAACTTCGGTGGAAAGTTCATTTGATATTACTTTTGATGTTTACCCAAACCCTACTACTGACATCATATATTTGAAGAAAAATACCAATATAGAAATCACTGATATTGCAATTTATAATATGACTGGTAGAGAGCTACTATCATTACCTCCTACTGATAACATCATTAAAGTGGACGTAAGTAATTTATCGACTGGCATCTATACATTAGTAGTAAATACTGCTGATAACCGATACACAAAAACCTTCGTGAAATTCTAGAATTTGTCACAGCGATGACTGAAAGGACGTGACTGTCTCAAAACTGATTATTTTAACACGAAGCTACAAAGATTTGATTTTCTGATTTTTTTACACCGTGGATACAAAGTTCTCGTCACTCAGAGCTAACGTAGTTAGCGAAGAGTCAAGGAAAAAAAATAATTCTTAAATACCCTTTCGGGACTAAGTATCTTTAGCTCTGAGTATTTCTACGACCTAACGGAACTAAATAAAAAATAAAAACGTATTATTGTATGAATAGGAATGAGATTATTTTCAAAACAATATAAGGGTGTAGAATGAAGAAATATATTTTTGCAATAGCATTGGCGTTCGGAATCTTGGCTTTTGCGTCATGTTCTGATGATAGTAGTACAAATCCAAACGAATTGGACGGTGATACTAACCTAGAGGCAACAAAGGTGGGTAGTGAGTTTGGAATAACTTTGAAAATGGAAGGTGACGATAAGGGTGTACTAAGCAAGGTTAAAGATACCGTAGTAGTTACCAAAAGGGAGAATGGTATTACGACACTGAGTGCTAAATTCATAGTCAGTGAGTCAACAATGATTGAAGTTGATACACTACTAGGAATAGAGTTACTGCCAGAAGAAACAAAAAGAGGTATTGTGAATCATTTCCTAAAGCGGTTTGATGCACAGTTGGATACGACCGATATGGAAAATATCACTATAACTACAGAAATCAAAGTGAAAGCAACAGACAAAGGAATACAAGACTTTGTTTATAGCAAAGGAAACACGAATAAACCATTTACTCTGATAAAATATGATGACGGTGTGGGCGATTCTTACTCTTTCACTTCAGATGATGGAACAACATACACTAGAAAAATAGTTTCCAAATCTACAGAAGATGATTACCCACTAGTATTTTGGAACATAAAAGTCACAAAAGTAGATGAAACTCAACCGAATGACCCTTTACTTAAAACTGTATCATATTACACAAATCACAAATTTGGATTAGTGGGTATAGAGCTAGAAACTATAAATGGAAAAAAAGTTAAAATTGACGTATTACCTTGGGCAATTCTAAATTAGATTAACAATAAGTGATAAATAATATTTTAGAGACTGTTTGAAAAAAGCAGTCTCTTTTTTTTTATAGAGTACTTGCCGCCAGTTTTTACTGAAGGGTTCTTTTGGTAACACATACCTACATTGGACTTCAGACCCCAAATTATGCCGACACGCTCGGGCATTATGGAATGCTTCTTAACCTGGGCTCTACGGACACTGCGTGTCCTCTGAGTGACGAATAACGTGTAGCCCATTTCAAAGTGGGTCTGGAGGAGGGGATAGTAACGTCCATTAAGAGTTCTCACTTTAATAAAAAAAAAGACTGTCTAATATTTTAAGACAGTCTTATATTCGATTATTAATATCTAGCTATCAATTATAAGAATTGACCAAAGCTAACTATACTTCTTTTTCTATGAGTCAAAGCGGATTCTTTGAAAGCGATTTCTCTAGTTTCCTTTACTTCTTCGCTTCTTTTGATATTGAACAACATAAGGTTATCTATTTTCAATTTGAGTAGTCTCAAAGATGTTAAACTCTCTTCCATTTGTTCTCTGATTGTGGTATTAGCATTCTTTATAACTTTGCCAGCATTTTCGAGCAGATTAAAGTAATACCCAACTCCACTTTCTAGATTCTCTGCGAAGGTTCTCAAATACTTTTGCTCTTTTTCAGTAGGAGCTCTTGTAGCTTCACCCACCTTAGTTTTCAGAAAGTCTATATATAAGTTTAACTCTTTGACAAACATGTGTGGTCTATCTGAGCGAGATATTATATTTTTTCTACCATATATATGACCTACCATGTCGTGCATGCTTATTAGTTTATCGTAATATGCCATATTTGGGCCAGGACATATTGATACACCAGCACCCTCTACTCTTGTTTCTAAACCATGAGCTATAAGAGCAGTAGTCCCTAATCCCACACAAGTACAAGACCTATCTACTACTTTGTTGTACTCGAATTGATACTCGTTTTCAGGAAGTTGTTGTTCTTTCAAAGATTCAATTTTCAATCTTTGGTATTGTCTAGAAGCAGTACAAATTGCTTTCTCACCAAATTCTTTGTTGAGCTGCACATAGCCCTTAGGACAAGAACTACCAGGGCGACCTTTGTTTAGATTTTCATCTCTTTCTTTGTCTTTAGTATTGCCTCTCATACTATTGAAAGGTACACCAAGTGGCGAAATACCACTCAAATACAAGTCTTTTTCAGTAGCTTTTACCAACTGAGCTCTAGTTTCATTATCTACTGTAGTCACAGATGGTACTAGTAAGAATGGTGTTCCCCATCCTATCGAATCCATACCGTAGTAATCAAGTAGGAAGTTATGTTCTTCTGCAGTACCTACGCCACCTTGTGCCGTTATTCTCATTTCTAGTTTGACTTTGGGAACTGGTCGTAATTTTCTTTCCAAAGCAGGTTGTAAGACGCTATATACATCATCATATAGCTCTTCTCTTCTTTCTTTGAACTCTTCCAATGCAGGACCTAAAAGGAAACCATCAGTTGCAAAAGCGTGACCTCCACAGTTTAGACCAGATTCTATTCTGTACTCAGACACCCATATTCCTTTCTTTGCAAGATATTTACCTTGGATAAGAGCAGAGCGGTAATCACTGACCTTTAAGATTATCTTTTTAGTAATCTCACCGTTCTCATTTGCATAGAAATCATCGAAATTCTCCATGTAAGAGAAAAGTCGTGGATTCATACCAGCCGAGAGTACTATCCCAGATTTCAGATTACTTAGTGCATAGCCACGCAAAGCTGCGTGAGCATCGTTGTATTCAATTGGTAGTTGTTGTTTCTTGACGTAGTTCTCTTTGTCAACTTTAGTCATAATATTGACGTCTATACTACCCATCTTTACGTTTTCTTCAATCCAAGATTTCAGTTCAGTTAGATCTGATACTTTAGCTACTAATTCGTTGAACTCTTGCTTTATTTTCGATGTATCAGGCAATAGTTTGAAATACTCTTTTAGTTCTTTGCCTTGATTTACTGTTACGTCTTTTAATTTTTCGAATTTCTTTTCAGCGAATTCATTTATCAAATTCAGATATGCCGTAATACGGCGAGCTCTCAGATCTTCGGCTTTTTTTGTTATTTCTACGTAAGGTACACCGAATTTTTCACTATACATCTTCCGCAATCTTTCGAGCAACATATCATCAACTAGTGATATGACAGAGTCAATCCCAAGATGTGCTACTTTGAGAGGTGTATCGATAGTGAATCCAATTCCCATAACGGGTATATGAAATGAATGTGGTTTTGCCATAAAATTTTACTTTAATTAATTCTCAATTCTAATACTAAGTCTGTAAGTATAAAGACTATATCATAATATAATAACGTGCCAGTGTGCAAATCAGTCTATATAAATCTATTGTTTTGCCAAAATAAATATATATAAGTCACAATATTAACGAAAATTTACAAAATTTAATTAATAATTACAAATTGATTTGAAAAGTTAGTAATTAATCCCCCAATCAAAGTTCTATAATTTTGCTAATCTCTACTGTAATAGATGAATCTGGTATTCGCTGTATAGAAAACATCTTTAACTTAGCTCCCTTACAATCGAGTATTACCATATATCCATTCCCTACGAACTTATGTCCAATTACTTTAGCTTCTGTACCAGTCGAAGCTAATGAAATTGCTTGCGGGGAAATGCAAACCTTATTTGCACTCAATTCAAAATGATCAAAGAAGGTTTTGTTCAATTCACCTTTTTCTATTATCTCTGTTTCACTAAAAAAACGAGCAGAGTGATCATTGATCGGTCTTTTGTAGAGTTCTTCCGGATTTCCTCTAGCTCCTATTTTACCTTCGTCTAGTAATATCACCTCATCTGCTAAATCAAAAGAATCATCTGCATCGTGGGTTATCATAATAGTAGGGAGCTTTTCCTTATCTAGAATATTTTTCAAATCAACTTTTAATCTTTCTTTGGTGTGCTTATCTAGATTACTGAATGGCTCATCTAACAAAAGTAATCTCGGTTTTGAAGCTAATGTTCTGATAATAGAGATTCTTTGTTTTTCGCCGCCTGATAGTTGATGTGGATAGCTTTTTAGTTTATCTTCTAAACCTAGCATTGCCAGATATGACATTACAACTTCCATTCTCTCTTTCTTAGGTAGCTTATCCATTCCGAATACAATATTATGATAAACATCAAGGTGTGGAAATAGCGAATGGTTCTGAAATACATAGCCCAGATTCCGCTTTTCTGGTTTAATGTAGCTATTATCCGAGGTTAGCACTTCTCCATTAATAGATATACTACCACTATTTGGTATTTCTAATCCAGCTATCAATCGGAGCATAGTTGTTTTCCCACTACCTGATTTGCCAATTAAAGCTAACCGTGAATGAGCTTCCATTTCAAACGAAATACCTCGCAATACTTCAGTTTTTCCAAATGATTTTACTATGTTTTTTACTTGCAAAAAGCTCATTGTTCTTTCTTTGATTTCACAAAAAATATAATAGGCAATATAGAAATAGCTACGATAGAAAGCGAATAAATCGAAGCATCTTTTACCATCTCGTTTTTAGCATATTGGTACGCAATAGTCGAAAGCGTCTCATAATTGAAGGGTCTGAGTATAAGAGTCAGAGGTAGCTCTTTTAATATCTCTACAACTGCTACTAACATTGCTGTTAGTATAGCTGGTTGAATAATTGGTAATTCCACTTTCCAGAATGTTTTAAAATTACCATTCCCAAGCAACCTAGAAGTATCGTAGGAATTCATGCCTAGCTTATCCGTAGTTGATTTGATTGGTGAGTAAGCAGTAGCCATAAATCTGATATTATAGGCATATATCAATACAATCAAAGTCCCAAATCCGAATATACCGAATGAGGCTTTTAATCCAGATAAAAAGAATAGCATAGATACAGCGATGATAGCACCGGGTATTGCATATCCAATCGTGGAAAGTGATATTAGTTTACTCACCCATCCGAATTTACCAGTTCGTTCACCATAGATTAATGATAGAGAAACGATTACAATCACTGACCCAGCCGCAACTGCTAAAAATACGGTATTCATCATTGCCACAATATAAGCGAAGAAATCGACTGAATGATATGTAGTTATCGCATTATATACTAACTTTGCAATTGGGAATATAAACCCTATTAGAACTGGTATAAAACAAACTACCATCGCTAATATAGAACCGAAGAATCCCTTTCTCTTTTTAGTGAGATTAGCATGATTTCCTTCTTCGTAGTATTTTGCTTGCCTTCTGAAAACACGTTCAACATAAATAAATATGAATGAAATTGAGAATAAAATAAGTGCTAAACGAAGTGCTGTTCCCAAGTCATTTAGTCCAAACCAAGTTCTGAAAATACCTGTCGTGAAGGTTTGAATACCGAAAAAATCCATTGCCCCATAATCATTCAGGAGTTCCATATTCACAAGGAAAAGTCCCGATACGATAGCTGGCCTTGATAATGGAATTGCTATTTTTCTAAAAATAGTAGAGCGTGATTTGCCCATTATCTCAGCAGATTCGATGAATGATCGATTGTTATTCTCGAATGAATCTAAGCAAGTAAGATAGATATATGGGTAAAGTACAGAGGACAATATGGGAATTAGATAGTAGATTTTGAATATATCGAAGTATATTTCCTTTATCCCAATGCCGAATAGATGTTCTGTAAGTAAGTAAAACTCCCCCCCGAAACTAAAAATATCACCATATAGAAACGCAATAATATATGTAGGAATAGATAATGGAAGTACCATCATCCATTTCAAACTCTTGGAGAATGGAAACCGGTAATTTGCTATAAGCCATGCTGGGAGTACTGCAAACAGTAAAGTACAAAGAGACACACCGGCTGCTAATATAACAGTATTAAGCAAATAAGTCTGTATCAAGCCATCAAATATTTCATTCCAACCGTCACCGACCGTTTCGAATATGGAGAGGAATATACTACCTAATGGAATAAGAAGCACAATCGAGAAAACAACTGAAAGAATCAACCATAGTTTCGAAGATGACTTCCATTTTATTTGAAAATTATTGCCCAATTAGTATTTAAATTTCTCAGTTAATTATTAGTAATTCTGCGTTTCCCGTCTCTACAAAAATACGCTTTAATTGAGACTTACAAAGGAAATTAGTAATCTTGGATTATGAATAAAAAGTTAATTACCAGAAAATAATGTAAAAAAATTACAAATTCGTTTTTATTTATAAAAAATATATTTATCTTGTGATAGTTTTTGGCACAATAATTTCTAAGGGTCTCCGAATTTATGATAAAAATTGATAATGTACTAATTGATCATGAGGTTTTAAACGCCCATTTTGCTTGCGACATAGCTAAATGCAAAGGAGCGTGCTGTACGTTCGAAGGTGATCATGGTGCACCAGTATTAAAAGAAGAAGTAGCAGAAATAGAGAAAAATCTAGAAGCAGCTAAAAAATATCTTGATGAACGTTCATTAAGAATTATAGAAGAAGATGGATATATAGACGAAAAGCCAGATGGACTATACACAAGATGTATAGATGACAAAGATTGTGTTTTTGTTTTTTATGATGGCGATGTAGCCAAATGTGCGATAGAAAAAGCATATCACAATGGCGAGTCGGATTTCAGAAAACCAGTATCATGTCATTTATATCCTCTCCGAGTGGGTGATTTTGGTGGTGATTATATCTATTATGACAAAATAAAGGAATGCAAACCCGGCAGAATAAACGGCCGAGAAAAGGAAATACACCTAGTGGATTCAGTAAAAGATGCACTAGTTAGACGATTCGGAAAGAAATGGACAGAAAAATTTATAAATCAAGTCAAGTAATATATGGGGGAACATATTGAAACTTGGATTAAACATGAAGACGAGTCTCTCGCAGACTCTCACACCGCAGCAAATACAATATCTTAAACTGTTACAGTTGCCTCTGATACAGTTAGAGCAGCACGTACAGCAACAAATAGAAGCCAATCCAATGTTGGATGATGCTTCTTTTGATGATGATGAATTTGATATTGATCATGTTCCAATTACTAGGGAAGAAGAGAACAGCTCTGTTCGTGAAGAAATGCTAGATAGACCCGAAGAAGCTAAGCAATTCGATGAATCTAATGACCCCTTCGAATTCCAGAAATTGCTTTGGGACGGCACAACTGACGCAGACAGAAACTCCAACTATTCTGGGAATGATGATGATGAAGACAATGAAATGCCCTACAAATCATCAACTACAGAATCTGAGAGTCTAGTATCTCAACTTAGATTATTAAAATTGTCTAAAGAAGAATATGTACTCGGTGAACAGATAATTGGAAATATAGATAATGACGGTTACCTCCGCCGTGATTTGAAAGAAATCGTATTCGAAACTAATCAACTATTAGCTGAACTAAACTATCAGCTAGAAAATAGCTTCAATGAAATAAAAGAAGAAACCCCCATTGACTACAGTAATCCAGCTAAGCAATTTGCACTAGAGGATGAAGAAAGGGAGTATATGAATAAGATTAAGAATATACTTCCAATACATAGTAATGGAGTTAGTACAGAGCAAATACAAGGTGTTTTAGAAGAAAATGGATCTTTAGATGAATCCGAAATTAATTCCATTCTTGATTTCGAGCCATTCGAAGAAGTGACAATGAAACATGCTGAGAAAGTTCTCTATTCTGTACAGCACTTAGACCCTCCAGGGATTGGTTCTCGTTCAATACAGGAATGCTTACTCTCGCAGTTAGATGCCATAATGGAGCCAAATGAGTATGAAGATTTATCTTATGAGATAATAGAGAATTATTACGACCAATTTATGAAAAAGCACTATGCTGCTATAATTAAAGAATTGGCGATAACTGAAGATATTTTGAAAAAAGTATTAGATGTAATACGTGGATTGAATCCGAAACCAGGTGGACACGACTATCAGAACGAAATAAATACCGTTACTCCTGATTACATAGTATTGAAAGAAGAAGAGACAGGTGAGTTACTTATCTCACTTAATGATAATACAATTCCAGAGCTTAGATTAAACAAAGCTTATGAGAAAATGCGTAAAGAGGTGAAATACCGAAAGTTTAATCAAGAAACGCGAGATTGGATTCGTAAGAAATATGATGATGCTAAATTCTTAATCCAAGCAATAAAGCAACGTAAGCACACTATGCTAATGGTGATGACTGCAATTGCACACTTGCAAAAGGATTTTTTTGAGGTTGGTGAATTAGGTATTAAACCACTTATTTACAAAGCCGTAGCTGAGGAAACAGGTTTAGATATTTCTACTGTTTGTCGTATAGTTAATGGCAAATATGTGAGAACGGATTTTGGAACTTATGAGCTTAAGTATTTTTTCAGTGAGTCACTACCAAACGATGAAGGAGAAGAAGTATCAACTCGTATAATCAAACAAAAATTAAAAGACGTAATAGAAGCTGAAGATAAACGTAAACCACATAGTGATCAGAAACTAAGTAAGTTGATGAAAGACTACGGTTTCAATGTAGCTCGTAGAACGATTGCAAAATACCGTGAGCAACTAAAAATACCAGTTGCACGATTAAGAAAGGAACTTGTGTGAGTTTATTAGAAAAATTCGCCAGTATAGAACATCATTTCAGGCCACTTCTGGCTTACTTACCAGCTGATGCAGCTGCGAGAATCACGTCCTATGGCAAAACCAAGTTCATGAAGAAATATGTAAATGATATTCCTGACGAAAGAGTAGTATTTCGAAAAGATCAATCTGTTAAATTATGGGATATTCGGTTCAATGCACCAATATTCAATGCGGCAGGAATGTTCAAACTAGGCAAGGGTTACCATGTAGTGGCTAAACAAGGGGCTGGTGCATTCTTAGCTGGTACTACAACCTATCTTAGCCGTGAAGGAAATACTAAATACAAGACGACTCATCCTTTTTTACCTTTCCCTCGTTCACAAGCAGCTATAAACTGGTTGGGGTTACCTAACCCTGGGCACGAAGTAGTAGCTAATAGATTGAGTAAAATAGAAAGAGTTAAGAACTGCCCAATTGGGATTTCCCTATCTTATGATCCTATCGATAACAAAGAAGTTGCTCTAAAAAATATGGTTTTGGGCTTAGAAATGTACGAACGAGCTGGAGTAGATTTCATTGAAATAAATGAGAGTTGCCCCAATGTTGAAGGTAAGTCTGTTAGCAACAATCTAGAGCCAGAGCTAATAGATAGACTAGAGTATATCTCTCAGAATTTTATATCAAAACTAAACCGCAATCTACCTGTTTTAGTTAAGTTGTCAAATGATACTAATATCAATCAAGTTGAAGATTTGGTACGAATACTTGTAGATTTGAGATATTCAGGAGTGAATTTTGGTAATACTTCTACTCGATACAAGGAATTAGAAACTAGTATCAGACGAAAAGAGCTCCATCACTACTATTATTTCTATAATACTTTTGGTGGTGGATTGTCAGGTGAACCTCTCCGATTAACCTCGCTCGAACTAGCTAGCAAAGCAATAAAGTCGATTGCAAAGATTAACCCTCCTAATGAATTTCATGTAATTCGGACAGGTGGTATAAGTTCCATCAGTGATATAGAGCAATCTATTCAGAATGGCATACAACTAAATCAGTGGTACACTGGTTACTTTAAGAATTTTGGATTGTACGGACACGACCTCTACAAGAAGCTGTTAGATTAGAAAAACAAGAAGACCTATTATCGGCTGCTACTTGTCGCAGAGATGGTCGCTGTAGAAATCATCAACATAGTCATAGCTGCTTGCATCTGAATCAGTGCTTGATTAGTAGCACCACCAACAGAATTCTCTGCTGTTAGTTCTTCTATTCTTTTCGTAATTTTCTTCTTATTTGCTTTATTGCCAAATACTTCTTTTTCCAAATTACAATTCAGCAATACGCTCAATAAAAATAGATTATCTTCATTTTGGGCAGAGTGGTTATTGTCAACTATATCGATTAGTTCGGCTTTTACTCTATTCTCCAAAGTACTATCTACCATCGGGTAGTGAGTAGTCGGAAATAGCCACATAACCTTACCTTCTTGCTCTTTTAATATTCCTTTGGACATTAAATCAATTACGATTCCATCTTTCAGCTTTCTAGTTAACCTAGCTAATTTATAAACTACATTAACAGCTTTTTTATTAGTTATTTCCTCTATTAACGTTAAAGCATCATTCATCAGGAAATTGTCGGTCGGACTATTGTCAAGTATATTTACTTTATTATCAACTAATTCGATTTTCTTTTTCTGGGTAAGTTGTAATAAAACTCCACCAGCCAAGGCGTAATTAAGCCGCATAGAGTCAGTCACCCATTTACCAGTGTCATCGTCAAGTGCTATTAGTGTAATTTTCTCGAGTATAGATAATTCCATAAGCTATCCTATTCTTTATAAAGGCAATATAAGAATTAAAAATTAAAATATCAAAATTCTTTTCGTCCTATCTTTTTTATGGGAGTAGTTTCTCTATTCCGCCAAGCATGTCTTCCTATAACTGAAATCAATATGAATGCCAAAATAATTGCTATGTAACCTATACTCTCATTTACTTCAAATTGCTTGACTGAAATAGCGATAAATCCCCAAACACCAACTAATGCGGCTTCTCTTAAATTTCTTTTTGATAATAAAACAAGGTAGATAATCATCGCTATCATAAGCTCAATAATAGCCAATAATTCAACTACTCCTGCTGCTAATCCCAAATTTAAACTAGTAAGAAATGCGGAAAAATTAACTACAGAAGCCAATATAACCCAACCGAAGTAGAAAGTAATAGGCCACCAAACGAAAAGCATAATCCGCAATGGTGCATCCCAAATCTCTAATCTATGTCTAATAACTAGTTTGGAAAGTGAAATTAGGAGCAAGACCATAAAGAACACGGACATTAGTAACCATTCATTCACCCAAGCAATAATCCACATAGTATTAGCTAGATTAGAAACAGCGAACCACAAACCTGTTTCTTTAACATTAGTATTGTCTTTCAGTTTAAAAACTGAATACCACTGAAATCCGATAAACCCAATTAACATAGTATAGATAAATCCCCATATTGCAAAGGCGTATCCAGAAGGAGTAACGAGTGTTGTGTATCTAGAACTAATATCACTTACTGTATCACCACTTATAACATCAGTACTTGATAGTATATTAACATATATCACAAGAAGAAAAGTAAGTGTATTCAGTATAACTAAAGTTCTTGGTTTCATAATTGTTTCTCAGAATTGTTGTATTTTCTATAACTAAAACTAAACAATAATATTGCTTAATTGTAGTAAAGAAATAATATAAACGATGATTTATTTATCTTTATATTAGGAACTAACCAAAAACAAAATACAAAAAAGTATGATAAAACAAGAAATAGAAAATATAGAACTCGGCTATCTTACCTCTGACGATTACGAAGAACTAAAAAATGCAATGATAGAATCGTACGCAAATATGCCGCACGACTATTGGGAAGAATTCCAGATAAAAACTCTAATAGATAAATTCCCTGACGGTCAAGTAGTTATAAGAGTGAATAACCAACTAGCAGGTTGTGCCTTATCTATACTAGTTAACTCGGCTAAAGTAGAAAGCAATCACACATACAACGAAATAACTGGCAACTGTACATTCAGCACCCACAAGCCAAACGGTGAAGTGCTCTACGGTGTAGATGTATTCATCAAGCCTGAGTTCCGTGGACTTAGATTAGCTAGACGGCTTTATGATTATAGAAAAGAGCTCTGCGAGAAATTAAACCTAAAAGGAATTGCCTTCGGTGGGAGGATACCTAATTACCACAGATACGAAGACGAAATATCTCCAAAAGAATACATAGAAAAAGTACGTAGAAAAGAGATAGATGATCCTGTTTTGAACTTTCAGATTTCAAATGATTTCCATCCATCTAGAATACTTAAAGGATATTTGGAAGGTGACAAGCAATCAAGTGAATATGCTGTACTGCTGAAATGGGATAATATATATTACGAGAAGAAATCGAAAGAAGCTGTTTCTCAGAAAAAGATAGTACGATTGGGACTTATACAATGGCAGATGAGACCATATAATGACCTTGAAGAATTGATGCAACAAGTAGAGTATTTTATAGATACTGTTTCAGGTTACAGGTCAGACTTTGCACTATTCCCAGAGTTTTTCAATGCGCCGCTAATGGCAGAAAATAATCATCTTTCCGAATCAGAAGCAATTCGTGAGCTAGCAAAACATACTGAGATTATAGTTCAGAAAATATCAGAACTAGCTATATCTTACAATATAAATGTAATAACAGGAAGTATGCCTGAGATAAAGGACAATCTCTTGTTCAATGTCGGGTATCTATGTCGCCGTGATGGTACTACTGAGAGATACGAGAAGCTACACGTCACTCCAGATGAAGCACGTATATGGGGTATGCAAGGTGGGTATGAGCTAAAGGCATACGACACAGATTGCGGAAAAATTGGAATTCTGATATGCTATGACGTAGAGTTCCCAGAACTTAGTCGCCTATTGGCTGATGAGGGTATGGATATACTTTTCATTCCCTTCCTAACAGATACACAAAATGGTTACTCTCGTGTCCGTAATTGTGCCCAAGCAAGAGCAATTGAAAATGAGTGCTATGTAGCAATAGCTGGTAGTGTTGGTAATTTGCCAAAAGTACATAATATGGATATTCAGTTCGCTCAATCAATGGTATTTACTCCTTGCGATTTTGCTTTCCCAGCTAGTGGAATAAAAGCAGAGGCAACTACTAATACTGAGATGATACTAATTGCTGATGTTGATATAGATTTACTACGAGAGCTAAATCAATTCGGTAGTGTAAAGAACTTACGTGATAGAAGAAAAGATTTATTCACTTTGAAGAGAAATAAGTAACTATTTTAAGAAATTATTGTTTAACCATTAGTTTTTTTTAACAAATCAAAATTTTAGAGATATGAAAACACTATTACTTCTAATATGTGCTAGCATAGCACTATCAATAAACACTTATGCTCAAAAGACAGGAAGTTTCGATGAAAATATTACTTTTAATGGAGAGCAAAGAACTGTTTCTTTCTATGTCCCATTAAATTATAGTCCGGATTCTACTTATAAACTAATGGTTGGACTTCATGGAGCTGGTGACAATTCGAGTAATTACAGAGCGGCCATTCATAGTACATTAAAATGGGAAACAGTAATACCTAATACTATTTTCGTATATCCTGATGGTGGAAGTGATCAGTCAAGAGATTTTTATGCTCCCGCTGGCGATGAACAAATTATAAATGAAGCTATAAGTAAAGCTAAATCATTATATTCAAATATAGATAATAACGAAATAATCTTACAGGGTTTTTCACTCGGAGGACGTAGTGCTTTGATTTTTGGATTAGACAATCCAGATACGTTTAAAGGTTTAGTTCTGAATACTCCAGCAATTCAAGGTATTTATGATTTAGAAAATAAACTGGGTCTTGATTATTCAATTAATTACAAGAACTCAAGTAAAATACCAATTGCTATAGTTCACGGGGAAGATGATTTCGCTTATTTAGAAATCAATCAAAAATTAGAAAAGAAAATAATTAAAGAAAATGGGATAGTATATAGAGTTCAAATTACAAATATGCCACATACAATACCACCATCTCAAATTGAAGTTAATTTCTTCAACTTTATAAATAATCCATATCGTGATGGTGTAGATATTCAAATGGTTGAATTGGATATGCCTCAAAGGACTTGTGATAATACTCTTACAACAAACTTATTAATCAGAAATTTTGGGGGTATAACTTCGGGAAAAATAAATGTGAAAGTAATAATCAATGGCAAAGTCAAGGAATTCACTCCCGATATTACTCTAGATCCATATAAAGCACTAACTATTTCACTAAATGATGATGATTTAGCCCTTCTAAGTGGTAAAAATAATATTGAAGTTATTGCCGAACCTTCAACTGGAACAGATTTGAATGTAAATAACAATTCGATTTCTGGTGAAATTTATATGTATGATGAATCAATAAGTGAATCACTAATCATGGGTTTTGAAGGTAATGAAAAACATTATGAAGATTGGTTCAATGAATCAGAAGGTAATTTACTTACTTGGTCTGTCGATAGCGATGTTTCTAAATCTGGTAATAATTCCATGTCAACATTCAATACGGTTTTGCTTTTTACTAGTCAAGGTCTTTCAGAGGATTTACTTTCTCCATATTTTGATTTAACTCAATTAGAAAATAAATCAGTTATCTTCGATTACGCATTTAATTATCACAAATATACGCCACCATATTTCACACAAGACGTTATATTTACTGATACTTTAAGAGTATTTATTTCTAATGATTGTGGTGATACTTATGACTTATTATTCGAAAAATCTGGTGCCGAATTAGCTACTGCTGATGAACCAATTGTAAACCCTTTGGACATAACTTCAGCTATATTTGTACCAAATAATGATGAGTGGGGAACTATTAATATAGATTTATCAGATTATAGTTTTCAATCAAATTCAACTTTGAAATTCTCGTTAGTTTCAGGTCAAGGTGGCACTATATACTTAGATAATATTAGAATCGGCGATGCTTCTTCATCAGTTGAGTCAGTCAAAGAGAAAACAGTTTCTATTGCACCTAATCCGGCAAGAAATGAAATAACAATAAACGATACGAAACCTACCGCAGAGACAAAATATACTCTCACTTCATTAAATGGCACTGTTATTGACAGTTTTAATATAGAAGGTCTGAAGAGTATTAATGTCAATAGTCTTAATAGTGGAGTTTACTTCATAACTAAAACAATTGGTAATACTAAAGAAACGCATAAGTTCATAAAAGAATAGTCTATATATTAGATGACTAATAAATGAAATATTATAACAAAGCATTAAGTAATTATATGAGCTTCAAGGGAAGGGCTAGGAGAAGAGAATTCTGGCATTTTTTCCTTACAAATTTCATTGCTTACTTAGTGCTTTCTGTTATAGAAGTAGAATTAGGCATAGCTTATTATCTGACGCTAACATACCTAGCATTTATATTTATACCTACTATCAGTGTCACAGTTCGTAGATTTCATGATTTGGGTAAATCGGGTAAATACGCTTTACTTTATCTCCTGATATTCGTAGGGGCTGTTATGATAATGTACTACACCATCCAGGAAGGCGACGAGGGTACAAATAAATATGGTGAAAGCCCGAAGGCTTAGTCACCTATTCCTTGATGAATTTTTGTCTATTTACTTTCCCCGATTCTGTCGTAATTTCTAGTATATAGCTCCCCGAAATTAAACCTGTAATGTCAATTTTCAAAGAAGCATTATTACTTGTTTCTACATTTTCCCCATGTATATTGTAAATGTTATAGCCATTATAGCCTACGCTAGAGCTTACTTCTAAGTATATATAATCATTCAGAGGGTTAGGATAAATATATATTTCTCTATTATAGTAATTAACTTCAACTGATGTTTGAGTTTTATTAGTCAACCATTTGAAACCATTTTCCAAAAGTCCCCAATCGCTCTCTACATCATCTAACTCAGCTGCAAACTCAGTTCCGTCTCTATCATCACTTTCTTCTATTTCAAGGTGTGGCCCGATGAGTAAGACCTTCCCTTTTTCATACTCAAAATTGATAATAGCAAGAGTGTTTTCTGCAGTATCCCAAGTAGCGATTGTATCTACCTCAACTCCCACATTCGGTTTGAATATAGGACCACCGTAATATAGAACTGAATTTTTAACTGGTTCGTCTTTACCGATAGGATTGTTTTTATTAATTGTAATCCCAGTCATTGAGTAATTAGGCCAAGGGGCAATGTATTTCAATGAGCCGAATGTCATTCCATCAAATAATGCCAATTCGTAGGGATAAATTTCATTTTCCCAAGCCACAGCTTTTGAAGCGAAATAGGCACCAGCGCAAATACCAATAAACCCACCACCATTTGCGACATAACTACGGATTTCATCTACTGCATCTAAACTAATAGCTAACTGATAATTATATGCATACCCACCTGGGAAGACAATAGACAGAGCTTCCTTGTTCCAAGTGTCAGCATTCAAATCAGCAGCGTATAACCGAATATGAGTTACATTTTGGTAATCGAAAAAGTGCTCCAAAGCAATAATCCCATCTTCCCAAGTCCCATCATCAGAGTAAATTAATACATCTTGTGATTGGGCGCTGAAAGATAGGATTATAAATGTAATTGTCGTTATTACTAAGTTTCGCATTAGGTTTTGTATTTTGATTAATAACTTTGTCTAATATAATGACTTTTTTAGTCACAATTATTTTATAAATTCAGTAAAAAGAGAGTACGTATGGAAGAAAAGATAATAGTAAGATGTCCTTGGTGTGGAGATGACACACTATATATGGATTACCATGATAAGGAATGGGGGAAACCACTTCATGATGATCAGCAGTTATTTGAATTTTTGATATTAGAGTCTTTCCAAGCTGGACTGAGCTGGATAACGATACTAAGAAAGAGAAAGAATTTCCGAAAAGCTTTCGATAATTTCGATGCAAAGAAGGTAGCGAAATATGGTGATAAGGAAATAATAAGATTACTGGCTGATAGTGGAATAATAAGAAACCGATTGAAAATTGAGGCGGCAATTAACAACGCCAATATCTTTCTTGAAATTCAGAAAGAGTATGGTTCGTTCGATAAGTATATCTGGCAGTTTGTAAATCACAAACCTATATTAAATAATAGAAAAAGTATGTCGGATATTCCGGCCATTACTCCCGAAGCAACACTAATGAGCAAAACACTAAAGAAGCGAGGATTTAAGTTCATAGGGCCTACTACTAGCTATGCTTTTATGCAAGCAACTGGAATGGTGAATGATCACTTTATAGGTTGTGATTTTTATTAAATAACTAATTTTATTTTCCTACTTTATTTTATATATTGGAATTATCAATTTTTAAAATTCTTCCAAAAGAGGTTAGAGATGAAACTAGTTACTCTTTTAGTATGTGTGTTAATCTTATCTACACAGCTATTTTCTCAGCAATATACAAATAGTAATATGCCAGTTCTTGGCGATTCTGTTGCTATTAGAACTAATAATGATTTGACAGTCTTCGAACCCGGTGAAGGTGGCGAGAACGTCACTTGGGATTTCACAACTATCAAATATGGTGGAGAAGATTACTTCAACTTCGTTAGTCCTGCTAGTACCCCTTTCGGTGATGAATTCTCAGATGCAGTAATGTGTGGTGTTTCAAGCGGTGAGTCTTACCAATATTACAGCTCAATTATGGATAAAATGGAAATAAGTGGTTTTGGAAGTAGTCTAGATCCAAATAGTAATATTTTAGCATTCTTTGACCCACCAATTAACCAATTTAATTTACCCTTGAGTTTTGGAACAAAACAAAGCAGCACCTATAAGGGAAAATATGTATTCGGAGGAAATGAATTTCCCTTAACTGGGACTGTAACAACTGAAGTAGACGGTAAGGGTACTCTAATAACAGGTGCTGGTACTTTTGACAATGTGCTTAGAATACATGTAAAGATAGCTGAAACGGGTCTTGCAGCTCAACAAGTTGATAAATATCTCTATGTTTCTGAAGATTATAAATTCTGGTTGGCACTACACGAAGAGGTGTCTGCATTGGGCGATATCAATATTCAGAAGTGGTATGCCGTTAACCCTTTGAAAATATCTCAAGCATCTGTTTCGATAGATACTGAAATGAAAACGCTTCAAGTATTCCCCAACCCAACTGATGACATGATTACTATCAACTCAGTAAATAGTGTTGAAACTATTCAGCTATTCGATGTTATGGGTAAAATGGTGGCTTCTATTAATTTGAATGGAGTTACTAGACATCAGATGAATGTATCAGGTCTGAATACTGGTGTTTACAATGTTGTAACATCATCAAATGGTGAATTGACTACAACGAAATTTATCAAAAAATAGTTAGCCGATAACACTATTACGATTTTTTAAGCCGGCTTTTTGTCGGCTTTTTTTATACTGGAGATAAAATTATGCTACGATTACTATTCCTGTTACTATTAGCGTTACCATTGAATGCAGTCGAGCCATTCGCTGGGAGTTTTGATTTACATGCTACACTTAGTTTTAATAACGGTAACACAAGCCACGATACTATCAACTACTATTTCACAGAGTCGAAGTCTGCTATCTACATACATACTCCGAGCAATCAACCAGATATGAAGATAGTCTTTGATTTCGTCGATTCTACTATTACTAGCTTGTTCGAGATAAAAGGAAAGAAGAGTGGGTTTATACTACCAATGGATGAGAAACATTGGCCCGGTTTGCCAGAATCTCATTCCAATACGAGCACTTTAACTAATCAAGAATCGCTCTATACTGGCGAAACAAAAGATGTAGATGGGTACGTTTGCAAAGAAGCAAAAGTTGAAGATGAGAACTATGAGGTGACTCTTTGGCTATGCGAGAGTATAGAACTCTCTATGCTCCAAGTCCTCAGTTACCAAAGCGTAGGCAAAGGTAAATCGAAGAGAGAGCTAGAGATGTTCAAGAAATTTGGAATAAACTCACTACCACTTATCTTGGATTTGAAAAGCAAGACTGGTAAAGCGGATGTTAATATTAGAATAGTTAATATTCGTGATGAAGTACCTGAGTCTATATTCAGTACCGAAGGACATAATCTTATGAAAGTTGAAGATTAACCCTCAACCACATATTTTATTTGCTCTAACATAGCAGGCATTCCATCTTGTGAGTGCTTCATATTTTCTTCGCTTTGGAAGCCTTCTTGGTACCATGTGAAGACTGTTTTGCCATCCCCAATATCATCAATTTTGTATGTTATAATCTGATAGTTCTCTGGTATATCTTCCGCACCCGAAAAACCACTCCAATAGTTGTATTTGAGTAATTTATTTGGCTCGTTTTCTAATACATTGCCCTTGTCTTTGTACTGGTGTCCTTCGTATTCCCCTTGGAAAATAATAGGACTGCCAACTTTCCAATCTGTTATAGTTTCAGTACCGTACAGATATACTTTTATCTTATTAGGATTAGTCATTGCATCCCATACATCTGCAGGCGAGCCATCTATTTCTATGCTATGCGTTACGCTAAGGTTTTTGTTCATTTTTGTATTTCTCGTATTTAGATTTTCTATTTTGTAATATACTGAATTTGGAATACCATCACAAGAGTCAATTTTCCAAAATTTCATGCCTATTTTCTCTAATACTTTTATCGAAGCGATATTATCTTGTGAAGCTCGTCCTATAATCTCGGTCAAACCGAGTGTGTTGAAAGCATATTCTAATACAGAGTTAGCTGACTCAGTTGCATATCCTGTTCCCCAATACTTCCTGTGAAACCGAAAACCAATATCTGTAAACCCTTCACTGTGATATTTAAGCCCACACCAGCCAAGAAATTCTTTACTTTCCTTATTTATCACTACCCAACGGCCATATCCATTTTTCTTATAGTTATTGTAATTAGAAAGAAACCCACGAGCATCTTCCACTGACCCAAAAGCTGAGTTTCCAGTATATCTTAGAACTTCGTCATCTGAGTTCAGTTCATACATATCCTCAGCATCCGAGAGTTCAAATTCTCTGAGTATTAATCTCGGTGTTTGGAGGATGGTTTTCAATCTGCTTCACCTATGATTTCCCAATAGCCAAGTTTTTTACCCCCAATTCTTTCAATAACACCTTTTTCTTTCAGCATCTTAATGTGTTTTTGAATAGCGGACTTATTTATACTTAACGAGATAGCAAGTGTGTCATGGTCGATTGAAGGATTTTCTACTATTAACATTAATACTTCTTTTTGTCTTTTTGTTAACTTAATACCACCTTTAATACCACCTTTTTCTCTCGAAAATTCATTTAAAGAGGTTATTTAGATTAAAAATTGAGTGTGTTTTGCTTACTTGAATTGTTAACGTAATAAAAAGATTTCTCAAGTGTTTTAAACCCAATTCCTTTAATACTAGCTAATTGACTTAATGTTCTAATATTTTCTAAATCTAAGCCAGCATTTATACGTTCAATATACTTTAAAGATATACCTGATTCATTAGATAGCTCATGAAGTGATTTGGAATTCCATATATCTTTAAAGTTCAAGAAAAGGTCATCATAAACCAAAGGACTATACTCGTATATTTCAATATCGATGTCACATTTAGATAGATAATCTTTCATAATTGACAAAGAATTTTCTTTAGATAACCCTCCATTACTTGCTCCTAAAAGCGGAAAAGCTATTGAAGTAATTCCTTTTTCTTTATATGTCATTGAGAACTTTTCTAACCCTTTATGCAAATAAATCTCTTTTGTAGGAGCTTTCCAATGCTTTTTAGTTGGAAAATTTAATATTCTTTTTTTCTCAGTTTTGTATATCCATAGTTTTCCTATATCTATCAAATTCTGGCTGCATAATTGAACATACTTTTGATACATGTCAGGGTATCTAAGTCTAAATTCTAGCGCAATCCCTGCACCCATTACTCCAACACAATTTACAGTATTTACTATAGTTTGCTTTTTGGTTGTGAAGATATTTCCTACTATATGTTTAATCATTTATATCCCGCTAAAAGAAATATTTATTATCTAATTCAATTTTAATATTAGATTCCGAATAATTAATAGATAACTCATCATATAATTTTTTATTATTGCATACTATTTTGTTGAAGTAATTTACATCAATCCTATCATGAACTAAAACTTCTGAACATCGTTTTCTTTTACCATCTTCAAATTTTGTCCAGAATTGTGACCTGATACATTCCCAATCTAAACATTTTAGATCATTTAAATCACTATAGAACTTTGTCTTTTTCGAAGAAGCATTACCATCAGTGAATATTAAATCTTTTTCGAATAATACAAAGGGATGAATTACTATTACAACTAGATTATTACTTATATCTTGTTTTTTGTACAACATTGGTGTTTTAGGAGTGAAATAAAGTGGTACATATTCTAAAATCGACTTATTGTATATACTTTCAGTTTTTTCTCGATGACCTTTAACCTCAAGGTCTGCAATGTTTTCGAAATTAATATTGTCTCTTTGTAAATGATTATCTGATAACAATCCATTTTCAAGAATACTGGAAATATTATTTATATGAGTAATATGATATAAGTTATTGAATGGTGCACCCTTTATGATTTCTTTCCTCCTTAACAATTCCTCTTCTACAACTTCTATTTCTGAGATTATCGCAGCGAATTCATCTAGATTTGACCAAGGTAGTTCTAATTTTAATTTGAGTACGTCATTTTCATCATCATTTTTACTTACAAAATATGAGAATTGCATCTTCTCATTATGAATGATTATAATCTTGTTTTCAAATTTATCATTTATATAACCAACAACTGTTGGTTGTATCCTCTTAATAGGTAACCGTTCGGTTTTAAAAGGACCTATTTCAAAATGACTAAGAGTCCAAACAAGAAGGGACCAAATTATAAAACCGACAATTAAATACAACCACCCCATTAATATATATCTCTTAGCTTTTTCTCCATATCCCAAATATACTAAAATCATTCAAAACTTTCAGCTCTATAATTTCACAAATTATTCCTATTTTTGTACTATGGAAAATGTAGAAAAAATATTAATACTCGATTTCGGCTCGCAATACACTCAACTAATAGCACGAAAAGTGCGTGAAGTTGGAGTTTTCGCCGAAATACACCCCTTCAATATAGAATTAGAAAAATTAAAAGAAATGAATCCCAAAGGTATTATCCTTTCGGGAGGACCATCAAGCGTGTACTCCCCAGAGGCGCCTCACCCAAGTTTCAACGTATTCGAGCTTGGTATTCCAGTTCTCGGTATCTGCTACGGATTGCAACTCATCGCTTTCACCCAAAACGGGCAAGTAGATGCAGCCGCAAAACGAGAATACGGCAAGGCGATAGTGCACGTGACTCAAGATAACCCACTTTTAGAAGGCATATCCGACAAAGCACAGATGTGGATGAGCCACGGCGATTCGCTAAGCAAAATGCCCGATGGCTTCCAAACTATTGCCAATACGGAGAACGCTCCTATATGTGCAATTGCTAATATCGAAAAGAAAATATACGGTGTGCAATTCCACCCGGAAGTGCACCACTCTTTAGAAGGTAAAAAAGTACTTGAGAACTTCGTCCGTAATATCTGCGGTTGCGTAGATACGTGGAATGCAGAATCATTCATCGAAATCGCTATACAAGAAATTCGCGACAAAGTGGGCACGGAAAAAGTAATCTGTGGACTAAGTGGAGGAGTTGACTCGACTGTAGCTGCTGTGTTAATCCACAAAGCAATAGGCAATCAGCTACACTGTATTCACATAGACTCTGGCCTAATGCGAATGAACGAAAGCAGTGAGATATATGACCTATTCCAAAAGCATTTCGATATGTCTATAGAAGTGATAAACGGACACGATACATTCTACAGTGGTTTGGCAGGAGTTTCCGACCCCGAGCTAAAAAGAAAAGCAATCGGCAAGGCGTTCATAGACCTATTCGATGGAGCAACGCAAGGAGTTGACTCAGCTAAGTGGTTAGCCCAAGGAACCTTGTACCCAGACGTTATAGAGTCAGTCTCTGTCAAAGGGCCGTCGGCTACTATCAAGAGTCACCACAACGTTGGTGGTTTGCCAGAGAAAATGAACCTAAAATTATTAGAGCCATTCCGCGAGCTATTCAAAGATGAAGTACGCGAAGTGGGGCGTATGCTCGGAATACCAGAGTGGTTCGTCAAAAGACATCCATTCCCTGGACCTGGACTAGGCATCAGAATACTCGGAGAAATCTCACCAGAGAAAATAGAAATCCTACAAAAAGCAGACGCTATCTACTTAGATGTAATCACAGAAGCTGGTCTATACGACGAGATATGGCAGGCCTTCGCCGTACTACTACCAGTGAAAAGCGTAGGAGTAATGGGCGACGAGCGTACTTACGAGTTCACTTGTGCTATCCGTGCTGTAACAAGCACCGACGGTATGACTGCTGAGTGGTACCCTATGCCGTATGATGTATTGGAAAAAATCTCGAGCAGAATAATCAACGAGATAAAAGGCATCAACCGAGTGGTATATGACATAACTAGCAAACCCCCCGGAACTATTGAGTGGGAGTAATAAATAGTTTGAATGAGCGTTTCTAATAAAAAGAAGGTTTATATCAATGACAAAAGAAGCACTTATAGAAAAGACTATAAACACAATTTCGAAACTTCCAGAAGATAACATCTCGGAAGTTGCTGATTTTGCTGAGTTCCTCCTATCCAAATACGAAGACCGAATCCTCACCAAAGGCATAGAAAAACTTGTCTCTGAATCCGGAAGTTTCTCATTTTTGAGGGAAGAGGAAGTGGAGTATGGAGTTGCTGATTTGAAAGAGAAGTTGATAATTATAAACTTCTTGAAATCAATGATAAATTAAAAATGTATTTGGATTTAAATGATTAATAGCACTTTGTATCTAGTGAACTTGTTTGAGTACTCTTAATCCGAATGTTATTGTTGTGATTTCCTATCATTCCAAATTGAAACAACTAGAAGTAAAGCTAATACAACATCTATTATATTCCATATCGTTCTACCAAAGCTAAACTTTATTATTGGGTTAAAGGCAATAGCCGAAATTATCCAGATAAAAAAGAAATTACTTCTCTCTTTGGCTTCGTATTCTTTATAAGCAAGATATCCGAAAGTAATCATACTCGCAAATCTGACGAACTGGTAGTATCCATAAGGCATATCCAATAAGCATAATAGCAATATTATGGAGAGGATTATCTTTGTGAATATGACTTGTTTTTCATTCATGAAATAAAGGTTTAAATCTGGATTTATTATTTGGTTTTATTCTTGATTTCGTTCGAAAATACTTCTCTGAATCTCACTGTGTAATCTACTAACCAATCTAATGCCGCTTCCCACTCTTCTTTCTGTTCTAAATTAAATGCCTTAACTAGCATGATTACTTTATCTTTGTTGTCAGGATTTGGATTCCAATTTAGTTTGATACCCATTTTTTGTTCAATTTCTACTTTTCTCGATTCAAAATATGGCCACCAATCTTCTACTTTCTTATTATTGATATATACCCGTACACCTATTTCATTCGTTTCAGTATTAAAAGTATTTGAAAGATGAATCCCTGATTTACCTAAAGCAACATCGAACCAATATTGAGGTCTGGGCGATTGAACAGAACCGATTTTCCGAGTTTCGATAAGTTTAGTACTAAACTCCTCCCAAAATTTTAGCTGGGTTCTTCTATTCTCTGTCAATTCAGTTTGTTCTTTGCTTTTAGATGCTTGTCTAACAGCCAAATTTGGTTGACTAACTACATTAAATCTTACAGCTGGTAAAGAATTTTCAATTTGCCATAATTCTACTTTAATACCATAAAATCCAATCTCCTCTGAGGTGTGATCATTTAGCCAATCCAATGCTTTCTTATGTTCATCTGTAAACTTAGATGCTATCCAAATAACCGCTGAAGCGTCGAGTACAGAAGCGTAAGTAATACATTTACCTAAATGGTCATGATCAGTTTTTTCTAATTGGTTCTCTATTACTACAAATTTATCAGTCCCGGTGTCTTTTGCCAAAATATCTGCTGAGAATGGACCGACTGAAACTTCTTTAGCTTCGAATTCTAGTTCAATACCAATTGCTTTACCTAATAAATGAAGGTTTTCAGATAACCAAGGTGTAAAGTTTGAATATTCATTTTTCCATATCTTCCGTAAGTTAACTATTTTGATTTCACCTAGCATTACAATTCCTTAAATATTTTTGTTTCTTTATAATCCATCAAATTAACAAAAATCGAGATTACTCACTTGTAATATTTTTTTATCCCATCAACCACATGCCCTCACTAAAAAGATTTTATTACACTAATAACCGTAGTAGTATGGCTTTCGGGTTTTCTTGACTCCTCTTATGTTTGCACTTTCCTAACCCCCATAGAATACATACGATTATAAATGAAAAAATAATATTATTTATATCTAAATTATATTTATTTTTGTAATAATTAAACTTAATTCATAATGAAAGGAGAAAATTAGAATAATAGTCCGAAAAGAGTTTTTTATTAAATTTTTAACTAAAGGTTTTTTTATGAAGTATTTCATACGGATTTTAATTTTCTCGTTTTTATTAGTAATAGGGATTGGATGTAATAAAGATAGTAACCCCGTTAGTCCTGCTGGTTACAAAGGTTATATTTATTATTCAAATGGAGGCGAGATTTTCCGTCTTAGCTTAACTAATATGACCGATCAAAAACTATTTACAAATGCAGTAAATCCGGACGTAACAAGCGATGGGTTCATACTTGCAGTAGAGGCATACCCACTTGAAAGGATAATCTATTCAGACCTAAGCGGTGGAAATAGACAATCACTGATTGAGAGCGAGAGCTATACTGGGCCAAAATATAAATATGTTTTTGATTGCCCGAGAATATCTTACAATCAGTCTTATGTCGCATATGAAGGTGACGCAATTAGTAATCCCATTACTTATGTTATAGATGCGAATGATGGTGAGTTAGTAGCAATAATTGGAGATTATGACCAAAGACAACCGATGATATCACCAAGCTGGGCACCTGACGGTTCATTATATGTACAAGGTTGGACATCTATGAACAATGGTATTTACAAGGTCTCAGTTGATTTCACTTCTTTAGAACGAATTGACCCAAACTTGTCAAATGTTTCTGAACCGAGCGTCAGTCCAGATGGTAAGAGAATTGCTTTTATTCGAGATGGGAAGATTTGGACCATGGGCTTAGATGGCTCTAACCCTACACTTTTTAATTCAGAAATTTCTAATTTCCACAAGCCTACTTGGTCACCTGATAGTAAATACGTTGTAGCTACCAGTTATGGACGATTGTATATTATAGATCTCGAAGGGCAAAAGCTTACAGAACTTTCTAAAGGATACGCTTCAGACGGTAATCAGCTATGTTGGCGTTACTAGATCATAAAAACGATAAAATTTTTAATCGAAAAGCACTATGAGAATAGTGCTTTTTTTATGAAATATCATGAACATTCATTATATTTAATGTTATTAATAACCTCCGATGAACATAATGAATACCTTCAAAAGCAGATAGTTACTTATACTATTAGTCCCAATTATTTTCTTTTCAAATCCAATTGATTCATTTTCTGAATCACCGTATAATTCCACTTGGACAAAAGAGTCGATTATATTTGGCGGTAATATAGGGCTAATTGTCCTTAGTGAAGTACTTTCCGAAGGTGCTGAGGTCATGACTGTAGATGAGATTAATGCTCTTAATACCTCTGATATCAATTCATTTGACCGAAGTACAGCATCCAATTGGTCACCTGATATCAGCAGTGCAAGCGATATTCTTGTCGTTACTACTATTATTAGTCCTATTTCGCTCCTACTCTCGGAGGATGTAAGAGATGATTTTGGAACTATGACAGTTATGTATTTGCAGACAATCCTTACAACAACATTCCTGACAAGTTCTATTAAATCGGTATCTAGGGTTAGACCACTTGCTTACAATCCCGACACTCCATTGGAAGACAAATTAGCTCTAAAGCAAGATTTGAGAGGATCTTTTCCTTCGGGACATACCGCATTGGCATTCTCGAGTGCGGTCTTTTTCTCGACCGTTTATTCTGACTATTACCCTGATTCAGATTGGACACCCTATATTTGGGGTGGTACATTAGTAGCCGCTAGTGCCGTTGGTTTGTTCCGTCAGCAATCTGGTTATCACTTTACCACTGATGTTATTGCAGGTGCAGCATTAGGTAGCTTAATAGGTTATGCGATCCCTTATCTTCATAGAAAGAGCGAAAAGAAAGATTTATCTATTACCCCTTTGGTTTCTCCTTATTATGCAGGCATGGGAATTAGATATGAGTTTTAGGGATTCATCAACACATAAAATATAATTTGCACAATAGTTACTATTAATCAACGAAACAACTATTGAGTTAATAAATTTTTTACCTCCATTTGCTCATATTAATTGTTGATAAATTCGTAAATAAATCATTTCAGATTTATTTCATATCGCATAATTTGTATTAATAATTCTAAATAAATTAGAAAACATATTAATTCTCATTATAGTGGGGATTGATTAATATTATCAATTTAATCCGACTTACCTATGCAAATCAAAAGCAAATCTTATTTCAAAGACCTATCAGCCGATATTAACTATTTTGAAGATTGGGTTACTAAACTTGAGAAAAATAACGGCAGGAAATATGAGCGTTACGAAATCCAAACGTCACTTGGTAAAACTCACGTTTGGGGGCTAAATACTAAAGAAGATAACCTAGAAACGTTAGTCATATTTCCTGGTGCACGCACTACAGCACTCATTTGGGATTTTGACAAAGGATTAGATAATTTCAATCATAAGATGCGAATATTTATGGTTGAAACTAATGGCCTTCCTAATTTAAGTGATGGAGAAACACCTGATATAACATCATTAGACTATGGACATTGGGCAAATGAAGTTTTTGAGAAATTGGAAATTGATAAAGCATTTATTGCTGGAGCCTCATTTGGAGGACTAATATGTATGAAATTTGGTATAGTGAATCCAGAAAAAATTAAGTCCGCATTTTTGTTAAACCCAGGGTGTTTGCAGCCATTTTCCATGACTCTTAGTAACCTATATTTCAACTTATTGCCAATCATTAGTCCTACTGAAAATAATGTATCGAAATTCTTAGATAAAGCAGTATTTTCTAAACCTAATCATTCTTTGTCAGAGTTTTCCGAAAAAATGTTAGTAGATTATGAAGTATTTGCAATTAGTAGATATAAAGATAGAACGCAAAAGCCATATTATATGAACGAACAACTTGCAGAGGTAAAGGTTGATACTTACCTTCTTGAAGGAGACAAAGACTTACTATTTCCATACCAGAAATCTATAGATAATGCAAAATTGCATTTAAAGAATTTGAAAGCTGTGGAGGTATTTGAGAATGTAGGACACGGTATAGAAACATTCGAAAAGGCATTGAACTATATTGGCGATAAAATAATAGAAATGGCAAAGAGTTGAAAGCGAAGAGACAAACTTAACTCTTAAAACTCTTTATGACATAGTTGAGAAAGGGCTGGGTGGTAAAGTCAAGATATCAATAGAATTGTAGAAAAAAACCTCTTCACTATTAGCAAAGAGGTTTGATATTAATATTATAAGTAATTTCTTTCTACTTAACTACGTTGACTTTCCCGCTGTACTTTGATTTATCAAAATCTAAGCTATATATATAAGCACCAGATTTGATTGACTCATCAATTAATATTTTCTTTATGTTATTTCCAGTTGCTACGAATTGGATTACCTCACTTTGGACTACAACTCCATCCATATTAATCAGCTTGAAATTACCAGTTAATTCACCTGGGTTCACACTGCAAGATAGGTTAATATGATTCGATGCCGGATTAGGATAGATATTTATTTTATCATTCTCATAGCTATAATCATCAGGATTTACGCTTGTTACTACTAGTTCGGGTGCTCCGTTGAATGCTTTCCCATCCAAATCAGCTAGATAATGCTTAGTGAAACTATTCTGTCCGAATTTCAAATTTCCCATATCAATCTGCGGTTCTACTCCGAAAAATTCGTCTTGCCACTGCGAATCAGTATATCTTTCGAAATCTCTAGTAGTGAATTCATAAAAACTAGACACTGGCCCTGCATAAGCAGTCTTTTCTCCATCTTTATTGTCTGTTACTATAACAGCCATATTAATTGGCCCTGTAGCTATGTGCTTCACCCAACCAACTGGATTACCATCTTCATCAGTAGGAGAAGTATGTATATCAGCGACTAGGAAATCCATAAATTCTGACTGACGATCTTTTCTTTCCAAATCTGAAATATCAATTTTTATATCATAGAATAATTTGGGATACCAACCATCTAAAAGAGTCATCTCTACACATCCAGTATCGAATCCCTTTGTACAGAAGTATTCATTCAAATATTCTTGATCTTCATTTGTCAAAGAATTATTCAAACAATTTCTTGATATAGTTTCTAATCTCTCAAAAATACTAATAGCTTCGTCTAAGAAATAAGTAATACCTCGAATTCGTTTTTCATCATCTTTAATTTTCTTTAAGTTAATAAATATATTTTTGATGCTTGAGTACATCTCAGGAACTGGTTCTATAAATGCATCAGGTGTACTACATCCTGGAGCTGATGCAGTATAGGGTTGCTTGGCATATAGTAAAAAATCATGTCTCAACTCAGCCCAAGAAGCAAGCTGTGTATTCATCGATTTTTGCCACCAAGCGGCAGTTCTCATAAATTCTGGTAGTTGTTCTCTTTCTTCTCTTGTGTTTTTAGGATTTAGTCCTCTTATGGAACTTAACCAAGAGGTATAAACATTTTTTGACCAAAAATCATCGTCATAAGAATTAATCAAATATCTTAAAGCAGCTAAGTTTGAAGAATAAGGATAGTGTATTAGTTCTTTTTCAAGTGCTTGAATAGAGGCGTTATTTCCAAGACCAAATAATACATCTAAACTATTTGGTAGCATTCTCATAATCTTATCATTATTATATATGACTCTATCAAAAGTAACTTTAGAAGTAATAAACCCATCTAGTATTGGCCTTTGCCCCATTAGCATAAATGCAGCGGCTGGTTCTATTTCTTCTTTTATCATTGGGTCAGATGTTAATATCTGTGACAAATAGGTCTGTTGAGCAGAGTTTAATTCAAGTGCTTTGGCTTGTAGTTCTTTTATAAGCCCGTTATCAAGCAAGTCATCAGCGCTATTTACTTTTCCTTCTATTACTTCTTCTAGCTCGAAGTTTGTTATATTATCTTGTCTGCCGATAAAGACTGCTATTGTCTCATCTATGTATTGAAGTGTATTAGTTACATCCGTTTTCTTTGCCAAATAAGTTAAGAAATATGCCAATCGGTTTTGTCTCATTATCTCTGATTTTCGAACTATGTATGTTGAGTCGGTTTCATTATCATTCGGGGCAGTTATATATATCTCTGTTCTTCCAAGCCATATTAATGTTTTGAAATATTGCTTTAATTTAGATCCTTCTGAATAATGTCCTCTTGGTTTGAATTGGCTCCAATCATATCTTCGAAAAGATACATCGCCAAATAGTTGTACTTTATCCATTCCATTAGCAGATTTTATATTCGTGGTAATCTCATTATATTTTTCGCTTATACTTTCAGAAGCTGTGAAAGTTTTATATTCAGTTAGAGTATTGTAAGCAATTAAGAGGTATAAGTTTGCATCATCTATTAGTTCACTATATTTCTTATGTTTTACTGGGTCTGAAGAATATTTATTTCTATCGTAATTCTTAAGTTCCGTTAGCATTGTAAATAATACAGTATTAAGTTCTAAATATAATATTTGCTTTTCTATATTAATTAACATATTGTCAACTGACTTATGTACCGAATGCAGCATCATATCAGCAGATAAGTATATTGGTATATCTTTTTTGAAAAGTTCGTAAAGTCCTTCTATAAAGCTTGGATAGCTATATCTTTCTGAGACCATGAACGAATGCGAGTTCAAAAGTGAAATCTCATCAGGTGTCAAACCAAAGAATTGGTTTATCGAATCAGAATACTTAGCATCGTAAAAATTAGTTTTAGCGTAAGCATTGAACTTACTAGCAGGGTATTCATCTAATAAGTCAGGGTATGACATATCCTGATGTGAATTAAGGTATTCCCTATAGTTATCTATGTTGAATTCTGTCTGTGCGAATAAACTAATTTGTGCAATTAGTAAAAGTGTAAGTATAGTTTTCATAATATGCCCACTAAATTAATATTACTTCTAAGATTAAATCAATTCCTTTAAGAAAAATTACAATTTATTTTTGATATATCCAATTTACTTTATTGTAATCAGCTAATTGACTAAGTCTATTTCATAAATAATATTGAATAAGTCATTTTATATTTTATATAAACCGGAGGAATAAGACTCTATCCTCACGACATAATCATTATATTTGCACTCGAACATTAAATACAAAGTCGAAATACTATGATAGAAATAAGAAAAGCAATTCGCAAAGCAAGTGGAATAGAAGAAGGCAAACCACAGCTATTCATAGCAGAGGAAAATTTTTCTTACAAGGGATTACCTATACTCAAAGACTCGCTAGTGTTATATGATGGTGAAGGCAAGATAGATGTGAATATGATCTATTTCGGGATACTACAAGATAGTAATGTACCAGTAATACTGGACAAAATATTAGAACCAAAAAATAGCTTGATAAAAACACTTGGTAAGGTGAGTGATTGCCCACAAGAGATGGACGAGATAGACATGCTGGATACTGGTATATGGCATGGAAATCATTTCGATGAGTGGAATAACTCGTTCGCTGATTTTTTGCCTCGCATCAAATCAGGTGTGAATTTGGAATATAACGGCACAGTTTTTAGCTCGCTTATGTACTCTTTCAATGCAGTAGCCGGTATCTTGACCAACTTCATCAACGTAGAGCCACTGACAGTAGATGTGAACGGTAACACGCTGGAATTACCACCTATGTTAGAGATAGTATTCCCAAATGAACCAAAAGAGGGTGAGACACTTTACCCTTCAGCTTTACAGCCAGTAGAAGAAATGAAATACTTCGGTTATAATCTGAGAGGAAAACTGGGTATAGATAAGGAAGGGGCTGTATTCGGAGAGAGCGCAGAGGAGTTCGAAGCAAAGGTTTACGAGCATCCCAAATTCGAGACGATTACTATGACAGTAGGTGCTAACATAGTGATATTGCCAGACGGCACAGCTGGTATCCGCCTAAAAGACCAGAAGCACAAGGTACATCATTTCAAAATAGAGAGGGTGTAGGAGAAAATTTGCAAATATACTCCGTTTTTAATATTTTAGATTATTAGGTGGCGCAGTACTCGGCGAGAGTCCAGAGGAATTTAACAGGTTCAATCTATACGGATATTTATGTGAGATATTTATTTACATTAATAACAGTTTTAGTATTCAATTCATTTACTACTTACAAAAGTATGAGTAATGAAGATTTAGTTATAAAACCAACTATAAAGCTTGGTCATACTTATGTATATTATCTTAAAAATAATAGAAAGGATATTGAAGACGATGATATTCAAAGTATAGACTCTAACACCAACTATAGCTATTTTATTGTTGACGGCAAATATGATGATAAATACAAAATGATGTTTAAGAAAGCTGAAATGTCAAATACTAATTCTAAAAGTGATGATGCAATAGATTTAGCATCAGATTTGGACTTAGAAGATATATGTTATGAAACTGATATTAACGGTAGTATTATCGGAGTTTTAGGTTGGGACACACTCTCTGTGATAATCCGAAAAAAGGCAAGTGATTTAATTGATTCGAAGACATTAGATGAAAAAACATTGAAAAATACAATGTTAAGAGTTATGTCAAAGAAAATATTGGATTTTGTGACCTCGTCTAGTGGCTTTGTAGATTATTATTTAACTGATGCTAAAAATCTACATTTAGGAATGGGACTAATTGACAGTGACATAGGGAAAGAATTTACAGAAGATTTGTTTGTCTTTCAGTTTGGACTTGTAATACCTGCCGTTTCAATAATTGAAAAAGCTGAAGATGCGGAAAAAGGAAAAATTGAACTAATCAAAACCACGAAAATAGATAATAATGAATTGAAAAAATGGATGTCTCAAGTGTTTAGTCTCTTTGTAAATGACGAGGAGGAACTTGAGGAACTTTTGGAAAGTATAGAGTTAACTGTAAACAAAGAAATTAGAATCATTTATTCAGAATCATCTGGTATCCCACTATTGATAGAAACTAATTACGAAATAGTATCACAATTCTCACATAGTAAAAATAAAATTATTGAAAATAGAAGATTAGAGTTTAAAGAACTTCTGATAGACTAAAAAACATAGAGTACTTCAACTTCTTTAATATTGGATTAGTAAATGAATGTTATAACTAGAACGCTATTAACCCTCCTATTTATATTTATTGGTTGCTCATCAATCAACGACTTCTCGGGATTGGAGTTGGATTATCCATTTGCATTGCCCGATTCTGGTGATTTCTATTTCCCACTATCCATGGGCTCGAATTTTAAAAAAGTCGAACACAAGCTAGATACATTTTCCAATGAGTGGTATTCTAAACACCTATACTCCCTAAAAGAGCCAGTATTATTCAACCAAAAGAAGAGTATCGAAGTATATAGATATACTAACATAGGAACTTGGGGTAATCCATTCACATATAGAATCGTAAAAACTGATTCAATAGTTACTATTACCAAAAAGCTAACTGACGGCTATGGTGGATATCACGCTGGAAAGTTAATAATAAATCAAACAAAAAAACTTCCAAGAGAAGAGTGGGATAACCTAATTCAAAGGATTGAGAGATTCGAATTTTGGACTCAGCCGACACACATCAAATATTTAGGTATGGATGGTACGGAGTGGATATTGGAGGGTTACAAGGATGGTAAATATCACTATATAAACCGATGGTGTCCCAACCACAAAGATAATAGTCCATTCGTTGAGGTTTGTAATTCGTTCGAGGAATTATTCGATGATATCAATAGTGAAACCGACACTGAATGATAATGCACTTCTGGTCTTCTCCCTTTGTACCAGTTATAGTATAGACTAAACGATGTTCCCTTGTTATTCGCCTCGACCAATAGCCTTTCAAATCATATTTTAGTGGCTCTGGCTTACCTATTCCTTTGAATGGGTCTTGTTTAATTGCTTTGAGCAAATCCTTTATTCTTTGTGCTGTGGCTGCATCATTCGTCAGCCAATAGTTGTAGTCGTCTAAAGCATTTTTCGTGAATTCGAAATTCATATTAATGAACTATTTCTTCTTCAATATTAAAGGCTATTAATTCACCTTTTTCTACTTGCTCCAATGACTCTGAAAGCCGCTTTCTGTTAGCTTTTGAGGAGAGTAGGTGTTCTGTTTCCTTTAGAGAATTATATTCCTTAATGGACATAATTACAACTCCATCGTCATCTTTATTTCTTGGTATCACGATTATCTCCGATGAGTTACCCACTGCGTCGAAGTACTTTTTCATCGATTTTCTAAGTGTGGATATGGTTATAGCTTTCATAATTTAATCTTGTTTGTTACTATATTATGTACGTAATATAGTACAATATATTTTACTTTGCAAATCTAATTCATTTAGTTTAAATTGGCATTCAGAATTTGAATAATAAAAATAAGACTTAATCATGAAAAATATAATACCATACCTGACTTTTAACGGGAACGCAGAAGAAGCGTTAAATCACTATAAATCAGTACTCGGTGGAGAGATAGTATCTATCAGCAGGTTCAAAGATGCACCTCCTATGGAAGGCGTCGAGATGACAGAAGAGTCGTTGAATCTGGTTATGAATGCGGCTTATGTAATCAACGAATATATTACGATAATGGTTAGTGATGGACATCCATCGTTCGATGAAATTCCTTTCGGACAGAATATCTCTCTTGCGATAACTGCTGAATCGAAAGAAGAGGCAGATGCTTTCTTTACAGGATTATCAGAAGATGGTATTATAACTATGCCGATAGAAGAAACATTTTGGAATGCGTATTTCGGTATGTGCGAAGATAAGTTCGGTGTTAACTGGATGATTAATTTTGATATGGATTGAGCAACGTAAAGAGAAAATGATTTCATTTTGTAACATTTTTGTTGTTAATCTGTTCTTTTATTTTTCAATTTGAATAGTAAAACAATTTGAGGTTATTTATGAAATTTATATTTATTCTTATTTTCATACTTGCTCAATCATTTTCGTATTCTAATAAACCATTTTCAACATGGCAGCTTGACAGCCGTGAGCAAATAAAATTCGGTGAAGAGGAATGCCAATATACAATAGATATCGATAATTATAAAAAAGATAGAAATTATAGGCACTCAGATATTTTTACAGATGATAAAGGCGAAATACAATTAAGTTTTGATATATATAGTAACAAAATTGTGATTCGTGAAAGCACAGGTCTAATAATATTCGAACATTTATTTGATAATCAAGAAGTAAATACCAATATAGAGTCAATAGTCTTACCTTTCTATTCCAAAAGATTGTGTTATTTCGTTTATATTTCAACCAAAGAAACCGACAATTATGGAACATTAAACTATATCAAAATAGACTATAACTCACCTTTTAATACTATCATACCAGAAACCTCGATAGCAACATCAATATCAAGTTTACCTTTAGCTGCAACTTTAAGTAACGATGGTAATAGTTACTTTATAGCTTCAATGGCTAAAAATCCAGAAGAATTGCATATTACTCAGTTATTCTCATCAGAAGCATTTGTAAATACTCGGTTTCAAGATATAGATATGGACTATAATAATAAAGTTTTTAGTGGTATTGCGTTTAAGTTTTCTCCCCAAGGCGATAAATTAATCTTAAATTATTACGGAAGCAATTTTGTATTTTATTCTTTTGATAATAGTAACGGAAATATAATACAAAACTATAAGATTGATTTTACTAAAGAATCAGATTATAATATAAGAACTATGTTTGAATTTTCACAGAACGGGAGTAAACTCTATGCACAAAGTGGACACGACAACTACATTATACATCAATTTGATTTGAAAGATTATACTAATAAAAATAGTGTACTTAATTCAAGAAAAATCGTTTGGATTCAGGAAGCAACATGTGTCGATTGTCTATTAAGAGATTTTCAATTAGCCCCAAACAATAGAATTTATATAAGTTATTTGCATAGTTATACTGGTAGAAAAGATAGTACCTTTCTCGGAGTAATCAATTGTCCTAATTCTGAAAGTCCAAATGTTGGATATCAACATTTGGGAATAGGTGTAACTAATAATATTATCAACGTTCTTTATATACCTAAGATTCCATCGAACTTTCTTGCAACGCCACAATCCCCTGCTGTTTATAATCGACCTGATGATATACAGCAATACTGTATAAATTCAAGTGTTACAATCAAAGGTGCAGAAGACCCTTGCGGCGTACATAGTTGGGTGAAGGCAGATGGGTCTCGAGATTATAGTAATGACCTAGTGTTCGAGAATATAAGCGCTGCAGATGCTGGATATTATTTCTACCATTTCCAGAGTTGTTACAAACAATTCAATGATACATTTGAAATTAGAATAATCGAGAAAATCACACCAGAAATAGTAAAAGTATTTCCTGATAAATTAGATTTATGCCTTACCCCACTTGAAGATATGACTTTCACCTCCACTGAAAAATACAAAGAGTACAAGTGGTATTTTACTAAATCTGGAACTACAAATAGAATTCTAATTGGTAGCCAAGACACCGTTGTCATAGCTGATTTGGGTTTGTTGGAACTAGAAGCATTGGATGAAGGTGGCTGCGAAGGAATAGCTAGCTATATAATAGAACAAGCAATTTTCGATTACCCACAGATTGAAGAATATGAGATCAGAATATGCCGAGGAATAGAGCAGTCATATAGTATTGATTTCCCAATCAAGTCTAATAAGTCATTGAGAATAGATAGTCTTTCGCTGCGGTTAGGGAATAAAATGTCAATTAAGAATAAACCATTTATAATTGACTCATACCCAAATGGAGAGTTTTATAGGGATATACTTATAGATTTCGACCGATTGAACGTAGGTATATTAATGGACACGCTAGATATATACATAGATTCCGAATGTAAGAGAAAAATCTCTATCCCATTAAAAATAATTATAGAAAGTATTATATTCACTCTTGAAGTACCACATTTGAGAACAGTAATTGGAAGAAGGAATTTTGAGATTCCGATATTTTTAACAACAACTTGCATAGAAGCAACAGATGATTTCAAATTTGAGGCATCATTTGTCCTCTCAAATAGCAAGTACTTAGTAGATAGAGTAGAAGGAGTCAAACTAATAGATATATCTGTGGTAAATGATAATCAAAAAATCAAAATTAGTTATGAAGGAACTGCAATTAGTAATGGACGGAATCAAATTGGAAGTTTATTCGGCACAGTATTGCTGACCGATATTGATTCAACTGAAATATTAATTCAAGATACTGTTTCTAATTATGTGTTCGATATAATAGATGGTTCGCTAATAACTGAAGAGATTTGTGCTCAGGATATAAGGCAAGTTTTATTCTTTAACAATCAAACTGATATCTCGAATAATGGCAAATCCATATATTTAAACAGCCTCGGCGGATACAGAGGAAACTTGTATCTGAGAATTACTAATTATACAGGTCATACTGTAGCTGAGTACAATATCAATAAAGACGATGAGACAATTGAAAGAAATTGGGAATTAACTGGGATTGCAAGTGGAATATATTTTCTACAAATAATGGAAGGGAATAAGATGGAGGTGAATAAATTATTTATTGAGTAATAATCCTAATTACTTACGTAATCTTATTTTTTAGACTTATTCAAATCATACAGCTTCAAATACTTTAGATAAGTAGCATAAGCTGAATTGAAGGCAACTACAAAGCCATAGAAACCGTCTAGGAATCCAAGCCGGAGGAAATAATCTCTGACAAATTTGAACCATGAATTGAAGAGAATTGTAACGACACTTGTAGTCTTCCCTTTTCTATGTAACTCATCAGCGGCTATTGTCGTGAATTTTTGTATTTGTTCTATGTGTTGGCTAATACTATCGATAGAGTAATGTAGTAAATCGCCGTGTAGTTTTTTGACTGTTTTACCATCTTCCAAAATGACTTCGTCGTGTGGATTAGTTCCTCCCCATCTGCCATCATTCTTGTTCCATATCCTTGTCTTTATATCAGGATACCACCCACCATGCTTAATCCATTTACCACAGTAGTTCGTCAGTCTGTTAAATTCATAAGCTCCAGAATTGAAATTTGATTTAATTTCTTGTATTGATTTGATTAATTCTGGGGAAAGCACTTCATCGGCATCTATAGATAAAACAATGTCGAAATTTGATTTATCCAAAGCAAAATTCTTCTGCTCTATATACCCGAGGAATTCTTGGCTGATTACCGAAGCACCTTTCGATTCGCATATCTCAACAGTTCGGTCAGTTGATTGGGAGTCAACAACGATTATCTCATCGGCGACATCTTTCAGCGAATCTAAACATCTGCCGATTTTGTCTTCTTCGTTGTAAGTAATAACAACGGCAGAGAGTTTTATCGAATTGCTACTTTCCAAATTGTAAGGCTTCGTTTATTTTCTATTCTTACGGTATTGTTGAACGTCTAGGTCGTACTTTCTTATTTTATTATGCAAAGTCTCGCGGCTAATACCAAGCTGAGCAGCCGACTTACTAACGTTTCCATTACACCTTTTCAGAGTTGCATCTATTTTCTTTTTATCGACTTGTTGCAAATCTTCTTTTAGAGTCCTATCCGCAGAAAGGTAAGCATCTGCTTTGCCTTCAACTATAGGAGACGATGAGCTAGTTTTAAGCATTTTGTGAACGTCACTTACTTCTATCCCTTCGTTCTTCACTGTTTGTAATATCACTCTGACCAAACTAGCAAGCTCACGTACATTCCCTTTCCATATCTGCTCTGACATAAACTCAATTGCTGATGGAGAGAATACTTTCTGCTCGTCGAAGTTCTCATTGTGTATTCTTAAGTAATAGTCCACGATTAATGGAATATCTTCTTTTCTTTCTCTAAGTGGCGGAATATAGATTTCACATTCACGTAATCTATGATAAAGTGGTTCTCTGAAAGTACCATCTTTCATTTCATTTATTAGGTTTTTATCAGTCGCAGAAACTATACGAACATCTACGTCTTCGCTTTCTACAGAGCCTACTTTTCTTACTTGTCTTTCTTCAATTGGTATTAGCAAATTGCTTTGCAGGTCCAACGGCATATCGCCAATCTCATCTAGAAAGAGTGTCCCACGATGAGCTTTGTGGAATAGTCCACGCTTAGTATCAGTTGCACCTGAGAAAGCTCCCTTGATGTGCCCAAACAACTCACTTTGGAATAATTCCTTAGGTATGTTTGGTATATCGACTGTTACTATCGAGTTTTTACTTCTTCTGGAAACAGCGTGAATGGCCTTAGCTACTAATTTCTTACCGGTACCAGTTTCACCAGTCACCAATATATTAAGGTCAGTACGTCCAAATCTTATAACGTGGTCACCAAGCTCTATCATTTGTCTGCTATTACCTATTAGGCCATGCACTTGTAAAAAGTGAAGGATTTCTTTTTCTTCGCCTTTCGATTCTAATCGGCTAACAGCACTTTCTAGAACTTCTTTTATTCGTTTTTTGCTAACTATACTCTTCTCGATGAAGTTCACCGCACCGAGTTTAGTCGCCTTTACAGCCGTTTCGATTGATCCTTTACCAGAAATCATAACTACTGGAATAGATGGATATTTCTTACGGCAATGCTCAAGAATATCTAGACCAGTTTTCTTTTCAGAAGGACCAAACTCTATATCTAATAGAGCTAAACCGATTTCACGGTTGTTCTCACTCAGATAATTCATAGCAGAATCTGGATCATTGAACATCACTGTTTCATATCCAAAACTACTCACAATCTCTGAGATTGTTGAGCAAAAATCTACATTATCATCAGCTATTAAAACTTTCATTAAAATTATTCTTCAAATTTGATTGGCGAAATAGTATTCAATATACTAAAAACTTCTCTGTATTCCTTACTTCCTATTGCTTTCAGTCGATTATTCCAAAATCCATTTAGATTATATCCGGAAGCCAAATTAGCATATCGCACGAATCTGACCGTGTCTGCTGGTACATTGAGCTTCTGCACTTCTAATATCGTATCCCACAGTTTCTGGCTCATTTCGCAATATACCGAATCTGTTGTTTTATACAGTGGGACTGTGCCTATACTATCACTAAGATTAAATAGTTGATAGACTTGCTTACCTGTAGTTACAGCATAACCATTTATCAATTTGTTGTTTTTCATATCATAATCGCCCCAACTAATTAGGACTTTTATGCGTGATTCAGTGACGCACTCGGCTTCTTGCTTGGCAGAACCGCAACTAATCAAAAAAATTAAAACTATGATAATAAAACTATTTTTCATTTTTTAATTTTACAAAATCATTGATTCTTTTGAATGATTCTTCCTTACCTAGCAATTCCATAGTAAGAGTAAGACTCGCTCCTACCGACTTACCAGTTATCATCAATCTTATCGGATTCATTACTTTACCGAAGCCAAGACCTGTAGTCTCAACGAAATTCTTTACTATATCGTGTATCGGCTCATCTTTCCAATTCTCAAGCCCTTCAAGCTCATCAAGTAATGGTTTTATAGATGAATAAGTATCCTCTTTCCATTGTTTTTCCATGAACTTTTCATCATACCCACTGATATCACCGAACATATAGTCGCCGAAAGCAGGGATTTCTTCAACGAAATCAACTCTTTCACGAAGCAAATTAATAATCGCCTCTAAGTATTCTTTATTCTTATAGTTAACACCCTCAGCTTCTAGCTTAGGAATTAATTTATCAGCTAACTCACTAACTGGTTTAGCTTTCAGATATTCAGAGTTCATCCAAAGTAGCTTTCTTCTGTCGAATATAGCTCCACCTTTGTTCACTTTTTCAATATTGAAACCAGCTATTAGCTCGTCCATTGTATATATCTCACGCTCGCCACTTGGGTTCCAACCGAGTAATGCAATGAAATTAGTGAATGCTTCAGCGAAATATCCTTTCTGTTTGAAATCTTCAACCGCTACGTCACCGTGTCTTTTACTTAGCTTTTGTTTGTTTTGGTTTAGAAGTAGAGGTAAGTGAGCGAATTTCGGCATTTCCCATCCAAATGCTTTGTATAGCAATATATGTTTAGGAACAGAAGGCAACCACTCTTCACCACGGATAACATGTGTGATTTCCATCAAATGGTCATCGACAATATTCGCCAAATGGTAAGTTGGGAATCCGTCAGATTTCATTAGAATCTGATCATCTACATCTTTCCCATTCACAGATACTTTACCACGAATTAAATCTTCGTACTTTATTTCCTCGTGAGGAATTTTTAATCTAATTACATGGGGAACACCCTCTGCAAGCAATTCTTTAGTCTTTTCTTCACCCAAAGTATATTGGCTACGCATAGTAGAGCGGTCGTATTTTGGAGTAATTCCAGCTGCTTTTTGTCTCTCACGCATAGTGTCTAGCTCTTCGGAAGTATCGAAAGCATAGTAAGCAGAGCCATTATCAATTAGTATTTGGGCATGTTTAGTATATAGGTCAAATCTTTCTGATTGGATGTACGGTCCGTAATCTCCACCTTGCATAGGACCTTCGTCAAACTCGATTCCACACCATTTTAGCGACTCTATAAGGTTCGTTTGCGAATCCTCAACGAATCTAGTTCTATCAGTATCTTCTATCCTAAGTATCATGGTTCCACCAGTACTTTTGGCGAATAGATAGTTGTATAGTGCTGTTCTTAGTCCACCTACGTGTAGGTATCCAGTTGGTGAGGGTGCGAATCTAACTCTAGTTGACATTTGAAATTTCCGTTTTATTTCTGTTTTATTTTTTCGAATATATGTATAAACATAACAACAAAGATAAGAAATTTAGGAAGAAGAAATAAAATTTCCGTTAAAGTAACTACCCGCTTGTCCATGCTTTCAGCTTTGCTGAGCAGGTAAGTAGAGTGCTAATATGACGGATACGTATGCACCTCCACTTCGCACAATACTAGCAATATGTCACTACTCACTTAAAAGTCAAACTACTCTAATAAAAAAAGACTGTCTTTAAAATCAAGACAGTCTCATTCTATTTCAATTTTTGTTATTCTATTAATTAATAGAGTTGTTGCCGAGTATTAGATTATTTGTACTTACGTTATTTTGTACTATGATACCTGGTAACAGGTGGCGAAGTGCCTCTTTGTCTATCAATCTGAACTCGCGAAATATAGCAGTCTCTATTAGTTGCTCTATTTCTTTGCCAGTGATTAGACCGATTGATTGTAGCTGTATTAGCTCACCTTGCACTTCTTTAGTAAAGAACATTTGCTCAGATTCGAGCAAAAATCTAAATGAGTTTTTGCTTTCGGGCCTTACTCTCTCTAAATCATCAGCGTTGTTTTCTAATGTATCTAAGTAATTATCGTGTTTGTTTTTCTTTAGTATTCGTGATAGTTCGGCTGTATTTAACTCACCGCCTTCTTTTATACTATTTAGAACAACTTCTAATACATTGACTATATCATTATTCATTTACCGTACCTAAGTATTTGTTCTCTAGTTCGTGCATAGCGGCTCTGTCCTCGTCCGCGTGGTCATCATATCCTAACAGATGTAGCACACCGTGAGCTGCTAATCTGAGTAATTCGGACTCATGGGTTGCATTGTACTCTTTCGAGTTCTCTAGTGCCGTTTCTACGCCAATTATTATTTCTGCTTCCTTCTCGTCTTCGTCTAATACGAATGTAATTACATCCGTCGGATAATCGTGATTAAGATATTCTTTATTTATCTCATGTATATCTTTGTCATTGACGTATATAAGATTAATAAGTGCAGTATCTATCTTATAATCAGTAAGTATATTGTTAACTAGCTGAGTTGTTTTTACTTCGGGGATAATACCGAATTCCCCTTCGTCTAATATGTTTATCTCTATTGCCATTGTATTATAGAATTGATTCTGCTAAGGAAAGCTGCATAGCCGCAAGTAAGATCGCGGGATCTAGCTCAGTTATGCTCGATTTCAATATTGCTTTATCAATATTTGAGAATAGCGAACAACTGCTATTGCTACCTATTACTAGGCAAGAGACGCTTTCCCCTTCGGCACGGACGAATATAACTTCGTCTGGCTCAAAAAGCAAAAATCCTGTTAGCCCATGTAGCTCGAAATAGCCGTGCTTAGTTTGAACAGAAACTAATACACCTGTCTCATCTTTCTGAGGAGAAATCTGAGTTTTATTGTAAATTGTAAATACAACGGACTGGTTAGTTTCACTGTTTTTCAGTGTCCATGTCCAAGTATCTGAAGTACCTTTGTGATTAACCCCCAATGTCTCAGAGATTCTTTCGATGTCTTCATTTGTAAAATTGAAACTCATACTATCTATTATTTAATTGAAAAGTCGGAACACATACTGATACTAAAATAGAAAATAAATACAAATTATTGTATATAAAAGGCAAACTATTGTTAATTTTAAAAAACAAAAAATATATGACTTCATGATTTCTATTAAAAATCTACACAAAAGCTTTGGTGATAAACACGTACTTACGGGTGTAAACATAGATGTTGAGATTGGCTCAACTCATTGTATTATAGGTAAATCTGGCTCTGGAAAAAGTGTACTTCTTAAGCATATTGTGGGATTATTAAAGCCAGATAAAGGCGAAATATTCGTAGACGATAAAGAAATAGAGACTTTAAGCTACAAAGAATTATTCGAGATTCGCAAAAGTATGGGATTCGTTTTCCAAGGGGCTGCTCTTTTCGATTCCTATAATGTATATGAGAATATAATAATAGGTCTATACGAACACGGCGAAAGGGACGCAAAAACTTTAGATGAGACCGCAGTAAAAGTACTATCTTCGGTAGGATTACTTCCTCCTATAAATGAGCGAGAGACGGCTAATTTCATTAAGGAGTGGGAAATATTGAAAACGAAAAAACCATCTGATCTATCGGGTGGTATGCGTAAAAGAGTAGGTGTTGCTCGTGCATTAGTAGGTGACCCTAAGTATATATTCTACGATGAGCCAACTACTGGACTTGATCCAGTTACATCGGAGCAGATAGACGAGTTAGTTAAAGAAATCGGAAAATCAACTGGTGTTACTTCTATTGTCATAACACACGATATGTTTTCCGTATTTCGGGTTGCTGATAAGGTGTCTATGCTTCACGATGGAAAAGTCAGATTCGAGGGGAATGTTCAACAGCTGAAAGATTCCAAAGATGAAGTAGTTAGTGAGTTTATAGATAGATTCCGATTAGAGGGCGAATTTGACTCCTAGTTTGACTCCTCTTTGGGTTAACACTTCGCTACCTTTGAATGGCCAATAGCTGTTTCGGCTACGTCCTTCATAGATTAGATATGAAATTCCTGTCTTGTATATATGATAGATAATAGGGTAGTATGCACCGAACTTCGATATAAAATACTCGTGAAATAAATCGGGTGTCCTTTGCAATAGGTTCTCTATTACCCAAGAGCCACTCCACTCTACGAATTGGAAATCTGACCATATTACATTGTGGTGGTATTTAATTTCCAAGCTAGTTACTCCCTCGCCAAATACATACATTAGCCCTGAAGTATATGCCATACCGAAGTTTGTTTCCGTCTCGAATTCGTAGAGCAATCGATTGTTGTTTTCACTATAAGTGAAATTCTCTATATCTGATTGCACCTGCATTATGGAGCTACTATGTGAAAATAGAAATTTGTTCCCTTTTTCTTCACCTAATCCGAAACCATTGTAATATGTACCACCGTAGCGATACATCTCTGTTTTGATAGTGTGGTCACTGACGGATGAGGGCTTAAAGCGAGATGATGAATTCCCGAAAAATGCTCGTTCGGAACTGAAGTACAATAGCCCATTTCTTGATAACCTTTTGTCATATCTGAAGAATCCGTATTGAACTTCTGTTGAATAATTTTCTTCAAATGAGCTACCAAAATCCGAGTAAAATGTCATCCATTCTGGTCCGTAGCTGAGCTCCAGTAGAGGAATATTCACATTTTCTTCAGTGTTGAAATAGCGAGAGATAATATCGCCAATGCTTTCTTGCTCCTGAGACCAGAGATTAGTCTGCACTAGAAAGAAGAAAGAAAGGGTTAAAATTAATTTGATGGGGCTAATATTCATTAGAAAATAAAGCTAACACCTATGTTGAAATTTCTTTGGAATAGGGGAGGGGCAGTATTCGATGGCCAATTCATATTATTCTCGCGAATCCTATGAAATCCGTAAGATATTCCATTTTTAACAACGAAATAGAGTATAGGTACTAGAGTCGGTGAAGTAGTTTTCACTCTATCTACGAAATAGCTAGCTATACCTTGAGTTGTTCCCTCTATTAGTTTTCCTAATGACCAATGCCAAAACAGGAAGCGAGGCATTATCAAATTCTCACTATAAGTAGCTGTTATCCCTATGTTCTCTACTAATCTTATTTTTATTCCTGACTCGAAGGTCTCACCGAAACGGATACCATCTTCCATTACTTTGATCATATCTATTTGGTTTGTATCTACTATTCCACTCGAATTAGTGAACTCTAGCGAATTCCAAGTTAATCCTGTACCGTGAGTTAGTATTATCTGAAAATTATCACTGATTGTATAGCCATAGCCATTGCTAGAAATCATTCCAAATGAAAGTACTTTACTGTTCAAGCTCAGATTTTCACCTATTGCATCTATATCCCCAAGTGATTGCCCCGCAAAAAGTGAGTTGAAGGAGTATTTTAATAGACCACTACCAGCTACTGTCTCACCATAGTTTGCAAATCCAACTTTACCTATAACCCTGTTATTTGGATTGAACTCAGTGCCGAATGCATCCTTGTTATAGAATGCTTCGTTCATTCCGTATTCAAGCTCAATCGTTGGTCTATCCAGATCGCTGTATGAATCCATACTCCAAAAGTTAAAATCCCATTCTTGGTATTTTGAAGAATCTTTGGCAGTTGAGTTATCTTTTTCTATAGTGTCTTGAGCATTGACTGATATCGTTGCTACTAATAGAAATAGTATATACTTGAACATATTAACTCCTTATAATTTATTAGAATGTATGACCTAAACCAATGTGAATTAGTATATTGGAAAAAGGTTTGTCATCTCCGTTAGGATCAAACACAGGTGTTGCGAAATCTAATCTCAATGGTCCAACCGGTGTGAAATATCTTATCCCAGCACCTATAGAAACGGCTAACGTACTGAAAAAGTTATTAGTTTTAGTATCAGATCTATCGTCGTTTACTAGCCAATCATACGAATTCCCTACGTCGGCAAAGGCAACAAGTCCTAGACTTTCTATTTGGTCTGCTAAAAACTCGCTAAAGTACTCTGGACGTTTGAATTTGTATCGTAGCTCTATTGAAGATTCAATCAAACTAGTAGAGCCAACAAAGTTTTCTAGGAAGCCGTACAAATCATTTTGTTTAAAAGTAGAATCCCCCTTCGGGTGGTATCTAAGTTTTCTTGATGTCCAACCCCGAACTGAATTTGCTCCACCTGCAAAAAACTGTCTATCAAATGGTACATAATAATTACTATTGAAATCTAAGAATATGTGGCCAGCACTGATTTTGAATGCTGTTGTTAATTGGCTTGATAAACTAAAGTAATTATAGATTTTCACCTGAGTTCTTATATAATTTGATAGTACATTAGCTATTGGGAACTCAACTGAAGTATTCAGATAATAACCCTTGGTTGGGTTTATCGGGTTGTCTCTTTTGTCCCCTACTGCCCTAAAACTCATAGTGGCAAGAGTGATAAATTTATCATATTCTTGCAAACTAGAGTAAATAATCAATGCTTGTGCTATATCACTAGTCAGAGTATCTTGGTTCAATATATTCTCTAATCCCGACGGTTTCTCACTTTCAAAGCTTAAATCTATATAGACACTATTGATAATCGTATAGTAAGGTAATCGGAGTTGGAATGTGAATGGCCAAGAAAAAGTGTTGAGAGTGAAGTTATTTAGGATATTACGAACGGCATATTGTGGGTTAGTACTCGTGCCAACGCTCCAATTAAAAAGTGAGAATATATATGGCTGATCGAACCGAATACCAGCTTGGTATTCATATTCCAACAGGTTTTGGTACTCATTTGTACTGCTCCCTGAGCCAATGAATCGACTTATATCACGAGCGAAGATTTTGCCATATAATCTGAACTTCTGTGCAGCACCGAATATGTTCTTATGCCCGTAACCTGCTTCTATACCCGCATTCGTAGTCTCATTGAAAACAGTCCTATTCACAAAAGGGCTGACTTCCCAATCTTGTTGGTTATTATAAACAAGACTAACCTTTACGTTGACTATCGAATCGCTTGTAGTTGAGTCGGAGATATAGCTAATTGAGACATTCTCGAATACTCCCAACGAGAGGAAGTTAATACGAGATTGTAGTTCATCTCGTTTGCTATAGTAATCACCCGGTTTGAAAGCAATCTGCATTCTACGCATATTCTCCGATACAGCTGGTTGATCGTTGCGAACATCTACTATTTCTATTTTGCCAATCTTCTTTCTTTCACCTAGTATGAATTCTATTACTACACTATCTGTTTTGGTTTCGTCGTTTATGTAAATTATCGGTCGGCTACTCTTTATATATAGAAATCCATTATTCTCTAGAGTAGCGGTTACCTCGTTGTATTCTTGCTCTATTTTTTGTTCGGAATAGTAGTCACCAGTGTGATCTGTCAGTACATTTTTGATTTTACTTTTTACTTCTAGGTCTATGCTATCTAGACCAATATAGGTAACTGTGGATATTCTATATCTTTCATCTTCTTTTATATAGAAAGCTAATACATTTTCTTCGGTAGTGCTGTCTGGGAATATTTCGTAGCTTATCTGTGATAGGTGGTATCCGTTGTTTTTATAGTATGATTCTAATGATTTCAAATCCTCTAATACTACTTTCTCGTCGAATACACGCCTTTCATTTTCGAACCAACGAATATTCTTTTCTATCGTTTCCATAGCCAATTTGGGAGTATGACGATTTTTTTGCCCCTCGCTGTAATACATCAGCATAAGCGAGTGGAGTATCCCGATATTAGTAGGGCGGCTTTTTACTTTACTTACCAACTCGGCATCAGTGAATTCTTTATTCCCAATAAACTCTAGCCGATTTATCTCATAGCCATAAGGAACAAACTTACTAGTATAAAGTCCTTTATTCTCTAGTTCGTCTGCTTTGATATTAGTCAATGAGCATATTATTATAATCGCAAATAATATTAGTCTATTGGGAATAAAGTGCATTATGATTTGACATCTTTTTTTATAATATGATGTTTATCTCGTTTCTCTTCTTAGTCATTTTCTATTTGTACTGTTCTTCTTCGTCGTCATCATAGAAGTAATCTTCTTCAATCATATCCTCATACTCAGACCACAAATCTTCCATGCCTTCGATTAACTCATCGGTATCTTCTAATTCGATAATGTTGTCCAATACTTGTTGCGGGCAACCTGATCTATTAGCGTAATCCCAAAGCTCGTCTTTGGTAGCCGGAAATGGTGCATCTTCTAATGTTTTTGCTAGTTCTGGTGTCCAAAACATAACCTGACACTCCTAAATTTGATTTAATTAATTTAATACTATTACGTTAAGCGTAATCCAATTTTTCGCAATATCTTAAAAATTGACTTAATAACAAGAAAAATATTACATTATTAGTGCCAAAAAATAAAAAAAGGCGTTTACCGAAGTAAACGCCTTGTAATTAGAACCTTTGAAATGCTTTATTAATTGCTAGTTGGGGCATTTTGTGCTGCTATGGTGTCACCACTCGATTTTTGCTGCATTTCCATTAATCTTCGGTTCAACAAAGCTCCTAAAGTATTGCTTACTTGAGTATTATCAGCATTGTACTTAGCCATTTTCGTTTGTAATAGCTTCATAGCTTCAGCTTTTTTACCTTCGTGCTCAAGTTTAGCTATCTCGAGCTCATCGATTGTTACTAAAGCGTCTATCAGGTTAGAACGAACTCTCTCATATTGAGATTCGTAGCCTTGGCGACCTCGCATCTGCTCTTCGAGCACTTCGATTTTGCTTTTCAGCTTTTTAGTTACGTCTATAGCACCTTGATAATCGTCCATAACTTTGTATAATTCAGCCGAATATCTATGTGGACCCAAGTAGCGGTTCCCTATCTCGTACTGCACTAAATCTGATTTTAAATTATCGTTTGTTATTATCTTGTTTGCTCTATCTACACCTAATTTGGCGTATATCTTGGCTTGATCTTTAGCTCCAGCATCACTATATAGCTGAGACATTCTGTAAAGCATATCATATTCCATGGGGAATACTGTCGGAGATATATTTTTATTCATCAAATCAAGAGTTGATATAGCTTTCTCATTGTCGTTTCTCATAGATATATAAGATGTAGCCAACATAGTGTATAGTTGTCTATAGCTATTCATCAATCGTCTATGTACTGGGTCAAAGTAAACTCCAGGGTCATTCAGATTTCTCATCTTGAATTCTCTCTTAGGAGTTTTACTATATTCGTCAGTATTATTTACGTTGAGTAATATCTCAGCCATCACGTCTATATCCAATTTATCGCCTACCGCAGTTTTCTGAGGTACTGGGCATATTCTCATTAGCATACCTTCGTAACGGAAGAACTCTTCCAATCCAGCATAAGCATCGGGGCCGACAGTAGTCGAGAAATATATTGGCTTTTCGAATTTTATTTGCTCAAGTATATCTCTTATCAACTTGTCTTGTACTCTGAATAAGTACATCTGTTTGCCGCCTTGCTCCCCATAATCTTGTCCTTTGAACATTGCTTTGAAAGTTCCTCTAGCAAGGATATCAGCATCATCAGTGTATTTTGCCAATATTTCACGCTTAACAGGTATTTCTAAATTGAAAGCTTCACCAAAATCGTAGCTTAAAGCATTAGGGTCTATCTCATCTATTAATAATTTCTCATCAGGGAAAGTAAGTGGAATCTTATCAGCTCCCCACGGCTGCATATTTTTCAATTGATATACATACCAAAGAGTATTACCTAGTGATAAATTCACTATTCTTACGTCTCTTCTCACTCCCATTACATCTTGAATGTACCAAACTGGGAAAGTATCATTGTCACCATTGGTGAAGATAATAGCTCCCTCATCGGCCGATTGCAAGAGGTTATAAGAATAATCGAAAGGAAGGAAATTGCCTGTTCTATCGTGAGTATTCCAACCACCGATTGCCATATTAACTGGCACCAATATAGTAGAAGCTGCAACAATTGCACCTGCTATTCCAGCTTGTACTCTCTTTTTGCTCAAATTTATAATTAGTGAGTAAACTCCAATACCTATCCACATACACCACATCATAAATGAACCCGTATAGAAATAGTCTCTTTCTCTTGGTTGTGGGTCTTGTTGCTGCTGAGCAACCGCGGCTAATAGTCCCATCATTAGGAATATAACTAGGTGTAATATTGCCATTTTTCTATCTACTCTGAAATGGAAGAAGAATCCAATTAGCCCAAATATCAGCGGCAGAGCAAAGAATCGGATTGGGAATTCATTTGCATAACCGTTCAGGTCATTTAACTCTTCTATTCTAGGGTTTGTTTTATCTGTAAACGAGACGCCTGCGTCTTGTTCATCAGAATACTTTCCTATAAAGTTCCATCCGAAATATCGCCAGTACATGTGACCCATTTGGTATTTCCAGAGGTAAGCCATCTCACCACCGAAGTTAATATTATTCCAAACTGGTTTAGTTACGGCCTGACCATCGCTAGTTTCTACTCTCTCTCTAGAGGGAGGAGTCCAATCTCCATATATATATTCACCTTTTTCATCTTTAGATAAATAAACTCTTGTGAATCGTTCTTCTGTTTTTATTCTACGTGGCCAACTAGCATCATCGCCGTATTGTTCACGCCCCAAGTAAGAAGCCAAATCACCAAATTCTTTTGGTGAGTTTTCGTTCATCGGAGGGTTAGCATTCGATCTAAGTAATATCTGAGTGTAAGTAGTGTATCCTAAAAGGACTAGTACAACTACACCAGAAGCCAACATAATCATTTCTTTTTTGTTTTTCATAGCCCAGACAAATAGCCCAATCGCACCAAATACAAATAGTATAGCTACTATAAACAAAGCTTTACTATCGTTTATATTATATTGGTGAACTTCGTTTCTACCTGGAGAGTGACCTGCTAATAGTGCTGGTATCCATTTTACTATGAATGGGTAAATGATGAAGAATATTACTAATGATAATATTCCAGTGATCATCAGACCACCAAACGTTGTTTTATATTTTCTTAAGTAAACTAAGAAAACAATAGAGAATATAGCTAATATCGGTAGTAGATGCACCCCAGTAGAAAGCCCTATCAGATAAGCTATAAGCAATAAAAATCGCTCATGTCCCGGATTATCTGCCTCTTCGTTCCATCTCATCATCAGATAGATGATAATAGATACGAATAGGGTGGCCATAGCGTAAACCTCAGATTCCACAGCGTTGAACCAGAAAGTATCACTGAATGTGAATGCTGCTGCTCCAACGAATGCAGATCCATATACGGCTAAAGCATCACCAAAAGAAGAAATTGCTTCTTTTCTGAAATTCTTTATCGCCATTACGGTAATTAGATAAAGAAATAACACAGCAAATGCACTACTTGTAGCAGAAGCCATATTGATTTTCCATCCCGGATCGCCAAATGGGATAAGAATATCGAACATTTTACCTATCATTAGGAAAAGTGGTGCCCCCGGAGGGTGGGGTACTTGCTGCCATATTGCAGCCGCAGAGAATTCACCGCAATCCCAGAAGGGAACGCTGTCTTGGACTGTCATCCCAAATACTATCATAGCCGTAGCAAATGATAATAATGCAAATAAACGGTGTAAATTTTTGTTATCCATACTCTAAACCTTAATTAATATTATATTCATCGGTGAAATAAAACTTCAAATTTAACAAAACCCTGTGTTTAAATAAAGCTACTTTTTAAAATGGCTTTACGTGATAAACATTTATTTTGTTCGATTTCTTATAATGTGGAATAAATTTATTTTAAATATACCAACAAATCAACTATATTTATAAGATTGTTTTTTAACATTTTTAGGAGTTTTAATATGAAAAAAGTAATAATTAGTTTTGTAGTTGCCATTTTCTTAGCAGCAACGATTGGTGCGTCGGCACAAACAGATAAAAAATCGCCTTTACCAAAAGATAAAATTGCACTAGGGGTAAAGGTTAATGATATTAATCTTGGTATAAGCTTCGGTTATGCACTTCAAGAGAATTTCCATATTGGATCTGGTTTAGCTCTAGGGTATGTCAGTGGTACAGATACTCCGGGTGATGATGGTGGAACTATTTTATTAGTAAATCCATTTTTCAGATATATATTCAGTAATGAAGCTAATTTGTTTCCTTATGCTGAATTCAATTTTGCATTTACAGAGACTGTATATACTCCATCTTCAAGTTCAGCAAATATAGAGTTGGGTGGTTTATGGTTCCCGTTCCCTTCTGTTTCTATCAGAGGTGGGGTGAATGTAATTAATTTTAATATAGATAACAGTCAGATTGGTTTTGGTATTAACCAATCTTTCATGGGCATCGATTGGTGGTTGTAGTCTAATTTCATACTAAAATAGATGTTTTTATGAAGCCAAGATACTTTCTTGGCTTTTTTTATTTGCATAATCCGAAAATTAGTTGCATTTTAACAAAAACAATTGAGGTAAATATGACAGATGTTACAGCATTAGTTCTTGGAATATTAGTAGTTTTAATAATACCAGCTATTTACTTAAGTAAGAAGGCGAAAGAAGCTCAGGAAAAAGAGCATAAAAAAGAAATAGCTTTAACTAGAAAATATAGAAATAAAAGAAGAAACAAAAAGAAATAAAATCTCGTTTCCTTAATTTTTATCTTTTGGCAATATAATAGAGAATGTTGCTCCTTTGCCTTCTTGACTTTCTAGTGTGATTTGTCCATCGGTCATTTCTATGAATTCTTTAGTTATCTTGAGCCCCAATCCAGATCCTTTTTCGTTATTGGTACCGAGAGTTGTACTAGCGTTACCTTTTAGTATATCATCTTGTATATCGTTGGCTATACCAATACCAGTATCTATGACATCTATTTTGATATCACCATTTATAGAAGTAGTTCTTATCTCTACTTTATGCCCTCTGTAGCTAAACTTAATTGCATTAGAGATTAGATTCCTAATAGCAGTACTTAGCAGGTTGTAATCAGCTCTTACGCCTATACCATCTGTGTCACTTGTATCCATAACCAGCTCTATATCCTTCTCCGAGGCAAATGAACTAAGTATATCTATACTTTCGGTGATTACACCATTCAGATCCAATGGCTCTGGATTATTTTCCATATTACCCACTTGAGTCCTAGCCCACAATAATATATTGTCAACCAAAGATAGTAAGTGTTTAGATGATACATTTAGTTGGTCTAGTGTTGTGTTACGTTCAGCTTCATCCATATCATAAGCATACATTTTCATCAGATTACTCAGGTTACTTATGTTATATATCGGTGCTTTTAAGTCATGTGATATTAGAGTGAAAAATTTATTTCTCTCGTCAGATAACCGCTCCAAGTCAGTATTATTCTTTTTCAATTCTACCGAGAGGGACTTGTTTTCAGAGAATTTTCTGAAATAAATAAATATAAGTGTCCCTACTAGAACTAATAATGCAGCTAATAGTATGATGAGATAGTACTGTATATTATTGGCTTCACTTAGTTTCTCCAAATTACGGTCTTTACTTCTAATCTCAAAATCCTTTTCTAAACTGGCTATTTTATCTGATGTCTCTTCATTAATTAGCTTAGTTTTGATAGAATGGTGTTTTTTAAAAGCTACTAAAGATTTTTCGTAATCTTTTATTTCTAGATAATATTCTGAAAGATTAAAGTAAGTATCAGATTCTAATAGAGAGCTTTTAATCTCAGAAGAAATGACTAACGCTTTTTTTAACTCACTTTCTACATCATCTAATAACCCAAGTTTTATTTTCATTACGGATAGATTGTTGATTACATTCGCAATTTCCCATTTATCATTAAGTTTAGTGGCTAACATAAATGCTTGATTATAGTAACCAAGTGCTCTTTTCAAATCGCCTAACTCGGATTGCAACATCCCCAAATTGTTAAAAGAGCTAACTAGTCCTGCACTATCTTTCAAATCTCTACTGATAATCATAGATTTATGTATATAGTTGAATGAGCTATCTAATGTATTAGCTCTCCAATGCACGATACCTATATTATTGAGGGCATTACATAATGCTATTGAGTCATTTTGTTCAGTTGCTATTTGATACGATTCTTGATAGTATTTAAGTGCTATTTTATTCTGTCCATATTGAAGATAAGAAGAACCCAAATGATTAAGGCAGTTTGATTGCCATTTTTTATCATCTGTCTCGTTAGCAACCTCTAAACCTTTAAGGAAGTTATCTAATGCCTTATCCAAACTATCAAGACCTCTATAGGTGATACCAAGTTTGGTGTATGAGCGGATTAGGAAAGATTTATCAGGTATTTTTCTAGAAATTCTAATTGCCTTTTTTGCATTCTTGATGCTTGAATAAGAATCAGTCTCTCTTTCAATAGTTGATAACCTAAGCAAGGCCTTAACTTTATCTTCATTCGGTGAGTTACTATTATATATTTTCATCAGACTATCCTTCTCACTACTAACCGTAATAGTTGGTATTAGGTAGATGACAAATATAAATAATAAAACTTTTCTCAAGTGAAATATCCAAGGATTCATAAATTTTGTGATTCAAGTTAATTAAATACTTATGATATATAAAATGATAAAAGAAATTTTTTTAATCATTTTGTAAGTAATGTAACTTATCTTCGACTTAGTTGTTAAATTAGTAATACTGCAACAAATTTTAAAATTGTATTAGAATAGAATTGCAAAATTGACTAAATTGAAAATTATTTAAAATTAAAATTGGTACGAAACATGAAAAAATTACTACTACTAATGATTGTTTGTTTAATTACTTATACTTCGTATTCGAATGAGACAGTGGTAAAAGTAAAGGCACCTGGCTATAAAGGGCTGAATGTATTGAAAGCAAATAAGTCAGATATGGTATTTGTCGGGACATGGGGAGATGGTATATACACTTCCACGAACGGTGGTCAAGCATTCCAAACTAAGAACAATGGATTGAATAATCTATATATAAATGATATTGTTTTCGACAGTAAGGGTGTTGTCTATGTTGGGACACAAGGTGACGGTATATATGTTTCGAAAAACGATGGGAATTTATGGACTAAATTATCTTTTGATTCGAGTATGAATGTTACGTCTATTTATGTAAGTAGATTCGATGACAATACTATCTACGTAGGTACTTATGGTTCAGGGTTATTCGTATCTAAAGATGCTGGTACTACTTGGGCTTCTTTGAATAGATCGAAAGATAATAATGGACAAAATGTTGTATTAGAGTCTATGCACATAACTGCTATAGCACTTACTATGGACTCTACTCTATTAGCTGGCTCTTATGGAGACGGTGTATATCGCTCTACTGATAAGGGAGATAATTGGAGGAGAGCAAACTCTGGTACAAATAATACAAAATTCATAAATCAGATTTCAGTTATCAGTAGTGATATAATACTAATGGCTACGAATGACAAGGGACTGATGGAGTCGAATAATGATGCTTTGCAGTGGGTCAAATACCAACCAGAAGCAGACTCTCTAAAAGATAATGGAATCACTTGTTTCGAATATACTAGTGAAGGTGCCGTAGTCGGTACTAGAGAAAATGGTATTTGGTTCTATAACGCACAACCATATACAGAGTGGCTACCTTCTATACTAAGAAATTTTGGTGTAGTTGATATGACTCAACTTTCAAATGGTACTTTACTTGCCTATGATTTTGATAGGGGTTTAGTAAAGAGTACTAATAAAGGGAAAAATTGGGACAAAGTTTCTTTAGACCCTTATGGTGTTACTAGTTTTATTGTTAACACTGGATCTGATTTTGTATTGAATGTAAATGATAAAATGTACAAATCCTCAAATTTGGGTACAGATTGGACTGAGCTTACAAACTATCCAGGTGGTATGGTCAATAGATTAAAATACGTAAATGGGAATTTGATAGGTATAAATAATAATGATGCCGTAATCTCTACAGATAAAGGTAATACTTGGACTAAAGTCACTCCTGGTGACAATGATGACTCAATGATGGATTTGGTTGTGGCTCCAAATGGCGATGTATATTCGATCATTATGTTCTTCATCGAAGGAATGCCGCCAACTGTGAGACAAGAGCTATACAAATCAACTGATGGTGGAGCCGCTTGGACTAGAATACAAAATTATCCAGATGACGCATCGAGTGGTTGTCTATTAGAGGCGGATGCTAATAATAACATCTATTTATTCAGACCTGATGCACAAATGGTAAATAAATTATTCAAATCTACTGATGGTGGTGCTACTTTCAGTAACACTGGATATAGCTTAAATAAAACAATAAGTAAATTAAGTTTTGCTTATGGTAATTTATATGCTGCTACTTATGAAGGACTATATGTATCTAAGAATAATGCTACTAGCTTTAGTAAATTGGATATCCCAATAGCTGCTCGTGATTTTGGTCAATCACAACCTGACCAATCAGTAGCATCTTTTGTGGTCGCTTCAGCTAATGAACTATATGTTGGTTTGAGTCAACATTGGGGAGTTTACCACTCTACAAATGGCGGAGTAGAATGGGATTCATTGCAATCTGGTTACCACACTGGTAGAATTTACGAAATGGCTGTAAACTCAGATGCAGATTTGATGTTTTCTGGTTCACTTCTCTATAAGTATAATAACAGAAACAAGATGGGTGTGCCTCAGTTAGCAAGCCCAATAAATGAATCTTTGAATCAACCATTAGATTTATCGTTTGATTGGAGTACTTCGGGTAAAGCTGATTTGTATAATTTCCAAATCTCTGCTAACAAGAGTTTCACTTTCTCTTACGAAGATATAATCACAGCGAACACTTACTATGATATATTCTATAAATTGAATCCAAACACTAAGTACTTTTTTAGAGTTAGAGGCAAAACAGGTGGTGTATATAGTAACTGGTCGTCAGTTAATGAATTTACTACATTAATAGGTCCGCCTACACTTATAGAACCAGTGAAAGATACTATTTCAGTTTCACATACTCCAACTTTCTTATGGTCGTCAGTAAAAGATGCAGATAAGTATAAGTTAATAGTAGCTACTGATGCTGCTATGACTAATGTGGTGCTAACTAAAACTGGTTTAACAGACACTACTTATACACTAGCAGTTAATGAGAAATTAACACCTCTTACACACTACTATTGGGCCGCTGTGGTAGAAGGAGAGGATGGTAGCCAAGGACAACTTTCAGAAATATGGAAGTTTAGAACCGTACTTGCTGCACCTGTACTTACTTTACCTTTGAATAATGCTGCTAATCAACCAGACGCAGTTCTCTTTACGTGGAAAAAAGTAGATGAAGCAGTTGATTATCAAATCCAGATTTCACGTTTTGCTGATTTCTCAATTCCAGCTCAAGATAACCAAACACTGGGTGCAGTACAACAACCACTTTCTGAATTAGAGGCAAATGCCAATTACTATTGGAGAGTTAGAGCAACGGATACTAACCACGTAAAAGGTCCGTGGTCAGAAATCTGGTCATTTAAAACTGGTCAAGAAAGACCTATGCATATTAGCCCAGCTAATAATAGTGGTGGACACCAAGCTCCAGTGCTATTAGATTGGTCAGAAATAAAAGGGTATAAGTATGATTTACAAGTATCTCTGAAACCAGAGTTCTCAGGTCCATTTGTTGTTGAACAATCGGCTTTACCTGATCATAATTTCGAACTTACTTCTGTCGAAACTAACAAAACATATTATTGGAGAGTAAGAGCTGTTCTGAACGATACAGTAAGCCCTTGGACTGTACCATGGAACTTCTCTACTGGTCTTGCTAGAACTGCACTACTAGCCCCAGCAAATGGGTCTATAGATATTGAAAAGAAATCAGTCTTGTTCAAATGGGAAACTACTCCAGGTGCCGAAACTTACAATTTACAAATATCTAAAAATGAAAGTTTCACTAACTTATTCTATAATGATTCGAACATAACCACTAACTCTAAGGATGTATATGATTTTGAAGAGGAACAGACTTACTATTGGAGAGTTATGGCATTCGAAGGTGAGACTGGAAATGATTGGTCGGAAGAATGGTCATTCACTACAGAAGACGCTGTTATCGGCTCTGTTCTATCAGCATCTGAATCGGGTATATCTATTTATCCGAATCCGGCTGGCGAAGAAGTAACTATCAATATACCAGTTGAGTTAGCTCAGAATATAGATAGTGCTACTCTAATCAGCCAAACTGGCCAAGAGTTAAGAACTGTAGGTATAATTACCTCTATACAGCAGCTAAGTTTAGCTAATTTGACTAGTGGGACTTATTATCTGATACTCGAAGGAAAGGGAAGTAGATATATGTTTAACCTCAATAAAATAAAATAAATATAAAATATTTATCAAATTTAAAGCTCTATAGTAATATAGAGCTTTTTTTTTACAATTATTTTTTGTAGTTTAAACAACATTTAAAACAGTATTTTTTTGAGAAAACTTTCATACATATTACTTTTAGCTGCTATACTCCCATTCGTAGGGTGTGAGAATGCTTTGGGTCCCCAATATGATGAGACATTACAAGTTAGATCAGAAACGAAATGGCGTGTTTCGACTATAGATGATCATAAAATAAGTAAAGTATCATATAAGGTATTCAATTCTAGAGGAGATATAATCTCAAAGGTAGAATATAACCAGAATGGTAAGTTGCAATCTACATCTGAATATAGTTATAAGGATGGTAATAGCTCGGAACAGGAAATTAAATTTTCTAATGGCGATACTATTGGTATTCTTCTACATCAATATGTGTTGGAAAATGGTAAAATAGTTAGCAAAAAAACTACTAATAAATCCGGTGAAGTACTAGACAACGAACAACTAAAATATGATATAAACGGTAATATTACTGAGATTGTTAGGTGCGAAGGTGTTGATGGTTGTGACGATAGAACCAAGTACGATAATCAGTATGTTGATGGTAATCTAACTGTTCGTTATACTTTTGAAAGTGATGGGTCTGTTGCTCAGAAAGACAGTATAGTGTATATAACTAACGATAATTATTTCGAGAAGATAACTTCAGACAATAAGGGTAATGTATTCTTTATTACTGGTTATGCTATAGATAAAGATGGCAGAATAAAATCGGAAATAATTAAGAATAGTAGTGGTTCGATAGTTGAGAAATTTATTTATGAATATACTTATTTCGAATAATTAGATTCTTATAAATTAGTATTCCCCCCAAAGACAAAATTCCAATTAGTAAAAATGGCAGAAAAGCAATCATAGGATTGTAATATGACCAAAGCATATTTGTTACCTGTATATCACTAAAACCTAGATTAACCTTTAGTACAGAAATAGCATTTTCTATCTCTATATTCTGTCCAAATTTGGTTGACAAATACTGCTGTGCTAACGCCGCCTTCTCTCCGTAGTTGCCGTACATATAACCACCCAGTACCGCTCCTATTGGGTAACCAATCAGATTGGATATAAAGAGTAAACCCATGTGGGTAGATTGTTCATTTTTTAGTGAAATACCATCGAAGTATTCGGTGTACTTTGGATTAGTTATTAGTTCGCCTATAGTATATACTACGAACCCTAGTATAAGGAAAGCTCCATTCTGATAGATTATACTAAGCCCAAAGCCAATGACAACTAATGCCACCCCCACGAATAGAGTATTGACTATACTATACTTTTTTAGGTAAATAGAAAATGGTAGTAATAGCAGTAAAGTCAAACCGGTATTTATATTATATAACCATTCGAATGAGATGCCTTTACCAGCCCAAGTATCCATTGTGAATACTTGGTTTAATTTGAGAGAGCCGACTATATTACTTGTGTCAGACCAATCATATATGAAATTTGGCAAAGTCTCGTAGAATTGCATGAATAGTACAGCGAATCCCGACATAGAGATAAGCAAAACGAAATTGTAATTCCTTTTGAATACAGTTATTGTTTCTTGTAGATTGATCTTAACACTTGATTTTGGTTTTTCTACTATTGTCTCAGATTTGAATAGTAGCGAAAAAACGAGTGCTAATACATAGAGCAACCCAGCACCAACGAAGACATAGTCCCAACCTTGCTCTCTTAGGTATTTGGAATAAGGTACTCCGAAAGCGAATATAGCAAGATTGTATAACCAAAAGTGCAAACCCCAACCGAAAGAACCATTATTTTTATCAATTAAATTTCCGATCTGACCTTTCATCAGTGGGTTGAATATACTCACTCCGATAGAGACTAGAGTAATACCTACTAACAATCCAATTAGATTATGGTAAAGACCTATGGATAGGAACGCTATAAAAAAAATAGCACAGGAGAGTAATAAAAGTGATTTCTTCTTATTGCTATTGTCTATTATCCTTCCCGTTAAAAGGGGGAGACTATTCTGTAAAATAACCCAATAAAGGTATATGATACCTTTATCTGCTTGTGAAAAGCCAAGTCCACCTTCACCTTTTTGGGCAATGAAAATCGGGATTTGGATTATCAAAATAAACCAAGCAGTACGTTCCAACATGAATATCAAATTCAGTAAGTAATATTCTCGTGGGAAATTGAATCTGCTCAATACTGACATTTACTTCAAGGGTGCTATTGGACGAAGTACCGTGATACCAGTAAACTTGCTCACACCGTCTATGTATTCGTCTATTGTTGTGTCTAGTACTACTTTCTTGGCAGTAGTAGAAGCGTGCATAAGCCGTGCCGTACCGTCTTCTTTGTTTACTAGGCCTATATGTCCGTAATCTAGCCCATCTATACTCGTAACGAATGCAACTATGTCACCATCTTGTAAATCTTCCATGATATCAGTTACATTCTCTTTCGGAATATAAAAAGCAGGGTTGGAGTTTATATCTTCTTCTGTTTTCTTAATCTTGGCTATTAGAGCTTTGTTTCCTTTTAGCATAGGGTACTTACTTGCATTTTTTGACATAAAGTACACATTCAGTTCTAGTGGTACTCCACCCAATTCCTCGGTAATATCTTCGACTACACCTTTCTCGATATTATCGAAAATCCAATCTGCAGTATAGTGCAATCTACTCTCGTATCCGTCTATTAGTCCTTCGCGGTATCTGGTGTATTGTACTCTGTCATATAAACTACTGAATGTCGGATCGTCTTCCGTTATTAGCGCATCTGCGACAGCTAGTGTTAGCTCAAAGTATGTGACACAATCTAGTTTGTCTAACTCTATCGTACAACTTTCAGCTGCATCTTTATCTAATGTGCCACCTACATACGGCACTCCTAAAAACTCCTTACCAACTTTTACTATTAGCTCTCCATAAGGTAGAGAAGCCCAATCCTCACTAGTTGCTTTCTTTACTATTTTTGCGAATCTCTTTTCCTCTGTTTCAGATGCTCGAGTAACTCCAAATCCGAATAATAGGAATAATGCAACGTAAAGTATATTATTGAAGCTCATTTTAAAAAATCTTCCAATTGTTGTTTAGTTATAGTTATGGATTTCGTCCCACTTTTTATCTTTATTGATGGAACTCCATTCGATAAAACGTTTTCTAATGCTATTTTGTTCTCTTGTTTCGTATCTAGAATAGAAGTTTGTGGGTTGTCTCCATTAGGGATATACCCCTCATCGACTAGCAAATCACTACCCATCGCTGCTGCTCTAGCCAGCTCATCAACTTGTTCGTTGTGCTCTATGCCACTATGTGCTTTCACTTTGAGGAAATTCACATCTAACTTTTTGAAGAGCGGATATATTTTCTTCCAAATATCCGCGTTGGCTACTGGTTCGTTCTTCTGCTTTTTCCATCCCTTTTTCACCCATCCATCCAACCAATGTTGGGTAAAAGCTTGGATTATAAAATTGGAATCGGAGTGTATATTCACTTTTCCTTTTCCGTGTTTCTCAGCATATTTTAGCGCCATATACATCGCCTTCATTTCCATTCGGGAGTTTGTAGTCAGCGTGAACCCCTTGGAGTATTCCTCTATCTTGCCGTCGGGCAGTATAACTACTATACCCCAACCACCTGGCCCTGGGTTTTTCAGACATGATCCGTCTGTATAAATATTCAATTCGTTTTTCATATAAATGCAATTTATAATAAAAAAGCCCCGTATAAAATACGGGGCTTGAAAATAATTTACTGATATTTAACTTTTTATTACTCTTTACCAGTAACTGGAGTTTTGATTAGTACTTGTACTGTTCTATTGTAGAATCGACCTTCAGGTGTCTCGTTATCGTAAAGCGGCTCATCTTCACCAACTCCACGCATTTCCAAGTCAGCATATTTGCCTTTAGACTCTTTGTTGATACCTGTATGTACTGTCTTAGCTCTGTTTACAGAAAGTTTAGCATTAGTTTCGTAAAGTCCAACTACGTCAGTATGTCCAATAACTTCTACTACTGATTCTGGTCTTACACGATTGTAAACATAATCTTTCATAATTTTATCGTTAAGTGGTCCAGCGTCATAGCTATTGAATTTGAATAGGATTAAGCTATAGTTTTCGTACATAGTATCAGCACCTTGAGTAACAAGTTTTATTTCAGAAGTTACTTGCATAACTGGTACAGTCACTGGATCAGAGATACACTCTTTACCTGCTTTTGATATTACTACTAATCTAGCTGTGAAAGATTCTTCGTTTTTAGGATATTTGCCATCAGCAGATTTCCAATCCCACTCGTATAGTGATTCTGTTCTTCCTATTTCTTTCAAAGTTTTCCAATCTCCATTACCTTTTTGAATTTCTATTCTTCTAGAAGCAATGATTGATTCGTCAATACCGTTTTCCAATTCCCATTTCATTTTCACTGGTTGTGGGAATGTCTTAGGGTCTTTTTCGAATACTGGTTTAGTTACTTCCCAATTATCACAAAGGATTTCAACACGTCTGTTTTCTGCAAGACCCATTGAATCTTTTGGATTAGATTTGATGTCAGGGAAGTTTCTTGATTCTATTTTCATTCTGTCAGCACTGATTCCCCATACTTTGTTCAAGTAGTTGAATACAGTTTCTGCTCTTGATTTAGATAGCTCCAAGTTCCCTTTCTCACCAGTGTTAGTGTTATCGTTACAACCTACTAGAGTTATTTTTTCATTCGGATGTTGGTTCAATCTGAAACCGTAGATATTCAATACGTGATAGTATTTATCCATAGTCCCACCAGGGATAGTAGTATCTGTGAAGCTAGCTTTGAATGCAGCTCCCGAACCATCGAAAGAAATATATCTATCTGGTAAAGTAGAAGATCCAATATCAAAGAAAACATAGTTCAATAACGGATACAAATCCCAGCTCAAAACCTCTTCCATTACTAGACCGTTGAAGCCAGCAATAGCAGGGTTTGCACCTGAGTTTTTCTTTACGTAATCAGCCATATCCACATTAGCTTTGATAACTGGTTTATTACCTAAAGTAATATCTACGTTATATTCTAGAGCGATTGCTCCAGCTTCACCAGCTTTGCTTGTTTGATCAGGTTTTTCTATTTTTTGAACGATTGTTCTTTTGCCATAGCTAGGGTGCTCAGCAGTTATTTCTAAGTTGATATACTTATTATTATCTTTAGGATCGCCGTACCAATCATTAGTGATGATTTTCTCGAAAGTTTGGTGACCTTCGTTTAGCTCATCTGAGTAAAGTTCACCAGTGATAGGGTTTCTGATAGAGATACGTGCTGGGATAAACTCGCCTGTACACTCATCTCTAACTGTACCAGCTAAGCTGACAGCTTTGAAGAATGAAGGTACGAATGCCATATAAACATCAAAACTTCCTTGTGCTCCTCTTAAATCTTCTCTTTGAGAAGAGAAATAGATGATATCACCAGATGCAGGCAACGTTATAAACTGCTCATCATTTTCTGTATTAATAGGTGCACCGATATTTTCTGGTTTTGACCATGAGTCATTACTTGGGTCTAGTCTAGTTACATAGAAATCTTGACCGCCATAATTTGGCTTGTGTCCATCAGATGCAAAAAATAGTGTAACCCCATCAGCTGCGATGAAAGGTGACACGTCTCTACCAGGAGTGTTGATGGCAGTTAAGTTTTTAGATGCTCCCCATTCTTCCAAATCGAAGTCATAGTCAGAGTACCAAATATCGAAATTCTTTAAATCTTCTTCACCATCAGAGTTTGGACCTTTTCTTGTAGAAATAAAATATATTCTACTTTGATCTGGCGCTATTGTAGGTTGAGAATCGAAGTTTTTAGAGTTAACGTTTCTACCTAAGTTTACAGGGCGACCCCATTGGTCACCTTGAATAGATGTTTTATAAATATCACAACTTCCAAGACCATCTGGTCTATTACAAGCTGTGAAATATAGAGTTTGTCTATCTGCAGCAATCGAAGCAGCACCCTCGTTGAGAGTAGTGTTTACCCCATTTAGTCCCATATTATTAGAAGGGTCTAAGTTATAGGGTTGATTGAAGACAGTATCCATACGATCTTCTTTCTTCGCTACCCAGAAATCGTGTGATAACTCACCGTCTTCTGTCTTGATACTACCCGGTTTGTTCGATACATAGAACAATGTTTTACCATCGGCTGAAATTGTCGGTGCATAATCTACACCGGAGTGGTTTATAATAGGCCCGAGGTTAATAATTCTGATTTCCTTATTGGCAAGAATCCCGCCATCCGAATCATCTTGAGCCGTAGCTTCAATTATCGCTCCGTACATATATAATGATGTACTACCTACTCCTTTTGCGGTCATGTTTAGATATGACATTGCAAAAATTAAAGCAAATAGCGATATCAGCTTAGTATATTTCCCAAACATACGCTTCCCTTATATAATTTATAAAATTTATTAACTTAGTAATAGTGTTGAGTAATTCTGACACACTCTGACACTTTTGGAATAATAAATTAATACAAAAGTATTAGTAAAGCAAATTAAATTATTGTTTATTTATAAAAATTAATTTACTCTATTGCCTAATTTAACTACATCCACGAGGGGAATGTTACAAAAAAAATAAAAACAGAAGGGTAAAGTAACAAGTGGTGGTGCTAATTCTCTGCTTTCTATATGGGGATACTATGATGCTATTTCATTGTTATTTAATAGACTATACTCCGACTAGCCACTATTAATCGAATCAGATGCAGTAACCGCAACACGTTTTTCGATTGTGTTTTGTAACCTCAACTTTTACGTTCTATTGCTCTTCGGGTTAAAGTGAAATAATTGTAATTGAAATGACAATTATATCTCTTTTTTTATTTCTAGGAGATTTACAGAGCTACAACAATATTTCACAATACACTAAATCCTAGTACAAATCCTTGTGTAACCAAATCATTTGCTAATGCTAATCCGTGCTGAATTGCCTGACTTTCGTCTATTCCGAATGTCTCGGAGCTAATTCTGATTGCTGACTCGAGTGTCGTATTCTCATCTATTATTGTTTGCAACGTAAGTGCGAAAAATGCTGATAAGTTGATAAACCTTATAGCACCAGTGTCGTTCTTTCTAAATATAAGCACGAAATAGCTTGCTTTCTTATCTAGTAGCTCGTCACCCTTGAATTTATGTACGGGGTATTCGAATGCTAATAGCTCGTGTTCGGGCGTGACTACTAGCTTATCGCGTAGTATATCTCCTTCACCTATATATATAGGTATAGCCATATCCTCCATTGTGTGTATTTCTATCTCTATCCACTCGAAATAGAGTAGCTCATCTAAATATGGTCTGTCAAATTTCTCGCCGTATTTCTGCTCTACGCAATATTCGTAGAACTCGAAGGGCATTTTCCAGACTATTGGGGTTTGCATCTTATGATTTGCGAAATAATCATCTACCATTGTGAGCCACTCCTTTTCCGTGAGTGTCTCTTTGGCTATGGGGTATGCGGTCGCCAATGCTCCTTTGATTATATTATAGGTCAATCGGCGGTAGTGGTGCAATCGGTCTTGCTTTGCACCCTCTATCGTAACTTCCAGCCCTGTCTTGCAATAGTCGGCTAATTTCGATTGTATATTATGAGTTTCTTTTTTCAGTAGCATATTCGCCTGCCCATACTTTATCTACTATATTTTGTAATCTTGCCATTTCTGCTTGTAGTTCTTTCATCTGAGGTATATTGAAATCGCGCTCTAGTAATATAGGTACTGGCGATATTCGCTCTATGGCCCATTCGAATAAATCGAAGACTGGGTCTATTATTGGTTGACCGTGAGTGTCTATTATAGTGTCGGGTGAGACTTGCTCGTGTCCTGCTATATGTATGTATTTCACTTTATCCAAGGGGAGGTTCTTGATGAATTCCTTAGAGTCGTATTTGTGGTTGAATGCGTTGACATATACATTGTTCACGTCCAATAGCAAATTACATCCCGATTTCTCTACTATCTGGCTTATAAAACTGGCTTCATCCATCTCGGCGGCAACTGCTGTGTAGTATGACACATTTTCTATTGCCAAGGGTCTTTCCAGATAGTCCTGGACTATGCGGATTCTCTCCGATACGTGGTCTATAGCGTCTTGCCGAAATGGTATAGGCAGTAAGTCATACAAATGTGCATTATCGCACTTGCTATAGCTCAGATGCTCGGAATACACTTCTGGTTTGAACTCGTCGAAGAATTTCTTCAATTCTTTGAGGAACTCAAAATCTAAATCTTCGGGACTACCTATCGAAAGCGACAATCCGTGACACATAATAGGGTATTTTTCTGCTGCCTCGTGCAACTTTTTCCGCCAATATCCACCCATCTGCATCCAGTTCTCTGGGGCAAATTCTATGAACTTGGGTTTATCCTCTTCTAGCTCTATTATCTGCTTTGCTATCTCTCTTCGGAATCCTAATCCTACACCGCTTATCATTTTGTCATCATTCATTTATATAAAAAAAAGGGCTGAAAAATACTCTCCAGCCCATATTTCAAAAGAATCTAATTAAAGATTATTCGCCACATGCTCCTTCTCCGCACTTGCCTTCGCCGCATTTGCCTTCGCCTTCTTTACCTTCTGCGCCTTCTTCTCCTTCCTCACCTTCTTCTCCTTCCTCAGTTCCTTCTTCTTCTTCACCCTCGCCGCATTTGCCTTCTCCGCACTTACCTTCACCGCATTTGCCTTCTTGCAATTTGGCTTCAGTAGCTGAAAGAGTGCTGATATAGTCAGTAGATGATTGATTCAACAATTCTGATCTTACATCATTTCCATTTCCCATAGCTTCGTAATCGAAGATGCTTACATCCATTGCGTTTGCAGAACCTGCCGCCAATACACCCGCAGCTAATAACGATAGCTTGGCAGATGTTTTCATTTTGTTACTCATACACTTACTCCAATATAATTGATTTAAAAATACACTCTATTTTCTCGATTAAATTAGCAGAAAAATATTTAATTTTCTACTACTTTTTTATGTTCTATATACATACATTTGTCTTCTATATAATCTATTCCGTTTTCTTTGGCTAATTGCTTAGCTTCCTCATTTTTCAAACCCAACTGCAACCATATTAGTTTTATGTCGCCTTTGGCTTTTCTGCGTTCTACGGCTTCTTGCACTATCGATAGAGCTTCTTCTTGTGGGCGGAATATATTGAGTATATCGATTTTGTCAGGTATATCCATTATGTTCCTATATACTTGTTGTTTCAATATAGTGTCCGCATTCGGATTGATTGGTATAACTTTATACCCTCGCTTGAGCATATACCCCGGTACTGAATGTGCAGCTTTTGCTATGTTAGCAGACATACCATATACGGCTATGTTTTTCATCTTGTCGAATATTTCTCGCATTCTCATTTAGCTATCTCTCATTTATTAATTGATGATACTTCTAAAATAACCAAAATTCCAATCGTTTTATAATACAACGTTACTATTTCGATTTTAGATGTTTTAAATGTAATTATTATCTAATTTTGCAACTTGCATTGCAGAATGGAAGCTTAATTCTATTTATGTTTAACGTGTGATTGTGAGTTAAAGTTTAAATAAACAAAAGGGTTTTATGTTATCAAGAGCGTTTAACATTATATACAATAAAGTAAATGGATGGTTGGAAGTAGCTATAGAAATGCTTCCTAACTTCGTAGTAGCAATGATAATACTCATCACTTTTCTTATTGCAGCTAAGTATTTGAAGCGCTTTTTTAAACAATTCTTCCAGAGATTCTATGGTAAAACTGCTATAATCAATCTCTTTTCTAATGCTATTTTTCTTACTGTTCTGACTACTGGGTTATTTGTATCGCTCAGTATATTAAATTTGGACAAGGCCGTAACTTCTCTCCTCGCTGGTGTCGGGATAGTTGGTTTGGCTTTAGGTTTTGCATTCCAAGAAATTGCTGCCAACTTCATATCTGGGGTTATATTATCTATTAATAAACCCTTCACAATTGGGGATATAATAGAAGTGGACAATATAACTGGTACGGTGGAGGTAATATCACTCAGAACCACTAATATCAGGACTTTCCAAGGGCAGAAAATATTTATACCTAATAAAACTCTATTCCAAAATGCGGTTATAAACTATACCGAAAATGGCAGACGTAGAATAGATTTGACAGTTGGCGTTTCTTATGGTGATGATCTGGAAAAAGTGCAAAAGGTAACACTCGAGGCGATAAATTCTATTGATGATAAATTGGAGGGCTCGGAAGTACAGTTCTATTTCACAAAGTTTGATGATAGTTCTATTAACTTCGTTGTTATGTTTTGGACGGAATACGCTAAAGACCACAGCGAGTATATGGAAGCTCAACACAGAGCAATAAAAGCTGTTAGCGTTGCTTTCAAAGAGAACGATATTACTATACCGTTCCCTATACGCACACTCGATTTCGGAATCAAGGGCGGCAAAAAGCTCTCGGCTATGCTAAAAGATACTCCCCTAACTCTAAAAAAAGATTAAGGGAGAGTAAGATTATCTATTAATAAGTTTCCATTCATTATCGATATATAATAGCATTCTTAATTGAGTGTTAGATAACATATTTGAACTTCCGTCAAAATTTACCCAAATACTATTGCTAGACTTGTTGATTACAAAACAAATTTGACCATCAACACCAGCTGGAAGTGTTACATTACCGGCAGGTACTCCATTAAAGTAATATACTGAATATCCAGCAGGAGGCGTTTGTGAACCACCCTTCCAAATAGAAGCAAAGTTCATCGTTCCGTAATCAGAAGAACCAGAACCACCAATTTTAAGGGCTGGTGTTTTAGCATCCGTCGAAACAATCTGTAATCTAGCATCTGGTGCTTGAGTACCAATACCCACATTAGCAGAACTATCAGCTCCGTTCACTCCATCTATAGCTCCAAGCACTACTGTGTGGTTAGCGTTCACTTGTGCTAGTGAGCCAATTGCAGTGGAGAACGATTTGCCACTATTTATTCTCGATCCTTTACCTATTGCCACGTTATTGCTATCAGCTGAGCTATTTCCAATAGTAATACTATTACCAATCAGTACATTCGAGTTACCAGCCAAACTAGCAGCCGAATTATTACCAACTACTACGTTATTGCTTGCAGTAGTAGATGATTTCATAGATTGATAGCCGACTACTACGTTGCTCGTTCCACTTGATATGGTACTTCCCGCTTCATTACCAACGAATACACTTTGATTTTTATTATGAAACATAGTAGTATCATTGATAGCATAAGATTTGTCGGTAGTTATAACACCCTCGGCATCTAGGGCAAAAGCTTTGCCAGAGGTATTAGTAGAGTCAGCTATTGCGTGTATAGCAACGGCATTACTACTACCGCTCGATTTAGCAGTCACTGTTAATCCAGTAGCCGAACCGCCACTAGTACCGCCAGTAGAGTTTATTTTCGCACCCAAAGCGTTAGTGCTAGAACTCGAACTTTCATAAGCCAAATCAAAAAGACGCTCAGTAATCAATGCTGTTTGCTGTGTGCTATCAGTGCCATAAGTAATATAGCCAGTACCTGCAGTAGAGGTAGTCCAATTCATATTACCACTACCATCAGTAGTTAGGAATTGACCGTTAGTACCATATCCATTAGGTAGAGTAAGAGTGTAGTTTCCGCTGAGTGTACTCGGAGATCTAAGAGCTACAAAGTTTGAAGTATCAGTATCATAAAATTTTAGTGATTTTCTATAGAATAATTTTACATCTTCAATGAAACCTTTCTCTCCGTCAAAAATTTGGGCATGCTTACTAACAATACCTTTTTGGTTAACGTCTGCGTATTTAATATCTAGTTGCTGTGAAATACCATCACCAATGAAAACATCTGAAATTAAAAATTGACTTAGCTTACTATTAAACGTATTCCAATCTCCTCTAGATAAGTAACCGTCCCTAGAGCCATTAGCAGAGGCCATTGAAATAGGGTCTCCGCTTGTTCCATCACCATCTACTGGCATAGTCGTATATACAGTCGATGAAGAATTATTGTTGAATCTAGTCCAATCATTAGCTGTTAAGTACCCAGGGTTAGAAGCCGTAGCCGAGTCCATTCTTACTCTATTACTAGAAGTGCCGTTCCCTTGAATAGGAGATGTAGTTAGCACATCCATAACAGAAAGTTTGCTATTGAAAGTATTCCAGTCAGTAGAGCTTAGATAACCGCTAGTGCTTGTGTTTGCTTGGTCAATTCTTAGCTTATCACCAGTAGTACCACTACCTTTTATTGGGCTAGTCGGATCTACAGATACCGAACTCAATTTACCGTAGAATAAGCCGTAATCAGTTGAAGACAAGTAACCGTCAGAAAGAAAACCTGCCTTAGCTATCTTAAGTGAATCATTAATTATACCTTTTCCTGATAGAGGGCTGTTATTTGCAATAACCACGTTAGACATCTTACTGTTGAAAGTACCCCAATCGCCTGAGCTAAGATATCCGTGATTGCCTGACGTTGCTTTTGCTAAAGTTATAGCACTCGTTATACCATTCCCAGTCAGAGGAGGAGCAATTTTTACAGAATCTATGGAAGTGTTATTGTTGAATTTAGTCCAATCCGTAGCCGAAAGATAACCATCAGTGCTGCCGTCCGCTTTAGCAATAGTCAATGAATCGCTACTAGTCCCACTACCAGACAATGGGATATTTTTTGCAATTACCACACTAGACAACTTATTGTTGAAAGTATTCCAATTGGAAGCCGTTAAATAACCGTCCGTAGTAGTACTCGCTTGAGAAATAGTCAATGAATCGCTACTAGTACCGCTACCAGACAATGGGATGTTTTTAGCTACAACTACGGTTGAAAGTTTGTTGTTGAATGTATTCCAATCAGTTGAACCCAAAAATCCGTTAGTGCTACCATCAGCTCTACCAATAGTTAATGCACTGTCAGCACCATTACCTGTGATAGGACCATTAACAGAGACAGTTGATAATTTGCCGTCGAATGATTTCCAGTCAGTGGAGTCTAAATATCCATTTGCAGAGCTACTTGCTTTCGATATTTTAATTGGGTCACCGCTTGTACCGTCACCCGAAAGCGGAGCAGAAGCTGTTATTGTACCCGAATTATTGAATTTTGTCCAATCAGACGAGCTAAGATAACCGTCAGTCGAACCGTTCGCTTGAGCAAGAACAAGAGGACTTAATGATGTTCCACTACCAGTCATTGGAGCTGAAGCTGATACAGTTGTAAGTTTGTTGTTAAATGTTTTGAAGTCAGCCGAATCTAAGAATCCTTGTGCTGAACTACTCGCTTTAGAAATAAGAATTGGGTCACCGCTTGTACCATCACCCGAAAGCGGAGAATTAACCGATACAGTTGATGAAGCCATAGTATTGAATCTATCCCAATCATAAGAAGTCAAATAACCTGAGTTTGCTGAAGTCGCTGAGTCTAATTTTAAAGGAGTAGCTACTGTACCATTTCCTGTCATTGGTGATGCTGCTGCCACAGTCGAAATTTTGCCATTAAATGATTTCCAGTCAGCCGAATCTAAATAACCGTTAGCTGAACTACTTGCTTTCGATATTTTAATTGGGTCACCGCTTGTACCATCACCCGAAAGCGGTGAGCTAACTGTTACTGTCGATGAAGCCATAGTATTGAATCTATCCCAATCGTAAGAAGTTAGATAACCTGAGTTCGCAGATGTTGCTGAATCTAGTTTCAGTGGAGTTGCGATAGTACCGTTGCCGGTTATCGGAGTTCCTGTAGCCACTGAAACCGAAGTAAGTTTGCTGTTGAAAGTATTCCAATCTGTTGAAACTAGATAACCGTCAGTAGTTGTATTCGCTTGAGCGATAGTGATATCAGAAGTAGCACCGTTTCCTGTCAGAGGAGCAGCAGTTCTAACGGTTGATATTTTACCGTCAAATTCATTATACTTACTTGCTGTTAAGTAACCACTATTGCTAGATGTAACAGAATCCATTCTCAATTTATCAGCACTAGTACCATCACCTTT
>Ga0172380_10000201_pt1 | contig 128677 bp, 106 predicted proteins | sample Leawe162metaG_FD_119747 | JGI IMG/M metagenome (GOLD analysis project Ga0172380, IMG submission 119747) | Leachate microbial communities from a municipal landfill in Southern Ontario, Canada - Leachate well 162 metaG | ecosystem: Engineered > Solid waste > Landfill > Unclassified | place... | reverse complement strand
GGAAGTACGCAAAAGAGACAAATATCCGGTAAAGGAGACAATTTTTCGCTGGGCATTAATCGAATATATAAACTTAGTTCATGACGCTGGAAAACCTCAATTATGAGGGGATCCCCCAGCGCCTAAATATGATGCATAATTTTCAAGGGAAAATCCATCAACTTTTTCGTTACCAGAAAGACCATTACTTGAGTTGGCCACACCAAGCCACAGTCTTCCATAAAAATCTAGTGGCTCAGATAAAGCTGGAGTTGAACAAATTAAAATAAAACTAAAACCAATATATTTAGTGTTTTTCATCGGCATCACCTTTTTAGAATGTAAAAGCAATGCCATATTAGAGATTTAAGCAAACACATCTCCGCTTTAGATCACATCTAATCAACAAAAATATCGAGTTAAGCATAACTTAAAGTGTGTTAAGTTATATTTAACAATTTCAATTTATTGCTCAATGTCACTATTTAAAAAAATTAAGAAACTATCATCACGCCAAATCTTACCAAAATAAAAACTGGAGAATTGCATGAAGATAAAATACTTGAGTATTATTGTCTGTTCGATTTTAACGGCGTCATCATGGGCTGCTGATAATAAAAATGATTTAGCATCATTCCATAAAGATGTTAATGGTTGTAAAACCTGCCATACAGCACCCAATAAAGTGAGCGATAGCGAGACATTTGAAAATAAACAATGTAAATCCTGCCATGGTGATTATGGAAAACTAGCAAATCCCAAACTAGAAATTGACCCACATTCTTCACACTTAGGTGATATTAATTGTACGTCTTGTCATAAAGGACATGAACAACCAGAGTTATATTGTAATGAATGTCATTCATTTAAAGGGCTCGACATGCCTTTTAATAAAGCAAAATCCAAAGAACCGTGGGACAAAGGTTGGGATAATGAAGCCATAAATAAAGCGATAGCTGCAGGTCCTAAAGAAACAACGGATGTGATTGTTGTTGGAGCCGGTAGTGCTGGGTTTAATGCTGCGATTGCAGCTAAAAAGGCGGGGGCTAACGTTATATTGCTTGATAAAGCACCATTTAGTGGTGGTAACTCTATGCTCGCCGCAGGCGGGTATAATGCTGTGGGTACAGTTCAGCAAAAAGATCATAAAGTCGATGATAAAATCGAATGGTATGTCGAAGATACAATGAAAGGCGGTCGATATGCTAACGACCCTAAATTGGTACAAATATTAGCGGAGCAATCGGCTGATGGCATTAAATGGTTAGAATCTTTGGGCGCCAATATGGATGATTTAAAACGCTCTGGCGGTGCTAGAGTCGATAGAACACATCGTCCATCTGGTGGGTTAAGTGTTGGTCCACATATTATTGATGTACTAAGAAAAGCATCGGATAAAGAAGGGGTTGATACAAGACTCAACTCCAAAGTTGTTAAACTGGTTGTTGATGATGAACAAAAAATTGTGGGTGTTGTCATCCACGGTAAACACTCTGGTCACTATATGGTTGCAGCTAAGTCAGTTGTTTTAGCCACAGGTGGTTATGGGTTTAACAAAGAAATGATTGCTTTTTATCGTCCTACATTTAAAGGCATGACAAGTTCAAATAATATCACTTCAACTGGGGATGGTATTGAACTTGCTAAAGCAGTCGGTGCAAGTATGACTGATATTGATTGGATCCAGACACATCCAACAGTAGGAAAAGATAGCCGTATATTAATTTCAGAAACGGTTCGAGGTGTCGGGGCTATAATGGTTAATAAAGAAGGCAATCGCTTTATCAATGAATTAACGACTCGAGATAAAGCCTCCGATGCCATTCTAAAACAACCTGAACAATATGCTTGGCTAGTATTTGATAATGAATTATATAAAAAAGCTAAAATGGTTCAGGGGTATGATCATTTAGAAATGCTTGAAAAGGCCAATACTGTTGCAGAGCTTGCAAAAATAACAGGAATGACCCCAAGTGTTTTAGACAAAACTATCACAAACTACAACCATTATTTCAAACAGGGTAAAGATGAGGCATTTAACCGTGAGCAGATGCCGCTATCAATAGAAAAATCTCCTTATTATGCCGTAAAAGTTGCTCCTGGCATCCATCATACTATGGGGGGAGTTGCCATTGACACTAAAGCTGAAGTACTCGATATACAAAGCCAACCGCTCAAAGGTTTATTTGCGGCGGGAGAGGTGACTGGTGGTGTTCATGGGTATAATCGACTGGGTGGGAATGCTGTCGCTGATACTGTGATTTTCGGTAAAATCGCAGGGACAAATGCTGCCAAACATGCTCTAAATACAAAGTAACGCTAAATCAGTGAGAGACTCGTTATTGTCTCTCACAACATCTCAAGTTTTATTCATCGTAAATATTAGCAATAAAATTATTGCTTGAGTTAAAGTACTCCCCTGCTATTTTTTGAGAGGCTAATGTAGTCTCTCTTTTTTATTTGTCGGCAGAATTAGATTCGATGGATTTTGCTCACTTTTCGATGGCTTCATCTTTTTAGATAGCGCGGGAATATTGGCGAAATGTACTTACTCTTTCCATGAATCGAATAATACACTGTAGGCGAGTCCAGCATCGCACCACTTCTTAGAGAACCAATTACAGATTTGAACGTCTGAACCTTAAGCCGGATACGCAGTAACGATTACTATCACTGAACCTACATTTCCAGCGTTTAAAATTATTACACATATATTGATCAGCTTTAATGCTCAATAGGATTGTGTTGGTAGACTTTCCTACAGAGCATCAAAGCGGGTGAGACTATTTGGCAGTATTATGCCGCGCAAGCCAGGCACTCAAGCGCTCTTGTGTGCCGATGACAAAGACAAAGAACGCCGGTACGAAGAATATTGCCAGCAAGGTAACACTGAGCATGCCACCGAATACGCCAGTACCGATTGCATGCTGAGTTTCGGCGCTGGCACCGCTCGCCAGCATTAAGGGTACCACTCCGAGAGTAAATGCCAGCGACGTCATCAGAATTGGCCGTAGACGCAGGCGTGCTGCGGTCACTGCAGCATCTATCAGCGTATGGTCCTCGGCATGCAATTGGCGGGCGAACTCGACGATGAGGATAGCATTTGTTGCCGATAGGCCGAGGTGGTGGCTAGGGTGCAGGCGGTACTGCGACGCGCCCGCACTAACACGCTCATAAATACCCAAATGTTGCGCGTTGGTCCGTTCCAAATCGACTTAGACCGTCACGAGGCTAGCGTAATCTGTAACGATCAGCAGGAGGCACTGGATCTGACCTTGACCGAGTTCAAAATACGCGCCAGCATGCAGAACCTGGCACTTTGACTGTGCGACTCTACTGCTCGGGGGCAAGTTGTTATCTAACCGTAGAAGATGAAGGCCCTGGTATTCCTGATGAAGCCGCAAGCTACATATTCGAGGCATTTCGCCGAGTTGATCCGTCTCGCTCTCGAAATAGTGGTGGCAGTGGGCTCGGCCTCGCAGTGGTTAAAACAATTGCTGAAGCTCACGGCGGCCACGTGGTCTGCCAGCCATCGGGTCGTGGAGGAACAATATTCATCCTTTCTTGGCCTGTCAAAGCTGGTTTAGGACCTCCTTAACTATGTCCTGGTGATTCCTGCACGTATGGTCACCACGCCAGAGCACATTGCTGAATCGGGAAAATGCAGGGATTGTAGGTATTCCCTAGATCCCTTTGGTTGTTATCCGATATTGATTACAACTAATGGGATGTTATTTTGTTTGAATACGCTCAATTTGTTGTACTTGTAGTCTTGATATCGCATTTGCGTGTAACTGTACATAAATTGTTGAGGTAATTAAAACGTGCAAAATTACATGATTTATGTTTAAATTTAGCAGGTTATGATTAAACGGTTCACTGTTATAGAGTGTCAGAGGGCGGAGGTTCGAATCCTCTCATACCGACTAAATTAGATGCTTAATTGTTAGTTTGTTTTAATCATTAAAATAACCAGCAGTTAAGTTAAACAAAACCCCGTGTTAGCATTGCTATACGGGTTTTGTTTTTTATACGTTTTCGCTGCCGATATGACTAACGCTGCTTGCGACTAAGGTTCAAGTTCGAGTGATTAGGCTGGCTTTGGCACAGCAAAAGGCAAAAATTTTCAAGGCGAAATCGTCAATTTCACAAATTATATGCATCCGCCATTTAGCATTTAAGACATTATTGAGTAGGACATTTACCTATGCGCGCGTTTGTTTTACGAGCAAGATCAGCACCTACTGACAGTCAGTTGTTTTTGGCTTCTGTCGGCCAAGAGGCGCATACCGAGATTTTAGCTCATACCCTGATGAACACTATCTTTGTGGCTCAGTCCCATCGAAACGATGTTGTCGTTTATTTGGTGCTAGAAAGTACCCATGATTTTTCCCGCACTATCTGCTTCGATACTCGAAATATTTGCCATATTGGTGGTTTTCACGAGCAAGCTTTGCTCACTAAAATTGCCAAAGCCTTAGATATTTCTCGGGGCATGACGAAGGAGCAAACCCGTGTTGTTGACGAGGGCATCAGTGTCAGTACCACCAGTTTTGAAAAGCTGGTACAGGACCTCGCGGTGGATTATCAATTGTTTATGATGGATAAGAAGGGTACATCAATCCGTGAGCAAGAATTTGTGGGTAATCCGTGCTTTTTACTGACCGATCATATTCCTATGCCGAAGAAAAGTTTTAATACCTTGAAACGACTCGGTGCGCAAAAGATCAGCTTAGGGCCAAAGATGCTGTTTGCTTCTCAGTGCGTGGTATTGATCCATAATGAATTGGATATCAATCAATAGCCTCTGAGTCTTATGTATCCGTTGCTAACGCTGACTATTCCTGTGTGGCAACGTGTGTGTCGAGCCCTATTTTTTAATGGGGGTTTTATATTTTCCCCTTTAAAAATGTAATCGCTTTTTGGGCTCTGCGTGACAAGGGCCATTCCGCGCGGTGGATAAACCAAATGGTGTCTACAACTTGGCTGCCACATTCCACAACATAGATATCTTCTTGTCGTTCAAAGGCTTTGCGGGCGTATTGCGGGATAACCGTAAATCCTAGCCCTTTTGCTACAGGTTCGAGAATGAGGCTGATTTGGTTGGTAAATCCCTTGCAGGGGATCTCTTGAATGCCGGGGTGAGTTGGATATTTACGGCTAAGCAGCCGAGTCGCCATAGCCTCACCATCGGGATGGGAGATAAACCCTAGCCGTTGTAAATCAGTCCATTCATGTTGTTTATGGCTCGCCGGTACCACAAGTTCAAGTGGCTCTTCGGTAAAATGTGTGCTGTGAATACGAGGATCGGAAGGTTTTAAGGTGACCATGCCGATTTCATGTTCATTGGCCAACACTGAGGCCACTATCTCACTGTCAGGTGCAAAACGGTGGCGAATGCTTAACGCCGGAAAGGCTTGTTGTAATTCGATTAATAGCGGAAAGAGCGTTAAACCAATGCTACCTGGAGTGATAAGGCTAATATCACCGACATTGGCATCATCATGGATCAGTTTTTGCTGTAAGCGCTTTTGCGCACATTCAACTTCTTTGACGTAGGTCAGCAGGTTTTCCCCAATGGGAGTGATTTCAAGCTGGCGGGTGCGTCGTAAAAACAGTGTGCCGTAGGTTTCTTCTAAGCGACTGATATGCTGACTCACGGCCGCTTGGGTGATACCTATGGCTTCGGCGGTGCGGGTGAAATTCCCTTTCTCGACTAGCACGCTAAAGGTGTGTAACCACTGTGGATTTATCATAAGTAAAATTTATCAAATCTATAATCTGTATGTGCTTTTAATTATGGCACGATAAGACTAGTCTGTCGTCATTCAGTATTCAAATACCTTTTGATCTTAATAGACACAGGAAACACCATGGCCGATCTATTTTCATCCTTTAAACTTAAAGACATTACTCTCAAAAATCGTATTGCCGTTGCGCCCATGTGCCAATATCAAGCCACTGATGGACTTATCAACGACTGGCATCAGGTGCATTACACTAGCCTTGCCCGTGGCGGTGCCGGTCTTGTTGTGGTTGAAGCCACTGCAGTTTCTCCTGAAGGACGTATTACCCCCAAATGCCTTGGGTTATGGAATGACGAACAAGCACAAGGCTTAGCAAAAGTGGCTAGTGCGATTAAAAATGCGGGTGCTGTTGCAGGCATTCAGATTGGTCATGCAGGCCGTAAAGCGAGTGCCAATATCCCGTGGGAAGGGGATGACCATATTGCCGATGATGATGCGCGAGGTTGGCAACCGATTGCACCATCAGCCGTCGCCTTTGGGGCAAATTTACCTAAAGTGCCTACCGCTATGACAATTGAAGATATTGAGCGGGTTAAAGCCGACTTTGTGGCGGCGGCAAAGCGTGCTTTAGCGGCAGGATTTGAATGGTTAGAACTGCATTTCGCCCACGGTTATTTAGCCCAAAGCTTCTTTTCAACCTATGCTAATCAACGCACCGACCAATACGGTGGCAGTGCGGAAGGACGCGGACGCTTTTTGTTAGAAACCATTGCCGCGGTAAGAGACGTTTGGCCATCGCATTTACCCTTAACGGCGCGATTTGGTGTGATTGAATTCGACCATAAAGATGAAGAAACACTGACGGAATCGATAGCCTTGGTGAAGCAATTTAAGCAAGCGGGGCTCGATATGCTGAACGTCAGCATTTGCTTCTCGACTCCAACGGCAAATATTCCATGGAGTCCTGCATTTTTGGCGCCTATTGCAGCGCGGGTTCGTCAAGAAGTGGGGTTCCCCGTTGCGACTTCTTGGGGTATGGATGATCCACATCAAGCCAATGCGGCCATTGAAGATGAGCAAATGGATTTAGTGATGATAGGTAAAGCGTTTTTAGCGAATCCACATTGGCCATATCAAGCGGCGCAAACCTTGAAAATTGCGCGCCCATCTTGGGTATTACCCGCTTCCTACGCCCATTGGTTAGCACGCTACTCTACGGTTAAAGCCGATTGATTGTAGAGTGACTTGAGTTGATTTAAACCTAAGCCTTAAAAAGCCGTTATCTAAAGATAGCGGCTTTTGGCTTTAGTGGCAGGTAAGGTCCATCATAAGAGACTAGCTACAAGAGACTAGATTCAAGATACTGGCCACGCAGCCTTCAACCCACGCAGTTAAATCCAAGCTTCGTGCATTTTGTATTCATCCAGTCACTAGGGAATAAAAAAAGCCCCAATCCTTTAGGAATGGGGCTTTCTTAACTAAGATGATGAAGCTCAGTGGTTATAGAAACGTCGACCTTCACGCATCACTTCAATTAATTCAGGCGCGCTCATTTTTTTATTGAGCCTATGTTCATAGTTTTCATCGTAAATACGATATTTACCGTGGCGGTCAATCACTGTCACTTCTGCTTCTTGATAGATAGCAAAAATACGGCTATCACCTATATAGATCCACGTTTCTTTGTCAGGTTGTAATAGGCTGCGGCCAGCGCTGTAATCTGTCGTGTTATTGGTGCAACCTAGCACGTGGGTCATTAAAGTCGGCGCAATGCCGTAATGGCTGGTGCGGTATTTGACCTTAGAAGCACCCGTATTCGGCCAGTGGATCACTAATGGCACTTTGACACTCTGTGGTGACAGGTTGCGATTAGCTTCATCACTGTTGCTGGTGAACATTTTGCCATTGACCCCAGTGATAATCACTAAGGTGTCGTTGGACACATTGGCCAGCATCGCCTTGAGTTGTTGATCGACAAAATACAGAGATTGGCGATATTGATTAAACAATACTTTTTGCGCTGGCATAAGGTCGGTATCGGCTTTCACAGTTTCGATACCCAGAAAACCCACGGGAGTATCAAAATTTTCTGGCGCTTTTAAGTTAACGAGCGCCAACCAAGGCTTATGTTGGATGCTGTGCCACTCGTTAAAACTGGCCACTGTGTGCAAATCGGCATCGGCACTGCCATTGGTTTCTTTGGCTATGACAGGATTAAAGTCATTAAACATCGCCTGTGATGAACGCAAATTGAGATTGGTTTCAGGGAGGAAAAGCCCCAATTCATAGCCTGCTTGTTGAAAACTTCTGGTCAGTAAAGGACTGGTGCTATTAAAAATTCGCGCATCGCCATAACTGCCTTGCAGGCCATAGAGTAGTGAAAACATGCCCGTTCTAAATTGGTTGCCGCCGCTGAAATGCTGGGTAAAAGATTGATTATTTTCAGTGTATTGGTGTAGGAATGGCATGCTTTTGCCATCGACCATATCCGCCCGCAAACTGTCGATGGTAATCATCAACACGTTGATTTTCGTGTCGGCCTGGCAGGTGAGTGGCTGCTCTGGATAGCTGAGTACACTGGTGTTGTGATTGACGTCATCGCCTTGGTATGAACCATCGATACCGTGACTTTCCATAAAGGAGCGAGCAGTCGCGGGATAAGATAAAGGATAAGTATCGTCGAAACGGGTAATTTCGGTGATATCGGCGGCATCGGCCCAAATGTGGATCAAGTGGCTGCTGATAAAACAGATACACACTAAGGTGATAACTTTATTGCCTAAATTGAGTTTTTGGATTTTCTCTATGCGTTTCCACAAAAAATTGGCCATGGTCAGTTCAATGGCGATGATGGCCAGCGGTGTGACGATATAAGAAGTACCACGGAGCAGGGCATTGAGATCCGCCCAAGCTAAATCGAAGGCGAAGGGGCTCAAGTGCATGCCGTAATCGGCGTAAACAATGGTATCGTACAATAAGATACAAAGACTTAGGGTCGCGATCACCGCCGCGACACCTCTTAATATCTTTGAATAGGGCAATATCAAGGTTAGTGGAAATAGGCAGATCAAATAGGCGATAAAGGCGAGAAAGCTAAACTGACCAATAGTGCTGACGCTCAGATAAAACCAGCCATACCAAGTTTCTGGATAACCCACGCTGCCAAGGTATCGGCTTCCGACTATCATGGCTAATAAACCATTGAAGAAGGCGAACCAATGCCCCCAGTTGATGAGCCGGGAAACCCGATCGCGGCTCATTTGCTTTTTTCGCTCGACCATAGTGATCCGCTTATTCCTAAAAGGCCTTGTATCTTATATTCTTTTGATGATTATTACCCAGTTAACTTACTGGGATTTAACCGATTGTGCGAGTGCTTTTGCAAATTGTTCGGCCACGGCTTGGCGCGATTCGCTGGGCACTTTACGTTCTAGCAAGTTAGTCACGCAGTTACCCAATGCCATCAGGCTCAGGTCAGTCGGTGCTTTATGCTTTTCTAACACAGCCAATATTTCGGCGATTAATGATTCAACTTGGGTGTTTGAGTATTTCGATTGGATTGCCATAATCAAAAAATGTTTCACTTTGGAATGGATTAGCGGCATATAATAGCGGATTTATCCCAGTATCACTATCAGGGCTTATGAGTATTAACATCGAACACGCAATTATTCACGAGATTTCTCAGGACAGTCAGGGGCAATTACGCTGCCGTTTACGTCCTCAACCTCTGCTGAACGGTCAGGCGGTCGAGGTGATGCTGGACGAATTGCATCAGACTTATACCAGTAAAGCGGGTAAGGGATTCGGCTATTTCGGCATTCACGGTGACGACGGTGAGGCTAACCCCGCCTTTGCGACGGCCTTGAGCGCTTACCGTAGCGGCGAGCTCGGTTTTGTGGAGTTTTCGGGGCAAGCCAGTAAATTGCTGCAGGAAGAACTGGCAAAATATGATTTTAGCCAAGGCGGATTCCTGCTGATGTCCTGCTACACCAGCATCACCAGCGATTACCTGTTTGTCGCCCTATTAAGTGCTAAGTCGTCGATGACAGTGTTAGACGATATGGAACTGTCGCAAAATAACCACTTGGATTTAAACAATATCCAATTGGCAGCGCGTATCGATTTAACCGAGTGGCAGGCCGATAAGGATTCACGCAAGTACATTTCCTTTATCCGTGGCCGCGCGGGGCGAAAAGTTGCTGACTTTTTCCTCGACTTTATGGGCTGCGTCGAAGGGGTGAATACTAAGGCGCAAAACAAAACCTTGATGAATGCGGTGGAGGATTTTGTTGCCAGCAGTGAATTGACTAAAGAAGAACGCCAGCAATGTCGCAATAAAGTGTTTGAATATTGCAGTGAGCGTTTCGATGAGGGCGCTGACATCGAGATCAAAGACTTGGCCGATGAGTTAGCCGATCAGGGTATGGATTCCTTCTACGATTTTGCCCGTGGTGGCAGCTATGAACTCGATGAAGAGTTTCCCGCGGATAAATCGACCCTACGTCAGTTGAAGAAGTTTTCGGGAACAGGCGGCGGCGTCACCTTAAGTTTCGATGGCGGCCACCTAGGCCAACGGGTGATTTACGATCCCATCTCCGACACCATTTTGATTAAAGGCGTACCGGCAAACTTGAAAGATCAGCTCGATCGACGTCTTAAGGGCGAATAATCCCATTGGGATAATATCGCTTAAGAATCAAGCATTAAACAAAAGACAAAGGCCGAGGATCATTCCTCGGCCTTTGTGTTTCTGACGCTTATAACGACACTAAGCGTTGCTCTACTGAGAGCCTGTCGCAAAAGGCACTGGTCGAGGCGTCTCTTTATTCGATGGCGGTAGAATTGGCAGCGTGATTTGTGGCTGTTCACCCGTGAGCGAATTAAGGAAGGCGACCATCTCTTTGACTTCTTTATCAGAGAGTTTTTGCCCTAATTGAATGTCTGCCATGGTATTCACCGCTTCTTCCAAGGTCCAAACACTGCCGTCGTGGAAGTAGGGATAGGTGAGTTCAATATTGCGCAGTGTGGGCACTTTAAAGACAAATTTATCCCCTTCTTTACCTGTGACACCCTTACGGCCTTCTGCTGGGTTATTGGTATGGAACGGCTTGATTAAACCCATCTTCATAAACATAGTGCCGCCTACCGCAGGGCCATTGTGGCAGCTCACGCAACCTTTATCCTTAAAGAGTTGATAACCCGCTTTGGCATCGGCGTTGATGGCATCTTGCTTACCCAGAAGATATTGATCGAAGGGGCTATTAGGGGTGACTAAGGTTTTCTCGAAGGTGGCAATCGCATCGGTTAAACGGTCAATGGTGACGTTTTCATCGCCATAAACCTTGGCAAAGCGTGCGCGATATGCAGGCATAGAGGCGATTGTTTTGGTCGCCAGTTCATGGGTAAAGCCCATTTCTTTCGGGTTGGTGATAGGGCCCGCAGCTTGTTCTTTCAAATCACTGGCGCGACCATCCCAAAATTGAGCCAGCATAAAGTCGGCATTAAGCACTGTGGGCGAGTTAATTGGGCCTTCCTGCCAATGGTGACCAATAGACGTTGGCAGTGCATCGACACCACCAGTGGATAAATTATGGCAAGAGTTACAAGAGATAAAGCCAGATTTAGACAGTCTGGGTTCGAAGAATAACATTTTACCTAATTCAACTTTTTCAGGTTCGGTGATCTTGGCTGCTGTAATGACTTCGATGGGTTCTGCACTGATAGCATGGGTACTGGCTAACATACCTGCGATGAAAATGGCGATAGATGTAAGTTTGGTCATCTTATTTCTCCCTGTATAACCTTGGTTTTTGTATGGTTTAACAGGGATGCTAGCGGTTAATGATGCTGAGTGATAATGCTTTGTTTCGATTGGGTCTATCGCTGTTGCGGATTAAGCTTTTGCGATCTAATTCGCTGTTTTTACGTTGTTATTTTGCTAGGTTGAGTGATGTTTCTGTTAAGGCTTTATCTGTTAATCGACAAGGTCGATGCATTGTTGCTTTCTGCCTATCGGTACCTGATGGTTGCAATGAGTTGCATTGCTGGATTTTCGAAAACCTGATACACACATCTGATACAAACATCTGATACAAAATATTGGGCCGAGTGGATTCATTTGTCGCGACAACAGACGGAATTGATTAGAATCTCCATTCATGTTGAGTTAACTCGTGTTGAGTGCCTCAAGTTAGCATGCTCGGCCATCGCCAAGCGGTGCTATAAAATTACATAGGCGGACTGTTTTTCTGCCGAGGAGCGTTAATGCAATTGTTTGTCAAAGATTTAACTGTGATCGATTTTTCCTATTTGTGCCCAAAGCGCGGCATGGTGGGGGAGAGTTGGATTGTTGATGTTCTGCTAGAGGGCGGATTAGACGAGCAAAACATGGTACTCGATTTTGCTAAAGTCAAACGCACGATCAAGCAAACCATAGATGCGGTGGCCGATCATCGTTTATTAGTGCCTACGGCCTGCAGCAGTGTGCGATGGCAACAGCAGGGCGATAGAGTATGGATGGATTTTGATAGTCAGTTAGGTGAAATTCATTTGGCCTGTCCTTCCCAAGCCTTTGCCTTAGTGCCGACCGAAGAGATTGATATTCCCAGCGTGAATGCCTTTTTACAGAAAGCGTTGCGCGAAGCTTTACCTAAAAATGTCGAAGGGATCACACTCACCTTGAGACACGAAATCCTCGATACGCCTTATTACCATTACAGCCATGGTTTACGTAAACATGATGGTAATTGTCAGCGTATCGCCCATGGGCATCGTAGTCCTATTCACGTTTATGAAAATGGCAGTCCAGCACCTAAGTGGGATGAGTATTGGGCCAAACGTTGGCACGATATTTATTTAGGCAGTGAAGAGGACTTGGTTTCAGTTAAGACCCTTAATCTTTCGCCGCAAACGCGGATAACCGATGACAGCCACTATGGTTTTCACTATCAAGCGCCCCAAGGGGATTTCCAATTGGCAATGCCAAAGGAATGCTGTGATTTAATTCCCCACGACACGACGGTTGAGTTGTTAGCCGATTATATTGCCACGACATTAGTCGCTAAAGTGCCAGGAAGTCAGTTTAAAGTGGTGGCGTTTGAAGGTGTTGGCAAGGGCGCGATCGTCGTTAAGGGATAGGCACTACGAGCTGATATAAGTGAATGGACTTAAACTATTCACCTTTTAATCACGGATTTAATAGGCCTCGGTAGATTATCGGGGCTTTTTTGTGGGTTTTTAGCATAGGCTGAACTGAAATTACGACAGGGATGTGGGTTTGCAGAATCGATTTTTATGGTGCGTTAGGTTAACGTGGCATTGATTGAATTCGGCTGCGTTTTGTGTCGCGATGAATGTATTGAGTGGGTCTTGATCCCTATTGCCCATCGATAAGGATTTTTTGAAGATGTTGGAAACTAGGATATTGGAAACTAAGATGCTGGAAAATAATAAGATGTTGAGAAATAAAGTATCGCAATTTTTATCTCACGGTGGAGTCCCCCTAAGTTCAAATCCAATACGCTGCTTATCGGCATTATTCACTTTGGGCCTAGTGCTCATTGCGCCTCAGGTACAAGCTGAGGTGAGTTTACAGGGTAAGTTAGAGCAAGGCGCATTAATGCGGGGTCAAGCGCCAGCGGGCACTCAGATTAGCTTAAATGGTGAAGCCATCAAGATCACGCCTGATGGTCATTTTGCCTTTGGTTTTGATCGCGACGGTGAACTGAGCCAGCAGCTAACCTTGGTTTATCCCGATGGTTTGACTGAGGTTAAGCCTTTAACCTTAACCAAGCGAGAGTACGATATTCAAAGTGTAAAGGGCATTAGCTCGAAGATTATGAAGCCCGATCCTGTCGCGCAGGAAAGAGCGGCGAAAGACACGGCGCAGGTGAAAGCGGCGCGGGCAACATTTAGTGAGCAAACTGCATTTTTACAGACGTTTATTTGGCCTTTGACGGGGCGTATTTCTGGTGTTTACGGTAGCCAGCGTATTTATAACGATGTACCCGGTAATCCACACTTTGGGGTGGATGTGGCGGCGAAAACCGGCACTGTAGTGGTCGCCCCCGCCGATGGTGTTATTAGTCTTTCTGTGCCTGACATGTTTTATTCGGGCGGGACTATGGTGATCGACCATGGTTATGGGGTGAGTTCGAGTTTTTTGCACTTGAGTAAATTGTACGTCAACGCGGGTGAAGTGGTTAAGCAAGGCCAAGCTGTTGCAGAGGTGGGCGCAACAGGCCGTGCAAATGGCCCACACTTAGATTGGCGAGTGAACTGGTATCAAATGCGCCTCGACCCTACAACCATAGTGCCGCCAATGGCAACAGTGCTGGCGAATGAGAAAGCTAACAAAGCGGCCAAAAAGGGCTAGGTTCGATATCCAGTTCTGGCTCACTTAAATGGCGCAATGATGCGCCATTTAATGGTGATCCTTATCGTGAACACTTAGTGAGTTGGTTTCTTTCTAGGCTAACTTCAAATGTCCGCTTGCCAATAATCATTTTTAACCGAGTCGTCTAAAAAGATTACTTCAACAGTGGATGATCAGCAGGCAGTTGGCGGGTGATCCATAAAATCAGTTTGTGTTTCATGTTTGGCCCATCTTCTTTATCTTTGGCCAGTGGCTGAATCAAGTTGTCGGTGATCAATAAACGGTAAATACATTCCACTTTGTCTTTGGGTGAGATGCCTTTGTCGAAGTCTGCATAGCCGCGTTTTTTGGCATAGCCCACGCCGATTTCCATGGCGAACTTCAATATTTGTGCTTCGTTCTTGTGTGGCTTCATTGGCGATCCTCTGTTTGCACATAGCATCCATCTACTGGACACGATAATTTGTGCCTGATGGCATCTGCGAGTTATATGTCCTAAGTTACGCTAAATATGCTGTTTTTTAGATTTAATTTTGGCGATTTTTGACAAAACCACCAAAAACTGACTTAAAAATAACGAGAATATTGAATTTGATTAAATTGTCATCAACTCAGATATTAACTCAGGTACTGTCGTAGGTTTTAGCTAAGGCAAGTGCCGATGAAAATCTAAGCTCAGTTTTATCTGCCTGAGTTTAAGTCTGACTTAACATTCAGATACTTGTTCGCTCGCGATGACCGCTTTTATGCCATGGGGATGTACTTTAATGCACACATTGCCGCGTTTAAAGGCGATAGTTGGATTGGCTAAACGTTCTTTATCGCCTTTGGGCGAGCTCATCTTGACCTTAATCTCAGCTTGGGATGGCAAGTCTGGTAATCTTGACTGCTCTGATTCAGCTGTCTGCTCAGATTGCGGCAATGGACTCAGTCCTTGGTTGAGTAAAGGGCGGAGTCTTGGACATAAGACCAGTAAATCTTGGCTCAAGGTATTGTAATCTTTGGCTTTAGAATCAATAACTAATTCTATGTGCTCCCAGCCTTCCTGTGGATAAACTTTATCACTAGGATAGGGAAGCTCGACGCAGGCAATGCTAAATTGACCGAGTGTGAGTGGCGTGTCTAGCTCGATGATCAGAATCGTACGGCCATTGATGATGTTGTCTGAAATGATTTTACCTATGCGGCTAAAGGCGTCGCGCAGGGCATCGGTACTGGCGATGGAATTGACGCGCAGCGCGACATGGTCGCAAACCAGTGCTTTATCTGCTAAGTCTAAGGTTTCAAGCAAGGCTAAAATCTGTGCTTCGAAGGCTGGCCAGCCTTGGATTAATTGCTCATAGCTGAGGTTTGCACTGTGCGGCGCAACAGGCTCGTTGAATTTAGGCATAAATACTCCAAGGCATTTCTATTGGCGTTAGTTTTATCCCTTAAGTAAATGACCGAGACTATTACAACTAACATCATGCTTTAAAAGGTTAAATAAAAACGCCCATTAAGCTGGGCGTGTTTGATATCGTTCAATTATCTATTTGGCATTTTGCCATTAGGAAGCGGGCTAAGATTAAGGCCAAATCTCAATCGGCGTTCCTTCATCGACCACTTTCCACACTTCATCCATTTCGGCGTTGGTAATCGCGATACAGCCGTCAGTCCAGTTGTATTGCTGAGCTTGTTCTGGCGGCAGTGAAGACTTAGGGTTTTGGCCGTGGATCATGATCATGCCTCCGGGTCTAATGCCCAAGGCTTTGGCTCTGAGTTTATCCTCTTCATTAGGATAGGAAATATGGATTGATTTATAATAAGCACTATCTGGCTTTTTATAATCTAGGGTATAACGCCCCTGTGGTGTGCGTTGATCGCCTTCCTTTAATTTGTGTCCAGCGGGTAGGTCACCCATTGCGATGCGATATTGTTTGAGCACTTTGCCATCGCGCAATAAAGCCATACTGGATTCGGATTTAGTGATCACCACCAGATCCACTTTACCCATGCCAGAGGCATGTAATTCGGGTGAAACGAGAGCCGCGATAGTCACAGTGAGAGATGTCAATGTGGAAAGTAGGGTGGCGCGCATGAAGTCCTCGAAAATAAACACAGGTTGTTGGCTTTTTTCGGCATCATACCGCAATTTTATCCTACTGTGAGTAGATAATTTTGAGCTAGGTGCAATTGCATGGCAGACTCGTGGCATATTTATGCTGTAATCCCTGTGTTAGTCAGTTTGTTGCAAGGAAGTAAAAGTTTGTATGTCTGAGAATATCGAATCCGAAAGCCCGTTAAAACGTCAATTACGTACCATTATTTTTGGCACTGATACTCCCGCTGGCCGCTATTTTGATATCGCCCTCATGGTGTGTATTGTGTTGAGTGTCGGCTTAGTGTTCCTCGACACAGTAGAGATATTCCATCGCGAATACGGCCAGCTTATTTCTGTGTTGGAATGGGTATTCACCATTATTTTTACGATTGAATATGGCCTACGCTTGTACTGCGCGACTCATCCAGTGTTATATGCTCGCAGCTTTTATGGTTTAGTGGATTTGTTATCGGTATTGCCAAGTTATCTGGCGTTGCTGATCCCTGGTGCTAACTTTACCTTAGTCATCCGGATACTTAGGCTGTTTAGGATTTTCCGCGTACTCAAATTACTGCGTTATTTGAGTGAAGGAAATGTTCTACTTAGGGCGATGATGCAGTCGAGTCGTAAGGTTTTTTTGTTTTTCTTCTCGGTCAGTTTGATCGTTATGGTACTGAGTTCAGTAATGTATGTGGTTGAAGGGCCTGATAATGGTTTCAGTTCAATCCCTAAATCTGTGTACTGGACAATTGTGACTATTACTACAGTCGGTTATGGCGACATTACCCCGAAAACCGGATTAGGTCAGGCGATTGCGGCTTTTACTATGCTGATTGGTTACTCGATTATCGCAATCCCAACGGGGATTTTAACCGCCGAGATATCCCAAGAAGTAGGGCGTCATCGAGATTTACGCTCGTGTAATCAATGTCATAAGACAGGTCATGATATTGATGCCATGTATTGTAGTCGTTGCGGATGTGAGTTAGATAGCTTGGATGTGCCCGTTGATAAAGGCGTTTCATGATGACTTCGGCGAACACTTTTTATTTTTTGTAGGTAAAAGACACGTATGACGCAAGCCAAGTTTGTTGAAGGCCCCATATTACGCCATATCTTAGTGATGAGTTCGACCGCAGCGGTAGGGATTTCTGCCTTATTTGTCGTGGATTTACTGGATATCTTTTTCCTGAGCCTATTGGGAGAGCATGAACTCGCGGCGGCTGTGGGATATGCGGGGAGTATTTCGTTTTTTACCACATCGATTGGAATTGGTTTATCGATTGCATTAGGGGCTTTAGTGTCTCGCTCGATTGGCGCAAAAGAGGTGGTGTTGGCAAAGCGCTTATTACTCAATAGCGCGGTTGTGACGACACTGATCAGTGTGCTGGTGGCGGCTGTGGTCACCACCTTCATTCCTGAGCTAGTTGCCTTAGTGGGCGCGAGTGGTCATACGGCAGAACTTGCTGCGAGCTATTTGTATATTCTCGTGCCTTCCTTGCCTTTTATCTGTCTTGCGATGGCGCTCGGCGGGGCTTTGCGCGCCGTGGGTGATGCAAAGTTATCTATGATGTCGACCTTAGCGGGGGGCGGCGTTAATGCGGTACTCGATCCGATTTTTATCTTCATGTTCGCCATGGGGATTGAAGGCGCTGCATTGGCATCCGTTTTAGCGCGGGTGGCGGTATTTGTGATTGCCGCTCGCGGTGTGGTTGTTAAGCATAAGTTGTTAGGCCATTTTGATAAGGCACATTTTGTCGCCGATCTTAAGCCCATCTTTGCCATTGCAGGCCCTGCGATGTTAACCAATGTGGCAACTCCCATCGGAAATGCCTTTGTGACCCGAGCGATCGCCGATTTCGGTGACGCTTATGTGGCAGGCTGGGCAGTATTAGGGCGTTTAATCCCTGTTGCTTTTGGGATGATCTTTGCACTGTCCGGCGCGATTGGACCTATTGTTGGGCAAAACTTTGGCGCAGGTCAGTTTGACCGAGTACGTGAGAGTTTAACGCGAGCGATTCAGTTTTGTACTGTGTATGTGCTGGTAATGTCTTTGCTGCTGTTTATGCTTAAGTCACATTTGGTCAGTGTGTTTGATATGAAGGGCGATAGTGCTGATCTTATTCACTTTTTCTGCAGTTATATCGCGGTATTCTTTATCTTTTCGGGGATTTTATTCGTGGCGAATGCGTCCTTTAATAACCTTGGCAAGGCCAAATATTCCACGCTATTTAACGTAGGTAAAGCCACTTTAGGCACAGTGCCCTTTGTGTATTTTGGTGCACTTTGGGGCGGGGTTTACGGTGTATTGATTGGGCAAATTTTAGGGTCTATTTTGTTTGGTACATTAGGTGTGTGGGTTGCCTATCGTTTAGTGGATAAAGTGGCGGCGCAGGCACAGTTTTCAGCTGCGCCTAATCTTGATGCTGCGAATGCTATCCCCCGCAATGTCGTACTGACTGAGGAAGAGGAAATCGCTAATTGTGTTGCACAGAACTTACCGAGTGCGACCAATCCGCTTTCATCCTCTTGCGTGCAGATGGCGCAATTAACGGAGGAGCAAGAGAATGAGCCCGTATTACCCTATTTAGACGAGGGGAAAAAGCCTAATTGACGTTATGTGGCTTAGCTGTGCCGTGTAGAAGCAGTGGGCAAGAACGCAGATAAAAATGAGCTCTTAATAATGAGGAGCAGTCAGAAAGCTGCTAATGATAGGAATGCTGAAAAACAAAATGCCACAAGATTGCTTGTGGCATTTTGTTTGAAACGGCGTTTGCACTTCATTTAATTAAGCTAACAATGCCAAAATACGCCGCTAAAAGACTATTCTGCTGAACTTCTTATTCTTCGGTACTGCTTATTCTTCAATACTTGGCGTGTCTTGTTGGCCTTCGACTTGTTCAGTCGCGGCTTCTGATGCTGCCATTTTTGCGCGATCAGCCTTAGAGATGTAACCTGATTTTGCAGGTGAGCCGATAGTCACTGGGTCGACTTTATTTAGTCTGGCCTTAGCGCGTTTAGCTATTTTCTTGATGATCTTTTGTTTCTTGTTCATGACGTCTCTAATTTCGTTTCGCACCCGCTACGCGCAGGAATATGAGGCCAAGGGCTCAATTGAGGCGGGATTCTAACTCAATCTGAGCGAACTGACCATGTTTTGCTGAATTTTGTCGAAAACAACGGCTACTCTTTGGGAACTAGTTTTGCTATATGGCGTTAGCATAACAATTTGACTCAAACGGTACTGTTAGTATTTCACACGACAAATGCTGCAAATTCTGTGGTGTAGGCTGTCAGTGTGGATCAAAAGCCATTATATTGCCTAGCATTATGAGTTTGAAAAATTGACTCTACTGTTATTTTATTGCTCATATCCTGAGCCGAGGAAGATGTGTGTTATTAACTAAAATCACTTTTTTTGAGCGCTTTGAGCACGATATATTAAGTGGCACTAAAACCATTACATTGCGTGATGAAACGGAATCTCATGTGATTGCAGGTCAAACACTTCCCGTTTCAACCTTCGAAACCGACCGCTGGTTTTGTGATATCCATATTATTGATGTCGTGCCAGTGACCTTAACTGAGCTCTCAGACATTCATGCTAAGCAAGAGAATATGACGTTGCCGCAGCTACGTGATGTGATTGCAGAAATTTATCCCGGTCTTGAGCAATTGTTTATGATCCAGTTTAGGGTTTTACCGCAGTAAAAGTATAGAGCGTAATTTTGTAAAACAAAAAAGGCCGCACAGCAGCCTTTTTATTACAAATTCAATGGCATATTAAGTTGCCGAAGATTGCTGAACTGTTCAAGAACATCAGCTATCCAAGACAACTAAACCGTCCAAGGTAACAGTTTTTTGGCAAAGTGATCGGCTTGGCCTAAGCGAATCGCTGCGCGGTGACGCATCCGATAAAATGCTTGATAGCACAGGGGGACTAAGTACAAGCTAGTCACTGTCGAGAACGATAAGCCACCGATAATGGCGATTGCCATGGGGTAATATGGCGGGCCGCCGCCACCGATTTGGGTATCACCCATCGCCAGTGGGACTAATCCCAGTACTGTTGTACCTACTGTCATTAACACTGGCCGCAAACGGGTGATACACACCTCCCGAATGGTGTCAGACAATTTGTCGAGATCCGGTGTCATCTGATTGATTTGATCCACCAGAACGATACCGTTGTTCACCACTATCCCCATTAAAATCAAGATACCTATCATTGCCATCACAGAAATAGGGGTGCCAGTGATAAACAGCGCCCAGAATACACCTGTGATGGAAAATAGGATCGAGGTAATAATCGCCGTTGGTAACAGTAGAGATTCAAACAACGCCGCCATAACAATATAAATCATCGCGACAGCCAAGAGCATATTAGTCACCATCACGTTCTGATCTTCATCTTGGCGCTCGAAGCCACCACGGAGTGAATAGTCGTAACCATCGGGGAAACGGATATTTTCCATCACTTGCTTGATCTTAGTTTGCGCCTCTTCTGTGGTGAGGTTTTCTAAGTTAGCCCCAATCGACAGCGAGGTTTGGCGATTGAAGTGTTTGATAGTATCGAAGCGGGGTTGGATCTCAATCTTCGCCAGATTATCTAAGGTGTACACTCTTTGGTCGAGGCGTACTATGGGTAACTGCTTGAGTTTCTCAAGTGACTTTTGCCACTCTTTCTCGTAGGCCATTTCGATGCGCAGCTCGCCATTAGGATCGTGGCGGAAGGATCGCAGCGGTGAACCGCGCAGTGCCATGGAGATACTTGAGGCAATTTCATTGAGTTTTAAATCTAACCGTGCCGCCATTTGTCTATCAATGCGGATAATCACTTCTTGCTGAGCGCCGTTAAGCTCGGAGCGAACATCTTGCAATCCTTTGATATTTTGCAACAAAGGAATAACTTGTTCGCTCAAATTAATCAGCTCAGAGGTTGAACGTCCTGTCAGTGTGACTCGCACGCCAGAGTTGTCATTACCCCAGCCAAATTGTGGTTTGGCGATGGAATACTTAGGAAAGCCGCTACGGATTTTCTTTTTTAACTCATCCACTGATATAGGCAAATCTTTCTTTAGGAGGATCACCGATGAGCCATCGTCAGAGGCATAATAGCTGTAGACAGAATCAATATGGAATTCCTCTTTATTGTTATAAAGATACTCTTCCATTTGGTTGATCATCGCCTCAGTGACATTGAGATTATGTCGACCTTCTACTTGGTAGTTAATGTAGATTCGTTCATTGCTCTCGCTGTCTTCTTGATCCTGTTTAACCATAGATAGCGGCAGGGCGGTGGATGCGAGGATCGCTACAGCAATCACACCTGAGCGCCAAGGTCTGAGCAATACCCAATCTAGGGTATTATTGTAGAAACGTTGTAATTTACCCGCATCCTTTTCGGGGGCGATGTCGAAGTGGAACTTAGTCAACATCAAAGGGATTAAGGTTTTTGCGACCAATAGCGACGCGGCGAGTGAGATACAAATCGCAATAGCAACATGCTCTAGAAAAATGGTGATCTCGACTTTTACGCCAAAAATATTAGGTAAAAATACAATGGCGGTTGTCATTGTGCCTGCCAATACCGCCAGAGACACTTTATCGACCCCCGTCATGACTGACTCTTCATTGTCTTTAGGGTGTTTACCTTGTTTTTCCTGCAGTACGCTCTCAGTGACAACCACAGCGTTATCAATCAGCATACCGACGGCGAGCAGGAGTCCCATCATAGACAGAATATTCAAGCTGTAACCGAGTAGATACATAGCGGCGAGCGTCATACCGATTGAAATAGGCACGGATGACACAACCACTAAAGTCATTTTCAAATTACGCAGGAATAAGTACAGCACGACAAAGGACAGCAGTGCACCGATTAACCCTGAAAGCAGCAAATCCATTAGTGAAGATTTTACTCCAGAGGCTTGATCTTCCATGATAAATAGGCGAATACCTTGGAACTGTTGGTCCTGCTTCGCAAGCTCAATCACCTTCATGACACGGTCTGACACTTCGACTAAGTTAGCGCCAGATTCCTTAAACACATCCAAACCCACGGCATAGTGCTTATCTAAATGTCGACCTTCGATACGTTCAGGTAGGGCAAATTGCACATCGGCGATATCGCCTAAGGTCAATCCGGGGATCAGTACTAGTGCTTTGATATCTTCAAGGTTTCTGAACTCACCTTTAGGTGAAACTTGATAAACGATACTACTGGCCCTGAGTGTACCTGCGCTCAGCACAAAGTTCTCTCTGCCGAGACGTTGTTGCAAATCTGTGGCTGAAAATCCACTGGCGGCAAGGCGGTCGGCATTGATGCGTACCTCAATTTGCTTTTGCTCAACGCCGTACAGGCTGACCTTAGAGACACCTTCAACACGTTCAAGCGGACGCTTGAGCTGTTTATCGAGTAGATCGAATGCACCTGAAAGCTCACGATCACTTGAGATGCGTATGGTGAGCACAGGCATGTCGGCGGTGGAGAATTGGCGGATAAAGACCCGCTCCACATCCTTGGGCAGTAAATGCCGCACTGCATCGATTTTTTCCCGCGCTTCTAAGCTCTTAGTGGCAACGTTTTCCCCCCACTTCATGTTGATTTCGATTTCGGCGCCTTCTTGGGAGGATTCTGATTCAAGCTCATCAATCCCCCCCATAGTAGCGAGGGATTCCTCCAGCACTTTGGTTATATCGCGCTCCACTTCAGCGGGGGTCGATCCTTTGTAAGGCACTTCCACCACTATCTGTGGGATATCAATACCGGGGAACATTTCCAGCGGTAATAGGCGACTCGAGGCGAGACCAAACAGCAAGATAGCAAAGAAAAACATGCTGGTGGTTACGGGGCGCTTAATGGCTAAACGGGTGAGGTTCATGGGCGAGCCTCCTCTACGTTTACATGTGAGCCAGTTACTGCGTATTCTTTACGGTCGAACAGGGCATAGAGCACTGGGAGCACAATTAAGGTCAGTAGTGTTGATAAACTCAGACCAAAGATCACCGTAATCGCCATCGGTGCGCGCACCTCTGAGCCATCACCTAGACCTAGCGCCATCGGCAATAAGCCTAAGGTCGTGGTGAGGGTTGTCATCATAATCGGGCGTAGGCGCGATTTAGCTGCATCACGAATGGCATCAAGTTTTTGAGCACCTTCGCTACGCAGTTGATTGATCCGATCCACAAGCACAATCGCGTTGTTCACGACGATCCCCGCCAACATGATAAGGCCAATAAATACCACCACACTCAAGTGAGTTTGGGTGATATAAAGCCCAAGTACACTGCCACCTAATGCCATAGGTACGGCAAAAAGGATAAGCAAGGGGTGCAGTAGTGACTCAAACTGACTCGCCATCACTAAATACACTAAGAAAATCGCTAAGATAAGGGCAATTTTGAGTGATTGGAACGAGTGCTCCATTTCCTCATTTTGACCACCAAAACGGGCCTGGACCGATGCGGGTAACACTTGTTGCGATAGTATCTGTTGCGCCTGTGCAACCGCATCGCTTAAATCACCATAGGCGAGGTTAGCTGATACGAGAGCTACACGTTGTTGGCTGATGCGGTTAATCGCAGATGGGCCTAATTGTAATGAAACTTCTGCAACTGCGCTTAATGCAATAGGTTGACTGCTATTCGGGTTGATGATTAAGGCATCGATATCGCTGATTTGATCCCGCTCCGCGAGTTCACTGCGCACTAGAATATCAATCTTACGGTCACGCACTGTGTATTGACTGGCAACAGTACCGCCAACACGTTGGGCAATACGGTTTGCAACCGTTGGAGCATCCATTCCTAGAGCTGCTAACCTTGCATGATCGAAACGGATACTTAGCTCAGGTTGACCATCACGTAGACTGGTGTTCACGTCGGCAAAACGCTCCGAGGCGGATAATGCTTTGACGAGACTATCTGCGCTGCGTTTGAGTAAGTTTAAATCGTAACCTGTGAGTTCAATTTCCAGTGGCGTTTTAAAGCTGAATAACTCAGGTTGCTCTATTTTCGCTTCAAGTTCAGGAATGCGGCGCGCAGTATCACGTAATACTTGAGTGACTGCGTTATAGGTACTGTGGTCGTTAAGCACCACTTGCAAGCGGCCCCAGTTTTCACCCCCGCGGGCAGTATCCGAAGTCATCAAACCGCCACTACCGGCTTGACTATAAGCATGTTTAACTTCGGCTCTGTCTTTAATGGACAGTGCAAGTTGCTGTAATATCTTGTCGGTTTCGCTCACTGCCGTACCCGGCGGCAGTAAGATCTCCACGTAAAACTCGCCCTGATTCATTGGCGGAATAAGCTCCATACCAAGTCGCGGTAACAAGCTAATACAAGCGCCTGTTATCGCAATCGTGAGTAACAGTGTTGCTTTCTGTTGGCGCAGCGCCGAGGCCAGAAGCTTGTAATAAACCTTCTCAATACTGTGGTAGACAAAGTTAAATGCTGAGCTTAACGGGCGCATCACTAGACCAATAAGCCATGAGAAGAAGCGGCCTAAAATCAACACTAAGGTCAGTAGTGCACTGGGTAAGTAACTAACAATTAATAGAATAGGAAAGGAAAACACAGTCGCGCTATAGTGTTTAAGCTTGCCCATTTTAGTGGTGGGTTTATCCTTAGGTGTCGTTTTTATCAGCGCGGGTAAGGTTTTAAAGCCTTCACGTGATGCCAGCATTGGAATGGACGTTAACGCGACTAATAGCGATGCTAACAGCGCAAAAGTGACCGTTAGCGCTTGGTCTGAGAAGAGGGCGCCAGCAATCCCATCCACAAATACTAGCGGCACAAACACCGCAAGAGTGGTGAGTGTTGAGGCAAAAATTGCGCCTGCCACTTCTTTAGTCCCCGTCACTGCAGCTTCTAATTTACTCATGCCTTCGCTACGGCAGCGGTCTATGTTCTCTAATACCACAATGGCGTTATCGACCAAGAGACCGATGGCAAGGGCAATACCACCTAATGACATGATGTTTAAGCTGATATCGGCAAAATACATCATGTTAAAGGTGGCGATGACTGAGAAGGGAATCGAGATAGAAATAATCAGTGTCGGGATGATATTACGCAAGAACAGGTAAATCACTAGCATAGATAACAAGCTGCCCATCAGCGCAGAAGAGGTGACTTCGCTGACCGCACTTTCGATGAACTCAGACTGATCGTAAATCACTTCGAGCTTATTTTGCTTAGGGTCTTGATTGATTTTGACGAGTTCATCGCGCAGTTTTTTGGCGACAGCGACAGTATTTGCATCACCTTCTTTATAAATGGCCAGTTCAATCGATTCTTGACTGCCGATGCGGGTGATATCACTACGCTCTTTGTAGGCATCTGTGATGGTAGCAACTTCGAATAAACGGACTAAAGCTTGCTCGTCGCGATAGACGATCACTTGGCCGAGTTCATCTAATGAGTTGAATTGGTTTAGCGTTCGTACTAAGTATTCGCGATCACCTTGGATCACTTTACCCGCAGAGAGGTTGATGTTTTCCTCATTAATACGACGTTTAATATCATCGGCATTGAGATTGAGCTGCGACAGTTTTTCTTGATTGAGCAGAATATGCACTTCTTGCTCTAGGCCGCCAGATAAACGCACGGCGGCGACCCCAGATAGCGCCTCTAAACGACGCTTAAGCTCTTCCTCTGCATAGGTGCGCATTTGTTTGAGATCGGCTTCAGATGCATTGGGCACAGACAGCGCAAGACGCATAATAGGGTCAAGGTTGGGGTTAAAACGCAGTAATAAGGGCTTTTTAACATCGAGCGGCAGAGCGATAGTGTCGAGTTTTTCACGTACATCTAAACTCGCCATATCCATTGTTGTGCCCCATTCAAACTCGAGCACCACATCTGACATGCCGGAGCGCGAAATAGAACTGATTTTACGTAAGCCTTTGACCACGCCAACGGCTTCTTCAATTGGTTTAGAGACGAGCTGTTCGACTTCAACTGGCGCCGCGCCGTCATACATAGTGCGAATGGTTAATGTGGGATAGCTTAAGTCTGGCAGTAACTTCACCGCTAGGCGGGAAAATCCCACCATACCGAATAAAATCACCGCCAGCATGAACATCCATACCGTGACTGGCCGTTTAACAGAAGTGCTGATAATTGACATGAAAGGCTCCTATCAGTTCTTAGCGGAAGCAAGATCGAGTGGGGTGATCACTTCGACTAAGGATTGGTCTTTCAAGTTTTGCTGGCCACGGGTAACGACTTGCTCACCGGGATTAATACCTGTAATCACTTCTACCGAATCACCTTCACGGTAGCCAATTTCGACTTCACGACGGTTCGCATTGGTACCATCAATAACATAAAGCGCTTGCTTGTTGTCTTGGTTAATCAAGGCGCTGTAGGGAACGGTAATCACGTTCTCGTGGGTATCGTATTTGAGCTCAACTCGGGTAAACATGCCAGCTTTAAGGCGCGCCTCTTGATTCGGCACAGCAAGTGTCACCTTAAAGGTGCCACTTTGTGGGTCCACAATCGGGCTTATGCGCAACACTTTGGCGTGGATAGCATTCTTGCTATGTTGATTACTAAACACTTGTGCTTCTTGGCCGAGTTTTAAGCTCGCAAGCTGTTGCTCTGGCAAATGAACTATACCGTGAAGTTCATCTTGGTTGACTATATAAAACAAATCGCCAAATTCCTTCGCCATATTGCCAGCTTTCACATAGCGTTTAGCAACTACACCGCTGATAGGGGACAGTACGCGGCTTTCTTTTACTTGCAGTTCGGCGAGATCTTTTTTAGCGATAGCGGCTTGCAAGTTATATTCAAGTTTGGCCATTGAATCCGCGCTGATAAATTCTCTGTTGCTCATTTTCTTCAGACGATTTAATTCTTGCTCGATGATTTTGACTTCGGCTTCTGAGCGGTCTAAATCATATTGCTGCCTCTTGGCATCAATAACAGCCAGCACTTGTCCCTTTTGAACGCGGTCACCTTCTTCAACAGCGAGAGATTCAATGAGCCCTGATATACGACTCACTACATTGGCTTCCTGTGGCGCTTCTAAGGTGGCAGTTGTACTGTAAAAAGATGAAACGTTTCCTTGCATCACTGTAGTGGTTTCGACGGGAATGGCATATTTTTCTTCTTTTTTGACCACTTCTTCCTCACCACAGGCTGCTAGCATCGAAATCATTAGCAGTGGCAGGGTGAATTGAGCAATTTTTGACTTTTCCATAAGAATGTTACCTGTTGTCTTTATTGTGATGTCAGTTGTTAGCAGAAACTATGCCAATATTTAAAGTTGTTTAATTTCAAATTGTTAGCCGTATTTTTGGCTAAGTGTGATTTGTGATTCTTACTAAATGTAGCTAAAAGGTTTAAAAAGTGATGAGAATAACTAAACGCGGTTAATTAAGATTACACAAGTGCGCAATTGCAACAATGTATTTTGTCAGGAGAAGGAAGTTTAAAAGAGGATTATTTGAAATGAAAAAAGCGCCCTTAGGCGCTTTTTAATGCGTAAGTCGTGGGACTTAGCGTTTGTCTTGTGCGACGAAATCACGCGCAGTTTCACCAGTATATAACTGACGTGGACGGCTGATTTTGTGGCCTGGTTGATCTAACATTTCTTTCCAGTGAGCAATCCAGCCTACAGTACGTGCCAGTGCGAACAGCACAGTGAACATACTGGTTGGAATACCAATGGCTTTCATAATGATGCCAGAGTAGAAGTCGACGTTTGGATACAGCTTTTTAGAAATGAAGTATTCGTCTTCAAGTGCAATGCGCTCAAGCTCCATTGCCACATCCAAGAGTGGATCTTGTACTTTCAGTTCTTTCAGCACTTCATGACAAGTTTCACGCATCACTTTGGCTCGTGGGTCAAAGTTTTTGTAAACACGGTGTCCAAAGCCCATCAGACGGAAAGGATCATTTTTATCTTTAGCGCGTTCAATGAATTCAGGAATACGGTCTACTGAACCGATTTCTTCTAACATTTGCAAACAGGCTTCGTTAGCGCCGCCGTGTGCAGGGCCCCAAAGAGATGCGATACCCGCTGCGATACACGCAAATGGGTTTGCACCTGAAGAACCGGCTAAACGTACTGTTGAAGTCGATGCATTTTGCTCATGATCTGCATGTAAAATGAAGATCCTGTCCATTGCACGTTCAACAATAGGGTTCACGACGTATTCTTCGCACGGTACAGCAAACATCATGCTTAAGAAGTTGCCTGCATAGCTTAAGTCATTACGTGGGTACACGAATGGCTGGCCTGAAGAATACTTGTAGCACATGGCTGCTATCGTAGGCATTTTTGAGACTAAGCGATAAGCGGCGATTTCGCGGTGACGTGGATCGTTGACATCCAGAGAGTCTTGGTAAAATGCAGATAATGCACCCGTCACACCACATAACATGGCCATAGGATGAGCATCACGACGGAAACCTCTAAAGAAGAAGGCTAGCTGCTCGTGAACCATAGTGTGGGTTTTAACTGTATGTACAAACTCAGTATATTGCGCTTTGGTCGGCAGTTCACCGTAAAGCAGCAAATAACACAGGTCTAGGTAATCGGAGTCAACGGCAAGTTGATCGATTGGATAGCCACGGTGTAACAATATACCCAGATCACCATCAATATAGGTAATTGCAGATTCACAGGAGGCAGTCGCAAGAAAACCTGGATCAAAAGTAAAGTAACCTTTGCTGCCAAGTTTACTGATATCGATTACGTCAAAACCAGCGGTTCCCTGCTTTACTGGCAATTCTATCGAGTCGTTCCCTGGTAATTCTAATTTGGCTTTTAAATCAGCCATACCCCGTTCTCCTTACTTAGTTCTTATCTGTGAGTGCGGCATGTCAAACCGCCATTACTTTACAGCCATTCTAGATCACATTTCAATTTAAATAAGCGTTTAAATTTGTTAGACCATGGTATAAAAGCCTTTACTTTTCTATTTGTAACTGGCACTTACAGTAAAAAATAGTCAAAAAAACATAATTTGCATTCTGTGATGTTTGTATTTGACATTTGCCGCGAGTATACTTGCCTCGCCCAATAAGGGCCGCAAACAACGATTATAAAGCACCCTTTGTTTACATGTTAAATGAGTGCGTGCTCAGATAGTTAACTGTTTGTTTAAACTTTGCTTTTGTGTTTACTTTTGCAGTGATCAACCTCCTGTTTAAAGTTTGTACAAAAGCGGTTCACATAACAAAAAAAATGCTCAATGGAGCTGAGTGAGCAGAACGTGAAAAAGCAAAGACCTGTCCATTTAGATCTGCAGACCATTCGCTTTCCTGCAACAGCGATTGTGTCAATTCTTCACCGTGTTTCCGGTGTCATCATGCTGTTCGCAGTTGGCATTCTCATTTGGTTGCTAAATTCATCTTTAGCATCAGCTGAAAGTTTCGCTGGCGTACAGTCTCTATTCGATAACTTCGTGATGAAGTTTATCCTATGGGGCATTATGACTGCACTGGCGTATCACTTGTTTGGTGGCCTGCGCCACTTAGTAATGGATACCGGTCGTTGGGAGGAATTGTCATCGGGTGCCGCATCAGCGAAAGCTGTATTTGCCTTAACGGTAGCCTTTTCAATCATAGCGGGGATCTGGGTATGGTAACCAATGCAGCAAGTTTTGGACGCAGTGGTGTTCATGACTATATTCTACTACGCGCTAGTGCAGTGATCCTCGCCTGTTACACCATTTTCTTGGTTGGCTTTATTGCATGTAGTTCCCCTCTCACCTACGACGTCTGGCATGGCCTATTTAGTGCTCTGCCAATGAAAGTGTTTACACTTCTGACGCTGGTAGCCTTATTAGTACATGCTTGGATTGGTGTATGGCAAGTGCTGACAGATTACGTTAAGTGCACGTCGTTACGTGGTGTTTTACAGTTCACCTTTGTCGTTACCGTATTTTGTTATTTAGCGGCCGGCATTGTTATTGTGTGGGGTGTCTAAGTGAGTATTCCAGTACGCGAATTTGATGCTGTAGTGATCGGTGCCGGTGGCGCTGGTATGCGTGCAGCGCTGCAGATTTCCAAAGAAGGTAAAAGCTGTGCGCTTTTATCAAAAGTATTCCCAACCCGTTCTCATACCGTATCTGCGCAGGGTGGTATCACTGTTGCGTTAGGTAACGCCCATGAAGATCATTGGGAACAACACATGTACGATACCGTGAAAGGTTCCGATTTTATCGGTGACCAAGAAGCGATCGAGTTCATGTGTAAAACCGGTCCTGAAGCCGTGATTGAACTTGAGCAAATGGGTTTGCCTTTCTCTCGTTTCGAAAATGGTACGATTTACCAACGTCCATTTGGTGGTCAATCTAAGAACTTTGGTGGCGAGCAGGCTGCGCGTACTGCGGCAGCTGCCGACCGTACTGGTCATGCTTTGCTTCACTGTTTATATCAACAAAACGTTAAGCATAAGACGCAAGTCTTCTCAGAATGGTATGCATTAGATCTCGTTAAAAACGATGATGGCGCCGTTGTGGGTTGTACTGCGATTGAAATTGAAACGGGCGATATCGTTTATTTCAAAGCTAAAGCAACGATTCTTGCGACTGGCGGTGCAGGGCGTATTTACGCTTCGACGACTAACGCGCATATCAACACCGGTGACGGCGTAGGTATGGCAATGCGTGCTGGCGTGCAAATGCAAGACATGGAAATGTGGCAATTCCACCCAACTGGCATCGCCGGCGCGGGTGTACTTGTGACTGAAGGTTGTCGTGGTGAAGGCGGTTATCTGCTGAACAAAGACGGCGAGCGTTTCATGGAGCGTTATGCCCCTAACGCGAAAGATTTGGCATCACGTGACGTGGTAGCACGTTCAATGATGACTGAAATCCGCGAAGGTCGTGGTTTAGACGGTCCATTAGGCCCACACTGTTTACTGAAGCTTGATCACTTAGGTAAAGAAACATTAGAAGCACGTTTACCAGGCGTGTGTGAATTGTCTCGTACTTTTGCCCATATCGATCCAGCCGATGGTCCAATTCCAGTACTACCAACGTGTCACTATATGATGGGTGGCCTACCAACTAAGGTCAGTGGTCAAGTTATTCGTAAGAATGAAGACGGCACTGAACAAGATGTTATTGGTCTGTTCGCTGTGGGTGAGATTGCCTGTGTATCTGTACATGGTGCAAACCGTTTAGGTGGTAACTCACTGCTTGACTTAGTGGTCTTTGGCCGCGCAGCAGGTCAGCATTTAGGTAAAGCTTTGGATGAGACTGACGATCCAAAAGACGCAAGTGATGCAGATATTCAAGCTTCTCTGGCGCGTCTGAATCGTTGGGAAAGCAACAAAGATGGCGAAGACCCAGCGCAAATCCGTAAGGATCTGCAACTGTGTATGCAATTAAACTTCTCTGTATTCCGCCGTGGCGATGCTATGGCTGAAGGGTTAGAGCAGTTGAAAGTGATTCGTGAACGTCTTGCAAATGCTAAATTGTCTGATAACTCTCGTGAATTCAATACTCAACGTATTGAATGTTTAGAGTTAGATAACTTGATGGCAACGGCAATCGCCACGGCTTATGCGGCTAACTTCCGTACTGAAAGCCGCGGTGCTCACTCACGTGAAGATTATTTAGAGCGTGATGATGAGAACTGGTTATGCCACAGCTTATTTGACCCAATCACTGAAACGATGGATCGTCGTGCAGTGAACATGGCACCTAAGTTACGTGAAGCATTCCCGCCGAAGAAACGTACCTACTAGGAGTTGCAAAGATGAAATTGACATTTGCAGTTTATCGCTACAATCCTGACGTAGATACTAAACCGTATATGCAGGATTACAGCTTAGAAGTGGCTGAAGGCTCTGACATGATGGTGCTCGATGCACTGATCAAGTTGAAAGAGCAAGATCCGACTTTGTCATTCCGTCGCTCATGCCGTGAAGGCGTGTGTGGTTCAGACGGCGTGAACATGAATGGTAAGAATGGTCTGGCGTGTATTACCCCAATTTCAACCTTTAAAGGTAAGAAATTAGAAATACGTCCATTACCAGGTATGCCAGTTGTTCGTGACTTAGTTGTTGATTTAACTCAGTTCTATAAGCAGTATGAGAAGATCAAGCCTTACCTCATCAATGATGAGAAACAACCTGCTCGTGAACACTTACAATCCCCTGAAGAGCGTGCTCATTTAGATGGTTTGTACGAATGTATCATGTGTGCCTGTTGTTCTACGGCTTGCCCATCATTCTGGTGGAATCCTGATAAGTTTATCGGTCCAAGCGGTCTGCTTCACGCATATCGTTTCTTGATCGACAGTCGCGATACAGCAACAGAAGAACGTTTATCTGAGCTGGACGACGCCTATAGTGTGTTCCGTTGCCATGGCATCATGAACTGCGTTGACGTTTGTCCAAAAGGTCTTAATCCGACTAAAGCAATTGGTCATATTAAGTCCATGCTGTTGAAGCGAGCAGTGTAATGCGAGAACCCGAGCTGAAACCAATAATAATATAGCTCTTGAAGAGTCACTTTCTGGTAGCAGAAGGTGACTCTTTTGCGTATGTAATGGAAGACAACGCGCCGTATATCTGGACATCTAGGGGCGGCAGAAATTATGCGTCGAAGGTAATCTCTACAGACTGCATATTTAATACTATGGCTAAGCACGTGTATAAAGTTTGAAAGGAATAGAAATGCACCAAGGCATCATGAAAGCCTGGCTCGAATCATCTCACTTAAGTGGTGCAAATTCGACCTACGTAGAAGAGATGTATGAAGCCTATCAAGAAGACCCACAGTCAGTCGCCGATGATTGGCGTGCGGTATTTGATAATCTCCCTCCTGTGAACGGTGCCTCTGTTGATGCGCCTGAAGCTGCTCACTCAAAAGTACGTGATTATTTTCGCAGTTTAGCGTTAGAAGGTCGCCATAAGAGCTCAGCTCGTGTGACGGATCCTGAAATGGATGCTAAACAAGTTAAAGTCCTGCAATTAATTAACGCCCATCGTTTCCGTGGTCACCAAGGTGCTAATCTTGATCCCCTCGAACTGTGGAAACGTGAACCCGTAGCTGATTTAGATCCTGCCTTCCACGGCTTGACTAAAGAAGACATGGAACGTGAGTTTAATACAGGTTCTTTTGCTCATGGTGGCGAAACCATGAAGCTCGCGGATTTGGTAAAAGCGCTGAAAGCCACCTACTGTGGTTCTATCGGTGCTGAATATATGCACATTACCGATACCGATGAGAAACGCTGGATCCAACAACGTCTCGAACCTTCCTTAGGTAAAGCTAACTACGATAAAAGTGTTAAGACACGCATTCTTGAAGGCCTTAACGCCGCAGAAGGTATTGAAAAATACTTAGGTGCTAAATTCCCTGGTGCGAAACGTTTCTCGTTAGAAGGCGGTGATGCGTTAGTGCCTATGATGCGCGAAATTATTTATCGTGCAGGTGAAGCCGGTACTAAAGAAATCGTCGTCGGTATGGCTCACCGTGGTCGTCTGAACGTGTTAGTGAACGTATTAGGTAAGCGTCCAGCTGAACTGTTTGACGAGTTCGCGGGTAAGCATGCTGATACCCACGGTTCTGGTGACGTTAAGTACCACCAAGGTTTTTCCTCTGATTTTGAAACGCCGGGCGGCAATGTGCATTTAGCACTGGCCTTCAACCCATCGCACCTTGAAATCGTTAACCCTGTGGTCATTGGTTCTGTACGTGCCCGTCAAGACCGTCGCGGTTGTAAGGATGGCTTACAAGTCATGCCTATTACTATTCACGGTGACTCTGCCATTGCGGGTCAAGGGATAGTACAAGAGACATTCAACATGTCTCAAACCCGTGGCTTTAAAGTCGGCGGCAGTATTCGCATCGTAGTGAACAATCAAGTGGGCTTCACGACCTCTAACCATGCGGACACTCGTTCGACTGAATACTGTACTGACATCGCTAAGATGGTTCAGGCACCGATTTTCCACGTTAACTCTGATGATCCCGAAGCCGTTGCTTTTGTGTCGCAGTTAGCCGTTGATTATCGTAACGAGTTCAAACGTGATGTGGTGGTTGAATTGGTGTGTTATCGCCGTCATGGCCATAACGAAGCCGATGAGCCAAGTGCAACTCAGCCGCTGATGTATGCCAAGATCAAGAAACACCCAACGCCACGTAAGATTTATGCAGACAAGCTAATCGCTGAAAATGTGATGGCTGCTGATGATGTGACTGGTCTTATCAATAATTACCGTGATGCATTAGATCAAGGTGATTGTGTGGTTAAAGAATGGCGCCCAATGACGCTGCATTCTGTTGACTGGACTCCGTATATCGGTCGTGAGTGGGACGAAGCGTATCAAGCCTCTATGTCGGCTGAGCGTTTACAAAGTCTGGCTGACAAACTGAGCTATGTACCTGAAAGTCATCCATTGCAATCACGGGTGGCTAAGATTTATAGCGACCGTTTAGCGATGGCAAAAGGCGAGAAACCACTCGATTGGGGTTTTGCAGAAACGCTGGCTTATGCCTCGATTCTGGAAGACAACAAGCGTGTACGTATTACAGGTCAGGATTCTGGCCGCGGTACTTTCTTCCATCGTCATGCTGTATTGCACAATCAAAACGATGGCACGACTTACATGCCACTGCGCAATATTGCTGATGAACAAGGCCCAATTGATATTACTGACTCAGTATTATCTGAAGCCTCAGTACTGGCGTTTGAGTATGGTTATGCCACAGCTGAACCCGGCGGATTGACTATTTGGGAAGCGCAGTTTGGTGACTTTGCGAACTGTGCCCAAGTGGTAATCGATCAGTTCTTGTCATCGGGTGAGCAGAAGTGGGGCCGTTTATGTGGTCTGACTATGCTGTTACCCCATGGCTATGAAGGTCAAGGTCCTGAGCATTCAAGCGCCCGTTTAGAGCGTTTCTTGCAGATGTGTGCTAACCACAATATGCAAGTGTGTGTGCCTTCAACACCTGCACAGGTCTACCATATGTTGCGCCGCCAAGTAGTGCGTCCTATGCGTCGACCACTTATCGTCATGTCGCCTAAGTCATTACTACGTCATCCATTAGCGGTTTCAAGCTTGGAAGAATTAGCCAATGGCAGTTTCCAAAATGTGATCGGTGAAATCGATACGTTGGAAGCAAGCAAGGTTGACCGAGTTGTCTTCTGCAGTGGTAAGGTTTACTTCGAGCTGCTGGAAAAACGTCGTAAAGAAAATATCACTAACGTAGCGTTAATCCGTGTCGAACAGTTATATCCGTTCCCACATGATGAAATGATCGTTGCTTTGGCTGATTACCAACATGTGAAAGATTTTGTTTGGTGTCAGGAAGAGCCACAGAACCAAGGTGCTTGGTACTCTAGTCAACACCATTTCTGGGCCGCGGTTCCTGCAGGTGCACAGTTAACTTATGCTGGTCGTGAAGCGTCAGCTGCACCAGCGTGTGGTTACCCTGAGTTGCACACACATCAGCAAGAATCTTTAGTGAACAGTGCCCTGAAACTTACAATCGCACTGTAGTAATAGACATTTTATAAAAGGATAGTTTTTCATGAGTATCGAAATCAAGGTACCCGTACTACCAGAATCTGTTGCCGATGCCACGATTGCCACTTGGCATGTGAAAGTGGGCGAGCAAGTTTCTCGTGATCAAAACCTGGTTGATATTGAAACCGATAAAGTGGTTCTTGAAGTGGTTGCGCCAGAAGATGGCCACATTGGCGAGTTTTTGTTTGAAGAAGGCGCCACTGTTCTAGGTGAACAAGTGATCGCTAAATTCATCGCCGGTGCTGTATCGGGCAAAGAAGTCACTAAAGCGCAAGCTGAAGCGGCAACGCCAGCAGCTGAAACCAGCGATGAAAGCAGTGATGCGTTAAGCCCATCTGTTCGCCGTTTACTGGCAGAGCAAAATGTTGATGCCAGCAAAGTAAAAGGCACTGGTGTGGGTGGTCGTATTACGAAAGAAGACGTAGAAGCCTTCGTTAAGTCTGCCCCTAAAGCTGCGGCGCCAGCAGCACCTGCTGTAGCTCCGTTAGCGGCTGGCCGTAGCGAGAAGCGCGTGCCAATGACACGTCTGCGTAAGACAATCGCAAACCGCTTGTTAGAAGCGAAAAACTCTACCGCTATGCTCACGACGTTTAACGAAGTGAACATGAAGCCAATCATGGATATCCGTAAGCAATACCAAGATATCTTTGAAAAGCGCCACGGTATCCGTTTAGGCTTTATGTCTTTCTACATCAAAGCCGTGACTGAAGCGCTGAAACGTTTCCCAGAAGTCAACGCGTCTATTGATGGCGATGATATCGTCTATCACAACTACTTCGACATCAGCATCGCAGTATCAACACCACGCGGTCTGGTAACACCAGTGTTACGTGATACAGATACCATGAACTTAGCTGAAATCGAAAAAGCAGTTCGTGACTTAGCCCTTAAAGGCCGTGACGGTAAGCTGACTGTGGCTGACATGACTGGCGGTAACTTCACTGTGACTAACGGTGGTGTTTTCGGTTCACTGATGTCTACACCGATCCTTAACCTGCCACAAAGTGCGATTTTAGGCATGCATGCCATTAAAGATCGCCCAATGGCAGTCAATGGTCAGGTTGAAATCCTGCCCATGATGTACCTAGCACTCTCATATGACCATCGTATTGTTGATGGCCGTGAGTCTGTTGGTTTCTTGGTTGCGATTAAAGACTTCCTAGAAGACCCAACTCGTCTGCTGCTTGATCTGTAACACAACTCGATAAGAGATTGCGCTTAAAGAAATAGCCAGACATACCCTCGTGACTGGCCCAAACGGGCCAGTTGGATTTGATTAGAAGTATACGGATAGATCATCATGAATTTGCATGAGTATCAGGCAAAATCCTTATTTGCCGAATATGGTTTACCAGTGTCAGAAGGTTTTGCATGTGATACAGCCCAAGAAGCTGTAGAAGCGGCAGGCCATATTGGCGGAAATTTATGGGTTGTTAAGTGTCAAGTACACGCAGGCGGCCGCGGTAAAGCAGGTGGCGTTAAAGTCACTGGCGATAAAGAAGAAATCAGAGCCTTTGCCGAACACTGGTTAGGCAAAAATCTGGTGACTTATCAAACTGATGAGAAAGGCCAGCCGGTTGCTAAAATTTTAGTAGAAAGCTGTACCGACATCGCTAACGAACTGTACTTAGGTGCCGTTGTTGACCGCGCGACTCGTCGTGTTGTGTTCATGGCGTCGACTGAAGGTGGTGTTGAAATTGAGAAAGTGGCAGAAGAAACGCCAGAACTCATCCACACTGCAATCATAGATCCTTTGACTGGCCCACAAGGTTATCAAGCACGTGATCTTGGCTTCAAGTTAGGTTTAAACCCAACTCAAATGAAGCAGTTCACTAAGATTTTCATGGGTCTGGCGACTATGTTCGTTGATCATGATTTCGCATTGCTTGAAATCAACCCACTGGTTATTACCACTGAAGGCAACCTACACTGCCTAGACGGTAAAATCGGTATCGACGGTAACGCACTTTACCGTCAACCAAAAATCAAAGGCATGCACGATCCATCACAGGATGATGCCCGCGAAGCTCACGCTGCTAAGTTCGAGCTGAACTACGTTGCATTAGACGGTAACGTTGGCTGTATGGTGAACGGTGCTGGTCTGGCGATGGGCACTATGGATATCGTTAACTTGCACGGTGGCAAGCCAGCGAACTTCCTAGACGTAGGCGGCGGCGCGACGAAAGAACGTGTAGCAGAAGCATTCAAAATCATTCTGTCTGACAGCAATGTGAAAGCGGTTCTGGTTAACATTTTCGGCGGTATCGTACGTTGTGACATGATCGCAGAAGGTATTATCGGCGCAGTTAAAGAAGTGGGCGTTAAAGTACCTGTTGTGGTTCGTTTAGAAGGTACTAACGCTGAACTTGGCCGTGAAGTATTAGCTAAATCAGGTCTAGATATCATTGCAGCTACCAGTCTAACTGACGCGGCTGAGCAAGTAGTTAAAGCTGCGGAGGGCAAATAATGTCTGTCTTAATCAATAAAGATACCAAGGTAATTTGCCAAGGTTTCACTGGCGGTCAAGGTACATTCCACTCACAACAAGCTATCGATTACGGTACGCAAATGGTGGGCGGTGTGTCTCCTGGTAAAGGTGGTCAAACTCACTTAGGTCTGCCAGTGTTCAACACTGTGAAAGACGCTGTGGCTGCGACTGGTGCGACTGCTTCTGTGATCTATGTTCCGGCTCCGTTCTGTAAGGATGCCATTCTTGAAGCTATCGACGGTGGCATCGAGCTTATCGTTTGTATCACTGAAGGCATTCCTACACTGGACATGCTGCAAGTTAAAGTGAAGCTTGAAGAAACTGGCGTTCGCATGATCGGCCCTAACTGCCCAGGTGTTATCACCCCTGGTGAATGTAAGATCGGTATTATGCCAGGTCACATCCACTTAAAAGGCAAAGTGGGCATCGTTTCTCGTTCAGGTACTCTGACTTATGAAGCGGTTAAGCAAACAACGGATGAAGGTTTCGGCCAATCTACTTGCGTAGGTATTGGTGGTGACCCAATTCCAGGTACTAGCTTCATTGATGTACTGGAAATGTTCCAAAACGATCCACAGACTGAAGCGATCGTTATGATCGGTGAAATCGGTGGTAACGCTGAGGAAGATGCGGCGGCTTTCATTAAAGCACACGTGACTAAGCCTGTTGTGTCTTATATTGCGGGTGTCACTGCACCTGCAGGTAAGCGTATGGGCCATGCTGGCGCGATTATCGCTGGCGGTAAAGGTACTGCAGAAGACAAATTTGCTGCATTAGAAGCAGCGGGCGTGACAACTGTCCGCTCGCTTGCTGATATCGGCAAAGCGCTGCGTATTCGTACAGGTTGGTAAGCTAACCTTTCGAATATAAAAGGCGCCTAAGGCGCCTTTTTTATTGGCTGTAATTTCGGCAGCGAATCGCAGTAAATGACAGGAATGGGATTGAGCTAACACCATGAAGACTAGATATTTTTTCTTCTACGGGTTAGATTGATGCTTCTCTACTACGCGCTCGTCTGTGTCATTGGCGAGGATAATGTGAGTAGAGCCATTAACCATGAGCTAAGTGCTTATGGCTTCAGTGCTGTTCTGCAAAAAATCTTGAACTCAAATTTATTTAACACGGTTGCAGTCTATCGTTGCGAGCGTATTTGTTTTATGGGGCTTACCGCATTGGGGGAGGGTAAGCAACAGAGTCGATGTTAGCCACAGTAACGGCTTAAACATCACATTTTTTTACGAGGGAAAAACTGTGAAAACACCTAAAATCATTATTTCGGAAATTGACTTAGAAAGACTAGAGCGATTATTGGAGTCACTGCCGGCAAATGCGTTTCCGGGCAAAGCGGCATTGGAGGCTGAATTAGACCGAGCCGATATTGTGCCTGCATCACAGGTGCCCGCGAATGTGGTGACCATGAATTCAGAAGTGAAGTTTAGCGTTTCATCCAGTAATGAGACCTTCTGTTTACGTTTAGTGTATCCAAAAGACGTGAACGGCGCGGGCACGATTTCTATTTTGGCGCCGGTGGGCAGCGCATTATTAGGGCTCTCTCAAGGTGATGAAATTGAATGGCCAGGTCCGGGTGGTTCTATGGTAAAAGTGCGTATTGAAGAAATCTTGTATCAGCCTGAGCGCAGTGGTGATTTCCACCGTTAAGCTTGAGGTATTGGCGTAGTGTCGTTGACGTTACGCCAGTGCACTTTAAGCGAACCATTGGTTGATTTTTAAGTGCCATTTTTGAAGGAGCAAAGATGATAACCCAAACTGAACGGTTAATTATTCGACCATTTACTGAGCAAGATTGTGAAGCGCTTTATTTGATGAACAGTAATGCCGCGATGCTGAAGTACATTCCCACCGCGGCATTTACAGCTCGCGAGCAGGCGGTTGAGTTGTTTCACAAGGTGATCCAAGTCGATTATCTGCAACATGGTTTTGGTCGTTGGGCGGTAGAGCATAAAGCTGATAAGCGGGTGATTGGTTTTTGTGGTCCGAAATTTATTCCAGAATTCAGCGAAGTCGAACTGGGTTATCGTTATTTCCCTGAGTATTGGGGAACTGGAATTGGTACTGAGGCCGCATTTGCTGCATTAGCCGAATTTAAACGTTTTGGCATTGACCAGACGATTGCACTTATCTTAGCAGGGAATCTCGGTTCTGAAGGTGTGGCTAAGCGTGTGGGCATGCATTGGCGTGAGCAAAATGAGTTTATGGGCCATAAAGTGAATATCTACGCCAAGGTGTTATAGCGGTTTACCCGTAAACATCATCTAATAAAAAACCAGCCTTAGGCTGGTTTTTTGCTTAATTCTTTATAAACACAATGGCCGACTTAGGCGTCGTTATGCTCACAGGTATCGTTGGTGCAAGTGCCGTACAAATATAAGCTGTGATTAGTCAACTTAATGTTGTGTTTCATGGCAATTTCATCTTGACGACGTTCGATGACTTCATCTGAAAACTCAATCACTTTGCCACACGATAGGCAAACTAAGTGATCATGATGATGCTGAGTCGATAGTTCGAAAACGGCTTTACCGCTCTCAAAATGATGGCGACTGACAATACCTGCATCATCAAATTGGTTTAACACACGGTAGACGGTGGCTAGACCAATTTCTTCACCGATATCGAGCAGCTTCTTGTACAAATCTTCTGCACTGATATGTTGGTTTTCAGGTCCTTGCATCAGTTCTAGGATCTTGACTCGTGGCAGGGTAATTTTCAAACCCGCTTTTTTTAGCGCTTGATTTCCATCTGTCATTGCTAATCTCTTGATTGCAGAACCAATAGGTTCATCCGTGGATAGTGTTTGCCATTATAGGTGCTCAGGTTGAAAACTTAAACCTTTGTTCTGGCTTTCTAGGGCGATATGCAGATAAATTGTGTCAATAGGCGTTAAATCACAATATTTTGCGGCAATTCAAGCATAGTTTTTGTATGGTTATACCAAGGAATAATATTCACGGCTGCCAAAGTCAGTGAGAATAATTCAAATAAATAAAATAATAAGGAATCGGCATGTACCAGCAAATTGTGGTGTTAACCGGCGCAGGGATCTCTGCTGAGTCGGGTTTACGCACCTTTCGTGATCAAGATGGTCTATGGGAAGAGCATCATATTGAAGACGTTGCTACACCAGAAGGTTATGAGCGTGATGCTGAATTGGTAGAGCGATTTTACAATAGTCGTTGGTTGCAACTGCACAGTGGCACGGTTGAACCCAATGCAGCGCACGTGGCCTTGGCAAAGTTGGAAGCGGACTTTAAAGGTCAATTACTTATCATCACACAAAATATTGATGATTTGCATGAGCGTGCGGGCTCGCGCCGCTTATTGCATATGCACGGTGAATTATCCAAAGGCCGTTGTCCGCGCTCACGTCAGACCTTTATTTTACGTGAGCCCTTTGGTGCCGATAATTGCTGTACTTGTTGTATTCCGGCTCAGCGATTACGCCCCCATGTGGTGTGGTTTGGTGAAATGCCCTTAGGGATGGATCGAATTCACGATGCGCTGGATAACTGCGACTTGTTTATCGCCATTGGCACCTCTGGCACTGTTTATCCTGCCGCGGGCTTTGTGGATACTGCTAACCATCATGGGGCTCAAACAGTCGAAGTGAATATGATGGCACCTGATAGACACAGTCAGTTTCAATATCATCTCACAGGAAAAGCGGGGGAGTTAGTGCCTCAGTTGGTTGATACCATTTTAGCGGGTCGAGTGATTGGCAGTGAGTCGAACACATGAGCGAAAAAGTTGCGATTATAATGCGTGGTTTACCGGGCAGTGGTAAGTCACATTGGGTTGAAACTTATATTCTTTCCCTTCCTTTAGAAAAAGCCATTAGCGTGCGGCAACGTGGCGTATTTTCGACCGATAGTTTTTTCTACCATGAAGATGAATACCGTTTCGATGCCAAGAAATTACCTGAGTTTCATCAATGTAATTTGACGGGGTTTATTCAGGCACTTTCTTCAAGCGAGCCCGTGGTGATTTGTGACAATACCAATCTGTGCCACTGGGAATACATGGCCTATGAAGCGGCGGCAAAAGCCTTAGCTTATCAAGTTAGAATTGTGCTTGTGGGTGAACCAAGCAGTCTGGCTCATCAGCAAGAATGCGCGAAACGTAATCGCCACTGCGTTCCTTTGGCACAAATTCAGCGGATGGCGAAGGGATTTGAAGATTTTTAATTTCAGGTACTTACTTATGTTGAGTGTTGTGATCTGTAGCAATCAATTTTAGGTATAGGTCCCGCAGTGTTTTCGCCCTGTCATAAGTCTGTTGTACTCTGTTTCAACGTTCTGCTTTGTCTATGTCTATGTGCATGTGTGTGGCTCATACATTCGCCTTATCTATTTGACTGTGCACTTTAAGCTTGATCCCAAAGACAGTTTATCCACATAAGTCTGCGTATAATGCGCTAACTTGTGTGGCATTGAAGGGTCAATGCAAGATTGCTGCTGGCTTGATCGAGACAATTGAGCACAAGCGGACGTTTATCAGAGGAAAGAGCCATGCTCATTAAAATTTTACTAACAGTCTTAGTTATTGTTGGCGCTTGGTTTTTACTGGTGAAACGCAAGCGTCAGATTGAACCTCAGGCTGTTAATCTCAGTTCAAAGCGTTTTAGTGAACCGCTGTGGCGCCGATACCTGTTGACCGGTGTATTTGTGGTGATTGGATTTAGCCTGCTGAGTTACAGTGTTTGGTATTGGCGCGATCAGCATAGAATTGTCACTGTGAGAATTGTGTCACCGAATGCCGACAATAACGGCGAGTATCGTGTGCGAAAAGGGGATATCTCAGACTCGAAAATGGTCACTATCGATGGCATCCATATTCGCTTTTCGACCCAAGAACGGTTGGCAATTATCGAAACCGACTAAGGCATATTTATTTTACTAAATTACCTTGCACGCCTTTTCATTGCCAACTTATGCGGTAAACTAGCGACAATTTTTTAGCCTGCACTTAAGTGGAATCGTTAACTTAAGTTTTTTTTCAGGAGGACAAATGATTACTGCTTATGTCTATGATAATCGTCACCTTACTGTGACAGAGCTCGGCATACTGGACAGTATTCCCGCATCGACCATTTGGTTAGATCTGTATAAACCCGATGATGAGGAGCGAGAGTGGTTAAGTCATTTTTCTGTTGAAGAAGTGCCTGACGAAGAAGATATCAATGAAATTGAGGCCTCAGCACGTTTTTATCAAAACAGTGACGGCTTGCATATTAATTCGTTATTCCCACAGCGTGTCGGCCAAGATGTGCGCGGCGTTAACGTTTCCTTCAACCTTCGTAGCAATTTTTTACTGACAATTCGGGAAGAAGACGTAGGTCTTATCCGTTTGCTGCGTAACTATTTGCGTTTAGGGCGGTTAGAAGTATCGACACCGCAGGAATTGTTTCTCGAGTTATTTAATCTGAAAGTGGATTATCTATCTGACTTAATTGAAGACGTTTACACTGTACTTGAAAATGTCGGTGAGCAAGTATTTGATAACGACGAACTTGACGATGTATTTAAACTCATCACTCTGCAAGAAGACTCTAATGGTAAAATCCGATTAAGTTTGCTCGATACTCAGCGCTCACTGCGTTATATGCAGCGTTATTATCGTGGCCAGTTATCCGATGAACATTTAAAGGACTTGCGGGAAATGTTGTCGGATATCGAGTCGCTGATGCCCCACAGTCAGTTTATTTTCGATAAGTTAAACTTTCTGCTCGATGCGGCCATGGGTTTCAGTGGTCTGCAGCAGAACAAAATCATCAAAATATTCTCGGTTGCCGCTGTGGTGTTTCTACCACCGACCTTGATTGCCAGTAGTTATGGGATGAACTTTGCCAGCATGCCTGAGCTTGAGTGGCAATACGGTTACCCTATGGCGATTGTGATGATGTTAGCCAGTGCCGCAGGTACTTACTTCTTCTTTAAACGTAAGCATTGGTTATAAGTCTGGCGCTAGCTGTGTTGGTTTTCTCGAATTTAAAATAAGGGTCGAATGCAATATTCGACCCTTATTTTTATCACTGCCATTTAACTACGTTCATTCAATGACTTTTATTCAATGAGTGAGACTCGATGACTTTGCTTAAATGAGTGAAGCTCGTTAGACATAATCGTTAAGCCAGTTTCTTAATCAACTACTTACGACTATCGCCGCCAAAGTAGTAACTCACTCGCTCGCGCGGATTCAAATATTCGTGGACTTTTTCAGGAAGCGCCGCAGGTGGTAAGCAACGCACTATGCTGATCCCTTCAATCTCTAAATCAACGATAGGCGCTTGGTCTTTAGGAACTAACGCATCGTAAACCAATATCTTAGGGCATAGCAGTTTAGTTAAGTTAACCGACATCACCATGGCATATTGACCGCTGGATAATTCCACTACACTGCCTGGGGGGTAAATGCCCAGCATCTTGATCATCTTGCCAATATACTCTTGATTTAGCTTAGTTTTATATTGCTTATACAAATGCCCTAGTGCGGCGTAGGGCATTCTGGCTTTGCCCTGTTGGCTTGGGTAACACAAGGAGTCATATTCGTTCACTACCGCAATCAGTTGCGATACCTTATCGAGAGCCTCTTCCTTTAGGCCTTTGGGATAACCACTGCCATCGAGAAACTCGTGGTGATTGGTGATTGCAGGTAAGGCTGCTTGGGGAAAATTATCGGCTAATTTGAGCAGTTCAATCCCAAGTAATGGATGCTGCTTGATAAAATTAAGCTCTGGTGCTGACCAAGGTGTCGATTTTTTTAGAATTTGTGGTGGAATTTTTAATTTACCCACGTCGTGGAACAGGGCACTGAGACCGACCGTTTCGATTTCACTTCTATCCCATTCCATTTCTTTGGCGATCAGCATAGAGAGGATCGCAACATTCAAGGAGTGGTAGTAAATGCTTTCATCCTGCTTAGCATCACTCATCAAATGCAGCACTAAGTTATCTGAGTTGAGCAGCTGTTCGACTATGGTGTGTACCAAATCTTTGGCGTCATCGACCGCATTTAAGGGGCGATTACGTAGCTTAGAGATGAGGCTGCGCATCATGGCTACTGAGCGGGTAAAATTTTGCTCAGTTTTATTAATGTCACGGCGTAATTTTTTTTGCACTTCGATTTGCTCAGCCTTGTATTGATCCATGTCGTTTTTAAGCACATTGATTTCAGCACTTGGCGGCAATTTGATAGGGTTGACCGCATCAGCATGTATCGGGGCGACGTCGCTGCGTTCTAAATCGACGATGACATGTTCGATGCCCAGATTTTTAATCAACTCGATTTGCGCAGCTTGTTTAATATGAAAGCTACTGAATAAAAAGGGATGATCTTTCCAAGCCACGGGCAAACGCACAAAGTTGCCGACTTGAAGTTGATGGACTGAAACTTTACAGCTTTTTTTCATATTCTTGTTATCGTGAAGCGTAATGTGGGTTATTTTATCTCAATGATGCTGCTTTACAATTACTTAACTAACATGTCAGCATAGTAAGCCTAGAAAGTAGCCACTCCATTGAGGAAGTATGGACTTTATTGAAGTATACCCTAATGCGTTGCCGAATGACTTATGTGACCGTCTCATTCTGGCATTTGAGCAACATGCTGGCGTTGTTGATGGACACACGGGCAATGGCGTTGATCTGGAGAAGAAGATCAGCCGCGATTTGACCTTAGATAGTTTCGTCGACCTGCAGCCCATCAGAAACGAACTCTTAGGTTATACCTTAAGGGGCGCGGTAGATTATTTTACAAAATATTCAATGGCATTAATGGGTGCGGTTGCTGTGTCAGTGAGTGATGAGCAGGGCCAACCTGTAACGCTAACTCCGACTAATTTTGCGACGCTGGGTGCGCCTAGGGCCGATGGCTTAGTGAAGTATTTGTATCGCAGTGGCAGTATTAATATTCAAAAGTATCAGCAAAATAAAGGCGGTTATCCCCATTGGCATTCGGAACAATTCCCGCAGAATGGCCACAATGAAGCTCTGCATCGCGTCGTGCTCTATATGTTTTATTTAAATGATGTGGAAGAGGGCGGCGAAACCGAATTTTATTATCAACAGCGTAAAATCTCCCCCAAAAAAGGCACTATGGTGATAGCGCCTGCGGGATTTACTCATTCACATCGGGGAAATAAACCTGTGAGTGGTGACAAATATATTGCCACTTCTTGGATCATGTTTAATCGAGCCGAACAGTTATATGCGGTGATTGCCTGATAATATCCCAGTTTCTTACACTGGGATACGGATCCTAAAGAGCGCCCCTTCTAAGCGACTTTCTTCAATTTTTAAGCTGCCACCGTAGCTGTGAACGATTTCATCACAGACAGCTAATCCGATCCCTTGCCCTGGGGACTGAGTATCGGCTCGCACGCCACGTTGGATAATCTTCTGTCTTAAGCTTTCTTCAACACCTGGGCCATCATCTTCAATAATGAGTTCAAACTCACCTTGTGAGTTAATTTTAGCCGATACATGCACTTGGCTGATACACAGGCGGAAAGCATTTTCCATAAGGTTGCCACACAGCTCCATTAAGTCACCCTTGTTGCCGGGGAACATCAAGGAAGGGGAGATGTTGGCCGAGAACTGCACTTGTTTTTCTCGATAAATTTTAAACAACATTTGTGCTAATTGATCGACTAAGGGCGCGATAACAGTTTGTTCTTGCTTCAGGCCTTGGCGGCCTAACATGGCCCGTTTTAATTGGTATTTGACCAGCTGATCCATCTGGCTGACTTGTTCCATGATCTTTTCGCTTGCCGATTGTTTACTCAAACTGGCGTCATCTGTAATGGCATGCACGGCGGCTAAGCGGGTTTTAAGACTGTGTGCCAAGTCATTCATCGCATTTTGATAGCGCTGTTGTTGGGCACTAGATTGTTGCAACATCTGGTTGAGTGCTTGCGTTACGCCTTCAAGTTCAACAGGATAGCCCTCAGAAAGTGATTTACTCTTACCTTGGTTAATTGATTGCAGTTCATTTTGCATCCGTACCAAGGGACGCATGCCCCAATAGGCGGCGCTGACCAATAGAATTAAGGCTAAGGCCAATACCATGGCTAAACGAATATAAGTACGTTTACTGAACTTACTGTATTCTTGCTCCAGTTTGGCGGCATCTTTCATGACGAGGAGGTTGTAATGCACACTGGCAATTTCTACCGCGAGCAAATAGACGAAATAACCTCTGTCGTCAGCCATGGTGAGGTAGTAGGGCGGGGAGTCGTTACGGATTTCGTTAAAACGCTCACAGGTATCAAATAAGCCACGATCTACTGCGAGGGATGAGGTCCAAACCTGCTTAAATTTGTCATCGCAGCTCGCTATCACATAACGCTCTTGTTTATTATTTTCTTCCAGCCAAGCACTGGTATCGGGGATAAGATCGTGCTCCCGTAATTCGGCGGCGACTTGGGGAATTTCGGCAATGAGTTGGGCCGTTTCTTCGTTATAACTATTTTGCGCATGCAGAATATTAACCATCCATGCGAGACCAAAACCCACTAAGGTAATAATTGATAGCGAGGTGAGAAACATCCGTGTCAGCAGACGTTTCTTGAATTTTAATCTTAATTGCATGGCAGGTTAAATTTATATCCTTGGCCGCGGATGGTCACTATGGGGTTATCTATACCATCTCGGGTCAGTTTTTTACGCAGGCGGCTGACCATGACTTCAATCGTATTGGGATCGCCTTCCTTATCACCATAAATCACATCGAGTAAACGTTGCTTGGCGACAACCTCATGACAATGGCGCATCAAATATTCAAGGATTAAATATTCAAAGGCAGTGACCTCCATGACTTCGTCACCCAGAGTGACTTGTTTGGCGGCGAGATCGAGTTTCAATTCTCCACTGCAAATCACGGGTTTAACAAAACCTGCGCTACGGCGCACTAAGGCATCAAGCCTTGCGACAAGCTCTTCTTTTTGAAAGGGTTTCACTAAATAGTCATCGGCTCCGGCGTTAAGGCCTTCAACTTTATCCTGCCAATTAACTCGTGCCGTGAGAATTAATATCGGTGCTTTAAGACCCGCTTCACGGAGCTGTTGAATTAAGCTAATACCATCTTGATCGGGTAGCCCTAAATCGACAATGGCGACATCGATGGGATAATTAGTGGCTTGATAAAAACCTTCTTTGGCAGTCAGTGCCACTTGAACTTGATTGCCGAGATCGCTTAATTGCACTTTTAAGTGGTGGGATAAAATAGGATCGTCTTCAACAACCAAAATTCTCATAATATAATGCCTTAAAGTGTATGAGCTAAAGCTTTAGCAAACTAGTCTACGCAAAATCACACTGATAACCAAATAGAGGATCAGCATATCTTAGTTGAACTTAACCTTTGCTGACCGAGTTGAACTTGTGGTCAAAATAAGTACTAATTAATTGTTGAATAAGAAGGTTTTGCCGTTAAAGTGTTAGCGTATCGGGGAATTTCCCCAAGGCGATTTTTGTTTTCTGATCCGCAAAATGCCGTTGCCACACATAATCGCGCCTAAGGTAAATAACATCACCGCCATCATGATAAAAGACAATCTCAACCAAGGCATTTCTTGCGCTAATCGCAGATGTACCGCTTCAATGGTTGTGACGCCCCATACGGCAAAGACACTTATAAATAATAAAATTTGTAATAAACGAAGTAAGTAAACTGAGTTAAAAAATAAGACCAAAGGCGCAAGTGCAAAAGGAATAGCAAAGTTAATTTGTTCGTAACGTACGAAGTGGGCACTCAATAACCAGCATGCAATCAGGATCCAAAGACTTCTCCACCACATTTATACCCCTCCCATTAAGCGTATTAAAATAGTAAACATAATGTATCTAAAAACAAACTTCCGTACTATTGGTGCGTTCATATTTTGCTAACAATAGACATGTTAACTGTATTGCGTTCAAACAAAAACGCCCAACACTGAAGCTGGGCGTCATTTTGGTCTTTGTGAGGTTTAGTTCGATTTATCTAAATGATGAACTTGCTCATCAAAACTTCTAGCAACTTTACCCGCTTGAGTGTTGTTAAACACTTGCTCGTTAAATTCGCCCTCTGATTTAGCAATAATTACAGTTGCTACGCAATCACCAGTGACGTTTACAGCAGTACGTACCATGTCGAGTAAGCGATCGACACCGATAATCAGGGCAATCCCTTCCACTGGTAAGCCAACTTGATTTAACACCATGGCCAGCATGATAAGTCCGACACCTGGAACACCCGCGGTACCAATTGATGCTAACGTGGCTGTCACAACAACAACGGCATAATCGGTTAGTGAGAGCTCAATGCCAAAAACCTGCGCAATAAACACAGTGGCAACGCCTTGCATGATTGCTGTGCCATCCATATTAATGGTAGCGCCTAACGGTAGCGTAAAAGCGGCAATTTTATTATCGACACCTAATCTATGCTCAGACGCTTCTATGGTAATGGGTAAAGTGGCATTTGAACTGGCGGTTGAAAAAGCAAACAACTGCACATCGCGCATTTTACGAATGAATATTAAGGGGTTGAGGCCTGAGAAAAGTTTTAAAAGGATTGGATAAACGATAAACGCATGGACCAGTAATACACCTAAGACCACGAAGAAATATTGAACCACACTACCAAAGGTCTCTAAACCGAGTGTTAATGCAAGTTTTGCCATCAGCGCAAACACACCATAGGGCGCGAGTTGCATGATCAGTGTCACGACACGCATGATGACTTCATTTAAATCTTCAAACAACGCCGCAATACGTTTGCCGCGCTCACCAATATGGGCAATAGCAAAGCCAAAAATGACCGCAAAAATAATAATTTGCAGCATATTACCTTCGCTCAATGCCTGCATCGGATTAGTAGGCACTATGTTTATCAGCACATCAGCAAGACTTGGGGCTTCTTTTGCGACGTACTCCATTTTTTCTGACGCCAGTGAGGCGTTTCCTGGATGTATTAGGGCTGCGCTGACAATCGCAATCACTAAAGCAATGGCGGTCGTGAATAAATAGAAGGCGAGGGTTTTCCCCCCTAAGCGGCCTAATTTTGAAGGTTCACTCAGTGAGCAAGTTCCGCAAACTAATGAAATAAAGACTAAAGGAACAACTAACATTTTTAAGCTGGAGATGAAGATAGTACCGATAACATGCAAGAAACCTTCGGTAATATAATCTTTTACTATATCGCTTTCTGGAAAGGCATTACGAAGAAAGAGGCCTAAAGCAATACCTGTTCCCATACCGATCAGAATTTTACTTGTAAGGCCGAGTTTATTTTTTATAGAAATTGCCATAGAGAGTCCTGTGTGTTTTTTATACATTCTATTTTTTGGCGCTCACAAGACTAGCAAGAAAATCGTGAAGATGAAATGACAATTAATGTTAAAGTATTTATCAGATTTGCGAAATAAAATAAGATAGTTATGGGAAAGTTGCGTGAAAATTGTGTAATGTTAGCCTATAAGTAATAAGCGTCTCGCTTAGGTATTATCATCAGAGTAACAGGGAGCCTGACAATGAAGTCAGCGTATAAGGTTTTTCTCGCAGGATTGTGTTCGCTTTTATTATCAGCATGTGGTGGTGGAGGCAGTATCTCTGATGATGGTGGTACAACGCCTCCAGTTGACAAGTATGTCATTAAATTAGAATTAGTTAATGCTGATGGACAGACCATAACCAATATTTCTAATGCAACGCCAGGTAAGCTTAATGCGACTTTGACTAAAAATGCCAATCCACTTGCTGGCGCTCGAATTGTATTTAATTTAGAAGGCCAAGGTGTTTTAACTCCTAACAGTGGTGTTACAGGTCCTGAAGGTAAAGTGTCTATTGATGTTTTGCCCGGAGATAAATTAGGCTCTGGCAGTATTACAGCAACTTATGCACTTGGTAACGCAGAATCAGCGCCGCTTGGGTTTAATACCTTAGGCGATGAAGTGGTTGTTAAACCAATTGATGCCTACAGTATTGAACTTGCAATTAGCGATTCACAGGGGCAAGAGCTTAGAAATATTAGCCATAGCATTCCTGGAACTGTTATCGCGACTCTGCTAAAGAATGGTGTACCTACAAGCTATCAAACTATTTCTTTTACTCTGGCTGGACAGGGATCACTTAATCCTTCATCAGGAACTGCATTGACTGATCTTAATGGAAAAGCATCTGTAACATTAGTCACGGGGACAGACGCTGGCGTGGCGACTGTTATTGCGAGTTTTTCGCTCGAGGGGGAAACAATAACAACCCCTGATTTTAATGTTGCGGTCGTTGGAGATGCACCTGGTGGAAATGGCGAGGCTAATTCTTTATCAATTCAATTGACTAATAGCCAGACGGGTTTGCCAACCACTAATGTCAGTGCAGCACAACCGAGCAAGGTCACGGTTACTTTAGTTGATAAAGATGCCACTCCATTAGTTGGTAAAGTGGTGAGTTTTAGTAGTTCCTTAGGAAACTTCCTTCCAACGAAAGGTACAGCGTTAACAGATTCAATTGGTCGGGCTTCGATTATGTTAACCGCTGGAAGTATTGAAGGCGCAGGCGAAATCAGTGCTGCTTACGGAACTGCTAAAGCAATTATTGGATTTGTTACAGCAGGGGATGAAATAGACCCTGTAGAGGCTAGTCCAGAAATTACATTTGATATATATAATTGTAATGGTGTTGCAGCTTGGGATAAAACACTAAAAAACTTTGAAGTTTGTAAGATAACCGACAATATTACAAACGATAAACCCGGTATTATTGGTGTTAAAGTTACGCGTTCTGGTAGTACGCAAGCCCTGCAGCAAGTTCTTGTTACTGCCGCGACAACATTAGGAGCAATAAGCCCTAATTCTGGTACAGCTATTACAAATGCTGACGGTAAAGCGATTTTAGACCTATATGCTAATGGTAGTGTTGGTGCGGGTGAAGTATCTTTAAAAGTAAAAGATGTTACCTCAACGAAAGCGTTTGAAATTGGTAGAGTAAACATTTCTCTAAAACTAGAAACCTCTCTTGGTACTAATTTACTACCTGCTGGTGGTTCTACCATTTTGGATGTCACAGTTTTAAATCCAGACGGTTCATTAGCAACAGGTCAACCTTTTACTCTTGTATTTACTTCTGAATGCCAAGCATCAAATAAAGCAATAATTGATTCACCTGTTATTACAAATGGTGGAAAGGGATACGCTACTTACCGAAGTACTGGGTGCGAAACACAAGATACAGTATCTGTTTCTGCTATAACTGGCGGGGGAAGTGTAAGTTCAACAGTAGTTATCAATATTGATTCTATTAAAGTTGGAGCTTTGCAGTATGTTTCAGCAACCCCGACATTGTTAGCATTACAAGGTACTGGTGGGATCGCAGGTGCAGGCGCTCGTTCTGAAACATCAGTAGTAACATTCAAGTTATTAGATGAAACTGCTGCACCAGCGGGGCAAGAAAGAGTGTGTTTTGAACTAAGCACAGCAGTAGGTGGTATTAGTCTAAGTCCTGCTCCATTAGCACAAGATTATCTTGATTGCCCTAATTTTCCAAAGCCGAATACTCCTAATTATCCTGTTGATTTAAATGCTCCAAATAAATATGCCGTTGCTGTAACTGACAGTGCAGGACTAGCATCTGTTATTGTAAGAAGTGGTGATAGAGCGACTCCTGTAAAAGTGTTTGCATTATGGGCTGGTAGTACTGCTGCAGGTCATAATGGCGTTATTTCAAATGTGTCAGATCAACTTGCAATCACAACAGGCCTTGCAGATGATAATAGTTTCTCTGTCTCAGCATCTACATTTAATCCAGAAGGTTGGGATTATGATAATGAACTTGTAGATATTAATGTTTTAGCAGCAGATCACTTTAATAACATGGTACCAGCCGGAACAGTAATCGTTTTTACTGCAGAAGGAGGTGCTATACCAGGCTCTTGTACAACGGGTGGTTTAACTAATCCTGATGGTGCTTGCAGCGTTCAATGGCGCAGTCAGAACCCTAGACCTTTTGATACTACACTTGTGGAATGTCCCGTACCATTTAATGGCGATACTAATCCTCCTTGTATGGGAACATCAAAGGTACTATTTGATTCTGGTATAAATTCATTATTACCTCAACCTAGACCTGGTAGAGCGACTATCACAGCTTATGCTATTGGTGAGGAAAGTTTTGTTGATTTAAATGGTAATGGCTTGTTTGATGTTGTTGATACTGATAGCGATGGTGTAATAGATATTGATAAGGGTGAGACAGAACCTTTTACTGATATCTCTGAAGCTTTTACAGATGATAACGAGGATGGTTTTTATCGTAAAATATCACAGAGTTCCTCATTAGCTGATTTGCTTATCCAACCAGCGGGTGCAGTAGATGAGGAGTTTGTTGATTATAATAGTGATGGTAAATTTAATAAAGCTGATAAAAAATACACAGGGTTATTATGTGCTTCTGGTTCCGGCCTAGCCTGTACTGATACTGGTTTGGATGATAATAGAGCCCAGTTAAATATATTCAAAAACATACCCATTGTTATGTCAGGCAGTACCCCTATGATACGGTTAGTTTCTATTGATGGTGATACGATGACCGCGGTTACTGAAATAGATCTAATGGATAGAACGGATCCAACAAAACCTGTAGAGAAAGGGCCTCAGACTATATATTTGTTTGTTTCTGATATTAATAACAATACGTTACCTTACGAGACTAAAATAACTACTTCAATAGATAACGGTAAGCTCATTGTCCCTGTAGGAGGAAGTTACTCAATTGCAAGTAATGTATCGAATAAACCGTTAATATATTCATTTACAATCGGTCAAGAAGACAAGCCTAACCAAAAATTATCTGGTGCTCTTGTTATTACGATCAAAACACCAAAAGGCTCACCTGTGAGTGTGGCTGTGAATGTTACTGATGGTGGTTAATCTACTTGTTTAAAGTTGATTTAGAAGTGTTAAAGGCGATTATATTATCGCCTTTATCTTTTATTTTAGTGTGATTAGATTAAAATCAACGCTGGAACTGATACACGCTACCTAGTTTCATGATCTGTGTAAGTTCATCTAGAGCTGTTCGAGATTCGATGATTAGCTGAGGGTCTGCAAGATCTTGGGTGGTTAATCTGTCTCGATAATGTTTGTCTACCCAAAGGTTTAAACGAGTAAATAAAGCATCATTCATCAGAGTGTGTTGATTTACCGCTGCGACTTCCACTTCATTCATGGCGACACGTAAACGAAGACAGGCAGGGCCGCCACCGTTTTGCATGCTTTGTTTTACGTCGAAATAAAGCACTTGCTTAATCGGTGTGTTTAACGTGAGTAATTCGTTCAAATAGGCAAATACCGCGGGATTTTCTTGGCAATCTGTTGGGGCAATAATTGCCATTTCACCTGATGGCAACGTAATAATTTGAGTATTGAATAAATAGCTTTTGACTGCGTCGTTAATTGCTACTTTCGCGGTTGGCACTTCAATGAAATACAGCTCAGTGTCGAGTTTACGTTTAATTTCATCGATCTTATTCTGGGTATTTAAGAAGGCTTGTTCGTGGTAGAACAGGACATTTTGATTACCTACTGCGATAACATCGTTATGGAATACACCTTGATCAATCACATCAGGATTCTGTTGGATGAAGACGCAATTATCGTCTTCCAGCTGGTGTAAGCGTGCGACTGCCATCGATGCTTCTAAGGTTTGTCTTGCTGGATATTTTTGCGGTTTAGGGGCGTTGGGATTGGTGGCTTCTTGTCCATAAACAAACAGCTCAACACCAGCATGGCCGTATTCATTGCAGAGACGAGTGTGGTTAGCGGCACCTTCATCACCGAAGCTATTATGCTCAGGTAAGTGACTATGGTGATGAAAATAGTGGGGATCACTGAAAGTTGCTGTTAATATGCGCCCCGTTGTCAAAGGCTCGATGCTGCGATGCAGTTTATCGACTAAATTTGCTGGGGTAAAATGCAGTTTGCCGTCACGTGTATCTGCACTTGGTGAGACTGTAGCGGCATTGGCTGTCCACATACTGGAAGCACTGCAACAGGCATTAAGTAATATGGGCGCTTCTTTTGCCGCTTGTTTTAATACATTAGCATCAGAGCCAGAAAATCCAATTCGGCGCAATGTATAGAGGTCTGGGCGCTCTTGAGGAGCTAATATTCCTTGAACCATGCCCATATCGGCTAGTGCTTTGGCTTTTTGGAGTCCTTGTTTTGCAGCAGCTTTGGGGTTGGAAACTAAGGCGGCATTGCTAAGTGAGGCGACATTGCCAAAAGACAACCCTGCGTAATTGTGTGTTGGTCCAACGAGTCCATCAAAATTCGCTTCAAAGTGCTTCATTGCTTATCCTTGTGATAGGGAAAGTTATTATTTGTTCATATGGTCCCTGAGGGAACCCAGTATACTGAAGCTTTTCGAGTGCACAAGCGGACGGTTTTGTGCTCAAAGCGACTTTTTCACGATAAATGCATAACTATTTCTTGCTTGCTGGCAAATAATGAAATATTAGTTTTTAATTACGCATATTATATTTTTACATTTTTTCAACTTTGATTAAAAAGTGACTCGCTGGTACATATAAAAGAGGGATTAACTTGAAACTATCAGTACAACCCTCTATATATGGTGCCAATTTCCACCTTCTTGAGATTTTTTGGCGCAAATTAAACTATGGGTAAATCGCTAGTTATTGTCGAATCACCGGCCAAAGCTAAGACTATTAATAAATATCTTGGCAAAGAATTCATCGTTAAATCGAGCGTAGGTCACATCCGTGATCTGCCGACATCATCGACTTCAGAAGGCAATGAAAAGGTTAAATCCGCTGCCGAAGTTAAGAAGATGTCGCCAGAAGAAAAAGCTCAATATAAAAAGGTGAAAGATCAGCAAGCGCTAGTGTCTCGTATGGGCGTAAACCCTGAAAAGGGCTGGGCGGCTAAGTACCAAATTTTGCCGGGTAAAGAAAAAGTCGTTAAAGAGTTACAGGCACTTGCCGATTCTGCTGACCAAATCTATCTCGCAACCGACTTAGACCGTGAGGGAGAAGCTATCGCCTGGCATTTGCAAGAGGTGATTGGTGGTGATCCTTCACGGTATCAACGTGTCGTTTTCAACGAAATTACTAAATCTGCGATTCAAGATGCTTTTAGTAAACCGTCGACACTCGACACTAACATGGTTAATGCCCAACAAGCGCGCCGCTTCTTAGACAGAGTTGTCGGTTTTATGGTGTCGCCACTGCTGTGGAAAAAAGTTGCTCGTGGTTTATCCGCTGGGCGAGTGCAGTCGGTTGCCGTGCGTTTAGTGGTCGAACGCGAAAGCGAAATCAAAGCCTTTGTGCCTGAAGAATTTTGGGATGTACACGCAGAGCTCAATACGCCCGCTCAAGAAGCTTTGCGGATGGAAGTGGTTAAGCATCTAGATGCTGCCTTTAATCCTATCAATGAACAGCAAGCGATGGCTGCGGTTCAAGCGTTATCTGCGGCAAGTTTTACTGTGCTGGCCCGCGAAGATAAAGCGACTCAAAGTAAACCATCGGCTCCTTTTATTACGTCGACACTGCAACAGGCCGCGAGTACACGTTTAGGTTTTGGTGTAAAGAAGACCATGATGATGGCTCAGCGACTTTACGAAGCTGGTCATATCACTTATATGCGTACCGACTCGACCAATTTGAGTCAAGAAGCCGTTGAAAACTTGCGCGATATGATTGCTAAAGAATTTGGTGATAAGTATCTACCCGCCGAACCGATTCGATACGGATCAAAAGAAGGCGCACAAGAAGCTCACGAAGCGATTCGTCCATCGAACGTTCAAGTGCAAGCAGCGACCTTATCTGACATGGAACGTGACGCTCAGCGCTTATATGAGCTTATTTGGCGCCAGTTTGTCTCATGTCAAATGACACCTGCACAATATGATGCCACTAAGTTGACCGTGAAAGCGGGTGACTATGAGCTCAAGGCTACTGGACGTACTTTACGTTTTGATGGTTGGACTCGCGTGCAAACAGCACTCAAGAAGAAAAACGAAGAAGACAATACGTTGCCATTTGTGGCACAAGGCGATGTATTAGCATTAAAAGAATTGCAGCCTAAACAACATTTTACTAAGCCGCCAGCACGATACAGCGAAGCTTCTTTAGTAAAAGAATTAGAAAAACGCGGCATTGGCCGCCCATCAACCTACGCAACCATCATTTCAACGATTCAAGATCGTGGTTATGTAAAAGTCGAAAATCGTCGTTTCTATGCCGAAAAAATGGGTGAAATTGTCAGCGAACGATTGGTGAGCAGTTTTGCTGATTTGATGAGCTATGACTTTACCGCCAGCATGGAGCAAACATTAGATGATGTGGCTCGGGGCGAGTTAGACTGGAAAAAAGTACTCGATGGTTTCTATGCTGACTTTACTAAGCAATTAGAAAAAGCGGAGCTAGATCCCGAAGAAGGTGGCATGCGTCTTAACCAAATGGTGATGACGGATATCAAGTGCCCAACTTGTGGTCGTCCTATGGGGATCCGCACTGGAACGACTGGGGTTTTCCTTGGTTGCTCTGGTTATGAATTGCCCCCTAAAGAACGCTGTAAGACGACGATGAACCTCACGCCTGGCGTTGAGGCGATTAGCGAAAACAGTGAAGATGCCGAAACAGATGCACTGCGTGCGAAGCACCGTTGTAGTATTTGTGGCACGGCAATGGACAGTTACCTGATCGATGAGAAGCGTAAGTTACACGTCTGCGGTAACAATCCAATCTGTGAAGGCTATGAAGTCGAAGAAGGCCAATTCAAGATCAAAGGCTATGAAGGTCCACTGATTGAGTGTGATCGCTGTGGTCACGATATGGAACTGAAAAATGGTCGTTTTGGTAAGTATTTCGGTTGTACTAACGAGGAATGTAAAAATACTCGTAAACTGTTGAAAAATGGTGAGGCGGCGCCGCCAAAAGAAGATCCTATTTATTTACCCGAACTGAAATGCAGTAAATCGGATGCCCATTTCGTATTACGTGATGGTGCAGCGGGTATCTTCTTAGCGGCCAGTACTTTCCCTAAATCACGTGAAACCCGTGCACCTCTGGTTGAGGAGCTGGTTCAATACCGTGACCTGCTATGGCCTAAGTATCAGTATTTAGCGGATGCGCCAGTCACTGATGATGAAGGCAATAAGGCTGCGGTGAAGTTTAGCCGTAAGACGAAAGAGCAATACGTTGCGACTGAAGTCGATGGCAAAGCCACGGGTTGGTCTGCGCATTACGTCAATGGGAAGTGGGTGAGTGAATCTACCAAGAAGGCCAAGAAAGGCGCATAGCGATGGATTAAGCTAGCTTAACGCTAATAGAACAACAAAAAGCCAAGTCAAATATGACTTGGCTTTTTGTTTGTGTGTTTTCGATATTAATTTGTTGCTATAGATAATAATTCAAACATGTTGAGTACTTTACACCTGCAGATACAAACTGACTCACAATGACGCGGTAGCATGAGTGGCAAATGTGTCGCTAATTCAACTTAACGGTAAGCAAATAGAGACTGATCACCATTTCTTTTTAGGTTGAAACAGCATATCGATATCATCTTCTTCATTTTTAGGTCTAGGCGCACTGGGCTCAGATTGTTTCTGTGCCCCCATAATTTCATCAAGTAATTGTTTAGCCTCATCGACTTTACGCCCAATGAAGGGATCATTAGGCGTTTGTGCCTTAATGGCGTGTAATGTTGATAGGGCTTTGGTTACCATTTGTTTTGATGAGCCATATTGCTTCATAAAACTGGCCGCGCGGGCACGAGAAAGCATAGAATCGACATTAATTCTGAGCTGTAAACTGTCGATGCGGCTTTCTTCTTGAGCAAAAATGCTCGGATCGACTTTACCTTTATTATGCTCGGCTCTGAGTATTGCCTTTAATTTTTTTAAGGTTTGAACAAGCGCTAAAATTTGTTTGTCATTATCGGGTAGTCTGAAATTCTCAATTGGAGGAGTTTGAGGTTGTCCAGACTGTAAGCTTGTTATTTGATTATTAATATCGGCTAAGCGACGTTGGTAGTCAGACTGTTGTTGGCCATTACTGATCGCTGTTGCAGACTGCAAGGCATCTTGTACACGCCGGTACAAAACCAATACTATATTCGTGCTACAAGGCATCATTCCTGTGTTTGATAACACAGTTTCAGTTTCATCGATAATTGCTCTTTGACGGGCAAATTCAATGCGACGCTCAGCCTCTACACGTTCTTTTTGTTGCTGTAATACGTTAATTCCGATAACAAGCAGTAAAAGCGCACCGATGAGGATCAGAACCAAGGTGAATGACATAGATGTTCCATTATTTATCCAATTGAGCTAATGCTACAATAAATCAATAAACTAGCATAGTTATCTTAGCCTAGGTTATCATTTCTGTCGTATGAATCTGTAGACTTGTGCTCTATATTCCTATTTGCTTTAATTTTTACTATATACTATAACGATTGATTATAGCTGAGAGTGCTTTGAGGGCTCAGTTGTTAATGGCATTTTGCGTGTTTGAGACAAGGAAATAAGATGAAACTGCAACAACTCAGGTATATTGCTGAGGTCGTAAAACATAACCTCAATGTATCGGCGACAGCTGAAAACTTGTATACCTCTCAACCTGGGATCAGTAAACAAGTTCGTATGCTTGAAGATGAGTTGGGGATCCAAATATTTGGTCGTAGCGGTAAGCATTTAACCCATGTCACACCTGCGGGTTTGCAAGTGATCAGCATTGCCAATGATATTTTAGGTAAAGTTGAAAGTATCAAAAAAGTGTCTGAAGAATATACTAAGCCAGATCAAGGTGAGTTAAATATTTCCACAACAGATACTCAGGCACGCTATGCATTACCGACGATAATTCGTCAGTTTATTGATCGCTATCCTAAAGTGAACTTGCATATGCACCAAGGGACACCGTCGCAGATCAGCGAACAGGCGGCTCGCGGTGATGCAGATTTTGCCATTGCGACCGAAGCAATGCATTTATATTCAGATCTGATAATGTTGCCTTGTTACCACTGGAACCGCTCTATCGTTGTGCCCAAAGACCATCCTCTTGCGACCCGCAATCAAGGCAGCTTGATTAGTATCGAAGATTTAGCCCGTTTCCCCTTAGTGACCTATGTCTTTGGTTTTGACCGTGCTTCTGAAATTGAGAAAGCGTTCAATCGGGCCAATTTAGAGCCGCGTGTTGTCTTTAGTGCGACCAGTGCCGACGTGCTTAAAACCTATGTTCGTTTAGGATTAGGCGTGGGGGTCATCGCGTCTATGGCCATTGATCCAAATGTTGATAAAGATTTAGTCGCTATTGATGCTGATCATTTGTTTGCCCACAGTACGACTAAAATTGGTTTTAGGAAGGGCAGTTTCTTGCGCAGTTATATGTATGATTTTATTCAGCACTTTGCGCCGCATTTAACCCGTGATGTGGTGGAGAAAGCCGTAGCATTACGGGATCAACAGCTCATAGATGAAATGTTTGCCGATAAAAATCTGCCAATGCGTTAACTTGGATGATTTACAAACATAAAAATGCCGCTAATAAAAGCGGCATTTTTTATGGGTTTAGCGATTAAGATAAATCGACTTTATCCATCTCGAGTTGCGCAAGGGCAATAACTGCTTGAGTGCGGTTGCGAACGCCAAGTTTTCTAAATATGGCAGTCGCGTGCGCCTTGATGGTCGCCTCAGACACGCCAAGATCGTAGGCTATTTGTTTATTTAATAAACCTTCGGCAAACATCTGCAACACTTTATATTGTTGCGGCGTGAGATCGGATAACTTGTTGGCCATTTTATCAATGGCATCGTCATTGATAGCAATAATCTCAGTGCCTTTAGGCAACCAAATATCACCGAATAACACCGCACTTAGCGCCTCTTTTAGGGTTTCCATTGAAGCTGATTTAGGGATAAAACCACTGCTGCCATAATGAATCGCACGGCTAATGGTATTGATATCCTCGTGGGCTGAAATCACCACAACGGGTAACTCAGGATAATGTGAGCGTAGGTGGATAAGCGTGGAATAGCCGTGGGACCTGGGCATCTGCAGATCTAACAGTACAAGATCGTAATCGACGCTTCGAACATCCAATACAGATTGCAGTGCGTCAGCACTGTCGGCTTCAAACCACTGTGCATGTTCGAAAGCGCTGGTCAGTGCTTGACGTAGTGCATTTCTGAACAATGGATGATCGTCTGCGATAATAATATTTAAGTTTTCTAGCTTCATGGCTTTTATGATTATGTTCGGTGCGCGTGAAGATTGAACTCAATGTAACAGAAAAGTAAGCAAGGATCCTATTGCTTTATTCAGGAATAAGGACAAAATTTTGATATGTTTCTGGTTGTTAGATTTTGGTTGGAGTTTTACATGGAAAAAGATGGACCGTATGGTTTCAATTGAAAGCCCGAAAGTACGGGCTAACCTATACTTTAAAATCGTCTAAAAACTACCCATATGTCCACACTTTTGTAGGATTTCGTTGTTCGTCAACCGCAACAAAGGTGAACACACCACGTATGGCATGCTCTCGATAGTCTTGATACATGTCTTCGACATAGATGTTGACTTCAACTTTTAATGACGTATTACCTACATGGATTACACGAGCGATGAGTTCGGCTAGTGTGCCTGCTGGGATAGGCTTTTTAAAATCAATTCTATCGGAACTCACTGTGACTAAGGTTTTACGGCAGAAACGAGTTGCCGCAATAAAGGCTGTTTCATCCATCCACGCTAAAGCTTCGCCACCAAATAAGGTATTGTGATGGTTGGTGATAGAGGGGAATACTGCTTTAATCACACGCGCTTCTGAGGAATCAATTCGAGTTTGAATTGCGTCAGAAAAGGGTGTTTCAGCGGCTTCGATTCGTGAGGTATTTTCGGTGTTTGGAGAAATGGGCGTAAGCGACATACAGCAACCTAAGGTAATGCAGCAAAATAAGCTCGAATTATAAAGATTTATGGTGGTTAAAGATAGAAAACTACAGGCTTTAAGGCGCAGTAGGCATATGACTGAGGATAATGTCATGCTTCCAATAAAAAACCGAAATGAGATCGGTTTTTTATTGGACGATTTATTTTACTTCAGATTTATTTGGTTAACAGTGCTTTTCTTTCGCGGGAAGCCGCTGCGAGCTTACGTAGCAGAATTTCAGAGTCGTCCCAATGTAAGCAGGCGTCTGTGATACTTTGGCCATAACATAGTGGCTGGCCTTCAACGACTTTTTGATTACCTTCTTGTAAGAAGCTTTCAGCCATAATACCTGCGATGGCAGTGCTGCCAGCACGCATTTGAGTCATAATTTCATCGGCGACCATCAGCTGTTTGAGATGGTTCTTCTCACTGTTTCCGTGGCTGAAATCGATAACCATACGTTGAGTTACCCCAACAGATGCAAGCTGTTGACGCGCTTCTTCGATATCTTGTGCGTGATAATTAGGTTTTTTGCCACCACGTAGGATGATATGGCCAAACGGGTTGCCGTGGGTGCGATAGACCGCCATAGCGCCATCTTTATCCGGTGAATAGAAAACATGTGGCACTTGTGCGGCACGCACTGCATCAACGGCAATATTGATGTTCCCATCAGTACCATTTTTAAAACCAACGGGGCAAGACAGTGCCGAAGCCATTTCACGGTGGACTTGGCTTTCCGTAGTACGCGCACCAATAGCACCCCAAGTGATGAGATCCGCTATGTACTGACCGTTCACCATATCTAAAAATTCGGTGGCGATAGGCAATTTTAATTCAGTGATTTGTTGCAGCAATTCGCGGGCAATGCGTAAACCTTTGTTTGGTTCGAAACTGCCATCGAGATCGGGATCAGAAATTAATCCTTTCCAACCGACAATTGTGCGGGGTTTTTCAAAATAGACGCGCATTAAGATACACAAGTCATCTTTCAATTCTTGGTGTAACGCGGCTAAGCGTTGAGCATAATCTAATGCCGCTTTAGTATCGTGGATTGAACATGGGCCTATGATCACTAATAGACGTTGGTCTTCACCCATAATGATGGCTTCGACTTCACGACGTTGCTGAACCAGATAATCGGCTGCATCTTGAGTTAATGGGAACTCAGATGCCAGTTGCGCAGGTGAGATGACTTTTGCTAATAAGGAAGTGCGTAGTTCGTCTGTTTTTATGGTCATTCAAAATACCGAGCTTGCGTGCGGCGCTTTTCGCCAGATTGCCTCGGATTATAACGAATCGAACCGAGTTGCACAGTGCCAATTGCGTTAATTGTCGGCAACTGTGCAATGAATTTGATTTAAGTTAGTTTCTTTTAGACTAAATTCACTCGGTTTCTTTTGCTGATTTTGGCTTATTAGGCTTAGAACATATGCCGTTCTAGGCCCGTGACATCTAATATTTTAGTGGCAATTTCTTCCACGGAATGATTAGTGGTGTCTATGTAAGGAATGCGTTCGCGTTTAAACAGCATTTCCACTTCTTTGACTTCTAAGCGGCACTGTTTGAGCGATGAATAGCGGCTATTCTCCATTCGACTCTGACGGATTTCATGTAAACGCACGGGATCAATCGTTAAACCAAACAGTTTTTTCTTATTGCGTTTCAGCGCTTCAGGTAACTTAAGGTTATCCATATCATCTTCGGTGAAAGGGTAGTTTGCCGCTTTTATACCGAACTGCATTGATAAATACAGGCTCGATGGCGTTTTGCCACAGCGAGAGACCCCAAGTAAAACCAGATCGGCTTGATCCATATGTTTCATGGTCTGGCCATCATCGTTATCCATGGCGAAATTAATGGCATCAATACGCGCTTCATAGCCGTGATTCGCTTTTCCATGGGTTCTATGTACAACTGGAGAGGCAGAAACACCTAAATGTTGTTCGAGTGGGGCCACAAAAGTATTCAAAAAATCATAATCAACCCCTTCACTCGAGTAGATGATGTCGCGGATCTCGGCTTTTACGATGGAATGGAATACTAACGGCCGCTCACCTGTTGTAATAAAACAATCATTAATTTGTCGCTTAACTTGCTCCGCTTTCGTCAGAGTTTCGACAAATGGAATCGTAAGTGACTCAAATTCTAATGGAAATTGCGAGAGAACCGCATGACCAAAAACTTCAGCTGTGATCGCTGTCCCGTCGGAGATATAGAATACTTTTGGTGCCATACTGACCTCTTGTAGTAATAAAATTACAAATAAAATTATAGATTTACGCGTGTTCGACAGGAGTGTAAAATGCCGCTGCCCTCGTGTGAAGGGGCCACTGAAATAAACTTGCGGAGATAGAACTGTGCAGCAATACGTACTCTGGTATCAAGAATTAGGCATGGGTGACGTCAACTTGGTTGGCGGTAAAAATGCTTCTCTAGGCGAGATGATCAGCAATCTGGCCAATGCCGGTGTTCAAGTACCTGGCGGATTTGCGACAACTTCCCATGCGTTCAACGAGTTCCTTGAACAAAGCGGAGTTAACCAGAAGATTTATGACATTCTAGCCACACTGGATGTAGATGATGTCAATGCGCTGGCTAAAGTAGGTGCACAGATCAGACAGTGGGTTATCGACACTCCATTTCAACCAGCATTAGAGCAAGCGATTCGTGAAGCTTACGATAAACTTGCCGCTGAAACTAGCGAAGCGTCATTCGCGGTACGTTCTTCTGCAACAGCTGAAGATATGCCAGATGCCTCTTTTGCAGGTCAGCAAGAAACCTTCTTAAACGTGAAAGGATTTGAATCCGTACTGACAGCGATCAAGCATGTGTACGCTTCACTCTTTAACGATCGCGCTATTTCCTACCGTGTGCATCAAGGTTATGAGCACCACGGTGTTGCCTTGTCTGCTGGCGTACAACGCATGGTTCGTTCAGATAAAGCGGCTTCAGGTGTGATGTTCACTATGGACACTGAATCTGGCAATAACGATGTGGTGTTTATCACTTCATCTTTTGGTCTGGGTGAAATGGTTGTTCAAGGCGCGGTAAACCCAGATGAATTTTATGTTCATAAACCTATTTTAGCCTTAGGTCACAAGGCTGTTGTGCGCCGTAATATCGGTAGCAAGCTCATCCAAATGGTGTATTCAGATGATGCTGCTCACGGCAAACAAGTCAAAATTGAAGACGTGACTGCTGACAAACGTCGTCAATTCTCTATCAATGACGCTGAAGTTGAAGAATTAGCCAAACAAGCCATGGTGATCGAAAAACATTACGGTCGTCCAATGGACATCGAATGGGCAAAAGACGGCAACGATGGCAAATTGTATATCGTTCAAGCGCGTCCAGAAACGGTTCGTAGCCGTGAAGATGTGCAATTGATTGAACGTTATCACTTAAAGAGCCGTGGCGCTGTGATCTGTGAAGGTCGCGCTATCGGTCATAAAGTGGGTACTGGTGTAGCCAAAGTATTAACCTCAATCGCCGATATGGATCAAATCCAACCTGGTGATGTGTTAGTGACAGACATGACAGATCCTGATTGGGAACCTATCATGAAGCGCGCAAGTGCTATCGTCACAAACCGTGGCGGTCGTACCTGTCATGCGGCAATTATCGCCCGCGAATTAGGTGTGCCAGCGGTGGTGGGTTGTGGTGACGTGACTGACCGTATCAAGAATGGTCAAATCGTGACTGTTTCTTGCGCCGAAGGTGACACTGGCTTTATCTACGAAGGTAAACAAGAGTTTGAAGTGATTTCAAACCGTGTTGACTCTCTGCCTGCATTGCCAATGAAAATCATGATGAACGTGGGTAACCCTGATCGTGCATTTGATTTTGCTCGTTTGCCAAACGAAGGTGTGGGTCTAGCGCGTTTAGAATTCATCATCAACCGTATGATCGGCATCCATCCAAAGGCACTGCTCGAATTCAATCAACAGGATGCAGCGCTGCAAACTGAAATCAACGAAATGATTGCTGGTTACGAATCACCCGTTGAGTTCTACATTGCTCGTCTAGTTGAAGGTATTGCGACTATCGGTTCAGCTTTCTATCCGAAGAAAGTGATCGTACGTATGTCAGACTTTAAGTCTAACGAATATGCAAACTTGGTTGGTGGTGACAGATACGAGCCAGAAGAAGAGAACCCAATGCTGGGCTTCCGCGGTGCGAGCCGTTATATCTCTGAATCTTTCCGTGACTGTTTTGCCCTTGAGTGTGAAGCGATTAAACGCGTTCGTAATGACATGGGTCTGAAAAACGTTGAGGTCATGATCCCATTCGTTCGCACAGTGAAAGAAGCTGAGCAAGTGGTCGGCTTGCTCAAAGAGCAAGGTTTAGAGCGTGGTAAAGACGGTTTACGTGTCATCATGATGTGTGAAGTGCCTTCAAACGCCCTGTTAGCAGACCAATTCCTTGAGCATTTCGATGGCTTCTCTATCGGCTCAAACGATTTAACTCAGCTGACACTCGGGCTTGACCGTGACTCAGGTATCATTAGCCATTTATTCGATGAGCGTGATGAAGCCGTTAAAATGCTACTTTCATTAGCCATTAAAGCGGCTAAAGCGAAGGGCGCTTACATAGGTATTTGTGGTCAAGGTCCTTCAGATCACGCTGATTTTGCAGCTTGGTTGGTAGAACAAGGCATAGATACAGTGTCATTAAACCCTGATACTGTGATTGATACTTGGTTGTATTTAGCCGAAGCGCACGGTTGATCTAGATAGTAATTTTATAAACTTGTTAAAAAAGCCGCTTTTTAGCGGCTTTTTTTTGTTTATAATGGCGCCATAACGATAATTGACAGAAGCCATCTATGCTACCCCTGCTATCACATCAACAAACATTAGAGCCAGTGTATTTGGCATACCTTGATGCACTGGAGCAAAGTGAGTATTCCGGTGATATAGACAAACGTTACAGCGCCCGTTTAGTGCAAGCCACCGACAACTCTGTATATCAATTTTTGCCTCAAGCCGTGCTTTATCCTAAAAATCAGCAGGATATTCAAATTGCATTGACGCTGGCTGCTACAGACGCATTTCGCAGCGTGACCTTCAGTGCGCGGGGCGGTGGTACGGGCACCAACGGACAATCTCTGACCCATGGTTTGATTTTGGATGTGTCGCGTTACATGAACCGTGTGCTCGAAGTGAATGCTGAGCAAGGTTGGGTTCGAGTCGAAGCTGGCGTGATTAAAGATGCGCTGAACGATGCATTGCGTCCCCATGGATTCTTCTTTAGTCCCGATTTATCCACTTCAAACCGCGCCACTATTGGTGGCATGATCAATACCGATGCCTCGGGTGCGGGCTCACTGGTCTATGGTAAGACGTCAGATCACGTGCTGGCGCTGCGTAGCGTGTTGATCGATGGCAGTGTGCTGGATACGCATCCCCTAGATGCGGGACTACTGTGTAACCCAGATAATGTCAGTGATAATCCGCTGGGGCAGAAACTGATTTCTGCTGTGGCGGCGGTATGCCGCGAAAAGCGAACTCAGATAGAAAACCAATTTCCTAAGCTCAATCGTTTCCTCACTGGCTATGACTTAAAACATGTGTGGAACGACAAGCTGACGCAATTCGATTTATCACGAATTCTGACGGGCTCAGAGGGCACGCTTGCGGTGATAACCGAAGCCAAACTTAATCTCACCCCGCTGCCGACTGAGCGCGCTATGGTGAACATTAAGTACGATTCGTTCCAATCGGCATTGCGTCATGCGCCATCCTTAGTTGCCGCGCGGGCGACTGTGGTCGAAACCGTCGATTCAAAAGTGCTTAACTTAGCCCGTGAAGATATTGTCTGGCATTCAGTGGCTGATCTTATCCAAGAAGTGCCAGGTAAAGTTATTGATGGCCTCAATATGGTCGAATTTGCAGGTGACACGGTCGAAGTTGAGCAAAAGCTCGCGAGTTTGGAAGCTGTGTTAACTGAGCAGATCAGTAAAGGCGAGTGCGGTGTATTGGGTTACCAAGTGACGCAAGATAAGCCGAGTATCGAAAAAATCTACGGCATGCGCAAAAAAGCCGTTGGTTTACTCGGCGCCACTAAAGGTCGCCGTAAGCCCATCGCCTTTGCAGAAGATACTGCGGTACCGCCCGAAAAACTCGCCGATTACATTATGGAGTTTCGCGCGTTACTCGACGGGCATAATCTGCAATACGGTATGTTCGGCCATGTGGATGCGGGCGTGTTGCATGTTCGTCCAGCGCTCGATATGTGCGATGTTGAAGATGAAAAATTACTGCGAGTCATTTCTGATCAAGTCGCGGCACTGACGCTTAAATACGGCGGCCTAATGTGGGGCGAACACGGTAAAGGTGTGCGCGGTGAATACGGTCCAGCTGTCTTTGGTGATGAACTTTTCGGTGTATTGCAAGATATCAAAGGTTTGTTCGACCCTGATAACCGACTAAACCCCGGCAAGCTGGTGGCGCCTAAAGATACAGGCGCCCTCTATTACGATGTTGACAGTGCTAAGCGCGGTAAGTTTGACAGGCAAATCCCCGTTGATGTGCGTGATGCGTTCCCCGATGTGATGAATTGTAACGGTAATGGCCTGTGTTTTAATTACAGTAGCTATTCGCCCATGTGCCCATCGTTTAAGGTGACGGGTGACAGAGTGCAGTCACCTAAGGGGCGTGCAGGGCTCATGAGAGAGTGGCTAAGACTGCTTGAGGCTGAAGGGGTTGATGTTAATGCCCTCGCAAAAGCGAAACCTTTTGGTATATTGCAGCGCATACAAAATACCATCAATGCCAAACGTGATTATGATTACTCCCACGAAGTGATGGAATCGCTTAAGGGCTGTTTAGCCTGTAAAGCCTGCTCTGGACAATGTCCGGTTAAAGTGGATGTGCCTAAGTTTAGGGCGCAGTTCTTCAATATTTACTATCAACGCTATTTAAGACCCGCGAAAGACTATCTCGTTGCCGGGATTGAAGATAGCTTGCCATTGATGGCTGCGGCACCGCGTCTCACTAACTTTGTTGCACAAAATCCATTGAGCCAATGGGTGATTAAACAGGCGATTGGTTATGTGGATGCGCCTGCGTTATCTGTGCCGACTTTGAAGCAAAGACTCGATGGTCATGCAAGCCGTGGTTACGACTTAGCTGCGTTGCAAGCGATTCCTGAAGAGAAGCGCTCGCAGTTTGTGTTGGTGGTACAAGATCCTTTTAACAGTTTCTATGACTCAGGTCTTGTGCTGCGCTTTATCCAATTGATAGAAAAACTCGGCTTAAAGCCGGTGTTATTGCCCTACAAACCCAATGGTAAGCCAACACATATCAAGGGATTTTTAGATAAGTTTGCTAAAACGGCGCAGTCGAGTGCAGACTTTTTGAACCAAGTCCATAAACTGGGCATGCCCATGGTCGGCATCGATCCTGCCTTAGTCTTGTGTTATCGCGATGAATACCGTGAAGTCTTAGGGGCTAATCGCGGTAATTTTGAGGTCAAGTTAGCCAACGAATGGCTACTGAATGTCATCAAAGATTTACCTGCAAAAGCTGCGCAAGATAAGCAATATACTTGGTTTAGTCATTGTACCGAATCGACGGCCAAGCCAAATACCGCCAATGAGTGGACTAAAATCTTTGCCCATTTTGGCGCTAAGTTAACCGCAGTCAATTTAGGTTGTTGTGGTATGGCGGGAACCTACGGCCATGAGGCGGAAAACCTCGAGCGCTCTAAGGCCTTGTTTGATATGTCTTGGCAGCAAACGCTAGCGAAAATTGAGCAGCCGCAAGTGTTAGTGTCTGGTTATTCGTGCCGTAGTCAGGTAAAACGTTTTGCCGGATACAAGCCAAAGCATCCACTTGAGGCCTTACTCGAGTTAGTAAATATCTAGTGGTGTTTATGTCGTTTTGATTGCGTTAGTCAGATCGTCATTATCCTAACTGGTATATCCCAGTGTTGAATGTCACACTAAAGCCAGCCGCAAGGCTGGTTTTTTTATGGATGATGGAGGCCTAGATGGAAAAGATGACTGACAGTATTCAACACACGCTCAAACAATTCGCCGCTGATAGTAGGCTAACCTCGGTTGTGCCATTGTGCAGTGAAGTCCCATTGTTTGACATTAACGCCTTGGGTGATTGGACCTATCTAGGCACATCGCTGCCAGCAAAGTTTGCTAAGTTGTTCGCCAGTATTTTACATTGCATCGATGATGAGTATTTCTTAATTACCCCAGTGGAGAAGGTGCGAGTGCGGGTTGAAGATGCTCCCTTACTGATTGTCGATTTCGAGCGAGCGCAACCCCATTCGCTGCTCAATGTAAGAACCAGTATTGAAACACAGCATCATAAAGTCGATATAAAACAGATGAAGCTCACCGATGACAGTGTTTATTTGCCGCTTGAGCGCGGTTTATGGGGCAAATTAGGTCGGGCCTGTTACTATAATTTTGTGAATGAATTCAATTTATCTGATCTAGATGAGGAATGAGCTCGTAGGTTAATCGCATAATTTGCTGTGGTCTAAGCTAGTTTATTATGGGTTAAGTGGTAGTATTAAAACTAACTCTGGGTTCCTATGATGGCGTGCAGAGTAAGTGAAAACGCGTTAAACCTTTGCTGTAGGAGGTGCTGTTTGAATCGTCATGAAAGCTTAGGCTATCTTGTATCCCACTTAAATATCGAGCTGCAAAATGAGCTTGATCTGCATCTTAAGCGATATCAACTCGATATAAAACTGTGGCCTGTGCTGTTTGCTTTGTGGCAAGAAGAGGGCATAAGCCAAACTGAATTGTCTAAGCGTTGCGATGTGGCAAATTACACTATGACGCGCTTACTCGATCAGTTGCAGGTGCAAGGTCTTATTACTCGTCATCAAGAAGTCGATAATCGGCGTGCTTTCCAAATCTTTTTGACCGATGAAGCCAAAGCATTAGAGCAAGATCTTATCTGCGAAGCTGAGCGGGTCAATGAAAAATTCCTGTCAAATCTAAGTGAAGATGAACAACAGACATTCATTTTACTATTAAATAAAATCAACCGTTTGGCTTGAAATTTTGAATCTAATGGGTATGGAGGGAAACTGTGGTTTAGCCGTTTTCACTGCTATCTGTATGTGGTTATCTAAATCATTTTCCCAGTTTAATCTCACCCACTATGCCTCACTTTGCGGGATTAAACTGGTTTGATTAATTCAAGTAAAGTGCAAAGACGCAAAGCAGACTGACGGCTATCACTGAGTGCTGTAAATAACGCCGGCTGGCTAATAAATTTTCTTTGCCTTGTTTTAGGCTAGCGACGAGTCTATGTTGCTTATAAATTCGGCACATGAGTTCATCGGTTTGGGGATCGATAAGCAGTTCAAACTTGCAAGGCGCGCCGTCTTTAAGCTGAATGGTATGCTCGCTTTGAGGCTTAAAGTTAAGCTTGTGCGACACCATTTGGCCATTAACGAAGACCCGCTCTAAACCACTCCAATTGCTGGCTTGCAGTTCTACCACATCTTGGTTGAGATCATATTTGAAACGGATCATAGCGCTATCCTGTGCTGGGACCTGATAGACTAATTCAAGCAGACAAATATGACGTTTTCCAGCGTGATTAAATGAATATTCTGTGTCGAAATTAAAAGCGCGGCTAAACCATGAGCTTAGTGATAGATTAAATTTTAGATAACAAAAAAGCGACCTGAGGTCGCTTTTTTCAATATTTGACGGGCATAAAAAATAATAAACGCGTAAAAAATTACTGCTTAGCGGCTTCGATAATGGCTTTTGCCATTTCATCAGCCACGGCGCCAGTTGTACGGTTCTGCGCATCGGCTTGGCTGAATATTTTTAGCAGCGTGTTGTAAATTTCTTCTACTTTAGCAGTCGATTTTGCTGCGTCGTAATCTTTTTCGAACGACACGTTGATAATACCGCCTGCGTTGATCACATAGTCTGGCGCGTAAAGTATGCCCATTTCTTTCAGTTGTTCACCGTGGCGTACTTCGGCTAATTGGTTGTTGGCACAGCCAGCAACAATTTTGGCTTTCAGTTGCGGTAAGGTCGCATCGTTTAAGGTTGCGCCAAGGGCACAAGGGGCATACACATCCACATCTTGCGCGTAGATTTCTTGAGGCGCGACAACAATGGCACCAAAGTCGGTAGCGACTTTATCTAACGAGGCTTGATGAATGTCGGTAACAATCAGTTCAGCGCCTTCGTTATGCAAGTGTTTGCACAGGTAATAGCCAACGTGACCGACGCCTTGAACGGCGATTTTAAGGCCTCTTAGGCTGTCTAAACCAAGTCTATGTTTAACCGCAGCTTTGATGCCTAAATAAGTGCCAAGGGCTGTGAATGGTGATGGATCGCCACTTTTGCCTTCAAGACCCGCCATATAAGGGGTTTCTTCATGGGCGATCATAATATCAGCCGTTGTAGTGCCAACATCTTCCGCTGAATAGTAGCGGCCGCCTAGGCTGTTAATCAAACGGCCAAAGGCGCGGAACAGCGCTTCGCGATCTTGTCTTTTCGGATCGGCAATGATCACGGATTTACCACCGCCCATGGTTAAACCTGCTAGGGCATTTTTATAAGTCATGCCACGAGAAAGGCGTAATACGTCAGTCAGGGCTTCATCATCCGATTGGTAATTCCACATCCGGCATCCACCCACGGCAGGGCCTAGGTTGGTGTTATGGATGGCGACAATGGCCTTTAAGCCACTTTCTTTATCATGACAGAATACAACCTGTTCATGTTCGTCAAAGGATACATGATTAAATACAGCCACGTGAATTTCTCCGCTATACACAATGAAAAAGCCGACGAGGTGAGCCTCTATCGACTGCTTGTTATATTTATTGCAGAACCATAGCATTTAGCGATACTCTCAACCATGCATAATGACCGAATAAATACATTATTTGTGGCAATTTAGCTTTCCACTTTACGTAAACGTAAGCTTTGCGATTAAGAATGGATTGTACTGAATTTAACGTAACGAATAGAATGAATCGCGCACTGATCCCAAGAATTAGGCTCGCGTTATAACAATAAGATAGGACGGAAGTATGACTGAACAAGCTGTCGACCAAACTCAACAAAATTTATCAGCTGAAGAAATAGAAAAGCTGCGTCAAGAGTGGGTCAGAACTCAATTTCAAAAAGCCAATCGTTTTCTCGCTGAAAAAGGCGTGATACCAAGCAAAGTCCTAGCCGATGAAAGCCGTTATCTTGCGCCTTATATGGCGATTTGGAAGATGGAATCAAAGCGTCCAAGCAACAAAACCTATTGGGTGATGTCAGGTGATTTACCGTCGGATTTTGTCGATGTGAAAGTGGCGACGACGGCCCGTGATGCCGTGCGTCATTTCTCTATGATGTGGCAAATGCAGGCGGAAAACTTAGTGCGTTCGGGTGCAACCCGTGATGCCACTCAGGCTAAATTTGCTCAACTATTAGTATCGCGTGCCGAGAGTTTATATCGTATGCACAATGACGATAAACTGTGGAATGCTTAAACTCAAATGAGTTGAGGATTGTATTTAGATAGTATTGAGTTAATACAGTCACTTGTGTCGATTGATACTGATAATTGAAATAATAAGGCACTCAATTGAGTGCCTTATTTATGTTGATGTTTTATTTACATTTTATATTAAGAACAAGGTCATCGAGCAGAGTCGATAGGGCTTATTCTTCGCTGTCGCTCAAGTAGTAGAAACCTTGATTGATGAGTTTCAACAGTAAGGCTTGGACTTCTTCATGCTGACATATTTCAGTCGCTTCATCGGCGTTTAAGCTGACGTTATCGCTCAACTGTGCGATTACGTCTGCCGGTGTTTGGGGCAGTTCGTGTGCATCACCATTGATGAATAATCGCGGCGTGGCGTCATTTTCAAGGCGCAATACTTTCAAACCACCGATACGGCTCACTCCAGCACCTTGGGCGAAGGCATCTTGCAAATCTTCCATGCTGTAAGCTTCTTCGCCTTCACACAAATCAAGCTCGAAACGGTTTTGACTAAGCAACTTGCCCAACACGATTTGGTAGCTATTAGGATCTTGGCTCAGCTGGCTCAAGAGTGACATTATGGCCACTTGATGGTCTTGGCTGACGATACCGGCTGAACTCGGTTCAGTTTGCGAGGTGAAACGCTGCTGACCTAAGTTATTGTCGAGCAAATAATCGGCGACTTCACTGACTAATTCTTGCTGGCTAGGAGCGCGGAAACCAATCGAGTAACTCATTGCCACAGTTAGGGTTTCGCCGCAGTGTGGGAAACCAGGTGGAATATAAAGCATGTCGCCTTTTTCTAACACTACATCGATAATGGGTGTGAAGTCTTCAACCAGCGGCGAGTTGGGATTGCCACCGCGGCGTTGTTGCGGGGTATTGTCACCCACAGTCCAGCGACGCTCACCTTCGCCTTGAATGATAAACACATCGTAGTTATCGACGTGCGGGCCGACACCGCCACTTGGGGTTGCAAATGATGCCATCAAGTCATCGAAGCGCCAGTCAGGTAAAAAGCGTAGAGCTTCAACTAATGGTTGCGAATCTGGGTACCAATGGTTGACGGCTTGCACTAATAATTGCCAATGGGTTTCGCCATAGCTGTCGTAATCTTCAAACGGACCTTGCACCACTTCCCAATCATTATCTTTGGTGACGACGATGCGTGAAGAGATTTCTTCTTCACAGGCAAGGCCTGCTAATTCATCGGCGCTGATAGGATCTTCAAATTGCGGAAATGCTTTTTTGATCAACAGGGGTTTCTTTTGCCAGTATTCACTAAGAAACTGGGCGATATCGAGATTGAGTGTATACATAGTGTTAAAAAAGGCGACCACATCGCGGTGATGTGGGTCGCCTTAATCCTTATTTCTGTTTAAGAAAGAGTATTGTCCGTCGCCAACTTCAGTTAATAACTAATTTCAGTCAATAGCTTACTATTAGTTAATCGCCAATTTTAATTAATAATTTACTTCAGTTCGTCGACAAACGTTTCGGCACGACCAATGTAATTGGCGGGCGTCATTTTCTTCAGTTCAGCTTTCACTGAGTCTGGTAATTCAAGTCCGTCAATAAACACTGACAGTTGCTGCGCGTCGATACGTTTACCGCGCGTCAGTTCTTTTAATTTTTCGTATGGCTTTTCAATACCATAACGACGCATTACCGTTTGTACGGGTTCTGCTAACACTTCCCAGTTGTGATCTAACTCATCACGCAGATGCGCTTCGTTAACTTCTAACTTGCTGATGCCTTTTAAGGTCGCTTGATACGCGATCAACGCATGGGCAATACCCACACCTAAGTTACGCAGTACAGTCGAGTCAGTTAAGTCACGTTGCCATCTTGATAACGGTAGTTTAGACGCTAAATGTTGCATCAGGGCGTTAGCGATACCTAAGTTACCTTCAGAGTTTTCAAAATCGATGGGGTTAACTTTGTGCGGCATAGTCGATGAACCGATTTCACCGGCGATAGTACGTTGTTTGAAGTGACCTAGGGCGATGTAACCCCAAATATCACGGTCAAAGTCAATCAACACAGTGTTGAAACGAGCAACCGCATCAAACAATTCGGCAATGTAATCGTGTGGCTCGATTTGCGTCGTGTAGGCATTCCAGTGCAAGCCAAGGCTAGTCACAAAACGCTCAGACAGCTCATGCCAGTTAACTTCAGGATAGGCTGATAGGTGAGCATTGTAGTTACCTACGGCACCGTTCAGTTTGCCCATGATTTCAACATTGGCGATTTGTTTGATTTGACGTTCAAGGCGCACTGCGACGTTCGCCATTTCTTTACCGAGCGTCGAAGGTGACGCGGGTTGGCCATGGGTACGTGACATTAATGGCACAGAGCGATATTCAATCGCCAGCTTTTTAATTGCCGTCAGCAACTCATTGCAGTAGGGCAGTAAAACATGCTCACGGGCTTCAGTCAGCATTAAACCGTGGCTTAAGTTGTTGATATCTTCAGAAGTACAAGCAAAGTGAACAAACTCACCCACAGCGGCTAATTCGCTATTGCCTGCGATTTTTTCTTTAATGAAGTATTCAACCGCTTTTACATCGTGGTTAGTGGTGCTTTCGATAGCCTTAACACGCAGCGCATCTTGTTCGTTGAAATTGTCTTTAATGCCATCGAGTACGGCGATAGCTGACGCGCTCAATGTTGGCACTTCGCTAATGTCTGGACAGTCGGCTAACAGTTTTAGCCAATTGATTTCAACCTGAACACGGTACTTGGTAAGACCGAACTCGCTGAAAATCCCTCTCAATGACGCGGTTTTACTACCATAACGACCGTCTACCGGAGAGATAGCAGTTAGTGCGGAAAGATCCATGTGTAGCTCCTTGATGAACGCTAATTTTATTATAGGGTAAGACTTTTCTTGGCTGTATCGACTATGGCTTTGCGGGCGAAGACTAAGTGTCGACGTTTACCGCCCAACTGACGCCACAGTACTGCGCTGCGTATAGCGGCAAGCAGCAGAGCACGAATTTTATGTTGTACAATAGGGCGCTGCAAACACACAGGATTACCCGATATTTGGATTTTTGGCCCTAAATTACTGATGATGTCACTGTAAATGCTGGCAAGATTGGCAACAACTTGCTCATCTGTGATGGCAAAATGATGTAGCTGGCGATTCACTTGATTAATACGTTCAGCCAACATGCCTAAGCCACTGTTAGAGCGCACGAGTTTACGCTCTAGGGCAAGCACGCCCACTAAATAGCGGGTGATTTCAACATCTTTTTGGCTGCTGTCACCGAGCTGGTTCAGGATCAGCTTATAGCCTTTTTGCAATACGATTTTATCTTGGTAGACATCGGCCGTATTGTCAGGATTGGTGATGAGAATGGTGTTTAAACTCGCTGCGAGCTCGGCATTATCCAATTCGCCATGGCGCGCTAAATGTTGAACTTGGGCAATGGCTTGCAGTATGCCTGCAAACGCCATCGTCCGGTTAATGAGTTGCTCGTTCACGCTTTACCCTCGGATTAATTGATCTATGATGCCGCCACCTAGGCAGACTTCACCATCATAAAATACCGCAGACTGTCCAGGCGTCACCGCCGCTACAGGTTCATCGAAGACCACGCGCAAGGTGTGTTCATCTGTGTAGGTTAATGTACAAGGCACATCTTGTTGGCGATAACGGGTTTTCACTGCGATATGACAACCATCGATAGGCCCAGTTCTATCCACCCAATGCAGTTGGTTAACTGTCATGCCGGTCGACATCAAACGGGGATGGTGTCCGCCTTGACCCACGATCAATACGTTACGCTCAAGATCTTTATCGACCACATACCAAGGATCGTCATTGCTGTTTTTCATGCCGCCAATGCCTAAGCCTTTACGTTGGCCTAAGGTGTGGTACATGAGTCCTTGGTGCGTGCCTATGACTTCGCCTTCTGGGGTTTCAATATTGCCAGGCTGCGCCGGTAAATAAGTCCCTAGGAATTCAGTGAACTTACGCTCACCGATAAAGCAGATGCCGGTGCTGTCTTTTTTATCATGGGTGATTAAGCCCATTTCTTTCGCTATTTCACGAACTTGATATTTTTCGAGCTCACCGACAGGGAACAGGCTTCGGGCAACTTGCTCATGGCTAAGGGTGTAGAGGAAATAACTTTGATCTTTATTGCCATCAACGCCACGGAGCATTTGCGTACTGCCGTCGCTGTTATCGCGACGGCGAACATAGTGGCCCATTGCGATGTAATCGGCGTCGAGGATTTCGTCGGCAAATTCTAAAAATGCCTTAAATTTGATTTCTTTGTTGCACATGATATCGGGATTTGGCGTGCGGCCGGCTTTGTATTCGGCGAGGAAATACTCAAATACATTGTCCCAATATTCGGCAGCAAAGTTGACTGTATGTAGCTTGATCCCGAGCTTGTCGCACACGGCTTGGGCGTCTTTTAAATCTTCTGCGGCCGCGCAGTACTCGTTATTGTCATCTTCTTCCCAGTTCTTCATGAAAAGGCCTTCAACCTGATAGCCTTGCTGCATAAGCAAATAGGCTGAAACAGATGAATCTACACCGCCGGACATGCCGACAATGACTTTTTTTCCTGTATGAGTGGGTTCGATTGATGTCATAAATCCTAAAAACCATTGAGTATGTGTGTTGGCTAGGTGGATGAATTTAAGCCGCGACATTGAGCGCGTAACAAAAATACCTAACCTAACTAAAAATATGGGCTAACTAAAAATCCAAGCTCACTTTAAATCCAAGCTAACTTTACATCTAGGTGCTGTGCTGCTGATTGCTAAATCAAACTTTTCCAGCGCTATCAAATAAAATGAGTCCGCAAACTGTCAGTAAACCTCGCATTTACGGCCAACTATTTATTTGCTGTACAAGGCCTCTGCAGTAGCACACGCATTAAGCTTAACCAGCCGTTTATGCGGGGCGGTATTCTATCACGCCTTGCTCGCTTGGGCTATCGTGAGGCGGTCACTATTGAGTAAGCTAAGGGGATAAGTTTGGCCATTTTGTGCCTGATTGAGATAGTCTTTTAAGCAATCGAGTACTAAGGGGCTGCGCAGTAAAGATGGCATGGCTTCTATCTGCGCAAGACTTAACCAATGCGCACTATGGATCGCTTTATCCTGCGGCGCAGGTGAGGGCATATCATCTAACTGCACGAAAAAAGTAAAGCGCACAAAGGCTAAGTCTTCACTGGCGCTGAGTTGATAAATGCCGACGAGTCCTTGGGCTTTGAGTGATAATCCCGTTTCTTCAAACACTTCGCGCTCACAGGCTTGGATCAAGCTTTCATTCGCTTCTAAGTGACCCGCTGGTTGATTAAAGCGTTGCTCGCCTTCAATCCACTCTTCTACCATCAGATATTTGTCCTGTGAAGTTGCATGAACAATACAAGCGACGGTCACATGGGGTTTATATCTTTGACTCATGGAGCCTCCTTTGAGTGGATTTGAATGAAGAAAGTAGGCTGAAATTTAGACTTCATCACCGAGACGGATACATTTGTGCTCACCCGATGGCAAATTATCTAGACTCCATTGGCCTATTTTATAACGGATTAATCTTAAGGTCGGAAAACCGATATGCGCTGTCATGCGTCTGACTTGGCGGTTGCGGCCTTCATGAATTTGGATTTCTAGCCAAGTTGTTGGGATATTTTTGCGCTCTCTCACCGGTGGATTACGTGGCCAAATGTCGGGTGAATCCATGATTTTGACTTTAGCAGGCAGCGTCATACCATCATTTAATTCAACACCTTGGCGCAGTTTTGTCAGTACATCTTCCGTCGGAACGCCTTCTACTTGTACCCAATAGGTTTTAAAGGTTTTCTTTTTTGGCTCTGTCAGCCTTGCCTGTAATTGACCGTCATTAGTCAGCAACAACAAGCCCTCACTGTCTCTGTCTAAGCGGCCTGCGGCATACACGTCAGCAATGGGGATATAGTCTTTTAGGGTCTTGCGACCTTGTTCATCGGTAAACTGGCAAAGTACATCAAAAGGCTTATTAAACAGCACGATAATTGGTGCGAGCGTTTGGCTCTGCACCGGTTTTGCCGCCGCAATTGCGCGTCGATTAGGATTTTTAAAGGGTTCTTTCTTTAAACTGCCATTGGCATTTCGTGCTGGCGCCACTACTTTGCTATCTACGGCGGTAGCGCGGTTGGCAGGGCCTCTGCTGGCGGGCTTAGCGGGTTTAATCGGGCTCTTGGCTGGGGAACTTGCGCTGGCATTGGCACCTTTAGGTTGAAACTTGTTTTTGTTCATACTTTTGCTAACAGGAGGTTGAGACACGCTTACCTGACTTGATTGAGTCGTTAATGTGGTCATAGTGTACTTGGCATTCGCCGTTAGTGGAATTTGAATATTATTGCGAATGCTCTATGATGTCGGCCAGAAAATGTGATCTGTGCCTAAATGTTTATTAGGTTTTAATGAGTCGTTGTAACAAATTTTAGCTTGCGCGCAAAGACAGAAGGGCATTGAGAATTTGAAAGATAAGGGCGTGGTCGATTGCCTTGATTGATATTTTCCCTGTGCTCAGATTTGTTCGCCATGCTATAAAATTATTATAAAAAATATTAAATTTTACAATAATGTAGGATGTAACATGAAAGATAACTCATCAACAATTATTTACACTGAAACAGACGAAGCGCCAGCACTGGCCACCCTCTCACTCTTACCTATTATCAGAACGTTTACCGACGCCGCGGGCGTTGCGGTTGAAACCCGTGATATCTCGTTATCGGGCCGTATTATTGCCAGTTTCCCTGAGCAACTGACCGAAGCACAAAAGATTGGCGACCATCTGACAGAGCTTGGCGAGTTAGCGAATCAGCCAGAAGCGAACATCATCAAGTTACCAAATATCAGTGCTTCGATCCCACAATTAAAAGCCTGTATCCTTGAACTGCAGCAAAAAGGTTACGACATCCCTAATTATCCGGATGAGCCAAAAACCGACGCTGAAAAGTCAATTAAAACCCGTTACGACAAGATTAAAGGCAGTGCGGTAAACCCAGTACTGCGTGAAGGTAACTCAGATCGCCGTGCCCCATTATCGGTGAAAAACTTCGCCAAGAAAAACCCGCATTCAATGGGTAAATGGGCTACAGATTCTAAGTCACACGTTGCCCACATGACTGACGGTGATTTCTACGGTAGCGAGCAGTCTGTGACTTTATCTGATGCGGGCAGCGTGAATATCGTGCTGACCCAAAAAGATGGTCAAGAAGTGGTGCTCAAATCGGGTCTTAAGCTGCTGGCTGGCGAAATTATCGATGCTGCGGTGTTGAGTAAAAAAGCCTTAGTGAGCTTCTATGAGCGTGAAATCGAAAACGCCAAAGCTGAAGATGTGCTGTTATCGCTGCATCTGAAAGCCACTATGATGAAAGTGTCTGATCCTATTATGTTTGGTCACGCTGTGAAGGTCTTCTTCAAGCCAGTATTTGACAAACATGCGGCGCTTTTCGCTGAATTAGGCGTTGATGTTAACAACGGTTTTGGTGATGTTTATGCCAAAATAGCGACATTACCTGCCGATAGCCGCGCCGAAGTCGAAGCCGATATCGCCGCCGTTTACGCTGCGCGTCCCGCATTGGCTATGGTTGATTCTGACAAAGGTATCACCAACTTACACGTACCAAGCGACATCATTATCGATGCGTCTATGCCTGCTGCGATTCGTTCATCTGGCCAAATGTGGGGACCAGACGGTCAACTGCATGACACTAAAGCCATGATCCCTGATCGTTGCTATGCCGGTATTTACCAAGAAACGATTGCTTTTTGTAAAGAGCACGGCGCTTTTGATCCTAAAACCATGGGCAGCGTGCCAAACGTGGGCTTGATGGCGCAAAAAGCCGAAGAGTACGGCAGCCACGATAAGACCTTTGAAATTCCTGCTGACGGTGTGGTTAACGTTGTCGATGCCAGCGGTAAGGTATTGATGAGCCATAACGTGGAAGCGGGCGATATCTGGAGAATGTGCCAAGTTAAAGACGCACCTATCCGTGATTGGGTAAAACTGGCCGTGCGCCGTGCCCGTTTAAGCAATACCCCTGCGGTATTCTGGTTAGATAGCAAACGTGCCCACGATGCGCAAATCATTGCAAAAGTGCAGCAGTACCTGCCAGAACATGACACTGATGGCTTAGATATCAGCATTATGTCTCCAGAAGACGCGACGCGTTTGTCTTTGGCTCGCATCAAAGAAGGCAAAGATACCATTTCAGTTACGGGTAACGTTCTACGTGACTACCTGACTGACTTGTTCCCTATCCTTGAGCTAGGCACCAGTGCTAAAATGCTGTCAATCGTTCCATTAATGAACGGCGGCGGTCTATTTGAAACAGGTGCGGGTGGTAGTGCGCCTAAGCACGTGCAACAGCTTGAGAAAGAAGGTCACTTACGTTGGGATTCGCTCGGTGAATTCTTGGCTCTGGCGGCGTCTCTTGAGCATTTAAGCCAAACAGTGGGCAATCCAAAAGCCCAAGTATTAGCCGATACTTTAGATCAAGCCATTGGCCAATTCTTAGATAGCAATAAATCGCCATCAAGAAGAGTCGGTGAGCTGGATAACCGTGGTAGCCATTTCTACTTAGCCATGTACTGGGCACAAGCCTTAGCAGCGCAAACCAGCGATGAGCAGTTACAAGCACACTTTATTCCGTTAGCGCATGCGCTCGCGGCGAATGAGCAAGTGATTGTGGCTGAATTAGCGATGGCACAAGGTGCACCAGTCGATTTAGGTGGTTACTACCGTTTAGATGCGGCTAAGGCTGAAAAAGCCATGCGCCCAAGCGAGACGTTGAACAAGCTGTTGATTGCTTAATCCCGCTCGTTATCACTTTTAGATGGCGTGCGCGTCAGTGTTGGCCATCTAAGTTGATGTAAAGTTGTAAGTCATTAGACTGATTTTAAAAAAGGGTCTGCATTGCAGATCCTTTTTTATACCCTAAATTTGCTGTCGAGACCGATGATAAAAACTTTTTTCTGGGATGCAATGGATGATGTGTGGCGATTGAACTTGAATTAAATTCATGCGAAATGATGATGAGCGATGCAGCATTAAGTGGTGAGAATTGATGAAACACGCAGCAATAAAAAGGCAGGGACAAGTCCCTGCCTTTTAGATCATTGGCCTCACCAAACGTTATTTTGTTGGTGAAATGGCTGAAGCGTGCATCCCTTTTGGACCGGCTTCTACTTCAAATTGAACGGGTTGGCCTGCTTTTAGAGTTCGATAGCCTTCCATTTCAATGGTAGAATAGTGTGCAAAAACGTCCTCACCACCTTGATCAGGGCAAATAAACCCGAATCCTTTGGCGTTGTTGAACCATTTAACAGTTCCGCTTGCCATACTTCCACTTCCTTCTGTTGTCTACTTACCAGTAAGATAGTAAAACCTGTATAGACGGGTATTCGTTCACCGTCTGCACAACAGAATGTAAGGAGTAAATGCGGAAGTCAAGCTAAAATTAACAAAGGGGTAACAACTGATTAATTTGAACGGATCAATTGGAAGAGGCCAACACGAGAGGCTAGTATTAAAAAATGGCAAAGATAGGAAATATTGAACACGTTGAAGAACGTGTCGAATCAGAGTTAATGCCGCCTTCGATGTATAAGGTGGTACTCAATAATGATGATTACACCCCAATGGATTTTGTGATTGAAGTTTTGCAGGTTTTCTTTCGCAAGAACGAGCAGGAAGCGACCGATATCATGTTGACGATCCATCACCAAGGAAAAGGGATTTGCGGTATTTTCCCGTTTGGGATTGCAGAAACTAAGGTGATACAAGTAAATCAATTTGCAAGACAAAACCAACATCCGTTACTGTGTTCGTTAGAGAAAGCATAAAACCGCTTTACTCTGTAGTCTGTTGTTAATTTTGGGGGTGCTTATGCTGAACAAAGATCTGGAAGTCACCTTAAATCTGGCGTTTCAGCAAGCCAGAGACGCGCGTCACGAGTATATGACAGTGGAACATCTGTTATTAGCTCTGATCGACAATCCTGCGGCTCAAGAAGCGTTAATCGCCTGTGGAGCGAATCTAGATAAACTCAGAGATGAAGTGGCAAGCTTTATCCAACAAACAACCCCAATCATTGCCGATATTGATGATGACAAAGAAACTCAGCCGACGCTTGGGTTCCAGCGAGTGCTGCAACGGGCAGTATTCCATGTGCAGTCATCGGGTCGCAATGAAGTGAACGGCGCTAACGTGTTAGTTGCCATTTTCAGTGAGCAAGAATCCCAAGCCGTGTATTTACTGCGCCGCTGCGACATTAGTCGCCTCGATGTAGTGAATTTTATTTCCCATGGTTTCGCCAAAAATGATGATGCTGAGTCACATCAAGATCAAGAACGTGTCGAAGAGCAGGGCGAAGGCAGCGAAGAGCGTAGTATGTTGTCGCAATTTGCGTCCAACTTAAATCAACTTGCAAAGCAAGGGATCATCGACCCTTTGATTGGTCGCGACCAAGAAATTGAGCGCGCGATTCAAACCCTGTGCCGTCGCCGTAAAAATAATCCACTGTTAGTGGGTGAGGCGGGTGTAGGTAAAACAGCGATTGCTGAAGGGTTAGCGTATCGCATTGTCAATAAACAAGTACCCGATGTAATGCTTGAAGCGACAGTGTATTCCTTAGATTTAGGTTCACTGCTGGCGGGAACTAAGTATCGCGGTGACTTTGAAAAACGCTTTAAGAACCTGTTAAAAGAACTGGCGGCGGATAAGCATGCCATCCTATTCATCGATGAGATCCACACCATTATCGGTGCGGGCGCGGCCTCTGGCGGCGTAATGGATGCCTCTAATCTGCTGAAACCTTTGCTATCTAGCGGCAATTTGCGTTGCATGGGCTCGACTACTTTCCAAGAATATCAAAGTATTTTTGAGAAAGATCGCGCACTTGCACGTCGTTTCCAAAAGGTGGATATCAATGAGCCTTCAGTGGAAGAAACCACTAAGATTTTGATGGGGCTTAAGTCTAAATACGAAGAATATCATGGGGTTCGTTATACTCAGGCCGCGATCAGCAGCGCTGCAGTATTGTCGGCCAAGCACATCAACGACAGGCATTTACCCGATAAAGCCATCGATGTGATTGATGAAGCGGGTGCGCGTATGGTGATGCTGCCTATGAGTAAACGTAAAAAGACCATAGGCCAGGCCGAGATTGAGTCGATTGTGGCGAAAATGGCACGTATCCCTGAGAAGTCGGTATCCGCCACTGATAAGGACTTACTGCGTAATCTTGAGCGTAACCTTAAGATGGTGGTCTTTGGCCAAGATAAGGCCATTGAGAGTCTGAGTTCGGCCATTCGCTTATCGCGCAGTGGCTTAGGTGCTGACCGAAAACCTGTGGGGAGCTTCTTATTCGCCGGTCCCACCGGTGTGGGTAAAACCGAAGTCACTAACCAACTGGCCAACTGCTTGGGGATGAAACTGGTGCGCTTTGACATGTCTGAGTACATGGAAAGCCATACAGTGTCACGCCTGATTGGTGCACCTCCTGGTTATGTGGGTTATGACCAAGGTGGCTTGCTCACGGATGCTGTGATTAAAAATCCGCACTGTGTCGTGCTATTGGATGAAATTGAGAAGGCCCACCGTGATGTCTATAACCTGCTGTTGCAGGTGATGGATCACGGTACTTTGACCGATAATAATGGTCGTAAGGCTGACTTCAGACACGTGACTTTGGTGATGACCACTAACGCGGGTGTACAGGAGACTATTCGTAAGTCGATTGGCTTTACCCAGCAAGATCACACCCAAGATGCATTATCTGAAATTAATCGAGTATTTTCGCCAGAATTTCGAAATCGTCTCGATTCCATCATTTGGTTCAATCATTTGGATATGACGATTATCGCCAAAGTGGTCGATAAATTCTTGGTGGAATTGCAGGCACAGTTGGATGCAAAACACGTTACTTTGGAAGTCAGCGACGAAGCCAGAACCTTGTTGGCCGAGAAAGGCTACGATAAGAACATGGGCGCACGTCCAATGGCTCGGGTCGTGACCGAATTGATCAAACGTCCATTGGCAGACGAGATCTTATTTGGTGTCTTAGAGTCAGGCGGTGTTGCGTATGTGGATGTGAAGGAGGGTGAGATTGTCATTCGTACCGAACGTCACGAAAAAGCGACAACAAAAGCTTAATGCTTGATTATCCATTAGTTTTAGACATAAAAATGGCTGCAATTGCAGCCATTTTTTTCATCTTTCGCAAACAAAAAAACCCGGCCTTGCCGGGTTTTTAAATCTAAGAGGCTATATCAGCGTGCGCGGAAGACAATGCGACCTTTGGTCAGATCATAAGGAGTCAGCTGGACGGTAACTTTATCGCCAGTGAGGATCCGGATGTAGTTTTTACGCATTTTGCCTGAAATGTGGGCTATCACCACATGACCATTTTCAAGCTCTACACGAAACATTGTGTTTGGCAAGGTTTCAAGGATAGTGCCTTGCATTTCAATGTTGTCTTCTTTCGCCATTAATTAATTATCCCATTAGCCTTCGAATATAAAAAACGGGCGTATCATGCCCCAAATTCCCCCCGCTGTAAAGGGGAAGTACTTAGCAAACTTGGGAATACTCCCAGCCCGTCGGTGTGAGAATTTGATAAGGGCGATACAAACGCTTGTAAGACATCTTACGGTTTTCATCTATTTGATATCCGAGATAAACAAATTCTTTATTCATGAGTTTCGCCAGTCGACACTGAATTAAAATTAACAGTGCGCCGAGGGAGCGATGTTCTTCGTCGGGGTCAAAATAGCTGTAAATTGCCGAAAGACTATTGGGCAAGCTATCAGTGACCGCAACTGCCAATAATTTATTTCCATCATAGACTTCGATAAACGTTGGCGGTAACCAATGGCAAAAAAGAAAGTGATTATATTGATCTTCACTCGGGGGAAACATGGGGCCGTCAAAATGTCGCCCACGAATGTAATGTTCATATAGCGTATATTGCTCGGCGGTTTGCTCCGATGTAATTCGCCAAGTCAGATCTTGGTTTTTTGCTAAAGTGCGTTTTTGGCGTTTCGATGGGACAAATTCATGCGTTGGCACACGGATTGGTTGGCATGCACTGCATCTAGGGCAGCGTGGTTTGTAGATAGAGCTACCACTGCGACGAAAACCTACCGCGAGCAAACGCTCAAATAAAATGGGATCGAGCGTATCTTCTTGGATGACGAGTAGCTGCTCCTGCTGGCCATCAAGGTAGCTGCAGGGAAATATTTGACTGATACCGATAGCGATCGATGCTTTACTCGAGTTCAAGGATGACCTCTTTAGTGGCCCAAGTATTTGGGTCCACGGGATTGTTTCTCAGTTTGCTCAGTAACGTTATAAAATCAATGCGTTTAATAGCTTTAGCTCCCAAACTTTCTAGGTGGGGATTCATCACTTGTGCGTCGATGAGTTTGAATCCCATCTTGAGTAAATGTTGTTGCAGTGCGGCAACGGCGGCCTTGGACGCATTGGTTTTACGGTGAAACATGGATTCGCCGCAAAATACTTGGCCGATCGCTAAGCCGTAAAGCCCACCGATTAAACGTTCACCTTCCCACACTTCAATGGAGTGAGCATGACCTGTGTGATGCAATTCGCGATAGGCCATTTGAATTTCTTGGGTGATCCAAGTGCCGCTCTGTTTTTCTCTTGGCTGCGCGCATCCTGCCATCACATCGGTGAAAGCGTGATTGATAGTGATCCGCCAAGGTTGCTTTTTTAAGTACTTACGCAGGCTGGTGCTGATGTGAATTTCATCTGGAATAAACACGGCGCGGGGATCCGGCGACCACCACAGGATGGGATCGTCAGAATTAAACCAAGGAAAAATACCGTTGTAGTAAGCAGAGAGTAAACGTTCAGGACGTAAGTCGCCGCCGATAGCCAATAAACCATTAGGATCGGTTAAGGCGAGCTCGGGCGAAGGAAAAGCGTCAAATTCGTGATTCAGGAAAGACAGTGACTTCACAATTGAGTATGATTTAGTTATAGACCTTATTATTAAGTTAGCGGAAATTCAGATATGTGGAAACCTACTCTAGCAAGCTTTATGTTTATTTTTGCTTTTATCATCAGTCCCGCTAATGCTGGCTATGATCGCAATCAAGCCGTGCCAGTTGAGAAAGTACTCTATGGCGATATCACTTCGGTACGTAATATCACCGAAACCCAGTTAATTGAAGACCGTAATCAAGGTTGGAAAACCTTCGGCGGCGCCTTAGCGGGTGGGGTGATTGGTAATCAGTTTGGTGGCGGTTCGGGTCGAGATGTGGCGACGATTTTAGGTGCCTTGATTGGTGGGGGTATTGGTAACCGTTATGGCAGTGGTACTAGCGTGCAATCGTTTAAGCTAGTGGAACTGATGATCAATCAAGAAGATGGTACTCAGGTCATGGTGATCCAAGATTACGATGCTGGCATGACGTTTAACGCGGGTGACAGAGTTCGAGTGGTATACCTGCAAGGTGGCGTGCGTGTTGATATCGCGATGTAAGCGATGGTCTCATATTGGATAAATTCTCATCTTCAGTAAATGGTCATCTTGAGTAACGGACGGTAATGCAATGACACGGACAGAACTAAGCCAATATTTAGCCGATTTTTTACATGTGTCGGCCTTTAAGGATTACGCACCCAATGGGCTGCAGGTAGAAGGCAAGGATGAGATCCGCACCTTAGTCACGGGCGTGACAGCGTGTCAGGCCTTGATCGATGAAGCGATTCGATTAAACGCCGATGCGATATTGGTTCATCACGGCTTTTTTTGGAAGAATGAACCTGAAGTGATCACAGGCATGAAACAACGCCGAATTAAGGCGCTGCTCAAGCATGATATTAGCTTGTTTGGGTATCATTTACCCTTAGATGCCCACCCAATGCTCGGTAATAACGCGACTTTGGGGAGACAGCTTGGGATCGTCGACGCAGAAGCCATCGAAGAGGTGGCTCAGGGGCTACTGTGGCGTGGAAAACTTGATCTTGCAGTCAGTGCTAGCGAATTTTCTCACACCCTTGAGAATGCGTTAGGCAGAGCCCCACTGCACATTGGTGATCGCGATGCTAAGATCCAACATGTAGCTTGGTGTACTGGTGGTGCACAGGACTATATTGATGTTGCGGCGAGTTTAGGTGTGGATGCGTTTATCAGTGGCGAAGTGTCCGAGCGAACCTTCCACAGTGCGGTAGAGCAGGGCATACATTATTTTGCGGCGGGACACCATGCGACAGAACGTTTTGGCATTCAAGCCTTAGGCCGTCACCTCGCCCGCGAGTTTGATCTCGTGCACCATTTTGTGGATATCACCAATCCGGTCTAATCCATTCATAAAGCGGCTTATGATGACAATCTAACTGTTTTATTCCTAAACGAAAGGCGAGCATGGCTCGCCTTTTTTATTGTGATTTTATTGTTACTTATAGTCACTCAAATCCGTTCCTCTAACTGATTGTGCAATCAGCTCTTAGCCTTTAGCTGCTAGATTAGCTCCAAAGTGGACAATACAAAGATGCCTAAGGTGCACGTGATCAGCGAGCAGACCGTGGTTAGCGCAATAATATTGGCCGCAAGGGGCGCATTGCCACCCATGGCGCGCGCCATCACATAGCTTGCGGCTGCGGTGGGCGCAGAACTCATTAAAAAGACCATTGCTAACTCAATTCCTCGATAACCCAACAGCAAGGCCCCCACAGTGATAAAAAGCGGGGCAAAGATCAGTTTCAATGCGGTCGAGAACCAAGTTGTATGCTTTTCATGTTTGAGTGAACCAACATCGAGCGAACCGCCAGTGCACAGTAGCGCTAATGGCAGGGTCATATTGGCGAAGTATTGTCCCGCATCGAGCACCATTTTCGGTACTGGAATAGCAAGCAAATAGAACAACATTCCTGCCATAATGGCAATGATCAACGGGTTTTTGGTGATGGTCTTGATGATCACGCCAAATGCACGTTGGCTGGATTCTTCACCTTTAGGGCTTAGGCAAATAACCGCTTGAATGTTATACAGCAGCGTCATCGAGGCAACATAGACTGCGGCTAAGGCAACACCAGAACTCCCATAGGCGTTGGAAACATAAGCTAAGCCGATAATAGCGGTATTGGCCCTAAACCCCCCTTGAATGATCACGCCTTGGTCTTTGTGCTTGGGAAATAGCCGCCTAGTTGCATAGGTGGAGAGTATGAAAAACAGGAAATTGGCTGCTAAACCATAGCCAATCAAGGGCGCACTGGAGGCGAGATCGTGATTTGAGCTAATGATGCTAAGGAACAGCAAGGCTGGCAGCGTCACGTTAAAGACTAATTTTGAGGCGACATCAATAAAGTTTTCATTGATGATTTGGGTGCGTTTTAGGATCACACCGAGCGCTAACATCAAACAGATTGGACCCGTAATCGAGGCAGAAAACAGCAACTGCTCAACGATATTTCCCATAACTACTCCTCGAGTTATTCATTTAGCACTGCGTCGATTTTAGACTTGTCACTGATATGAATGTCACATTGCCGTGAATATCTTGTCGATAGAAATACGAGTTTTAACTCGGTCTCTTAAACCACTCAGTTAAAATTAAATGACTTAAACTCAGTCTTTTAAAAGATTGCGTGACACTTGCGACCACGAATCGGCTCAAACAATCGATACCAACAAATAAGGCCACATAAAATGCGGCCTTATTGATTTTTCGAGCGTTATCTAGCGCAGATTACTTAACCCGCATGCCAGGCTGTGCGCCTTCATGGGGTTCTAAAATCCACAGGTCGCTGCCACCAGGGCCAGCGGCCAAAACCATGCCTTCTGACATACCAAAACGCATCTTACGTGGCGCTAAGTTAGCCACCATCACAGTTAGTTTGCCTTCAAGGTCTTCTGGCGAATATGCCGATTTGATCCCTGCAAACACTTGGCGTGTTTCGCCACCGATGTCGAGCTGCAACTTCAGTAACTTGTCAGCGTCAGCAACATGCTCGGCTTTCACGATACGAGCGATACGCAGGTCGATTTTCGCAAAATCATCAAAGTTGATGGTTTCACTAATAGGATCGTTAACCAGAGGCTCACTGCTGACATTAGATGATTCAACCGTTTTTTCAGGCGCAGCCGTCTTTGGTGCATCGGCCGTGACTTGCAGGTTATCCTTGGAGTCGGCAACCATAGCATTGACTTTATCCAGCTCAACACGTTGCATCATGGCTTTGAATGGCGCGATTTCATGACCCGCTAAATCTTGGTTCAATGCACTCCAAGTGAGCGGTAGTTGGAAAAAGGCTTCCACATCTTGGGCTAAACGTGGCAATACAGGTTTGAGATACGTCACTAGAATACGGAACAGATTCAAGGCATTTGAACACACTTGATGGGCCGCTTCCTGTTGATCATCGTGTTTTACCATTTGCCAAGGCGCAGCATCGGCTACAAAACCGTTAGCAATATCCGCCAGTGCCATGATTTCGCGCATTGCTTTGCCGTATTCGCGCGACTCGTAAAATTCGGCAATCACCTCTTGCTTGGCTAGAAACGCCTCAGTCAGTGTGGTGTCGTTAATTTTCGCTAGCTTGCCATCGAAACGTTTAGTGATAAAACCTGCGGTGCGCGAGGCTAAGTTCACTAGCTTACCGACTAAGTCTGAATTCACGCGCTGGGCGAAATCTTCGAGATTTAAATCTAAATCGTCGATACGGCTGCTGAGTTTGGCGGCGTAGTAGTAACGTAAATATTCAGGATCTAAATGATCTAAATAAGTTCGCGCTTTGATGAAAGTGCCTTTGGATTTTGACATCTTAGCGCCGTTGACCGTCACATAGCCGTGGGCATAGACGCTGTTTGGCTGGCGGTAACCAGAGCCGTGTAACATGGCTGGCCAAAACAGACTGTGGAAGTAGACTATGTCTTTACCGATGAAGTGATACACCTCGGCGGTTGAATCTTTGCTCCAGAATTCCTCAAAGCTCAGCTCAGGGCGTTTGTCACAGAGGTTTTTGAACGAACCCATATAACCGATAGGCGCATCTAGCCAAACGTAGAAATACTTGCCTGGCGCATCGGGAATTTCGAAACCAAAATACGGTGCATCACGGGTGATATCCCATTGCTGCAATCCTTGCTCGAACCATTCGTCGAGTTTATTGGCCATTTCGACTTGCAGGGCACCAGAGCGAGTCCACTCTTTTAGCATGCCTTCGAAGGCGGGCAGGTCGAAGAAAAAGTGCTCAGTGTCTTTCATCACTGGTGTCGCACCCGATACCGCTGATTTTGGATTGATGAGCTCAGTTGGGCTGTAAGTCGCGCCGCAGGCATCACAGTTATCGCCGTATTGATCCGGTGACTTACACTTAGGACAAGTGCCTTTTACGAATCGGTCTGGCAGGAACATGGATTTCTCAGGATCGAACAGCTGAGAAATACTCTTGCTCTTGATATAGCCATTCGCACGTAGCTTGAGATAAATATCACTCGCCAGTACGCGGTTTTCATCGCTGTGGGTGCTGTGATAGTTATCGAAGGCGATATTGAAATCGGCAAAATCATGCTGATGTTCTTTGTTCACTTGGGCAATCATGTCTTCTGGCGCTATGCCTAATTGCTGTGCTTTAAGCATGATTGGCGTGCCATGGGCGTCATCGGCACAAATATAGTGGCACTCATGTCCACGAAGCTTTTGATAACGCGACCAGATATCTGTCTGTATGTATTCCAGCATGTGACCTAAATGTATCGGTCCGTTTGCATAGGGAAGTGCGCTGGTCACGAGAATTTTACGTTGTGAAGTTGCCATCTTGTCTCAAATATCGTGGTGGGCCAAAAATATTGGTAGAGATACTAACCGATTACAGGATGATTTTCATCAAAACCTGAGCCAATTGAGCTAAATCTGCGCTAATGTTTTCTGCATTATCTGGTACACTTGGGCAAATTTATTGGTGGGGGTAATTCTTTTGTCTTCAACTCAAACTGATTATCGTCTGAATGACGATCTTCTCGGGCCAGTTCTGGCTATTCTCGATTCATTTGTTGACCCGTATCTCGCGAAAGGGTTAGTGAGCGCAGGATGCGTAAATAAGCTGGCATTGGAAGGTAAGCGTTTGCAGCTTGGCTTAGTCTATCCATATCCTTGTATGACTCAGTATCGCGACACTGTTATGGCGCTGACGAATAAGTTAGCGGTGCTCGATGCTATTGATGAAGTCGAGTGTGAAATCGATTTTCAACCTAAAGCCTACTCAGCGTTATCTTCTATTGCGCCGATTGCCAATGTGAAGCAAGTAATTGCCGTAGCCTCAGGTAAGGGCGGCGTGGGTAAGTCAACCACAGCGGTGAACTTAGCCTTGGCATTAGCGGCCGAAGGTGCGCAGGTGGGTATTCTCGATGCGGATATTTACGGCCCGTCAGTGCCTATGATGTTAGGTATTCCTAATTTCAGACCGCTTTCCCCCGATGGTAAACATATGACAGCCGCCAGTGCCCATGGTATTGCCGCGCAGTCGATTGGTTTTATGCTCAGTGGTGATGAAGCTGCCGTCTGGCGTGGCCCAATGGCTGCGGGCGCGTTGGCCCAGTTACTGAATGAAACCCAATGGCCAGAACTGGATTATTTAGTCGTTGATATGCCACCAGGCACAGGGGATATTCAGCTCACGTTATCGCAAAAAGTTCCTGTGAGCGGCGCCGTTATCGTGACTACACCGCAGGATATCGCGCTGGCCGATGCCAAGAAGGGCATCAATATGTTCCAGAAAGTGAACATTCCTGTGCTGGGTATTGTCGAGAACATGAGTTTCCATTTATGTCCTGAGTGTGGTCATAAAGAACATCCATTTGGAACACACGGCGGCAGTAAAATTGCTGAACGCTATCAAGTTCCACTGTTAGGCGCTTTGCCGCTGCACATCAATATCCGTGAAGCCATGGATAATGGTGCGCCGACCGTCGTTGCCGATCCTGACAGTAAAGTCGCAGCTCTTTATCGGGAAATTGCCCGTAAAGTGGGCGCAGAATTGGCTTTAAAACAAAGCCAGAAAACAGTTTCTATTAGTGTTTCAGATGACGAGTAAGGTTTAAGGGTATGAATTCTCAGCAGTGTGTCATTATTGCAATTGCTGGCGCGTCAGCATCGGGCAAAAGTTTAATTGCCAAAACGATTTTTGACGAATTGCGCCGCGATTTAGGCACAGATCAAATTGGGGTAATTAATGAAGACGCGTACTATCGCGATCAGAGTCATTTATCCATGGATGAACGGGTATTAACGAATTACGATCATCCAAAAGCGCTGGACCATCAATTGTTGTGCACGCATTTACAGTTGCTCAAGTCTGGCGAAGCTGTTGATATCCCTTGTTATAGCTATACAGAACATACACGCACTGCAGAAACTTTAAAGATGACACCGAAAAAAGTGATCATTTTAGAAGGTATCTTATTGCTGACCGATCCTAAGTTACGTGCGCTGATGGACGCGAGTGTGTTTATGGACACGCCGCTGGACATTTGTTTCCTACGTCGCTTAACTCGTGATGTGGCCGAGCGCGGCCGTACGATGGAGTCTGTGATTTCACAGTACAAGAAAACCGTGCGTCCTATGTTCTTACAGTTTATCGAACCCTCGAAACAATACGCCGATATTATCGTTCCCCGTGGCGGCAAAAATCGTATTGCGACCGATATTTTAAAGACTCGTATCCAACATTTACTGGCAAAATAACGACATAAAACTCAAGGAGTAATAGGCAAGATGCGCTTAACCGATATCGAAATTGAACAGGCCCTTGATAACGGCACTATCGTAATAGAACCTCGCCCAGGCATAGAAGCTATTTCAGGCGTCAGTGTTGATGTGCGCTTAGGTGGACAGTTTCGCGTCTTTAAAGATCATACCGCGCCTTTTATCGACTTGAGTGGTCCAAGTGCTGAGATGCAAGCGGCGCTCGATCGGGTGATGAGTGAGATTATCGAAATCCCCGATGGGGAAGCATTTTTCTTGCATCCTGGCGAATTGGCTTTGGCTGTGACTTACGAGAGCGTAACTTTACCTGCTGATATCGTCGGTTGGCTTGATGGCCGTTCGTCTCTAGCGCGTTTAGGCCTGATGGTACACGTAACGGCGCACCGTATCGATCCGGGTTGGCAAGGTAAAATTGTGCTCGAGTTTTATAACAGCGGCAAGTTGCCTTTAGCTTTGCGTCCACGCATGACTATAGGTGCGCTTAACTTTGAACGCTTAAATCATGCGGTTGCACGTCCTTATAACACCCGTAAGAGTGCCAAGTACAAAGATCAGCAAGAAGCGGTGGCTAGCCGTATCAGTCAGGACTAACACGCGTGTTCTGGGTGAATGGCGCATCGCAGGCAAGTGTCGACCCTTCCGATCGAGGGCTTGCCTACGGTGATGGTCTGTTTGCAACGATGCGAACGGACGCTGAGGGGATTATGTTTTTTGAAGCCCACCAAGCCCGTTTAACCGCAGGCGCCGCAAGGCTTGGATTTCAATGGCAAATGAGTGAAGCATTGCAACAGCAACTGAATACCTTAGCCATTGAATATCCTCATCATTGCATTAAGTTAATCGTTTCCCGTGGTGCTGGTGGCCGTGGCTATACACCGCCAGAAACGGTTAATCCTACCGAAATCGTCTCAGTTCATACTATCCCCGGCCATTATGCTCAGTGGCAGCAACAGGGTATTAGCCTTAAAACTTCGTCGGTACGATTGGGTTTGCAGCCTATGTTGGCAGGGATGAAGCATTTAAATCGACTCGAACAAGTTTTGATTAAATCACACTCTTTACCGCAGGGATTTGATGACTGGTTAGTCAAAGATATCGAGGAGAATGTGATTGAATCTTCGATGGCGAATGTGTTTTTTATCAAAGATAATCGCATTATCACGCCTTCATTAGCCCTGTGTGGCGTGGCGGGTGTGATGCGCGAACAGATAATGTTGGCCTTGCTTGAACAGAACATGAATATCGAATGTTTGCCCGTTGGCGCCGAGCGTTTAATCGAATTTGACTCAGCGTTTATCACTAACAGCGTTTTAGGGATTGTGGATGTACTGGCGATAGACTCGCTCAAGTTCACCCGTGCTCCGATTACCGCGCAACTTAGACAGACACTTTCACTCACTCTATGAAAAAAATCATTATTATCGCCAGTTCAACCCTGTTGACCTTGCTAACCTTAGTCTGTTTGGGAGCCTTTTGGGGCTATCAAACGGTTGTCGAATACAGTCAAACGCCGCTGAGTCTTAGCGAGCCTAAAGAGTTGAAGGTTGAACGCGGCACCAGTGTAAATCAACTGGCGCAGCAACTTGCCGATGACGGCGTTATTCAAGATACGTGGAAACTCAAGTGGCTACTTAAGTTTCGTCCTGAGCTTGCCAAAATTCGCACGGGACTTTATGAAATATCACCTTCACAAACGATTACTGATTTACTCAATGATTTGATTGCCGGCAAAGTAAAAACCTTCAGTTTGACCTTAGTTGAAGGTAAAACTATTGTGGAATGGGAACAACAGCTTACCAGTGCTCCGCATTTACAAATGTCACCAGAAGCATTTGCAGCGGTATTGATGGCACAAGGCGATGATTCTGGTTTGCCTGAAGGAAAATTCTTCCCCGACACTTATCATTATACCGCCGAGGCGGATGCTAAAGTCATGCTGACTCAAAGCTATAAAATGATGGAGCAGGAGCTTGCCAAAGCGTGGGCAGAACGGGCGCCAAATTTGCCGTTAAAATCGCCCTATGAAATGCTGATTTTGGCATCGATAGTTGAGAAGGAAACCGGCCAAGCCCATGAGCGTGAGCAAATCGCCGGTGTATTTGTTAATCGTCTTAACCTAGGTATGCGTCTGCAAACCGATCCGACCGTTATTTACGGCATGGGTGATCGCTATAAGGGTAATATCACCCGCAAAGATTTAGTCGAAGAGACGCCTTTTAATACTTATCGCATCTTTGGATTGCCGCCAACGCCGATAGCTGCACCGAGTAAAGCCTCATTGATGGCCGTGTCTAAGCCCGCCAGTGTGAGTTACCTTTATTTTGTATCGCGCAACGATGGCACCCATGTGTTTTCAACCACGCTTGAAGAACACAATCACGCCGTAGACGTCTATCAGCGTAAGATAAAACCAGCGACGCCAGAAAAATCACCAAAGTAAAAATGCAGAGAAAGAAAATCCAATGTCAGTTTTTGCAAAATTTATCGTTATTGAAGGTTTAGAAGGCGCAGGTAAGTCGAGTGCGATTAACCTTATTCGCGACTTTATTGAAAAACATACGGGTAAAGCGCCGATTTGCACCCGCGAACCGGGCGGTACACCATTGGCTGAACGTATCCGTGATTTAGTTAAGATTGCCGATGCGAACGATCCCCTGTGTGATGAGGCCGAGTGTTTACTCATTTATGCTGCCAGAGCTCAGTTAGTTGCCAATGTCATAAAGCCCGCGCTTGCGCAAGGGCAATGGGTATTGGGTGATAGACACAATCTATCGTCATTAGCTTATCAAGGTGGTGGCAGAGGGTTAATGCCGTTAGTGGAAGCGGTGAGCACTGCAACACTAAAGGGATTTAAACCCGATCTTACTTTGTACTTAGATTTAGATCCTAAGCTTGGGCTTACCCGTGCAGCTAAACGTGGTGAGCTTGATAGAATTGAGCAACAAGCGATTGATTTCTTTGAGCGAGCACGCGCTACATATCTCAAACTTGCCAGCGAAGACGACAGTATTGTGGTTATAGACGCGAGCCAAACTATGGCCGAAGTGCACAAAGATATCTTAGCCGTGCTTCAGGCGATGGTATGGTAGCCGAGTCCGGATTTACGGCTGAGCAATTACCTTGGCTCGAAGGGCCAAGACAGGCATTTTTAGCTCAATTAGCGCGTCAAAAAATACCTCACGCACAACTCGTGGGCATTGATTCAGCCTATGGCGGTGAGTTGCTGAGTGTGTTTATGGCGCGCGCGGCTATGTGTGTGCAGCCAACGCCTGTGGGAGCGTGCGGTTTTTGTAAGTCTTGTCAGCTCTATGATGCGGGCAATCATCCTGATTTTTATCATATCGCCGCCGATGGCAATCAAATTAAAGTCGATCAAATTCGTGAGCTGTGTACGCGTCTGACGGCCACTGCACAGCAAAGTGGCAGGCGTGTAGCGATTATCCACCACAGCGAGCGTCTTAACTCCGCTGCCGCGAACGCACTCCTTAAAACCCTTGAGGAGCCTGGTAAAGACACCTTACTGATTTTGCAGTCGGATACGCCTGCACGTTTGATGGCGACGGTTAGCAGTCGTTGTCAACGCATTCCTTTTGTCGTTCCGAGTCGAGAGGTCATCAAAAACTGGCTTGCCCAGCGATGCGGTATTCAAGAGGATGTAACTTGGTGTTTGAGTGTGGTGGGTGGGCCATTAAAGTTGGCTGAGAGCTTGCAGTCTGAGGGGAGCCAACAGAGTCGGTATCAATCCTTGCTACAATTTCGCAAAGATTGGGCACAAAGTTTGTCGTCTGGTCATCTGTGTGCTAGTTTGTTAATAATAAGTGAACAACAAATAATTGATGTTCTTAAGGTTTTGTACCTACTTATACGACAGGTTTTACTGAAAAATAGCCATCAAGATGCGTTTGTTCATGCGCAGCTCGGGAATTTGGCGGCTAAGATCATGGGAATGTGTCATAGCTTAAGCACAATGCCGAGCGTCAATTATCTGGCCCTGTGTCAAAGTTATGTCTTAGAATATAGAGAGATAACAAATAAGTAATATGCCATGGTAGATCTCGTCGTTAATTTTGATACCTTACATCAGTTATATCGTGCCTATATGCCTTTTATTAAGCCGGCAGGATTATTTATTGCGACCAGTGAAAGTCATTATCTTGGCCAACCGCTGACGATTGCGTATCGTTTACCCGGCGCAACCCTCACTAATGAATTTCGTGGTGTTGTGGTGTGGATTAATCCCTTAGGAGCGTCGGGGGGCCGCCCTGTGGGGATTGGCATTAAAATTATTTCTGAGCCAGATAGCCATAAACACCATATCGAAAAGTTACTGTCCCGCGAACTCGCCTCTGGCGATTTAACCTGTACTATGTAGGTTAGCCTGCATTATTGCTCTGGTTTAAACGTCTGATCACTGCCTAAACTGACTATTTACTTCTGTTGAATTTGACCTCGATCCCTTGGCTGGGTATCCTTGTCGTCCTTTTGTTATTCAGCTTGGAAATCCCTGTGCTTATTGATTCACACTGCCATCTCGATCGCCTTAAAGCGGCGCCTGATCAACAAACTCTAGAACATATTCTGGCCAGCGCGAAAGCCCGTGGCGTGGACTATATGCTATGCGTCAACGTGCGCCAGCAGGGATTTGAATCGATGCGAGATAAAGTTGCAGCCTTCGATCAGGTATTTTTATCATCGGGCGTGCATCCATTAGACGTTAAAGAAGGCCTCGATGTTGAGCAAATCCGCCGCTTTGCCACCGATCCTAAAGTGGTCGCGATTGGTGAAACGGGGTTAGATTATTTTTATGCAGACGACACTAAGCTGTTGCAACAGCAATGTTTTGAGCAGCAGATTGCCCTTGCGGTCGAAGTGAATAAACCTTTAATTGTCCATACCCGTGATGCACGTGAAGATACGATCAATATGCTTAAGCAGGGCAACGCGGATAACGTTGGCGGCGTGCTGCATTGCTTTACCGAGAACTGGGAGATGGCGAAAGCGGCGATTGATCTCGGCTTTTATATTTCGGTTTCAGGCATAGTCACTTTTAAAAATGCGGGTGATCTGCGAACCGTTATTCGCAAAGTGCCTCAGGATCGTCTGCTAGTTGAAACTGATTCGCCTTATTTGGCGCCGATCCCACACCGTGGACAAGAGAATCAGCCTGCCTATGTGCGCGATGTGGCTGAGTTTGTGGCAGAGCTTAGAGGTGAGCGTTACGAAGATCTTGCTGAATACACCAGCAATAACTTCTTTAATTTATTCAAAGATGCAGCGCGTTTAGTTGGCCGTTAGCAGCAAGTGCTTTGAATCACTTTATGCGATTGCGTGATTGTTAGCGTACAGGCATAAAAAAAGGCCCAAAACGATTAAAGCTGTTTGGGCCTAGGGGAATGGCTCATTGAAGAGCCGTGCGCTACAGGTGAAAGCGCCATGCAGTGCGCTTTACAATAGACTCAGTGTAGTCGAGCTTTTGTCTTATAGTCGCGCTCACTTTCCCCCTTTTTTAGGTTATTTATCGCTAAAAAACAGCGAAATTATAACGATTTCGTCTGTTCTGGTAGCAGTAACACTTTATCTTTCACTAAGTCTCTGGGTAGGTTGTTTTTTAACTTATTGCCTAAATGTTTCGCCATCCCTAATGGTGCACCGCCATAACAGACGATCACTTCACCTTGAGCTTTCACTGCGGTGTTTAGGGCAATATCTCGCCCCATCAAATACTCTTTCGCTTCAACATCGCTCACATCGACCGTTTTTGCGGTTGGGCTGAGCTGTTTTCCTGCTAATGCAATAATCGCTTCATGGCGGACTTTAAAGCCGTGTTTACTGTTATCGGCGAGTTTAATGCCAATACGCTGAAAGCGCATACGGCCGATAAAAGCGTTGAATTCATGCGGGAATAGCCAGAATTCATCATCGCGAACCATGATGAGTTCGTCCGGTAAGCTGATGCCTAAATCCTGCTGAAAATAGTCTTTGATCCCTTGGGCTTGTTTCGCTGATGCGGGCGTGAAGGGGAAGTTTTTCTGCAGTTTAGGCTCAGGCTGTAAACGCGGCACTGAGGCGGTTTTTGTCAATTTAGCGACAAAGAAACCTTCACTGTCGTAAATCTGTGGCCAGACATGTAAGAAGCCTTCGGGCGTTGTAGCTCGATCTGCGCCATCAAATAAATCGCTTAAGGATTCAAATTGCACCGCATCGCCGTAGACTTGCTTTAAATACTCGCACACGCCTTGGTTTTCGAGGCGGTTTAAGGTGCAGGTTGAGTAGACCAAACTGCCGCCGGGTTTCAGGGCGAGAAACGCCGATTCGATTAAGGCTTTTTGGGTTTCGCTAATCGCCAGCACATCGTCTAGGCTCCAGTGTTTTAGCGCATCGGCGTCTTTACGCACTGTGCCTTCACCGCCACAGGGCGCATCGATAAGCACGGCATCAAAACTTTCGTACAGGTATTCGCCAAATACACGGCCATCGAAATGGGTGAGGGCGCAGTGGCTCGCGCCCATGCGCAGCACATTGGCGTGCAATACTTTTACGCGGCTTGCCGAATATTCATTTGCCACTAATAAGCCTTGGTTTTGCATTAATGCGGCCATTTGCGTGGTTTTTGAACCGGGTGCGGAGGCAAGATCGAGAACGCACTGCCAATGTGCATTCGGTGTAAAAAGTGCGGTCGGCGGCAACATAGAGCTGGCTTCTTGAATGTAGAATAAGCCCTGAATATGCTCTAAGGCATTGCCGAGTTGTTCTTCTTCATCGTAACTGATCCAAAATCCGTCTTCACACCAAGGAATAGGATCGAACGTCCAGCCCTTAGGTTGCATCAAGGTCTTAAAGTCGTCGCTGCTGATTTTTAAGGTATTGACCCGAATTGAACGTCTAAGCGGCCTGTCGCAGGCGGCAATAAACTCGTCCATGGATAAATGGGCGGGGAGTTCTTGGGTGATTGTATCGATAAAATTTTGATTTAATTGGACCATTGATTTCATTGAACCATAGGAAAATAGACTGTGTATCAACTGGCGCGAGTATATCATAATCCCTTATTGGGTCTGAGATTTTCTCCCGAGCAGCCAAGGCTGCTATTGTGATTTAATGTTTATACTTTGACGATTTCAGCGATATTGGAATGAGTCGCCATAAAGCTAGCACTCAGTAGCCATGAGCTAATAGAATAAAAACAAATAAAAATAAGGGGATTAGCGTGCTGAATCGCGTGTGGTTGGCTTTTTTTATCACAGCATTGCTTGCAATAGCGGTGCAACTGTTCAATGGGCACATAGAAGTCCTATCGGCTTCGGTCGCCGCATTATTTGCGAGTGCTAAGCTTGCTGCTGAAATTTCCCTTGGGCTGATTGGCGTGCTTTCTCTGTGGATGGGATTGATGCAGGTTGGAGAAAAGGCTGGCGTTGTCGGCGCTATTGCCTTTGTGTTTGAGCCATTACTGCGCCGTTTGATGCCTGAAGTGCCCAAGGGGCATCCGGCCTTTGGCAGTATCACGATGAATTTAACAGCGAATATCTTTGGGTTAGATAATGCTGCCACACCACTTGGTTTAAAGGCGATGCATGATTTACAGAGTTTAAATCCGCTAAAAACCGTGGCGACTAATGCGCAAATCTTATTTTTAGTACTCAATACTTCCTCTGTGACCTTAGTGCCTGTGACGGTATTCCTTTATCGTGCCCAGCAAGGTGCCGCTGCGCCTGCGGATATTTTCTTGCCGATTTTACTGGCTACTTCGGCATCGACATTGGCGGGCTTGCTGGTTGTGGCGTTAGTGCAGCGGATTTCATTATTAAACTCAGTGGTGCTCGGTTATGGCGCCTTGATGCTCTCAGGGTTAGTGGCGAGTGGTTTTTATCTGATGACCTTAAGTGCTGAGGCCATTGGCACAGTGTCGACGGCAATGGGCAATGGTATTTTGCTGTTATTGGTATTTACCTTCGTGATTGTTGCGGGCATTCGCAAGGTGGCGGTTTATGATGAGTTTATTGAAGGGGCAAAGGCGGGTTTTGCTCAATCTATCCAGTTGATCCCTTATTTGCTTGCTATGTTATTAGCGATTGGTTTACTGCGTGCATCCGGCGCCTTGGATTATCTGTTGCAGTTGATTGCCACTGGTGTGCGGATATTGGGTTTTGATACGCGTTTTGTCGATGCAATGCCGACCGCACTGATGAAACCTTTTAGTGGCTCAGGCGCCAGAGCTATGATGCTTGAGACAATGGATCACCACGGAGTAGATTCCTTTGCGGGTCGATTAGCGGCGATTTTTCAGGGTAGCACTGAAACCACTTTCTATGTTCTCGCTGTGTATTTTGGTTCTGTGGGTATTCGCCATGGACGCCACGCCTTGGCTTGCGGTTTAACCGCGGATTTTGCGGGGATCAGTGCCGCGATTGCCGTTTGTTATTGGTTCTATGGATAAGGGGGCTAGAGTATTGAGCTACCTAGAATGTCTCAATAACATTGCGAGAAGCTAAAAATAAATCAGGCGCATTATGCGCCTGATTTATTTGTAAGAGCTTTAATATTAGTGCGTTGGTGTAAGTATTTTGATGAAAATAATTACTGGGCTGGTGCCCATTGCTGCCATTCGTTTTCGGCTTTGTGTTGCAATCTTAATACTGTGCCAGTCGCTAAACGATTATCCCCTTGAGTCGTGTCCTTAGTCGCCACATTGATGCCGCCAGCGAGTAAGGTTTCCAGCGAGCCCGCTTCGATTTGGGCACCTGAAAAGAGGCCGACATCGACTTTAATCCCTGAGGCATCCCAGAACTGACTGCTTTGATTCACTAAGTGACTGTACTGTGCCTCGATATGGGCCTGCATCAATACACTATTCCCCTGTGTCGATAGGCTATAACCGTCGATTTGACCGACTTTAATCCCTCGGAAGAAGATAGGTGTGCCGACTTTCATTGAGCCTAGGCTAGTATCTTCTAGAATGAATTTCAGCGCATCTTCGGCAACATTGGCATAGCTGCTGGCAGCGAGGTTGGCAACAAACTGGGTCGCTTTTTGACTACTCTTACCCGGTAAGACTCCTATGTAAGGACCTGTGATCAAGGTTTCTGGCGCTTTGATCCCCGCCAGAGAAATTTGTGCATCCACTAAATGATATTCACAGTCACTGCGGCTGAAATGTTCGGCATATTCCCCGTAGAGATATGCGCTAGCTGTGAGTGTATTGAGATCCGCATTGAGCTTCACCTGCGACACTTCACCCACTTGATGACCTTGATAGCGAATCGCGGCCTTGGCCGTCAGTTTGCTGGAGGCGGGTAATGTGAGGCGAATTGCCTGCGCCTGAGTTAATGCCAACTGCTTGCTCTCATAGAGTTTTAAGTTAGCTGCATTGCTGGCTTTGTCATTACTATCAAGTAATCCCAGACTGATGCTGCCCTTTAATGCTCCTTGAAGCGGCGCGACCGCAACATCAATGCCCGCAAGACTGGCACTGATATCCACGGCGCTGTTACGCCAGAATACTTTTGGCTTTTTCAGCAAGGGTTGAAACTGTTTGTCGATAGCGAGCTTGATAGCGAAGTCTTCGGTTTTGCTTTGCCAGTTCACTGAGTCAACTGTGCCAATTTGCATTTTTTTATAGTAAATCGGTGAGCCTTGGCTGACATCGGCGCCATCTTGACTGATTAACGTTAAATGCACTTGCTGCTGACGATCATAAAAAGCTGTCGCGGCATCCACAGAGCTAAAGAGGGGCAGAGCGCTGTTAGCAACTAAAGGTGTGTCGCTGTGACCTTGGATCAAGCTAACTGCACCTTGAGTGAGTGTTGTAAAATCCCTTGCTTTGACTGATACCCCGTCTAACGATGCGTTTACCGTTAATGCTGACTCAGGCACAAAATAGCTGTCGCTGCGTATTAGACTGGCAAACTCAGGTTGTAGCTCGAGTTGGTATTCCACCGCCGATAAATCTTTGGTTAACTTAACTGCAAGCACTGAACCAATGGGGATTTGCTTGAAGCGAACTTGAGCGCCCGCTGAAATGCCCATGTTTTCGGCTGAGGTTAAGGTCAAGAAACGCTTCTTCGATTGCAGTAAATCAGGCGCTTTGGCTTGTAAGGCAAAGCTGCTTGGTACCGCGCTTTTGGTGTTGATGCCTGGCAGGAAGTTGATCACGCTACCTGTCAGTAAGCGTTCTGGATTCTTAATGCCTGAGAGGGAAATATCAGCACCTTCAAGCCAAAACACGCCGTCGTTAGTTAACAGTGAACCGTATTGAGGTTCAAATTTAGCCACGGCTGTAACACCATTGGACGTGAGTTGTTTACTTAAAATACTGCCAATATTGATGCCGCGATAAACGATACGAGTGCCTTTGTCGACACCGTTAGCGTCAGCCATGGTCAAGCTTATTTCTATGCCGCCAAGGGCGGTGGTTTCTGAATCATAAAGCGAAAAAACGTCACCGTTTTTAGCTATGTCTGCTTTATCGTCAGAGCTGAAACTCACGCCGCCAGCCAGAATGGATGCCAAACTCTCTGAACTGACTTTAACTCCAGTTAGTGAAGCATCAATTTTGACGCCAGAAACATTCCAAAAGTGAGAATTTTTCTTCACTAATCGCGCGTATTGCTCTTGAATGAAAGCGCTGATAATGACTCTTTGATTGCCATCTAAACGATAGCTGACCACGCTACCCACTGGGATTTGGCGGAAAAATATTGGCGAGCCAACATCGAGCGAACCGAGTTTATCGGAGGTCAATTCGACCATCACACCTTCTGAGCCGATTTGCATCGGCGGCGGTTGGCGTTCTGCCTCGAAGAAGGTTGATGCATTGCCTTTACCGGGTTGAATAGCAATGTAGTTACCGGAAAACAGCGCATCTAAGCCTTCAACACCTGTAATACTTGCTTTAGGTGTGACAAGCCAGAAGAGGGTTTCTTTATTCAAGAAAGGCTTCGCGCGGTAGTCCATCATGACCTTGACGTTCACGCCTTTGAGATCGTCATCTATGCCAATGTCTTTAACTTTACCGACAGTCAAACCTTGGTATTTGACTAAGGTTTTACCCACATCAATCCCTGTGGCGCTCGGAAAGTGAATTTGAATTTCAACCCCCGATTCTTTAATGCTCTTAATGCCCAGCCAAGCACCTAATGCCAACGCGACAATAGGAAGCAGCCAAATGGGCGAAAAGAGTTTTTTCTTTACAACTTTCGGCGATTCAATTTGTGTCATCTTGAGGTTCCAATCGATCCCAGAGTAAACGAGTGTCTAAAACTTTTGCGGCTAACTGAGTTAACAGAATAACCAAGGCAAATGCGGTAGCCGCAGGCGCGGGTTTCGCGTCGAGTAATTGTCCCATGTTCACTAATGCAACTGTGATTGAGATGACAAATAAATCGAGCATTGACCAGCGGCCAATCCATTCGATGATGTGAAAACCCACCATCAATTTCTTTTTTGAAATCGGAATGTCAAAGCTGATCGCACACAGATAAATGGATAAGCCGATGATTTTAATCCATGGTACTAAAATACTGGCGGTAAACACTATGATGGCAATAGGCAGCATATCTGAATGCACTAAATGCAAAATGCCTGAAAAAATGGTGTCGTGCCGCACTTGCCCTTGATTGGTCAGCATAGTGATAGGGTAAATGTTGGCTGGCACCAGTAAGATGGCAGCGGTAATCAACAAAGCCCAACTTTTTTGCAGGCTGGAATAGTCTCTGACGTGCAACTCAGTTTCACAGCGCTGACAGTGCGTGAGTTCACTGCTGTTGAGTTGGCGACACACTTTACAGAGACATAGGCCGATATCTTTACCTTGTTGTTTCATATCAGCTATGACCTTCCAATAACGTCCACATATGTTCTAAATCGTATTCTCTTTGTAGAAACAAGGTCACGAGAAACAGCATAGTGAAGCAAAATGTGCCCATACCAAAATAAATGTCCGAAAAATCAGATAGCTGAAATGATGAAACTAAGAAGCTGATCACATAAATTTCCAGCATAGTGAGCTGCGATAAGATACCATGAAATTTTAATAACTGCTTCAATGAGTTACGCCAAAAAAGGCTACTCAATCCCCATTTCACAATTAAAATCTGTGTCAATATCGATAACAGTAATAAGCCAGGGCCTATCACCGCGGCGGCAAGTACGGCGACACCTACAACCCAATAGCCTTGGTCAAATACTGCAAATGCCCCTTGGAAAACCGTGGTAGTACGAATACTGCCGAAAAAGTGGATCTCGAGTACGGGTAAAAAATTGGCTGGGAAATAAAACACTAATGCAGAAATACATAGGGCTAACATACCATTCACAGAGCAGTATGGCGTGTCATAAAGTGCAGTGCTGCAACGAGGACAGATTGCTCTAACGCCGCTAGGCAAGGCACGTTTGCGGACTGCTAAATCGCAGGAGCGGCATAGGGTTACTGAATTTTCTGCTGCGTTTTCATGCATATAAAAATATATATTAGCCTAATAGGAGTAATAACAGCGAGATCGGTACAAAGTGTCGTGCTAGTTAGCTGTTAAGCCACGTCTAGCGCTTTATAATCTTGGCAACGAAAGTACGCTAATAATATCAGATTAATCAGAACACTTGCATCACAAGTTCAATCTATGTCACTCTAGTTACTGTATATAAAAACAGTGCGAGGGCAGTCATGGCAGTAATAACACAGTTTGTCGTGGTCAGAGAAGGGGTTGAAAAGATGACATTCACATCTAAGAAGGAGGCTGATGCCTACGATAAGATGCTCGATATCGCCGATAACCTTATCCCCTTCATTCAAAAAGCTGATTTGGGTATAGATGAAAGTGTGGGCGAAAAGCTCGCATTCTATTTTGCTAACAATAAAGATGAGCTGACGAACTTGCTTAAAGGCGCCGTTCAGGTTAATAGTACGCCAACGAATCCGCCTGCAGCGAAAAAAGCGGCTAAAAAGACCGAAGCAGCAGAATAAAATTGTTAGGAAATGTAATGAAATCGAAATTTTATGAGTCACTTAACCGTCAAGCCTTGGCCTTGTTGGAAGGGGAAGATGACCTTGTTGCGGCGATGGCGAATTTTTCAGCCTTGCTCAATGATAATTTAACTGAGCTGAACTGGGTGGGATTCTACGTCATGCGTGGCGAACAACTGGTACTTGGCCCGTTTCAAGGTAAAGTGGCTTGTACACGCATTCCGTTAGGAAAAGGTGTGTGTGGTACAGCAGCATTCACTAATCAAACTCAGCGAGTGGCCGATGTCCATCAATTTGATGGTCATATTGCCTGTGATTCTGCCAGTAATTCTGAAATCGTTGTGCCAGTTCGTGCGCAAGGTAACGTGGTTGCCGTGCTCGATATTGACAGTCCTATCTTCGATCGTTTCGATGAAGAAGACCAAAAGGGGCTGGAATTACTGGTTAAAAGTTTTGAAAACTGCCTATTTGATTAATTTGCGTACAATAACGCATAATTCATAGTCGCAATCGGTGGCGTGCGCCTTATAATATGCGCCTGCACGCATTAAGCTGGTTTGATTGGCATGCAATGAATAAGCTTAGTGTTTTGAGCTGACAAAATTTGTTAAGGTATATTTTTTAACTTTAGTAAACGCGGCTAGGATGCTAATTTGTACGTTGACTCAATATTGAGTTTAACGAAGATAAACGACATGTAAGAAGCTGATATATATCACCTCGAATCGATGTCCCTTTTTGACTGTGGAAGTAATGATGGAATCAACAGAAAAGTTGACCGACACCAATGCAATTTTGGCGTATTTGTATGAAACATTTCCTTTGTGCTTTATTGCTGAAGGTGAAACTAAGCCATTAAAAATCGGATTGTTTCAAGATTTGGCTGAAAGGTTGGCTGATGATTCTAAAGTCAGTAAAACTCAGCTCAGAGTTGCCTTGAGACGTTACACCAGCAGCTGGCGCTATTTAAAGTGCGTTAAAGCAGGCGCACAACGCGTAAACCTGGATGGCGAACCTTGCGGCGAGTTAGAGCAAGAGCACATTGATCATGCTCAAGCCATGTTGAAAGAGAGTCAGGATAAGGCCAAAGCGAAACGTGCAGCACTTGCACCTAAGCCCGCGGCGAAGAAAACACCTAAAAAGGTGGCCGTTCCTCAGCGTCCTAAAACTGAGCGTCCTGCTAAGCCTGCACCAAAAGCTGCAGCGCCAGTCGTCAATTATGTTCAAGCACAATTGACTGATTTAACGAAAAAACAACGCGTCAATGTTAAATTAGGTATGACACCCGTAGCCGGTGTGATTACTGACATTAACAAGGAAGATATTCATGTTCAGCTTGATAGTGGCCTAACGATTAAAGTTAGAGCAGAACATATCCTGCTGTAATCATTTATTAAAACGGAGTAACTTGTTGATGCGAAAACTCACTTTGGCTACCTCGATCGCCACTGTTTTTGTCGGATTCTCGGCTTGGGCCGTACCACCCACGATTCAAATCAGCGAGTTACCCACTCTCAAGCAGGAAGCGCAACATAAGGTTGCGAGCAAAAGGGTAACGGACTTATACACTCGTTCGCACTATCATAGATTCAATCTTGATGACGCCTTTTCTGCGCAAATTTTTGATCGTTATCTGCAGCAGTTGGATTATCGCCGCAATGTGTTAACCCAAGCGGATGTCGATAGTTTTAAACCTTATGCAACCCAATTCGATGACATGCTCAGTTCTGGTGAACTTGAGCCTGCCTATAAAATGTTTGATATCGTCCAAAAGCGCCGCTATGAAGGCTTTGTCTATGCTTTATCTCTATTAGATAAAGAGATGGATTTTTCTGCGCCCGGTGATGCCTATGAGTACGACCGCGATGAGGCCGCATGGCCAAAAGACCAGACAGAAATTAATGAGTTATGGCGTCAACGTGTTAAATACGATGCACTAAATCTTAAACTCACAGGTAAGCAATGGCCTGAGATTGTTGATATCCTCCAAAAGCGTTACAACAACGCGATTAAACGGTTGATTCAAACTAACAGTGAAGACGTGTTCCAAGGCGTGATGAATGCCTTCTCTCGTAGCATTGAGCCACATACAAGTTACCTTTCACCACGCAATGCTGAACGTTTCCAAATGGAAATGAACTTGAGCCTTGAAGGCATTGGTGCTCAACTGCAACTCGAAGACGATTACACTGTCATTAAAAGTTTAATTACTGGCGGCCCTGCTGCGGGCAGTGAAAAACTGTCACCGGAAGACAAGATTGTCGGTGTCGGTCAAGAAGGCGGTGAAATTGTTGATGTGATCGGCTGGCGTTTAGACGACGTGGTTGATCTGATCAAAGGTCCTAAGGGCAGTAAAGTTGTTTTGCAAATTTTACCGAAGAAAGGCGGTTCGAATGCGAAGCCGTTCGACGTTACCTTAGTTCGCGACAAAATTCGTCTTGAAGATAGAGCTGCAACCTCTAAGGTGATTGAGCCTAAAGACGGTGAGTATGCTAATCGCAAAGTCGGTGTGATCCAAATTCCTGGTTTTTATATGAATTTGTCGCAGGACGTTGAAAAAGAGCTAGTGAAGTTAAACGACGCCAAAGTAGAAGGCATAGTCATCGACCTTAGAGGTAACGGTGGGGGGGCATTAACGGAAGCCGTGCTGCTGACGGGACTCTTTATCGATATGGGCCCTGTAGTGCAAATTCGTGATGCCGATGGACGAGTGTCTGCGCATCGTGATAACGACGGTAAAACCAGTTATGCAGGACCATTGACTGTGATGGTTGACCGTTACAGTGCTTCAGCCTCTGAAATTTTTGCTGCCGCATTGCAAGATTATGACCGTGCACTGATTGTCGGTGAGTCGAGTTTTGGGAAAGGCACAGTACAGCAGCATAAGAGCCTAGGCCGTATCTACGACATGTATGAGAAGCCAATTGGCCATGTGCAGTATACGATTCAAAAGTTCTACCGTATTAATGGTGGTAGTACACAGATTAAAGGTGTGACCCCCAACATTGCTTACCCAAGTGCGTTGGAGCCGGGCGAGTACGGTGAAGCTGAAGAGAAAAATGCTTTACCTTGGGATAAAGTGCCAATGGCGCAATATGGTACGCTTAATGATGTTACGCCTGAGTTAGTGACTAGCCTTGAATCTAAGCACCTTAACCGTATAAAAAACAGCGTAGAGTTTGCCTATATCAATCAAGATATTGCCGACTTTAAAAAGCATCACAAAGAGAAAACAGTATCTCTGGTTGAAAGTGAGCGTATTGCTTCCCGCGAAGCCGATGAGAAAAAAGTCCTCGACAGAACAAACGAGCGTCGAGTCGCCAATGGTTTAGCACCGGTTAAATCAATGGAAGACATTAAAGACGACGCTGAATTGCCAGATGCATTTTTAGACGAAACCGCTTATATCACCTTAGATATGGCTGATGTGCAAAAAATGGCTAAAACTAGTGCTAAGTAGGCGCTAGTCGAGTCGATTTATCCGATATCAAAACGCGCTTATGGCGCGTTTTTTCTTATTTAGATCAGCGTTAAAGGGATAGAAATGACACAAGCTCAAGCAAAATACTTAAAAGATTATCAAGCGCCACTTTTTACGATAGAGACTATCGATTTAGCGTTTAATTTGGCAGGCAATGAAACCCAAGTGCAGGCGATCAGTCGTATAAAACGCACTTCAAAACATGCACAAGCCTTAGTGTTGGATGGCGAAGATTTGACCATTGTTTCACTGACAGTTAATGGTGATGCTGTGCCTTACCATGTTAGTGCAGGTCAATTAGTTCTAGAAACTGAGCTTGATGAGTTTGAGCTTAACATTATCACTAAGCTCGATCCTGAAGCTAATTCGAGCCTTGAAGGGCTATATATGTCCGATGGTGCCTACTGCACGCAATGCGAGGCAGAGGGCTTTCGACGTATCACTTATTTCCTTGATCGCCCTGATGTATTAGCTAAATACACAGTTCGTATCGAAGCCGATAGCGCCGCATTCCCGTTTTTACTGAGTAACGGTAATTTGATTGATCAAGGTGAGTTAGATGGCGGACGCCATTATGTTTGCTGGCAAGATCCATTTCCAAAACCAGCGTATTTATTTGCCTTAGTCGCTGGCGATTTTGATCTATTGCAAGATGAGTTCATTACTCGCAGTCGTCGTAAAGTGATCCTGCAAGTTTTTGTTGATAAAGGTAATTTACATAAAGCACACCATGCGATGGCATCACTTAAGAAATCCATGGCATGGGATGAGAGCCGTTTTGATCTTGAGTATGATTTAGATATTTACATGATAGTGGCCGTCGACTTTTTCAATATGGGTGCGATGGAAAACAAAGGCTTAAATATCTTTAACACTAAATATGTGCTCGCAGATACCTTAACGGCCACCGACGAGGATTATCACGGCATTGAATCGGTTGTAGGCCATGAGTATTTCCATAATTGGACAGGAAACCGCGTAACGTGCCGCGATTGGTTCCAGTTAAGTTTGAAAGAAGGCTTAACGGTTTTTCGCGATCAAGAATTTAGCTCAGATTTAGGCTCTCGTGCTGTGAATCGAATTCATGCAATTAAAGTGATCAAAAATCAGCAATTTGCAGAAGATTCTGGCCCTATGTCCCATCCTATTCGTCCAGAATCTGTCATTGAGATGAATAATTTCTACACTGTGACTGTGTATAACAAGGGCGCTGAAGTCATCCGCATGATGCACACTTTGCTCGGCGAAGAAAAGTTTCAGGCGGGAATGAAACTGTATTTTAAACGCCACGACGGCCAAGCTGTCACCTGTGATGATTTTGTGGCGGCAATGGAAGATGCCAGCGGAGTGGATTTAACCCAATTCCGTTTATGGTATAGCCAAGCCGGTACGCCGATTGTGACTGCGATGGACAGTTTTGATGCGCAAACGGGCGTTTATCAATTGACCCTTAAACAAAGTCTAGCGAACTGTGCATCACCGCTGCATATTCCGTTTAGCTTAGAGCTCTTAGATGCGAAGGGCCATTCTTTAGTGAATGAAATCCTCAATTTTACTCAAACTGAACAAGTGTTTAGCTTTGATGGACTCACTCATAAACCCGTCGCTTCGTTATTGCAAAACTTCTCCGCGCCCGTCAAATTACAATATCGATTCAATGTGGATCAACTCGTCCACTTGATGCGTTTTGCTAGCAGCGAAGTGGCGCGTTGGGAAGCCTCTGTGACCCTAGTGAGCCAAGCTATTTGGCAAAATGTGGCGAGTTTACAACAGCAACAAGCTATGGCTCTCGATCCCCGTGTGCGCGATAGTTTTAAAGGTGTGTTGTTAGACACTCAGCTTGATCCGGCATTGATCGCCGAAATATTAGCGATACCTACGGCTTCGGCTTTGATTGAGCAAACAGAGAATGTTGATCTAGATGCGTTAGCTTTAGCACGTGAATTTGTACTAATAGAGCTCGCTTCACATAGTGAAGATGAATTGATTGCGCTATATCGTTCTTTAGTCGCAGTAGAGAGTACGCAGGCAAGAGCCCTTAAAAATCAGTGTTTAACTTGGTTAGCTCGGGTGTCGGATGAGGCCGAGGGGTTAGTGATTTCTCAGTTCGATAACGCCAGTAATATGACGGATTCTCTTGGTGCGTTGACGGCAGCCAATGTTGGGAATTTACCTTGTCGTGATGAACTGATGACGACATTTGAGCTACGTTGGCAGGATACGCCATTGGTGATGGATAAATGGTTTATGTTGCAAGCGACCCGTGATGCAGATGATGTGATTGAGTGTTTGCGTCAGTTGCAGCAACACAAGTGTTTTAGTATGAGCAATCCAAACCGAGTGCGTGCTTTAGTGGGCAGTTTTGCTGCTGGTAATATTTATCAATTCCACCGTAGAGACGGTAAGGGTTATGCTTTCTTAACCGAATGCTTAATGACCCTTAATAAGCTCAATCCGCAGGTTGCGGCCCGTATGGTGACGCCATTGATCCAGTATCATAAATTCGACTTAGACCGCCAAACATTGATAAAAGCCTGTTTAGGGCAACTTTTGGCTTTGCCTGACTTATCTAAGGATATGTACGAAAAAGTCTCTAAAGCATTGGCAAAATAGCAGTTTGTAGGAGGAGGGCAGCAGTCTGTGCTGCCTTGATATTATGGAACTGTATTTCAAACTATCGATCAGCTATCGAGATTTCTTACCTTATTATCAAGGGCTTGCCGATAAAGTCGAGGTTCGTGAAACTCAAGGGCGGATTTTGTGGATTAATGGCCGTCATTTTAGGCGTTTTTTAACCGAAAATGGCATTCAAGGCTATTTCAAATTGGTTTTAGATGACAAGGGACAATTTGTTTCATTAAATCGAGTTTAGTCTTAATTTGTTTATCTTTACTTAGAGCAATTACTTTAAACGGTCGGCTGATTACTAAGCTCGCTTTGTGATATTTCATTTTTAAATATGTTAATGAATTATATGATTTTTTAATGTGTTTTTATGTTTCATTCCTATTCCGCTTTTCGCTAATTTAAATCTCTCCTTTTTAGTTATCGGTACAAATGTACCTACATGCTTAATTCTTTAGAAAATTTTCTCTAACTGCGCCTTGCTCAAGGGGATTAATTGCTGTAACAATGATGTTACCTGTGAGCTAACAAGATGTTGGTTGTAATTCCTAAAACAAAGAATCCAGCAGGGTACGGAGAGCTAAAATGAAAATTGTTAAAAATAGTTTTAACAAATCGGCGCTTGCTTTGGGGGTGGCGTCGGCATTGAGTTTGTTAATGATCCCAAGCGTTAATGCAGTATCTTTTAATTGGGGAGAGGTTGAGGGCACATTTGACTCAACTTGGACTGCTGGTGCGAGCTGGCGTGTAGGGGAGCGCGATTGGGAAGGTCAAATTGGTAAGGTTAATCAACCCCAATTCGATTGGTCTAATTACAGCGCATTTGGCAATACTAAATATACTTCTGCTGAGATTTGGGCCCAGCCCGGATCGTATTCCAGTAACAATGACTTAAGTAATTTACTTTATTCTCAAGGCGATACTACGTCCGAAATCGTTAAAGGTTTGCATGAATTGTCATTGAAATACAAAAACTACGGTTTATTCGCTCGTGGTATGTATTTCTATGATCGCAAACTCAATGACGGTAATTATGATTTTAATGATCCGATAACGGGCAAAGAGTTTGACCCTTGCGAAGATAACCGTGCTTCAGAAGTTCAATGTAAAGATATTCGCTTACTCGATGCGTTTGTGTATGGCAACTTTGACCTCAACGATGGCGCTAATCCATTATCTATTCGTGTAGGTAATCAAGTGGTGTCATGGGGTGAAAGTACACTGATTGCCCATGGGATCAGTGAAATCAACGCCGTTGACTTGAACATACTTAATGCGCCAGGTGCTGAACTCAAAGAAGCGTTCAGACCTCAAGGCATGGTGTGGGCTTCCCTTGGTTTGACGGATTCATTAACGGTAGAAGCATTCTATCAATATGATTGGCAACCTATTTGGGTACCAACGCCGGGTTCTATTTTTGCGACTAACGATTTTGCGGGTTTCGGTGGTTACGCTCAAAACGCTCAGCTTGGGTTTAATGCTAACCCTGACATCAATTTAGACTTTGTGATTCAAGAATATGAGCGTTTAGCGGGCATGATTGCCAGCGGCCAACCTGCGATAGAACAGTTGGCGGCAATGGCCCTCGCTTACCCTACTAAAGTGACACTAGTACAGGACGAAGAAGAGCCAAGCAATGATGGCCAATACGGTATCAAGCTGGGTTATTACGCGCCTTCACTGGGTGAAACCGAATTTGGTTTCTATTTTATGAACTACCATAGCCGTCGTCCACTGATCAGTGGTACAGCGGCGGATTTTAGTAATACCGCAATCATATCGGATCTCGCGACTATTGGCTTAAATGCGGGTGATATCAATCGTGAATTGCTGCTCAATTTGAAGAGTTTCTCTAAGGCGCAAATCGTTTATCCAGAAGATATCAAGCTTTACGGTTTCAGTTTCAATACCTTGGTTGGTGATACCTCTGTCGCGGCTGAAATTGCCCATCGTCAAGATGAGCCGTTGCAAATTGATGACGTGGAATTGTTGTTTGCCGGTATGCCACAGCAGTTAGCTAACGCTGGTCTTCGTCCAGATCTCGATGGTATTTCACAGATTAAAGATGTTAAGCCGGGTGAAACCGTGGATGGCTTTATCCGTCTTGATACCACTCAGGCGCAGATGACTTTCACCCATTTATTTGGTCCAACGTTAGGTTTAGATAACTTGACTATGTTGGCCGAAGTGGGTGGCGTGTGGATCCATGATATGCCAGGTTTTGATGAGCTACGTCTCAATGGTCCTGGTACGTCACGTTCTGGCGGCAACCCAGATATGCCCGGCATCATTCAAGCCTTGCACAATGGTCCTGAAACTAACCCGTTTCCAACCGACTTTGCTTGGGGATACCGTTTAGTTGGAAAGGCGGATTTCAACAACGTATTTGCTGGGGTCAATATGTCTCCACGGGTGATTTTCTCCCATGACGTTGATGGTATTACACCTGATCCTATGTTCCTGTTCACGGAAGGACGTAAGTCTGTCGCGCTAGGCGTTAACTTCGACTATCAAAACCGTTGGGGTGCAGATATCTCCTATAACAATTTCTTTGGCGGTGTCGGTACGACGAATGCGATGGCAGATCGTGATTATGTTTCATTCAATATCAAGTATTCGATCTAAAAGGACTCAAACAATGAAGAAACTGACGATATTGGCGAGTGCAGTCATGCTGGCGTTCGCAGCACCAGTCGCTATGGCTAAGATATCAGAAGCTGATGCGGCAAAACTTGGCAATGAACTTACCCCTTTAGGTGCTGAAAAAGCAGGTAATGCTGATGGTTCTATTCCTGCGTGGGATGGTGGTATTACTAAGCCTGTGGCGGGTTATACCAAAGGGATGCATCACCCAGATCCTTTCCCTGAGGATAAGATTGAATTTACTATTACCAATGCTAACAAAGCGCAATATAAAGATTTTTTAACGCCGGGTCAGATTAAGTTGTTCGAACTTTATCCTGATACCTACAAGATGAATGTGTATAAGACTCGCCGTAGCGCTTCTGTACCACAGTTCGTTTACGATGCGACTAAAGTTAACGCGACTCGTGCTGAACTGATTGCACAGGGCAATGGTATTTCTGGCGCGGCTATTGGTATTCCATTCCCGATCCCTGCAAATGGTTTAGAAGCAATTTGGAACCATATTTTGCGTTTTCGTGGTATCGATATCGAAACTTCCCGTAGCCAAGCTGCACCGACAGCCGATGGTAGCTATAGCTTAGTGGAAACGGCTGAGGAAATTCGCTTCGAATATTCTCGTCCAGAAATTACCTTAGTTCAGCTTAAAGCCAGCAATACGCTGTTCTACTTTAAGCAAGTGGTGACTCAGCCTGCACGTTTAGCAGGTACAGCCTTATTGGTTAAAGAAACCATGGATCAAGAGGCGCTTCCACGCCAAGCTTGGACCTATAACACAGGTCAACGTCGAGTCCGTAAAGCGCCGAACGTGGCTTTTGATACACCGGGTACAGTGTCAGATGGTCTGCGTACGACAGATGATTTCGATATGTTTAACGGCTCTCCAGTGCGTTACAACTGGGAACTGGTTGGCAAAAAAGAAATTTATATCCCGTACAACGATTACAAACTGCATTCAGATAAGCTGAAATATGACCAAATATTGAAACCTGGTCATGTGAATCCTGAATACGTTCGTTGGGAAAAACACCGCGTATGGCAAGTGAGGGCGACGCTGAAAGATGGTATGCGCCACATTTATAAAGTGCGCGATATGTACCTTGATGAAGATTCATGGCAAGTGTCAATCGCCGATCTCTACGACAACCGTGATCAGTTATATCGTGTGGCCGTTGCACATGGCTTGAATTACTACGAAGTACCTGCACAGTGGGATACTTTAGAAGTCTTCCATGATTTGCAATCCCGTCGTTATCTCGCTATGGGCTTAGACAACCAAAGTGGCATGTATAACTTCGATGCCAAACTGACTGAAGCTAACTTTACCCCCGATGCATTGCGTCGTGAAGGTATCCGTTAATAGGCCACGTACAAAGGGGCGCTTAGCGCCCCTCATTAGTTTAAGGAAGTTTGTATGTCGTTTCGCATCCTTCAGTGTGTCGCTGTATTAAGTTTCGGTGGCGCTTTTTTTCCTTCTACGTTATCTGCAACGCCCTCTGATCCGATTTTTTCTCAAGTTCAACCTCTTGCTGTTTCATCTTTGATTTTAGATATTGCCAACGTAGGCGCAGGTTTAGTGGCTGTGGGTGAACGTGGTCATGCTCTGGTATATGACGGCAGTTGGCATCAAGTGGCAACGCCCGTGAGTTCACAGCTGACCAAAGTCTTTTTCCTCAATGAAAAACGCGGTTGGGCTGTAGGTCATGATGCAACCATTTTACATACTCAGGATGGCGGTCAAACTTGGCAGTTACAAATGCATTCGCCAGAGATTGAAAAGCCTTTCCTCGATGTGGTGTTTTTAGACGAAAACAATGGTATTGCCATTGGCGCTTACGGTTTGTTTTATCGCACCAACGATGGCGGTGCCCAGTGGCGCGAGGAGTTCCATGAGGAGCTTTTAGCTGAAGAGGATGTGGCTTATTTGGCGGAGTTAAAAGGCAGCGATCAATCGGCCTATTTGAGTGCGCGCGCTTCATTATTGCCGCACTTTAATCGTATTTTAACCTTAACCGATGGACGTTTATTATTGGTTGGCGAGCTGGGCTTAGTCGCTGTTTCTGGTGATCAAGGTAAAACATTTACGCGTACCAATTTTGATTACGATGGTTCTATGTTTAACGCCGTAGAAACGAAAAATGCTGTGTATGTGATGGGCCTTCGCGGTCATATATTCAAAGCTGATGTGACTTTAAGCCAATGGAATCAAATAGAACTGCCTGTGCAATCCTCAATCAACGGTGCCATGGTTGTTTCTGACGACGCGCTATATTTAGTGGGTAATGCGGGGATAGTGATCAAGCTAAATGAGGACGACACTAGCAGTATCGTGACTCGTCGCCAAGGGGAAAACTTAGTGTCTATTGCGAAGGATAATCAAGGGAATATGTGGTTATCCGGCAGCCAAGGGCTGTTTATTCTTAAGCCATAAAATTTTAAAACTACAATAAATAACAGGGCCGAGAAGATGTTAGAAAAACTGGTCAACGGATTTGAGTCATTTTTGTTTCGCAATCGCGCATGGGTCGTCGGCATTTTTGTGTTTTTGACGTTGTTTTTTGGCTATCAGGCCAGTCAACTCAAAATGGATGCGGCTTTTATCAAAAATATTCCCCTGCAGCACAGTTATATGCAGACCTACCTGAAACACCAAAAAGATTTTGGTGGTGCCAACAGCATCATGGTGGCGGTTGAGGATACCAGCGGTAATATTTTTAATGCTAACTATTTTGATACCTTAAAAAACGTGCATGATCAGCTGTTTTTTATTCCAGGGGTTGATCGTGCGCAGGTGAAATCAATTTTTTCGCCTTCCACTCGTTTTACTGAAGTCGTTGAGGATGGTTTTGCTGGCGGGCCAGTTATTCCAGCGGATTTTTCAACTTCAGTGTCTGGGTTAGAAACGGTTCGCGATAATATTGAAAAAGCAGGGATTGTCGGCCGATTAATTGCCAACGATTACAGTGCGGCTATGGTGTCGGCTCAATTAATGGATTTTGATCCACAGACGGGTAAACCGCTTGATACCATTGCTTTTGCTGCACAATTAGAAAAAGAGCTTAGGGGCAAGTTCGAAACCGATAAGGTTAAAATTCACATCATAGGTTTCGCCAAAATGGCGGGGGATGTGGCTGATGGTGCTAAGGGTGTATTGCTGTTCTTCGTGATCGCGATTTTGGTCACCGCCATCATGGTTTACCTCTTTTCTAAATCAATCATCTTGACCATGCTGCCACTGGTCTGCAGTTTAACGGCTGTGGTCTGGCAGCTTGGTTTATTGACTGTGATAGGTTTCGGTCTCGATCCTATGTCGATTCTGGTACCGTTTTTAGTCTTCGCCATCGGTGTGAGCCACGGGGTGCAGATCATCAATGCTGTACGGCGTCGAGTGCTCGACGGGCAAACGACAAAAGCGGCTTCGGCGTCGGCATTTCGTAGTTTATTAGTGCCGGGTGGTGTGGCATTACTGTCTGATACTGTTGGTTTTATTACCCTGTTATTTATCGATATTGGGATTATTCGCGAGCTGGCGATTTCTGCCTCGCTCGGTGTTGGCGTGATCATTTTCACTAACCTTATCCTGTTGCCTTTGGTAATTTCTTTTACTGAAATCAAAGTCAATAAACACGCAGAACCAACTGCTGAAGAAGTGCGAACTGAGGCTATTTGGCGCTTCATGGCGCGTTTTGCGACGCCTAAATATGCTGTGGTAGTCATTATTGCCACTGTGGTGTTGTATTTTGTGGGTTTGCAACAAGCCAATCAGATGAAGATTGGTGACTTACAGGGCGGCGCGCCAGCGTTACATCAAGATTCGCGTTATAACCTCGATACCTTCTTCATCACAGATCATTTCTCTATCACCACAGATGTGATGACTGTGATTGTTGAGGCAGCACCTGAAGCCTGTACTTACCACGATGTGCTCACTCAAATTGATCAGTTTGAGTGGTTAGTACGCAATACCCCAGGGGTGGAGTCGACTGTGAGTTTGGCGTCAGTCGCTAAAAAAGTGAATGCAGGCTTCAACGAAGGTAATCCAAGATGGGAAGTGTTGCCGCGTACAACGGCGAGCTTAGTACAGGCTATTGGCCAAATTCCCACGACTTCAGGTTTATTAAATGGCGATTGTTCTGTCATGCCTGTGTATCTGTTTATGAAAGATCACAAGGCCGAAACCATAGAAACTGTGGTCGCTAAGGTCAAAGCCGTCGCCGCGAAAATGGACAACGAGAAGTTGCAGTTTAAACTGGCGTCGGGTCCTGTGGGTGTAATGGCAGCGACTAACGAAGCGGTGGCTGAGGCACAGTTACCTATGATGATATACGTCTATGGTGCAGTGTTTGTACTCTGCTTAATCAGCTTTAAATCTTTTAAAGCCACTGTGGCGGTCATTATTCCGTTATATGTCGTGTCGACACTGGCACAAGCTTTGATGACTCAGCTCGATATTGGCTTAGCTGTCAGTACCTTACCTGTCATTGCGCTGGGGGTTGGTATTGGTGTGGACTATGGTATTTATATCCTCTCGACTATGTCGTCTAAGCTATCGAATGGTATGCCAGTACAGCAGGCTTACTATGAGGCGTTGGTCGAACGGGGTAGTGCGGTGATCTTTACGGGCCTTACATTGGCGATTGGTGTCAGTACTTGGTTCTTCTCGGCACTTAAATTCCAAATGGACATGGGAATATTGTTAACATTCATGTTTGTGGTAAATATGCTCGGTGCCATAATTATCCTACCTGCATTGGCCGCCATTTTCTGGCGCCAACCTAAGTAGAGTCTACAAATGGGGAGCTAAGCTCCCCATTTACTTTTGAATACTTAGTCTGCTTTATCGATTGTTTGGTCATTTGTCATTCCTTGTTTACGCCAATACTGGATTTCAAGAGGATGTACCACTAAAATTTTCCTCGAAATACAGCGGTTTTAGTAATAAACTTCGCGCGACGATCTAGATCACATTAATTTATCTGCGATTGTTAAGCCGAAGCATCCAAATAATGAAAAAAGCGCTGCCATAGACGCTTAAGGAAACAGCAACATGGCCTTGAAAGATGCAATGCCTTCAGTACTACTTGAAAATGTAGTCAGTTTAATTCACGCTAAAGTCCCTAATTCACAAGCCAAGCAAGTTGAACAGTTCGCCACCTGCCTTTATGCCCACATGTCGAAAGACGATCTCAATGCGCGTAATGACAGTGATTTATACGGTGCGGTTCTCAGTTTATGGAACGCCCTGAACAAAACACCAAAAGGTAACACTCATCTGAGAGTGTTCAATCCTAGCCAAGCCAAACACGGCTGGCAATCGACTCACTCGATCATTGAAGTTATCCAACCTGACATGCCATTCTTGGTCGATTCAGTTGGTATGGCATTGAAGCGAATGGGTATTACTGCTCACATGATGTTGCACACTCCACTGGCGATTGAGCGTTCAGAAAGTGGTGTGACGAATGTCACTTATCTTAATAAGAGCCCTGAAAGCACTGAGCATGTCGCCGTATTTTTGATTGAAATTGACCGTCAAAGCAGCACTGTCGATATCAAAGCATTAGAGCGCGAAATTCAGTCTGTGCTTGCCGATGTCGCTTCATCAGTCAATGACTGGGAAGTCATGTCTGCCAAGTTGGCTGAGATGATCAAGGAATTGCCAAAACGTCCGTTCCCGGGCGATAAGCAAGAGTTAGAAGAAGCGATTAACTTCCTGACTTACTTGAATAATCATCACTTTACGCTACTAGGTTACCGTCAATACGATTTGAAGCGTGTCGAAGGTGACGTTGAATTAGTGCCTAATATCGCCTCTAGTTTAGGTTTGATGAACAAGCACACTAAAGCGCAACCTGAGCAAGGTTTGTTGTTATCTAGCTTCTCCGATAGTGCCCGCAAAGAAGCCTTAGACCACAGCTTACTGATCCTCACTAAGAGCAGTGCTAAGAGCCGCGTGCATCGCCCAGCTTATGTCGATTATATCGGTATTAAGCGTTTCGATAAGAAAGGCAATGTGATTGGCGAAGATAGATTTATCGGTTTATATGCGTCAAACCTGTATAACCGTAGCCCACGTGAAATCCCACTGCTGAATGAAAAAGTGCAGCGTGTGTTAGATCGTTCAGGCTTGACCCCACGTTCACACGACTATAAAGCCCTGCTAAACATCCTTGAGAATTTACCTCGTGACGAGCTAATTCAAGCCAATGTTGATGATTTATCGCACATGGCTCATGGCGTGTTAGAAATGCAAGACAGAGACAAGCTGAAACTCTTTGTACGCAAAGATGGCTTTGGCCGTTTCTTATCCTGTTTAGTGTACGTTTCTAAGGATCGTTACAACACTAAACTCCGCCAAGATACTCAACGTATTCTGGCCCAGCACTTTAACAGCAAAGAAGATGTAGAGTTTACGACTTATTTTTCCGAGTCGACGCTAGCCCGCACTCACTACATAGTCAAAGTTGATAACAATAATATGGATGTAGATGTGGCTGCCATAGAGAACAACTTAATAGAAGCGGCACGTTCGTGGGAAGATAAGTTAAGCACTGCGCTTAACAGTGCACTCGGCGAAGAAGCTGGCACTCATCTGACTAAGCGTTATTTCAATGCGTTTGAGCAAAGCTATAAAGAAGACGTATTGCCAAGTTCTGCCGTCGTCGACATGCAACAGCTCGAAGCACTGGATGATGAACACAAGCTCGGCATGTTGTTCTATCAACCGCAGGAAGCGGCGCTGAACGACAATAAAGTGCGTTTAAAGCTATTCCATAAAGATGAGCCTATTCATCTTTCTGACGTGTTGCCAATGCTCGAAAACTTTGGTCTGCGCGTGATCAACGAGCGTCCATATGAAGTCACGACTTCAGACGGTTCTACCTTCTGGATCTTAGACTTCTTGATGACAGTTAAAGTCGTCAACACAGATAACATCGCTGATAGCCAAGATAGATTCCAAACTGCACTGTCACAAGTGTGGCAAAAGAAGTTAGAAGATGACGGCTTCAACCGCATTATTCTGGCGTCAGGTTTAACGGGCCGTGAAGTCTCTGTATTGCGCGCTTATGCGAAATACATGCGTCAAATCGATGCGACTTTCAGTCAGTCATATATTGAAGAAACCTTCGGTCGTTACCCACAAATCGCTGATTTGTTGGTGAAGATGTTCATCCGTAAATTTAACCCTAAACTGAAAACTCGTACTCTGGGCAAGTTTTTGGAGCAGATCAATTTACGTTTAGACGAAGTGTCTAGCTTAGATGATGACCGTATTATTCGTCGTTATTTAGACTTGATTAACGCCACTCTGCGTACCAACTTCTACCAACTGGATGCCAAAGGCGAATCTAAGAGTTATATCTCGTTTAAATTCATGCCTTCACTGATCCCTGAAATGCCACGTCCACTGCCGAAATTCGAAATATTCGTTTATTCGCCACGGGTTGAAGGTGTGCATTTACGTTACGGTAAAGTGGCTCGTGGTGGTCTGCGTTGGTCAGATCGTCGTGAAGACTTCCGTACCGAAGTATTGGGTTTGGTAAAAGCACAGCAAGTGAAAAACACTGTGATTGTGCCTGTGGGTGCTAAAGGTGGCTTTGTTTGTAAACAATTGCCAACTGAAGGCGGCCGTGAAGCTTTCTTCACCGAAGGTCAAGAATGTTACCGCATCTTTATCCGTGCATTGCTCGATATTACCGATAACATTTTGAACGGTGAAATCGTCCATCCATTGGATGTGGTTCGTCACGATGAAGATGACCCCTATTTAGTGGTAGCAGCCGATAAAGGCACAGCGACTTTCTCTGATATCGCGAACTCGATTTCCCTCGAATACCGCTTCTGGCTCGGTGATGCATTCGCATCGGGTGGCAGCAACGGTTATGACCATAAGAAAATGGGTATCACGGCCAAAGGCGGCTGGGAATCGGTTAAGCGTCATTTCCGCGAAGTCGGTATTGATTGTCAAACCACAGACTTTACCTGTTTAGGTATAGGTGACATGGCGGGCGACGTATTCGGTAACGGTATGTTGTTGTCTAAGCACACTAAACTGGTTGCAGCCTTTAACCACATGCATATCTTTATCGATCCAAATCCGGATACGGCATTAAGTTATGATGAACGGGCGCGTTTATTCGCTCTGCCACGTTCAAGCTGGGAAGACTACAGCAGCAAGTTGATTTCTAAAGGTGGCGGTATTTTCCTCCGTTCATCTAAATCCATTCCATTATCGGCAGAGATGAAGCAAATGTTGGCCACAGAGAAAACCTCTATGACCCCAACTGAGCTGATGAAAGAACTGTTGAAAATGCCAGTGGATTTGATCTGGAACGGCGGTATCGGTACGTATGTGAAATCTTCACGTGAAACCCACGCTGAAGTTGGCGATCGCGCTAACGATGCTCTGCGGGTCAACGGTGGCGAACTGCGTGCTAAGATTGTCGGCGAGGGAGGTAACTTAGGTTGTACTCAGTTAGGTCGTATCGAATATGCAGCTAATGGTGGTCGAATCAACACTGACTTCGTGGATAACGTTGGTGGTGTGGACTGTTCAGATAACGAAGTGAACATCAAGATCCTGCTGAACGCTATGGTGACTGAAGGTGAACTAACGCTTAAGCAGCGTAACCGTTTACTGGAAGAAATGACCGAAGAAGTCGGTCAAATTGTTCTGCAAGACTGTAAAGATCAAACTCGAACTATCTCTGTGACTCAAGTGCGTGGTGCTGAGCAGCTTAAAGAGCAGATCCGCTTTATCCAATATCTGGAAAAAGAAGGCAAGTTAGACAGAGCATTAGAGTTCTTACCCTCAGAGGATGAACTTGCTGAGCGTTTAGCCAGTGGTCGCGCGTTAACACGCCCAGAGCTTTCTGTACTGGTTGCCTACGCGAAAATGGTGCTGAAAGAACAGTTAGTGACGCCAGAAATCACTGAAGATACCTTATTAAGCCAATTGCTTATCGCGTATTTCCCTAAAAAACTGCAGGAAAAATACAGCGACAGAATGGCGACACACCCACTGCGTGGTGAAATCATTGCGACCTCACTCGCCAATGAACTTGTCAACGATATGGGCTTGAACTTCGTTCAACGTATGCAAGATGAGACTGGTGCCTCAGTTGCCGATGCGGCGATTTGCTACACTATGGCTCGCGAAGTGTTTGGTTTAGCTGAATTAACTAAATCGATCACTGACTTAAACGGTATCGTACCTGCTGTGGTTCAAGGTGAAATGTTGCACCAATTGCGCCGTAATATGCGCCGTGCATGTCGTTGGTTCCTACGTCATCGCAATCGCGCGTGGAGCATTGAACAAACCGTTGCATTCTTCAAACCTGTATTTGAACAAATTAAGGCCAATGTTCATTTATATCTAGTAGAAGAAGAAGCCGCGGGCATTCAAACTGAGATCAACGCCTTGATCAAGGAAAATGTGCCACAGGATGTTGCGACCTTAGTAGCTAACATGAGTACCTTATTCTCAGCGTTAGATATTGCACAAATTGCCCAAGCTGAAGATAAGACAGTGGCGTTGGTTGCTGAAACTTACTTTAAACTCGGTGCTCGTGTTGAGTTACACTGGTTCCTAGAACAGATCAGTGCTCAACCTGTGGCGAACCATTGGCAAGCACTGGCTCGTGCAGCCTTTAGGGAAGAGTTGGATTGGCAACAACGTGCGTTGAGTTCAGTGGTCTTAAGAACCTGCAGTGCAACCTGTGACGCCCAGAGCGTGATTTCCCAATGGATTGATTCTAATCAAGCCCTATTGGAAAGATGGTTCCATATGCTAGCTGACTTCAAGACATCGCAAATCCATGAGTTTGCTAAGTTCTCCGTCGCCCTACGTGAACTTAATCTTCTGATCCTTCATTGCGAAGGCCAAAAGTAAACTTTTATAATAATCAGAAGCCCTGGCGATCGCCGGGGCTTTTTTTAGGTCGAGGAAAGTACATGTTCTATAAAATCGCACAGAAAGTCATGTTTCAGATGGATCCTGAGCGAGCGCATAATCTGGCTATTGGCAGCTTAAAAATGACAGGCAACAGTCCGTTAAACTGCTTTTATCGCCAAACGATTGCGCCAGCTCCAGTCACATTTATGGGGCTGACTTTTCCAAATCCGGTAGGTCTCGCTGCGGGAATGGATAAAGACGGCGAATCAATTGATGCCTTTCATGCGATGGGATTTGGTCATATTGAAGTGGGTACAGTTACCCCAAGACCACAGCCTGGTAACGATTTACCCCGTCTATTTAGATTAAAGCCTGCCAAAGGCATCATTAATCGCATGGGGTTTAATAATAAGGGTGTCGATAATCTGGTCAAAAATTTGATCGCTAAAAAGACCAATATCATGGTTGGCGTCAATATTGGCAAAAATAAAGACACGCCAGTAGAACAAGGTAAAGACGATTATTTGATCTGCATGGATAAAGTTTATCTCCATGCGGCTTATATTGCGGTGAATATTTCATCACCCAATACCCCAGGATTACGATCGCTACAATATGGCGATCTATTAGATGAATTATTGAGCGCAATTAAAACTAAGCAACTTGAGCTGGCCGAAAAGCATAAAAAATACGTGCCCATCGCGCTTAAAATTGCTCCAGATTTAACCATCGAAGAAATTGAAAATATCGCGCAAGCTTTGATTAAAAACAAATTTGATGGCGCAATTGCGACCAATACCACTTTAACGCGTGATGGTGTTAGCGGTCTTGCCAACGCCAATGAAAGCGGCGGCTTAAGCGGCAAACCCTTAACTGAGCTGTCTACTAAAGTGATTAAGCAATTGGCAATTTGTTTGAAAGGGCAGATCCCGATCATCGGTGTGGGCGGTATTAATAGCGCTGAAGATGCCTTAGCCAAATTCGATGCGGGCGCCACTATGGTTCAGATTTATTCGGGTTTTATTTATCAAGGTCCGAAGTTAATTAAAGAAATAGTGAATGCATACCGCTTGAAATAATGATCTTAAGATCAATATAACGATCTAAAATAAGATCTTATTCTTTAACAGCGATCTAAAATGATCCTTAGATCGCTGTTAAGATCTTACAATAGATCGACTAAGTAACTGTTAAATAATTTGTATTTTATTATTTTTATTTTGATATTGGATAAAATATCTACTATTATGTCCCAGTGTTCAAATATTGGGTCACCGTTATGTTATTAATGCCGCAAAAAGATTGGCAATGGAAATATAACGATTCGTATGGTGTATTAGGCGTATCGTTAGGTTCCGAGATAGAATTTCTGACGTCTTATAAAGCAAAATTACTCATTCCAGATGCCTTATCAAGCATGGAATTTAATATTGCGCACGCCAAATTCTATATGAACTTACTCGATAGATTGCCTAAAACCCTGTCTTTGTCCGATGCTGCTATTGTGCAAATCGCCCTCAATGCCACCGCCGCCCATTTTATGCTGACACCACAAATGCCTAAATCATGGTTTTTTGATACCAGTGATGTCTGTGTTTATAGCGATGTAGGTAAAGTATTTGAGCTAAAATGCCAAAAGCAAAGAGTACTCGCCCTCGTGGTTGAAAATACCCTTCAGTCCGCGCTAGTGATGTTATTGTCACCCGAATGTGTCTTGTCAGGCGCTAAAACCATGGTGCAGTTTGAAACCATTAAAGTGATGCATAATCGATTACACCCACTGCGTGCACAGCGCCACGTGGTTGCGGCATAATGTGTTTGCAGATCAATAGTCATTATGGTTTTTTTGATATCTATTATTAGCCGATAATTCGCTTAAATCTCCATAGCATTAGTGCGCTATCCGTACTCTTTTCTGCTAAGAAAGCTTTTTTCTAAAATTAGTCACGTGACTCTTCAACACCTTTCTATCGAATGCTACCCAACGATAATTCGTGAGTCTTATTACTCTAAACTCGGCTCAGCTTTTTCTATCAAATAGAAGGAGAGTGACGAGGCCAAGAAGTATGCAGAGCAGTTTGGTGAGCCAAATATTCCGTCATGGATTGCCAGCATCATAAAGTGAACTGATTCCTTACTGATAATAAGCTCACTTGATCCACATAGATAGGTTTGCCATGGTATTCACTCGTCGACTCGCAGCGAGTCCATCCGTGGATGCTCGACCGCCCCGTCCATGGGTCGGACGGTCGTCTCGCCAATCACCATGGCGCACCTTTTAGCATTTGCGTAGTCTGTTGATTCAAAGGCGAGAGTTATCATTTAACTATGGTTGGCACTATTTTCTGTATTGTTTGCGCAGCGCTAAAAGCAAAAAAATTGGGGGGTGTCCGGTCTTTTTGTATGAAAAACCACTACCCCAAAAAAGCAAATTCCTATAGCATCATTTACACCAATTTACATGGATGTGGTGGTGGCCAAGTCCAACAAACGATTTATGCTCTGCAAACAGCGCTGCGCATAAATATTAAGATGTTATACGTCAGCCAAACTTGGGTCTTATATAAATGGTAGATAAGTCTAAAAAAGAAAATATTAGGGTCTGTTGATCTTTCGAGAGTGATTTTTAGACAGCATGGCAAGACGTTATAATTTGCTTCGCCAAAAGTAACCATAACCTCAAGCCATGCCAAGACTTATGCTAACCGATGCACGCTGG